>ENA-UOOA01000461-UOOA01000461.1-human-gut-metagenome-genome-assembly--contig:-P61old-NODE-461-length-86484-cov-85.915711_pt1 | contig 86484 bp, 80 predicted proteins | sample MGYA00242467_ERZ724014 | MGnify/ENA metagenome assembly ERZ724014 | reverse complement strand
GAACCCATATTGAATCCCGTATTTTACATTTACACAAAATATTTTATAGTGCCGACTTTATCTTCCACATGCTTGCGGGCATAAATTTGGTTGATAATACTCTGCATTGTCAGACTCATCTTTTTCATTGCAATAATCTGCTCTTTCACCGGATTCTCCGCCAGCAAGACTTGCTGGGCCTGCGCAACGATAGGACTCAGAATATCAAATATGTTCTGCTTGCATTCGGACATCTCCACACTCAGCTCATAATTGTCATTCAGCAAATCCGCTATTCCTTCCGTCTTCTTCTCTTTCAGCAGAGACAGGTATTTATTAAAATTAGCATAGAACTGCCCCCTTGACTGGAAAAGTTCGGTATAATTCTGTATCAGGTTCTGCCGTACATCGTCGCCAAAGTAGTCACCCGGCTGTATCACCGCCGCAGAATCTTTCTTAGAAATGACAGGAGACATGATATGCGAAAACATCTGTACCTTAGCCTGCTGTTCCATATACCCCAGAACCGCATTTACGTCTCTCTCTTTCACCAAATTCTTCAACAGAGCCAATGAAGTATCATAATATTTCACCACTTGCCCTGCATCTGCAATCTCTTCGGGGGTATAGTTCACCGCCTCCTTCTTACTGCCCGTACAGGACACCAACATAACAACGCTTACAAATGCGCCCAAGACTAACAATTTCTTTCTCATAGAATTTTTCATTTTAATTTCAGTTTCGTAAACACTCAACTTATTAGTTGACAAGGGGGATAGACCTTGAAACTCCGTTTCTAAAGAGGGCATGACAACCTCCCTCGTCAAGCCGTCTCCGCTCTCCTTATAAACTAAGAACACAGCCGGCGTTGAGCTTATAACAATATAAAAGCGATTTTGCTCTCGATTATGGATTTTTTCACCTTTGTATTTTGTACTTTTGCAGCGGATTTCAGAATCCTGTATGAAAATTTGAATTGGAACCATGAACAACATAAAAGGTTACATATACGCGGCAGCTTCTTCCTCCACATTCGGATTAGCCCCTTTTTTCACTATATCCTTATTAGCTTCAGGCTTTTCCTCTTTCGAAGTGCTTGCTTACCGTTGGGGAATCGCTTCACTCACCCTGGGAATATTCGGTGTACTATTAAGAGAAACTTTCCGTATCAGCCGGAAAGATTGGGGAACCATATTTGTATTGAGCCTGCTCCGGGCAGCAACTTCACTAAGCCTCGTCATAGCTTACCAACACATCGCCAGCGGAGTGGCATCCACCATTCACTTCATGTATCCGCTGGCCGTTGCCCTCGCCATGATATTCTTCTTCCGGGAAAAGAAATCATTCTCCATTCTGTTTGCCGTACTGGTTTCGCTGGCGGGTGCGGCATTGTTATCATCGGGAGAGATAGACTTTAAAGGTGGAAATACAACAACAGGGCTGATTGCCGCCACGCTATCCGTATTCTTTTACGGCGGATATATCGTCGGAGTACGTAAGAGCCGTGCCATTCATATCCCATCTACCGCACTGACTTGTTACGTCATGGGGCTGGGCGCTTTATTCTTTATTATAGGAGGAAGTCTGACAGGCGGTATTCAGTTGGCAACAGGCGGACAAACATGGCTGAATATCTTCGGACTGGCACTACCGGCAACAGCCATTTCAAATATCACGCTTGTGAAAGCCATCAAGTACATCGGCCCTACACTGACCTCCATCTTCGGAGCCTTAGAACCTCTTACGGCGGTAGCTATCGGATGTATGGTCTTCAAAGAAAGTTTCACTCCGGGCACTGTTCTGGGCATATTACTGATATTGACAGCGGTCACCGTCGTCATTATGCACGAGAAGAAAACAAGCTGATAAGAGTGATTACTTACTCTTTTTATAATCAGTGATAAAGCCTTCCATCATCCACTTCGCCAAAGCCTGGCGATTGGAACTGATAACGAAACGGCGTTGGTCGAAGGTATTCTGAATATTTCCCAGTTCTACAAAAACCCCGGCAGGAGTAGAATTAGCCAACACATACAGGTTGCGCGGGCCTACCGTGCCCGTAAAGCCGCGATTAGGCTGATGTTTATCATACTTAGACTCAAAAGTATTCTTCATTGTAGTTGCCAGACGCTTGCTGTTGGCACTGTTGGGGGCATGATAAAAGAACACATCCGTCTGATGTCGCTTGCTACGGCTATCCACATGCAGGAAGATGGAACGGCAATAGGTATAGTTCTTGCGGTCTTTTCTATAAAGTTCATTGATTTTGATGCAACGCTGGCGAAGGCGAGCCACTTGGTTCAGAGGGATAGCGTCTCCCATGCAGGTTTCGCGCTTACTATTATTAAGGTAGCGATCATCACGAATGCCGTCTTTGGCATCCTGAATAATGATATAAACCTTTGCCCCCTCTTCCATCAGATTACGGGCAAGACGCAGGGCGATATCATAAGCATATTCATCTTCATGGAGTTCAACGTTCCCTATCTTACCGATAGCACCGGGGTCGGGTCCTCCATGTCCGCTGACCACATAGAAGCAGGCACCCTTCAAACGGTTACCGGTCACCCGGACTTTAGCCAGTTCTTTTCCGAAAAGAGGTTCATGAATTGTTTTGCCGGAACCGGCAGCAGAGGCAGAAGAAGTAGATGAATTTGCAGCAGTTTCAGTTTTGGATTTCAGTGGCGGAAGCAGGTACTTCACCCCTAAGCGCAATTCCTGTTTTCCGCGTAACTGCTTTTTATTCAGTTCAAGGAACTCCAGATAGTAGGCTTTACCGGAACGCTTATTGCGTTGCAAGAAGGCCGAAATGCCTTCACCAGACCTCGGTTCAGCCCTTTCCTCCTGCGCCGAAGCGTGGAAAGGAGTGAGAAACAGGAAAGAAGATATAAACAACAAAAATAATATCCGAACCATAATTACTCTGCTTTTAGCAAACATACTTCAACTGTTGCGGACAAAAATACAATTATTTTCCCTACTTTTGCGCCCATAAATACGTTAATTGATAAGAAACTATAAAAATAGATAGCATTATGGCAAAACAATTAAAACCGGAGACACTCTGCGTACAAGCCGGATGGACTCCAAAGAAGGGTGAACCCCGCGTGCTCCCCATCTACCAAAGTACAACCTTCAAGTATGAAACCAGCGAGCAAATGGCACGCCTTTTCGACCTTGAAGAGAACGGCTACTTCTACACCCGCCTGCAAAACCCTACGAATGACGCCGTTGCCGCCAAGATAGCCGCCCTCGAAGGTGGTGTGGCCGCCATGCTGACATCCAGCGGACAATCTGCCAACTTCTACGCTATTTTTAATATCTGTCAGGCAGGCGACCACTTCGTTTGTTCATCTACCATCTACGGCGGAACCTTCAACCTCTTCGGTGTGACAATGAAGAAGTTGGGCATCGAAGTTACTTTCGTCAACCCGGATGCACCGGAAGAAGAAATCTCAGCCGCTTTCCGCCCCAACACCAAGGCACTGTTTGGTGAAACCATCTCCAACCCGACGTTGGAAGTGCTCGATATCGAAAAGTTCGCCCGCATCGCCCACAGCCACGGCGTGCCTTTGATTGTAGACAATACCTTCCCAACTCCTATTAACTGCCGCCCGTTCGAATGGGGTGCCGATATCGTGGTACATTCCACTACCAAATATATGGACGGCCATGCCACCAGCGTAGGCGGTGCCATCGTGGATAGCGGAAACTTCAACTGGGATGCCTATGCCGACAAATTCCCCGGATTGTGTACGCCCGACGAGTCTTATCACGGCCTGACTTACACAAAAGCTTTCGGCAAAATGGCTTATATCACCAAAGCTACCGCACAGTTGATGCGTGACCTTGGCAGCATTCAGTCTCCGCAGAATGCATTCCTGCTGAATATCGGTCTTGAAACGCTCCACCTGCGTATGCCGCAACATTGCAAGAATGCACAGGCAGTTGCCGAATATCTTTCCAAGAACGATAAGGTGGCATGGGTTAATTACTGTGGCCTGCCCGGAGACAAATATCACGAACTGGCACAAAAGCACATGCCGAACGGTTCGTGCGGTGTTGTCACCTTCGGCTTGAAAGGAGGCCGCGAAGTAGCCATCAAATTTATGGACTCACTGAAACTGGCAGCTATCGTCACCCACGTAGCCGATGCCCGCACCTGCGTGCTGCACCCCGCCAGCCATACGCACCGCCAGCTTTCGGACGAACAACTGATGGAAGCTGGTGTACGTCCCGACCTGATCCGTTTCTCGGTTGGTATCGAGAATGCGGATGATATCATTGCAGATATTGAACAGGCGCTGAACGCATAATTTCAAGAAATGTTTATCAAGCAAAGAATATCCGAAAGAATTATATTATAATAAGTAAGGCGAAAGGTTGAAAAATCTTTCGCCTTACTAGTTTCTCCTCTCCATATTACATCCAAAGAAGTACAATTTAATAGTTTTTATCGCACATGCACTTACATTTTATCACATTTATTCCTACCTTTGCGCCCAAATTATAACTTTTAACTAACAACTCATAATCAACTACCATGGCTAAGATAACCAAAGAAGCTGCCTTGCTGTATCACTCACAAGGCAAACCAGGTAAGATAGAAGTAGTGCCCACCAAGCCCTACAGTACCCAAACCGACCTTTCACTTGCATACTCCCCCGGCGTGGCGGAACCATGTCTTGAAATAGAAAAGAACCCGCAGGACGCATACAAATATACAGCGAAGGGTAATCTGGTAGCTGTAATTTCCAACGGTACCGCAGTGCTCGGTCTGGGCGATATAGGCGCGTTGAGCGGCAAACCCGTAATGGAAGGTAAAGGATTGCTTTTCAAGATTTACGCCGGTATCGACGTGTTCGACATCGAAGTGAACGAGAAAGACCCTGAGAAATTTATCCAGGCAGTCAAAGCCATCGCCCCTACTTTCGGTGGCATCAACCTGGAAGACATCAAAGCTCCCGAATGTTTCGAAATAGAACGCCGCCTGAAGGAAGAACTCGACATCCCCGTGATGCACGACGACCAACACGGTACAGCCATCATCTCCAGTGCCGGACTTGTGAACGCTTTGCAGGTAGCAGGCAAGAAGATTGAAGATGTGAAAATCGTTGTGAACGGTGCCGGTGCATCGGCCGTATCCTGCACGAAGCTGTACGTTTCGCTGGGTGCCCGCCTGGAAAACATCGTGATGGTGGATAGCAAAGGCGTTATCAGCAAGACACGTACCGACCTTAACGAACAGAAGCGTTACTTCGCCACCGACCGTACCGACATCCATACTCTTGAAGAAGCCATCAAAGGCGCCGACGTATTCCTGGGATTATCCAAAGGAAACGTACTGTCACAAGACATGGTACGCAGCATGGCCCCGTCTCCTATCGTTTTCGCACTGGCCAATCCTACACCGGAAATCTCTTACGAAGATGCCATGGCAGCCCGCCCCGATGTACTGATGGCAACCGGACGTTCAGACTATCCGAATCAGATTAATAACGTAATCGGTTTCCCCTATATCTTCCGTGGCGCGCTCGATACTCAGGCAAAAGCCATCAACGAGGAAATGAAAATTGCCGCCGTACATGCCATTGCCAACCTGGCAAAACAGCCCGTACCCGATGTTGTGAACGAGGCTTATCATGTTAACAACTTCAGTTTCGGCCCCGAATACTTCATCCCGAAACCGGTTGACCCGCGTCTTATCACCGAAGTTTCCTGCGCCGTAGCACGTGCAGCCATGGAAAGTGGTGTAGCCCGTAAGAACATCGAAGACTGGGATGCTTACTGCGTACAGCTCCGCGAACTCATGGGTTACGAAAGCAAACTCACCCGCCAGCTTTACGACACTGCCCGTCGCAACCCGCAACGCGTGGTATTTGCCGAAGGTTCCCACCCCAATATGCTGAAAGCAGCCGTAGAAGCCAAAGCCGAAGGTATCTGCCATCCCATCGTTTTAGGTAACGACGAGACCATCGAGAAACTGGCAAAGGAACTCGACCTCAGCCTGGAAGGCATCGAAATCGTAAACCTGCGCCATCCGAACGAAGCAGCACGCCGCGAACGCTATGCCCGCATCCTTTCTGAAAAACGTGCCCGCCAGGGTGCCACCTACGAGGAAGCCAACGACAAGATGTTCGAACGCAACTACTTCGGTATGATGATGGTGGAAACAGGCGATGCGGATGCATTCATCACCGGTCTTTATACAAAGTACAGCAACACTATCAAGGTAGCCAAGGAAGTCATCGGCATACAACCGCAATACAAACATTTCGGTACGATGCACATCCTGAACTCCAAGAAAGGTACCTACTTCCTAGCTGATACACTGATTAACCGTCATCCCAATGCCGAAACATTGATTGACATTGCCAAACTGTCAGAGCACACCGTGCGTTTCTTCAACCATACCCCGGTAATGGCCATGCTAAGCTACTCCAACTTCGGTGCAGACACCGAAGGCAGTCCGGTAAGCGTACACGAAGCCGTAGAGTACATGCAGCAGAATTATCCAGACCTCGCCATCGACGGTGAGATGCAGGTGAACTTCGCCATGGACCGCAAGATGCGCGACGCCAAATATCCTTTCACCCGCTTGAAAGGCAAGGATGTGAACACCCTCGTATTCCCGAACCTGAGCTCTGCCAACTCCGCATACAAACTGTTGCAAGCCATGAATACGGAAATGGAGCTAATCGGCCCGATACAGATGGGACTGAACAAGCCTATCCACTTCACCGACTTCGAAAGTTCCGTGCGCGACATCGTAAATATCACCGCAGTAGCCGTTATCGATGCTATCGTAGACAAAAAGAAAGCAGGTAAATGAGACGTCCGTTATCGAAATCACAAAGTGTTTGCATTATGCTGCTTTGGGCAGCACTTTGCTACATAGTTCTGACTACTGTCGAACGAATTGATGGGCCAGTCATCATGACGCTTATCATTTCGGCAGCGTTAGTATTCATTCCGGTAATAAAATCATTAAAGAGAGGATAAATAATATCTTTTTATTCCTTTTTGCGGTAGAAAACAATAAAAATGTTGTTTTCTACCGCATTTTATTTATAAATTGTTTGTTTGTCTCATTTTTATGTGTACTTTTGCAACCGCAAGAGAGAAAAAGGGAAACGAGATACGAGGAAACAAGTTACAAGGAATTCCCTACGGTAATGCAAATACCTTATCAACCAGGCTCCTCGTCAACTTGTCAACTGAACTCTTGTCAACTGAAAAATAACCAATAAAAGAAATAGATTATGAACGCAGCTAAGGTATTAGAAGATTTGAAGAGACGGTTCCCCAACGAACCAGAGTATCATCAGGCAGTGGAAGAAGTACTTTCTACAATTGAAGAAGAGTACAACAAACACCCGGAGTTTGACAAAGTCAATCTGATTGAACGTCTTTGCATCCCCGATCGTGTTTACCAGTTCCGCGTGACTTGGATGGACGATAAGGGTAACATTCAGACCAACATGGGTTACCGCGTTCAGCACAACAACGCTATCGGCCCGTACAAAGGTGGTATTCGTTTCCACGCTTCTGTAAACCTTTCAATCCTGAAATTCCTTGCTTTCGAGCAGACTTTCAAAAACTCTCTGACTACTCTGCCTATGGGTGGTGGTAAAGGTGGTTCCGACTTCTCTCCGCGCGGTAAATCCAATGCCGAAGTAATGCGTTTCGTACAAGCATTCATGCTGGAACTGTGGCGTCACATTGGTCCTGAAACTGACGTTCCTGCCGGTGACATCGGTGTAGGTGGTCGTGAAGTAGGTTTCATGTTCGGTATGTACAAGAAGCTGACTCGTGAATTTACCGGTACATTCACTGGTAAAGGCCGTGAGTTCGGTGGTTCACTGATTCGTCCGGAAGCTACCGGTTACGGTAACATCTACTTCCTGATGGAAATGTTGAAGACTAAGGGTACTGACCTGAAAGGCAAGACTTGCCTGATTTCAGGTTCCGGTAACGTAGCTCAATACACTGCTGAAAAAGTATTGGAACTGGGTGGTAAAGTACTCACTATGTCTGATTCTGACGGTTACGTTTACGACCCGGCAGGTATCGACCGCGAGAAACTGGACTACATCATGGAATTGAAGAACCTCTACCGTGGACGTATTCGCGAGTATGCAGAGCAATATCCGGGTGTGAAATATGTAGAAGGAGCTAAACCTTGGGGTGAAAAAGCTGACATCGCTCTGCCTTCCGCAACCCAGAACGAACTGAACGGCGACCACGCTCGCCAGTTAGTAGCAAACGGTGTAATGGCTGTTTCCGAAGGTGCTAACATGCCTTCTACTCCGGAAGCTATCAAAGTATTCCAAGATGCTAAGATTCTGTACGCTCCGGGCAAGGCAGCCAATGCAGGTGGTGTATCAGTATCCGGCTTGGAAATGACTCAGAACTCTATCAAACTGAGCTGGAGCTCTGAAGAAGTAGACGAGAAACTGAAGAGCATCATGAAGAACATTCACGAAGCCTGCGTACAGTATGGTACGGAAGCTGACGGTTATGTGAACTACGTGAAAGGTGCTAACGTTGCCGGATTCATGAAGGTGGCGAAAGCTATGATGGCACAAGGTATCGTGTAAGAAAGCTATAGTTGTTATATATTGGGAATCCCCTTTGCACTCGGTGTGAAGGGGATTCTCTTTATAACTCATCGTTATTTTCTTCATCAGCTTAGACTTCATCCTTAAATCCGTTTTTTTACTGCTTCAATGTCGCAATCAATACTATCGGATTACTTTCCTCGCCAACATTTTCCAGAGCCTCAACAAGTTCTTTTTTTTTAGCTTCATCCTTTACCTTGGTGGCTTTTATCCGATCTATATCAATCCAGTTATCTTCACTAAAAGGTTCCAGCACATCTATCCAATACTTACCGGCAGAACGATAATCAACTGTAAATTCACCTCCCAACAAGTCATTATCCAAAACAAAAGGACGTTCTATACGCCGTAAAGGTATGTTGAACCAGGGCACTTGGCGTTCTTTAATTTCGCCTTGCCGCTTTTGCTCCCTCACAGTTCCATCTTGTTTGTTGTAACAATAAGTCAGTACCTTATCCCCTTTGCTCCCCACCAAATAGACATAATCTTTGCTTGGATAATAAGAGCTGATAGAGAAGTAATCGAAAGCTTTTCTTTCTCTAAACCATAAATGAGTCTGCTCGTAATCTCCTTTTTCTTCTTTTGTAAAGATGGAATATTGAGGACTCAAACTTTCATGAGCAATGTCATATCGATAGATAGTATCAGTATCAGGATATTTAAGGGTTAATTGGTTACCATAAGTATCTATATTAGTCAGATTCTCTTTCCAATAATTAGCAAAATTATTCATCTGAGCGCAATTCTTAATGATACCTTCTTCTCTACCTATATGAGCCGGATTCTTAAACATCTTTTTTAAATGAAAGCAACTGTCTACCAGTGCAAAAGACCACAAAGAGTCTATGGGTACCGGTCTGTACAGTGCTATATTTTGTGCAATGAAAAAGTTGTTTTCGAACAGTGCATGTTGCATATAAGCTGCTGCAAATTTATTATAGTGATTATACCCTATAACGTTTCTCTTAAAGTTCCCTTCAAAATCATACACCAAAACGCCTCCACCTACAATATAGACTTCTTTATGATTTTCGTCAATGAAGAATTCACCCAGAGTGACGTACTCACCAGGTCCTTGTCCTATATTGCCTACCATGTTTAAGAACTTTCCCGAACGGGAAAAACGTAGAATACGATTATCTTTATAATGCGCTATCCAAATATCATGATCTGTTACTTGCATTAGATGAATGCCTGCTGTCAGCGCCTCATTAGTTGCCTCCAAACACACAAACTCTACTTTAGCAACGGCATCGCTCAACGGCAGTGAAGAAGCATCCGATACATTTTCGGACAAATTTATCACAGCAACACCATTGGCTTCGATAGTCGAAGCTTGTTGTTTATTACCGGATGTACAACTTATTAGCACACAGACTAATAACAAAGGAATGTATTTCATAATATTCAGATATTAATTGGTCCTTTACATGATGTACTTCAGTTTATTATCATCTATAGAATGCTCCATTTGCATATTCTTTCAAACTCCTTTCTACAAAGGAACAAATTAATAGGAGAATTTACAAACATATAAAGCATATTTTAGCCTGCCTTTTGCATGCCTTTCCAAAGATAATCCCTACTTTTGCAATAATGGCTTTATCCTTCAATATATTATGCCAGTAACAGAAGAAGAATTAAAAACGATATTTGCATCCTCATGCATCTCAGGCTAACTCCCGTCACTGCCATAAAACTAATATCAAACCTACTAAGAACTAATCCCCGCACCGCAAGAAACTAATATTTTTCATACTAAAAACTATTCATACATCAACTGTTGTAAGAAAACTCTATAATTATTGTAAGTAAATAATATAACTATTGTAAGAAACTACTATATTTGTAGTATGAATATTTTTTAGTATGAAAAATATTAGTTCGTAGCACATCCGACATTAGTTTCTTGCAGTCTGGTGCCAGTTTGTTTCTACGGAAGTATAAACCTCTTAAAACAATGTATATATGAGTACTTATTATGACCTCTACGAAACACCGGATCCCAGTGGCGAAGGAAAGAAAAAACCGTTGCACGCACGTGTGCGCTCTAAAGGCACCATTACGGCAAAAGAATTTCAGGAACGAATGGTGAAAGAGCAGCACATGCCGCACGCCATGATAGTGGGCATCATGCAAGCCATCAGCAATGCACTGGGCGACTGGCTTGCCGACGGCTACAATGTGGAGTTGGACGAACTGGGTTACTTCAGCACTACGCTGAAATGCACGCGGACCGCCATGAACAAGAAAGATATTCGTGCCGAGTCCGTACGGTTTGAAACCGTGAAGTTCCGCCCAAGCAAAGCCTTCAAAAAGTACGTTAGGTATCAAATGGAACTGGAACGAATAGACAAAAAGGCTTCGGCAAAAAAAACGGCAGTAGCCCCGGAAAAAAGAAAAGAGATGATGCTGAAATTCCTGGAAGCAAATGTCTGCATCACACGCGCCGAATACTCCCGCCTGACGAATGTGACGGACAGGCGTGCCAGTTGTGACTTACAAGAATATCTGGCAGAAGGCATTATCCGCAAACGGGGTGGGGGACGTTCAGTAGTTTATATAAAGAGGAATCAAAAATAAGCCATACTCCTTTCAGCGGGAAAACGCAGAAAGCAATGCCTCGTAAACCGCAGGATGGAGGAAGTAACGAACATCTTTCCCTTCCTCCATCGCTTGGCGGATAAAGGTAGAGCTGATTTCGAAAGTAGGCGAAGAAACTACTTTTACATTCTCCGGAAGGGAATCGGAAGAAACCGGATAACCGGGACGAGGGTACACAAGAATATGGTTTTCAACGAGAATACGCCCCGACTGATACCAGCGGGGAAAAAGCCCCCAGTTATCCGAACCGATAATCAAATGAAATTCCCGGTCGGGATAGGTTTCTTTCAGTTTATCCAGCGTATGGACAGTATAGGACGGACGGGGCAGATTAAACTCAATATCAGAAGCTTTAAACTTGGGATACCCCGCAATGGCAAGTTGAACCAACTTCAAACGGAAGGTATCATCCATCAATTCATCTTCTTCCTTCAACGGATTATGAGGGGTTACGAGAAACCATACTTCATCCAGCCCTCCATACTCGCAAAGATAGTTGGCGAGGGCAAGATGTCCGATATGTACCGGATTGAAAGAACCGCTGAAGATACCCGTTTTCATTCTTTTGTTTTCATACGTTTCCAACAAGTATAAATATTGATACAGCTTGAAAGCAGTACCACAGACATACCAATAATGATTGTCCATTGCAGGTAATACAAAGCAATCAACCCTGACACAAGAGAGACAAGTGCCAAGAGAATATTGAGGATCAACAATGCTTTGTTCTGCTTGGAAGAAACAGGTTTCGGGGTATACATAGGAACCAATTATTCAGACAAAAACTCTGTAATAACCTGCAAAGCTTCCGCCTTTGCCTTCTCCAAATCATCATTTACAATGATTTTATCGAACTTAGGGGCAAACGTCAGTTCATATTCAGCTTTGGCCACACGGGCTTCTATCACTTCGGGAGCATCCGTTCCACGTCCTACCAGACGCTTACGAAGCTCCTCTACCGAAGGAGGCTGAATAAATACTGACAGGGCACGGTCGCCATAATACTTCTTTATATTGCAGCCACCTACAACGTCCACATCAAAAACCACATTTTGTCCGGCAGCCAACTGAGCTTCTACCTGAGACTTCAATGTACCGTAGTAGCGGTCTTTATACACCTCTTCATATTCCAGAAACTCGTCATTGGTAATGCGAGTACGGAATTCTTCGGGAGAAAGAAAGAAATATTCCACTCCATGCTGTTCTGTTCCACGTGGCGGACGGCTGGTAGCGGAACAAGAAAAAGCCAAATTCAGGTTCTGCCCCAGCAAATAGTTGATAATCGTTGATTTCCCTGACCCTGAAGGGGCTGAAAAGATAATAAGTTTAGCCATATTGAAATAGTAATTACATCACGTTCAATACCTGTTCTTTGATTTGCTCCAACTCATCCTTCATCTGCACTACAATCTTCTGCATCTCGGCATGATTGGACTTGCTTCCCAACGTATTGATTTCACGTCCCATTTCCTGGGCAATGAAACCCAACTTCTTACCTTGTCCGCTTCCATCCTCCATCGTATTGATGAAGTATTTCAAGTGGTTGCTCAGGCGTTGTTTTTCTTCGTTGATATCCAGTTTCTCAATGTAGTAGATGAGTTCCTGCTCCAAACGGTTCTTGTCATAGTCCACACTGATGGTCTTTTCCAAAGCATCCGTGATGCGTTCTTTGATTTTTTCTACACGCTCTTTTTCGTACGGATCAACAGAAGTCAGTAATTTGGCAATATTGGAAATCTTTTCGCGGAACTTCTTCTCTAAAGCCGCGCCTTCCTGTATACGGAAATCAACCAGACTTTGGATAGCCTGAAGCACAGTGGCATGAACAGCTTTCCATTCTTCCTCGCTCAGTTCCTGAATATCGTTCTTTGTCATCACGTCCGGCATGCGGAGCAAAGTAGAGAACCAGTCTTCGGGAGCAGGAATGCCTGTCATTTCGGAGATGGTGCGAATCCGTTCGTAATACGCCACTACCACATCTTGATTAATGGGAGTAACCAGTTCACAGGCATCTTTTTTATCAATCCACAGGCTGAAATCCACCTTACCACGTTCCAGTGCCTTAGCAATTTCGTTACGGATTTCTATTTCTTTTTCCCGGTAGAGGGGAGCGATGCGGGTTGACAGATCCATCGCTTTACTATTGAGCGATTTGATTTCTACATTGATTTTCTTATCGGACAGTTCAGCGGTCGCTTTACCGTATCCGGTCATGGATTGTATCATAAGATTCTTTAGTTTTCCGCAAAATTACATGAATATTTTCATTAGTGAAAATTATTCAAGAAATAAGTGATGTGTTTATCGCTTACTCTTTACTCCAAATACGTGTGTTCAAGTTCAGTTCATCTACAATTTCCAGCAAGGATTGAAGCACTTCAAAGTCCGATTTAAGGATGCTCATATCATTCAAAGAACTCCACACATCTGCTTCAAACCGGTTCTTTGAATCCGGAATAGCGACCAGAATCGTAGAATTCCGGAAACTGATGGTAACTCCTTTCTTGAAATTGCTGTCCAACTTCAACATTCTTTCCATCATGGAAGGGGTAATCAGATAGCGGGCTTCAATCTGGTTCGTGGAAAAGACATCAAAGACTTTTTCAAAATCGGGATTTTCCATTTTCACTCTTGAAGCTCCCATCTTAATTTTGAAAAAGCTATCCCGCAAAACAGTCGTTTCTCCCAGAAATTCCTTATGGAAGTCAGCAATGAAAAGAAATCCTTTGAAAATATCTTCCCAATAATATTGCACTCCATTCTTGGTAGAACGAGCCCTACGCTCTTCAGCATGTACTTCGGAACAGATAAAGCTGGTTTTATCCAGACATCCTTCTATCAGATCTTCGGCATGATAACGGTCGGGAGAAGTAAACAGTCCGCTATTTCTAAAAAGATCCTCACCCACTCCGTCATTCGGAGAGTAGGTCGCATTCGGACAAAAGGCATGGATTATTTCATCTACCACTTCTTCTTTATAGAAAGAGGAGAATATTTTCGATTTATTATTGATACAAGTAATAAAAATGATAACAGAAATAACAACAATACCTATCGGGCCAAAGATCCCTTCCAATTTAAGTATTAGCAAAGCGATCACTCCTACTATCAGAAAAATAGCAGCATAAATCAAACCCTCTGAACGCCCTTTCCTCAGGAGTTCCTTACGTTTATTTTCCAGAACTTGCAATGTGGGGGCCAGTTTCTGCGCCAGAGAGTCAAAATCTACATAATCCATTGCCGGCTATTTTATGAATTGAATAAGTTCTTTACATCCGGAGTTGCACGTTCTGCTTCCGGAATTGTCAGCACCGCTTTCCTTGTAAAACCAAACATACCTGCCAACAGATTTGTAGGGAAAGTCTGGACGGCATTATTGTAATCGGTTACAGAAGCATTGTAAGTGCGGCGGGCAGCAGCCAACTGTTCTTCCGTTTCATTGAGCGAACGCTGCAATTGCAGGAAATTTTCAGAAGCTTTTAGTTCGGGATAGTTCTCCGCCACTGCAAAGAATTGAGTACGCACTTTAGAAAACATTTTGTCAAATTCCGCCTTTTCGCTGTCATTAAGAGAAGTGTAAGTCTTATTGCGCATTTCCGTTATTGCAGCAAATGTATCGGCTTCATGCTTGGCATATTGCTGAACAGTTGCAACCAGATTGGGTATCAAATCGAAGCGGCGTTTCAACATGACATCGATAGTGGAAAAAGCATTTTCTATCTGATTTCTCTTTCTCACCAGTGAGTTGTACATCGAAATCAGCACCAAAATAAAAAGTACAATAATAATAGCTACGATCATAATTACAGATACAACGACCTCCTTGTGCCGGTTATTTTATGTTAACGAATTCAGCGTTTATTCCTAAAATCAGACAGCAAAGATAGAAATAATCTAAAAACCTGCCAATTATGCTGTAAGAAAGATACCGAACCCTTTTTGGATTCGCTTGTGTATCTGAAAATAAACCTGTAAATTTGCCACAATTAAACTAACAAAAGACTATGTCGTGTATCTTACATATTGAAACGTCCACCTCGGCATGCTCCGTTGCAGTGAGTGAAGATGGACAAAATGTATTTAACAAAGAAGACCTGAACGGCCCGTCTCATGCCGCTCTGCTGGGAGTATTTATAGACGAAGCTCTGTCGTTTGCCGACAGTCATGCCATGCCGATTGATGCAGTGGCGGTGAGTTGCGGACCGGGTTCCTACACCGGACTACGTATCGGCGTATCTATGGCGAAAGGAGTTTGTTACGGACGTAATATTCCGCTGATCGGTCTTCCTACATTGAAGGTGCAATGCGTACCGGTATTGCTTTATCATGATGAATTGCCCGAAGACGCATTGTTATGCCCGATGATCGATGCACGCCGCATGGAGGTATATGCCGCCATCTACGACCGTGCCTTGAAACCTGTGCGCGACATAGCCGCTGACATTGTAGACGAAAACTCTTATACGGAATTTCTGGATCAACATCCCGTTTATTTCTTTGGAGACGGAGCAGCCAAGTGCAAAGAAAAAATAACTCATCCCAATGCGCACTTCATTGATGATATTCATCCATTGGCAAAGATGATGTTTCCACTTGCTGAAAAAGCAATAGCCGAAAACGACTTTAAGGATGTAGCTTATTTTGAGCCATTCTACCTGAAAGAGTTCGTAGCTTCCCAACCGAAAAAACTTTTATAATATATGCAATATAACACTCAACAAAAGCGGATGCCTTTGCCGGAATACGGACGCAGCATCCAAAACATGGTTGACCACGCGTTAACAATCGAAGATCGCGCCGAACGCCAACGTTGCGCAAACACCATTATCAACATTATGGGTAATATGTTCCCGCATCTACGTGATGTACCCGATTTTAAACATAAACTATGGGATCATCTGGCTATCATGTCCGACTTCAAACTGGATATTGATTATCCGTATGAAATTATCCGCAAAGATAATCTGAATACCCGTCCGGAAGTGATCCCCTATCCCAGTACAAAAATCCGTTACCGCCACTACGGCCGTACACTGGAAGTATTGATAAAGAAAGCAATTGACTTCCCCGAAGGAGATGAAAAGCAGAATCTGATTGCCCTGATCTGCAACCACATGAAGAAAGACTTCATGACCTGGAACAAAGATACGGTGGACGACCGTAAGATTGCAGAAGATCTTAACGAATATTCGGGTGGCAAATTGCAGATGACGGATGACATCATCAAACTGATGACTGAACGTATCAACCAGAACTACCGTCCGAAAATGAACAATCAGAACAACCGGAGAGATAACCGGAATAATAAGAGAAAGTACTAATAGATTTATGGCATCATTCGTAATTGAAGGAGGACACAGATTATCCGGCGAGATTCATCCGCAAGGCGCAAAAAACGAGGTATTGCAAATTATCTGCGCCACGCTGCTGACAGCCGAAGAGGTGACCGTACATAACATTCCGGATATACTGGACGTCAATAATCTCATTCAGTTGATGCGTGACATGGGCGTTACGGTATCCAGAAAAGGGCTTGACACGTATAGTTTCAAAGCAGAAAAGCTGGATTTGAGTTATCTGGAAAGCGATGAATTCCTGAAGAAGTGTTCCAGTCTGCGAGGTTCGGTTATGCTAATCGGCCCAATGGTAGCACGCTTCCATAAAGCGATGATTTCAAAACCGGGTGGTGACAAGATAGGACGCAGACGCCTGGATACTCACTTTATCGGTATACAGAACCTGGGTGCAGATTTCTCGTACAATACAGAACGCGAAGCGTACGAGATTTCAGCTTGCGAACTGAAAGGCACCTACATGTTGCTGGACGAAGCTTCGGTAACCGGAACTGCCAACATCGTGATGGCAGCTGTACTGGCCAAAGGAACAACCACTATTTATAATGCCGCCTGTGAACCATATCTGCAACAACTTTGCAAGATGCTGAACCGCATGGGCGCCAAGATACAAGGCATTGCCTCCAATCTGTTGACCATTGAAGGAGTGGACGAACTACACGGTACCGAGCATACGATACTTCCCGATATGATCGAAGTCGGCAGTTTTATCGGTATGGCAGCCATGACGCAAAGTGAGCTCACCATCAAGAATGTTTCTTATGAAAACCTGGGCATCATCCCCGAAAGTTTCCGCCGTCTGGGTATCAAACTGGAACAACAAGGAGATGATATCTATGTTCCTGCACAGGAAACGTATCAGATAGAGTCGTTCATGGACGGTTCCATTATGACTATTGCCGATGCTCCCTGGCCGGGACTGACACCGGACTTGCTGAGTGTAATGCTCGTAGTTGCCACTCAGGCAAAAGGCAGTGTGCTTATCCATCAGAAGATGTTCGAGAGCCGCCTGTTCTTCGTGGATAAACTGATAGATATGGGAGCACAGATTATTCTTTGCGATCCTCACCGTGCCGTTGTCATTGGCCATAACCATGCCATGCGTCTGCGAGGCGGAAATATGACTTCACCTGATATTCGTGCCGGTATTGCATTGCTGATTGCCGCCATGAGTGCGGAAGGCAGCAGTCGTATCCACAACATTGAGCAAATCGACCGGGGGTATCAGGATATTGAAAGACGCCTGAATGCTATCGGAGCAAGAATTACGAGAATATGATATAGGATGGTGGAAGATGATTAAGAATGGTAGGATGATAAGATGATAAAAAGAGAAGATGTATATAAGATAGGAGTATTTAACAAACCGCACGGCATTCACGGTGAGTTGTCATTCACATTCACCGATGACATTTTTGACCGGGTGGAAGCTGAATACCTAATCTGCCTGTTGGATGGTATTTTCGTACCTTTCTTCCTGGAAGAATACCGTTTCCGCTCCGACTCCACCGCATTGGTAAAACTGGAAGGAGTAGATACGGCGGAACGTGCACGGATGTTCACCAACGTGGAAGTTTACTTTCCTGCCAAACATGCCGAAGATGCCGGACCGGGAGAACTGACCTGGGATTTCTTTGTAGGTTTCCGCGTAGAAGAAGTTAACTACGGAGACTTAGGAGAAGTGACAGAGGTGGATACTGCAACCATCAATACCTTGTTTGTAGTTGATCATCAGGGAGAAGAATTACTGATTCCTGCACAAGAAGAATTCATCCTGAACATTGACCAAAAGCACAAAGTAATCACAATGGATTTACCCAAAGGATTGCTGGCTTTGGATGAAACAGAGGAAGTGTAATATGAGTGATAAAGCGATAGGGCGATAAAGTGATAAACGCGTATGGTGAAAAAGAAACGACATAAAGCATTCTGGAGTAATATCAAATTCAAATATAAGCTGACTATCATCAACGAGAATACACTCGAAGAAGTAGTCGGTCTCCGTGTATCCAAGTTAAACGGCATCTCGGTATTACTTTCTGTGTTGACTGTTTTGTTTCTGGTTGCCTCAGTTATCATTGCTTTCACTCCGTTGCGCAACTACTTGCCGGGATACATGAACAGTGAAATCCGTGCCCAGGTGGTAGAGAATGCTTTACGAGTAGATTCACTTCAACAGTTGGTAGATCGCCAGAATTTGTATATCATGAATATACAGGATATTTTCAGTGGAACCATACGGGTAGATACTGTACACAATATGGACTCACTGACTACCGTACGCGAAGACTCGTTGATGGAACGCACACAGCGGGAAGCGGAGTTCCGGAAACAATATGAAGAGACAGAAAAGTATAACCTGACAAGCATTACAGCCCGCCCGGACATAGAAGGATTGATATTTTATCGTCCCACGCGAGGGATGATTACAGAAAAATTTGATGCTGACAGAAAACATTACGGTACGGATATCGCCGCCAATCCCGGAGAGAGCGTACTTGCTACGCTGGATGGTACAGTTATCTTGAGTACTTATACGGCCGAAACAGGGTATGTGATAGAAGTACAACATAATCAAGACTTTATATCCGTATATAAGCATTGCAGTTCCTTATTGAAACGTGAAGGAGACACTGTACAGGCCGGAGAGGCTATTGCTTTGGTAGGAAACAGCGGACAACTGACAACCGGTCCTCACCTGCACTTTGAGTTATGGCACAAAGGACGGGCGGTGAATCCGGAACAATATATTGTATTTTAAGTGATAGATAAATGAAAAAACAAATTGCTATACTCGGTTCTACCGGCTCCATAGGTACGCAGGCATTACAGGTGATTGAAGAACAATCCGACCAGTACGAAGCGTATGTGCTGACCGCCAACAACCGTGTAGAAGAACTCATTGCCCAGGCTCGGAAATTCAAGCCTGAAGCGGTAGTTATAGCCAACGAAACGAAATATGCCCAACTGAAAGAAGCCCTCGCCGATCTGCCTATCAAAGTATATGCAGGAACGGACGCTATCTGCCAAATTGTGGAAGACTCGGAAATTGACATCGTACTGACTGCGATGGTAGGTTATGCCGGACTGAAACCAACCATGAATGCTATTCGTGCCCGTAAACCCATCGCTCTTGCCAACAAGGAGACGCTTGTTGTGGCAGGTGAGCTGATTAACGATATGGCACGCCTATCCGGTACACCTATATTACCGGTAGATTCCGAACATTCAGCCGTTTTCCAATGTTTAGCGGGGGAACTCGGCAATCCGATAGAGAAGGTGATCCTTACGGCATCCGGTGGCCCGTTCCGCAATTGCACAATGGAACAACTGGCTACGGTAACCAAAGCCCAAGCCTTGAAACACCCTAATTGGGATATGGGAGCGAAGATCACAATTGATTCCGCTTCAATGATGAACAAAGGGTTCGAGGTGATAGAAGCAAAATGGTTATTCGGTGTTCGTCCGGATCAGATTGAAGTGGTAGTACATCCGCAATCTATTATACATTCGATGGTGCAGTTTGAAGACGGTGCAGTAAAAGCACAATTGGGTATGCCGGATATGCGTCTGCCTATTCAGTATGCATTCTCTTATCCGCACCGCCTGAAGGCTTCATTTCCCCGGTTAGATTTCAAGATGTGCACAAACCTGACATTCGAACAACCGGATACTACCCGTTTCCGTAATCTGGCTTTGGCTTACGAAGCTTTGCATAAAGGCGGAAATATGCCTTGTATCGTGAATGCAGCCAATGAAGTGGTAGTTGCCGCTTTCCTGCGGGATGAGATTTCATTCCTCGGCATGAGTGATGTGATAGAGAAAGCAATGTCTATCGTATCATTTGTGGCAAAACCGGAATATGAAGACTATGTAGCTACGGATGCGATGACACGCCGTATTGCACAAGAACTTATAAAGTGATAGCGGTATCAATGATAAGCCGCATTTAATATAGTAAATTGTAAATAGTAAAATAGAAAAATTATTAGATGGAAACATTTTTGATTCGTGCCCTGCAACTCGTTATGAGCCTTTCGTTGCTCGTTATCGTTCATGAGGGAGGGCACTTCCTCTTCGCCCGTCTTTTCAAGACACGGGTAGAAAAGTTTTGTTTGTTCTTCGACCCTTGGTTTACCCTGTTCAAGTTCAAGCCGAAAAATAGTGATACGGAATATGGTATTGGTTGGCTGCCGTTAGGTGGTTATGTAAAGATAGCAGGTATGATAGATGAGTCTATGGATACCGAACAGATGAAACAGCCAATGCAACCGTGGGAGTTCCGGGCCAAACCGGCATGGCAACGGTTGTTAATCATGATAGGTGGTGTATTGTTCAATTTCATATTGGCATTATTCATCTATTCTATGATACTTTTTACCTGGGGAGATGAATACGTACCGGTACAAAAGGCCCCGCTGGGTATGGAATTCAACGAAACGGCAAAAGCTATCGGTTTCCGTGACGGTGACGTACTGATATCTGCTGATGGTGTACCCTTTGAACGTTACGGTGGTGACATGCTGACAAGCGTTGTCGATGCCCGCCAAGTAACAGTACGCCGTGATGGGCAAGAGGTATCCGTTTATATTCCTGAGAATTTCATGGAGCGTCTGCTGGCTGACAGTGTACGTTTTGCCTCATTCCGCTATCCATATGTTATTGATAGTATTTGTGCCAACCGTCCTGCTGCCCTTGCCGGCCTGCAAGCGGGTGACAGTATTATGCAATTGGACGGAAAGAACATTGCTTATTTCGATTTCAAAGAAGAGATGTTACGCCGTCAGAAAACGGATTCTGCTTCTCATTATATCACATTGACTTATGCACGTGCCGGAGTGATAGATACCGTGACTTTTGCAACAGATTCAATCTATGAGATAGGTGTAGTGGTACGTACGGCAACCAATCAGTTACTGCCGGTCGTAAGGAAAGAATATAGTTTTCTGGCCTCTTTCCCCGCCGGTGCAGCATTGGGAGTACAAACGCTGAAAGGCTATGTAGGACAGATGAAATATCTCTTCTCTAAAGAAGGTGCCAAGCAATTGGGTGGCTTCGGAACTATCGGAAGCATCTTCCCTGCTACATGGGATTGGCATCAGTTCTGGTACATGACAGCATTCCTTTCTATTATCCTCGCCTTCATGAATATTTTGCCTATTCCGGCACTGGATGGCGGGCATGTACTATTCCTTATTTATGAGATTGTGGCTCGTCGCAAACCAAGTGATAAATTTATGGAGCGTGCGCAAATGGTGGGTATGTTCCTGCTATTCGGATTGCTGCTTTGGGCAAACTTTAATGATATTCTACGGTTTCTGTTCTAAGAGAACTTTAGATTTACCTCAATAAAAAAGGATGACCAATATTACCTTGGCCATCCTTTTCTATATAATCGTATTTTCTTACACTAAGTGTCCGATCCACTCTTCACGATCTCCCGGCAGAAGATCAATAACCGGAACCTCTACCATAGTGTAACAACCTGGTTGTTGACGCATGGAAGCGCGAGCTACACAAACCAATACCTGAGCAGTAAGTGCAGGATTATTAATGCGCATATTGAACTCAAACAATTGATTCTGAGTTTTACCGGAAACACCTTTACGAGTGAGGTTTACACCATGTCCCATGTCAAGCAAAGCGTCTACGCTGGGAACTTGTTTCACATGTGTTTCATCATTCACAAAATAAGCGTCGGCCTTGATGGCAGCAGCTACTTTGTCAAACTCATAACCGTCTTTCAATTCGATATAAACCATACGGCGGTGAATACCTGTTCCGGTAGGAATAGTCATGGAGAGAGCAGCCTTTACACCATCAATAGCTTTTACAGCAACTGTATGCCCCATACTCATTCCCGGACCAAAGTTTGTATAAGTAATTCCTTTCGGAGCAATCGCTTCCAACAGGGTACGTACAATAGAATCGCTTCCCGGATCCCAACCTGCAGAAATAATAGAAACTGCATTATGCTCTTTTGCAGAAGCAGACAGTGTACGACGCAAATCTACAATACCGGTATGAATATCGAAGCTGTCAACCGTATTGATGCCAAGTGCAAGGATTTCTTTGGCATAAGTCTCTACACTGCGGGTTGGTGTACAAAGAATTGCAACATCAACGCCTTCCAATTCCTTGATATTCCTTACAACAGGGTATTCACTCAGTTCTGCGGGACGATTTTCAGCTCCAGCTCGGCGTACTACACCGGCAATTTCAAAGTCGGGAGCCGCTTGCAACGCTTCGAGCACGTATTGCCCGATATTGCCATAGCCAACAATGGCTGCTCTTACTTTTTTCATTCTTTTATTGATATTATTTATCAGTTTTCTATTTTATCGGCACAAAAGTAATCATTTTCATTCAAATTAACCACAAAACGATTCAGTGTTCCACAGAGTTTTTTCTTTATTAACAAGATAAAAGAGTTACGAGCTACAAGCTACGAGTGGCTGCGCTATTATACCGAAAGGAGCTTATAGCTTGTAGCTTGTAACTTGTAACTCTTTCACACAATATTCTTCGCTCGCGCGCGTTATAGTAAGTATTATGATAGAATACATTAGAGGCGGACTTGCCGAGCTCAGCCCGGCAACCGCAGTTATCGACTGTAACGGATTGGGATATGCCGTTAATATTTCATTAAATACGTATGCTGCCATCCAAGGCAAAAAAGAGTGCAAACTATATATCTACGAGGCTATACGTGAGGATGCATATGTCCTCTACGGCTTTGCAGATAAACAAGAGCGTGAATTATTCTTGTTGTTGATTTCCGTTTCGGGCATTGGCGGTAATACTGCACGAATGATACTTTCAGCACTTTCACCGGCAGAACTGGTGAATGTTATCAGTACTGAAAATGCCAATTTACTGAAGACAGTGAAAGGTATCGGATTAAAAACAGCCCAACGGGTGATTGTGGATTTGAAAGATAAAATCAAGACAGGTACTGCAAGTGCAGGAAGTACGATAGGAAGTCTCAGCGGAATGCTATCTGCTGCTAATGCACAGGTGCAGGAAGAGGCTATTGCAGCATTGACAATGTTGGGATTTGCACAGGCACCATCACAAAAGGTAGTTTTGGCAATATTGAAAGAAGAGCCAGATGCGCCAGTGGAACAAGTTATTAAGCTGGCGCTAAAAAGACTCTAATTTAGCACTATGCGCTAAATTAAGTGACAAGCTACGAGCAACTTATTCAATTAAACACACATGAAGTCTCCTCGTATACGACATATCATTTGGTTATTGCTGCTATGGCTCATGCCTGGCAGCTTTGTCGTTATGGGACAGAATGTAAATGGGGAGAGTACACAAAAAGCGGAAAATGTACAGGATACAATAGCTCCGCGATATTCCGTTCGCAAGACCGTGCCGGGTACACTAAAAGACCTTTCTCCCCACCCTGCCGACCTGCAATCCCCCATGAACCTACGAACCGAAGCAGAATATGATGCAAAAACAGACAGGTACTACATACGCACAAAATTAGGGAATACCGAAATCGATGTACCGATGGTACTAACTCCCGAAGAATATCTGGACTGGACATTGAAACAATCCATGCAATCTTATTACCGCCAAAAGAACGGAGAACAAATCGGCAAAGGAAAAGAGGCTTTCGACTTTATGGATATGAAGTTCAACCTTGGTCCGGCAGAGAAATTGTTTGGTCCCGGTGGGGTACAGATACGTACACAAGGTAATGCAGAACTCAGCTTCGGCATGACGTACAAAAATGTAAAGAACCCCTCACTTCCGGAAAGTCAACGCAAAACACTCGGTTTTGACTTTGACGAGAAAATCAATATCAACGTCAATGGAAAAGTAGGTGACAAGGTGAATATGAACATGAACTACAACACCGATGCTACCTTTGATTTTGACACCAAACGACTGAAACTGAAATATGAGGGAAAAGAAGATGAGATCATCAAACTGATTGAAGCCGGTAATGTGAGCATGTCCACCAATAACTCACTGATACGCGGAGCATCCGCACTGTTCGGAATTCGTACAGACCTGCAATTCGGCAAACTAAAGCTACAAGCTGTTATCAGTCAGCAAGAGAGTGAAGCCAAAACAGTGACCAGCCGCGGTGGTGCACAAACCACTACGTTCGACTTCTCCGCAGATAATTACGAAGAAAATCGTCACTTTTTTCTAGCACATTATTTCCGGGATACTTATGACAAAAACTTGGCACAGCTTCCGAATATCCTTTCGGGAGTTACAATTAACCGGATCGAAGTATGGGTAACCAATAAACGAAACAACTATGATAATCCGCGCAATATAGTAGCATTAACTGACCTCGGGGAAGCCTTTCATATTGGTAACAACACAGCTTGGCAGGGAACAGGAAACCCATCTAATCCGACTTCCAATGTCAATGCACCCACCAACAATGCCAATACCCTTTATGCACAGATGACCAGTACCTACGCTGCTGCCCGCGACATCAGCCAGGTAAGCAATACCATGAACAATATTCCCGGTGTAGAGGGAGGTATGGATTATGAGAAGATTGAAAATGCCCGACTTCTCACTTCTTCGGAATATACTTTGAACAGTAAGCTAGGTTATATTTCACTAAAACAAACCCTGCAACCGGATGAAGTGTTGGCAGTCGCTTATGAATACACACTGGGGGGACGGAGTTATCAGGTAGGTGAATTTTCTTCTGACATCAAAGAGACAGGACAAAGTTTATTTGTTAAACTATTGAAGAATACGGCTAACTCTCCCGATGCCGCTTGCTGGGATCTGATGATGAAAAATGTCTATAGTCTCAATGCCTACTCTGTTCAAAAGGAGAAGTTCCAGTTGAATATCACCTACCAAAGTGATACGACAGGTGTGTATCTACGCTATATTCCCGAAGGCAAGATTGCCAAAATGCCTCTATTACGCGTCATGAATCTCGACCGCCTCAATAGCCAGAACCAAACAGGTGCAGACGGTTTCTTCGACTTTGTCGAAGGCTATACTGTAACTGCTGCAGACGGACGTATTTATTTTCCGGTTGTAGAACCTTTCGGCAGTCATTTGCGAAAAGCAATCGGCAATGACGCACTGGCAGATAAATACGTATTTCAGGAACTCTACGATTCTACCCGTACTGTTGCCAGGCAAACTGCAGAAAAGAATAAATACCGATTGACGGGAGAATACCGTGCCTCCAATGCAAATGAAATACGATTGGGAGCCATGAATGTTCCACAAGGGTCGGTACGCGTAACAGCAGGTGGCATGACGCTGGTTGAGAATTCTGACTACACAGTAGATTACACATTGGGAATAGTTACCATCCTCAACCAAAGCATCATAGATGCTGGCACAGCCATCAGTGTAAATCTGGAAAGCAACACACTTTACAGCATGCAGCGTAAAACGATGATGGGACTAAACTTCACTTATGATTTCTCACAAAACTTCTCTTTCGGAGGAAGCATCATGCACCTCAGCGAAAAACCACTGACAAGCAAAGTTGCAATGGGTGATGAACCCCTCTCCAACACTTTATGGGGAGTAAATGCCTCATGGAAGAAAGAGAGTCAATGGCTTACAAATATGATAGATAAGTTACCTTTTGTCAATGCCACCGTCCCCAGTAGTATCAATCTGGGTGTGGAATTCGCCCACCTCATTCCGGGACATGCCAAAGGACTGCAACAAAACGCTTCGTACATCGATGACTTTGAAAGCACGCAAAGTGGTATCGACCTCCGCCAGCCCTCATACTGGATGCTGGCAAGCACTCCCTACAGCCCTTCCGCCTCTGCCCTCTTTCCCGAAGCATCACTCAGTAATGATATAAACTATGGAAAAAACCGGGCATTACTGGCATGGTATCATATTGACGGACTTTTTACCCGACGCAATTCTTCGCTGACACCGACACACATCAAAAATGATCTCAACCAACTTAGTAACCACTACGTACGCGAAGTATATGAACAAGAACTTTTTCCCAATAAGGAAACCCCTTATCAAGAATCAGCCTCTATAAATGTACTGAACCTGGCATATTACCCGCAGGAACGGGGACCCTATAATCTCGATACGGATATGAATTCGGATGGTACTCTGCGTAATCCGGAGAAACGCTGGGGAGGTATGATGCGCAAATTGGATACAAGTGACTTTGAAGCTGCAAATATCGAGTATGTCTCATTCTGGCTACTCGATCCTTTCATCTATGCAGAAGATGGTACGCTTATTAAAAATACGACTTCTACCGCCCGCGGAGGTGACCTTTATATCAATCTCGGAGAAGTATCTGAAGATATATTGAAAGACGGCAAGAAATTCTTTGAAAATGGTCTGCCCATTGATGGAGATATGACAAAAACCGAAGAAACCGTCTGGGGACGTGTCCCCAGAGACCGCAGTGTAGTGTATGCCTTCGATAATACTTCCGGCGCACGCCGCCGCCAGGATGTCGGTCTGAACGGACTCTCTACAGAAGACGAACGTACTTTCTCCACGTATCAGAAATATCTGGAACGAGTACAAGGCATCGTTAATGCCGAAGCTTACCAAAAGTTCTACAATGACCCGGCAGGTGATACTTATCATTATTTTCGGGGCAGTGATTATGACCGTGAAGAGCGTAGTATCCTGGAGCGTTATAAATACTATAACAATACCGAAGGCAACTCCACAGCCAGTGAAGACTCTCCGGAGCGATACGATATATCCTCAAAAACCGTGCCCGATGTAGAGGATATCAATCAGGACAATACACTAAACGAGACAGAGAAGTATTTCCAATATCGCATCAATCTGACACCTGCCGACCTGAAAGTAGGGCAGAATTACATCACGGATAAACGAACCGCCAGCGTCCGCCTGCGCAACGGACAAACAGAAGAAGTAACCTGGTATCAGTTCAAAGTACCTGTACGTAGTGGTGAGGCGGTGGGAAGCATTAAAGATTTTAAATCCATCCGCTTCATGCGTATGTTCCTGACCGGATTTGAGAAACCTATCGTGCTGCGTTTTGCCACACTCGAATTAGTACGCGGCGAATGGCGTACCTATACCGACGCACTAAACAATACGCAACAAGGTACTTCTACCACCAGTTCCGCTACATTGGATGTATCTGCCGTCAACATCGAAGAAAATGGTGACCGCACTCCGGTAAACTATGTAATGCCTCCGGGTATTTCCCGCGTCATCGATCCCGGACAACCGCAACTCCGTCAACAGAATGAACAAGCCATGAGCTTGAAGTTGGAAAAGTTGGCTCCCGGTGATGCCCGTGCCGTCTACAAAAACACCGGTATGGATATGAGACAGTACAAACGCCTGCAAATGTTTGCCCATGCTGAAGCCTTACCCGATCTCAGTACTGACCCACAAGACGGTGAGCTCTCCGTATTTATCCGCCTCGGTTCAGACTATCGTAGCAATTATTATGAATACGAAATTCCACTCACACTCACTCCCCACGGAGAGTATAATGGAAGCACTGCTGCCGGTTGCCTTGCCGTCTGGCCTAAGTCAAATAATCTGGATATCGACCTCAGTGTGCTGACCAATGCAAAAAAAGCACGCAATCGCCTGAAGAATATTTCAAATAGTGGTGTAACCTATGCCAAAGTCTATTCTGAATACGATCCGGATAAGCCTGCTAACAAAATAAGTGTAATTGGTAATCCTTCGTTGGCAGAAGTAAAGACCTTAATGATCGGAGTTCGCAATAATTCTCGTACTGTCAAGTCGGCAGAAGTCTGGGTAAACGAACTGCGTCTCACCGAATTCAATGAAGAAGGAGGTTGGGCTGCACAGGGCAATCTCAATGTGCAACTCTCTGATATAGGTAGCATCAATCTGGCCGGACACATGGAAACAGCCGGTTTCGGCGGATTGGAACAAAGTGTCAGTGAACGCCGTCTGGATGACTACTATCAATACAGCTTCACTACTACATTCGACCTTGGACGCTTCTTTCCCAAGAAAGCCAAACTGACTGCGCCCATTTATTTCTCCTACTCCAAAGAAGCCACTACGCCCAAGTATAATCCGCTGGACAAAGATATGTTGCTGGATGATGCGCTTGATGCCTGCACCACCGATTGGGAACGCGACTCACTGATGAATATAGCCCGCGAAATTACTACTTACCGTAATTTCAGCCTCAGCAATGCACGGCTGGGTATCACCAGTAAGAATCCCATGCCATACGATCCGGGAAACTTTACTTTCAGCTACTCCCGTTCCCTACGTCATAATCAAGGCAGTACTACCACCTATGAAAATGAAACAGACTGGCGTGCTGCTATGACTTATAACTACGCTCCCATATACCGTCCATGGGAACCTTTCAAAAACATGGAGAACAAGTCTCCCTGGATGCGTTTTATTAAGGAATTCAACCTGAACTGGCTACCTCAAAGTATATCATTCAATACCGATATGACGCGCCATTACTACGAACTGCAACTTCGTGACCTGGAAGCATTGACCTCCGGAGCATCTGTGGGCAATGGAGATATCAGTATCGAAAGTATTCCAATCTCTGTAGCCAAAGAATTTCTCTGGAACCGTGACTTTGCCCTACGCTGGGACCTGACGAAAAACCTACGCTTCAATTTCACCTCTGCTACCCACGCTGAAATTGTAGAACCCTACGGTGTAGTGAATAAAGACCTTTATCCTGACGAATACACAGCCTGGAAGGATACTGTCCGCCGTAGCCTGCTCTCACTCGGCCGCCCCATCGACTTCCAGCAGACATTCAATGCTACCTATAAACTCCCATTTGATAAATTCCCCGCCACTGACTGGATTAGTGCAGATCTCCGCTTTGCTTCTTCCTATAACTGGGATCGTGGCGTGTCCTTATCCGAAGGCATAGAAATGGGAAATACTGTCAGCAACCAACGAAGCATCGATGTAAATTCCCGTTTCAACCTTGAAGCGTTATATAACAAGATCCCCTATCTGAAACAAGTAAACCGTCGCTTCTCTGCCTCGTACCGTAAACCGACATCCCCCAAAGAACAGAAGCCACGTCGCTACGATAAAGAAATACAACTACGTACAGATACCACCCTCACGATACAGCACAATATGAACTCCCGTCGTCCCAAAGTCAGTGCACTTACAGTAAACGGGCGTCGTTATCCTGTAAATTATAAGGTCCTAAGTGCCAATTCCCTCCGTATCGATACAAAAGATACGGCACGCATAAAACTTACGATCATTCCCGGACCCAATCCGGAAGATGGCTGGTGGTATAAATTCGGGCAACATACCGCCCGCTTCGCTATGAGCGTGCGCAATTTCAGCTTTACGTACAAGAATACATACGCCATGACCCTTCCCGGCTTCCGTCCTGAAGTCGGTGACATGTTCGGACAAAAAAAACATGGTGGCTTCCTTGCTCCGGGAATAGACTTTGCTTTTGGTCTTACCGGAGATGGCTACATTGACCGTGCCCTACAAAACGATTGGCTTGTTTGTAACGACTCCATTGTCAGTCCGGCCAGCAGCAATGCACTGGAAGACTTGCAACTACGTATTTCCCTGGAACCGATACGTGATCTCAAAATAGACCTCACTGCAAATCGTACCCGTAACCGCAGTCGCGAAATGCAATATATGTTCGCAGGCATGCCGGATACCCGCAGTGGCAATTTCTCTATGAGCATCATTTCTATCGGAAGTTCTTTCGAACGACACAGTGCCGGAAATGGCTACCGTTCCGGTACTTTCGAACGCTTCCGCCGTAACCTCGATGTTATCCGGGATCGTGTAGAAACTCAGTTCATTGGTGCGCAATACCCACAAGGCAGCGCCTTTGCCGGTAAGACATTCGATCCAGCCAATGGTACTATCAGCAAACATTCACCAGACGTTATGATACCCGCTTTCCTTGCCGCCTATACCGGAAGGAACGCCCGGAACTCAGCCCTCGACTTCTTCCCCAGCCTGTTCTCCATGATGCCGAACTGGCGTATTACCTACACAGGACTTACCAAGATAGCCTGGTTCAAAAAGAACTTCCGCAGTGTCAATCTGAATCATGCCTATCGCAGCACCTACAGCGTCGGCAGCTACAACACTTTCCAGAGTTTCATGAGCTATATGGGCGATCTTGGCTTTGTAGAAGATGTACAAACGGGAAATCCCATTCCTTCATCCCGTTTCGATATCAGCATGGTATCCATCAACGAGCAATTCTCTCCCCTCATTGGCATGGATGCTACTCTCAAAAATGGACTTACCGCCAAGGTAGAATATAAAACCAGTCGTATTCTGAATCTTAGTATGAGCGCCTGCCAACTGGTAGAAACAGCCTCACGTGACTTTGTAATCGGCCTGGGATACAAGATTGTCAACTTTAACTTATTCAGCCGCCGCAATGTAAAGGACAGTAAAAATCGTGTCAGCCATGATCTTGCTCTTCGCACCGATATATCATTCCGTAACCAGTCGGCCCTTTGCCGTGATATCCAACAAGGATTTGCCCAGGCTACCAATGGGAACAAAGCCCTTAAAATATCCTGTTCTGCAGACTACACCCTAAGTCGCCTCCTAACTTTACGTCTCTACTACGATCGCCAGCAAAATACCCCACTGATATCTTCCAGTTCGTACCCCGTTGTCAGTGCAGACTTCGGTTTCAGTATGAAATTCTCACTGACTCGGTAAATATATCCGACGGCAGGAGCACAAGTTCAAGGGAAAGCCCTATCTTTGTCCAATATAAAGTAAAACAACATGAAACAATCAAGAATTTACATGAAGCGTTGGTTAGCAGCTAACGAACGCAGTAAACAAGTTCCGACCGACACCTGGTATTTGCACTTCGCCAATCAACTACTTCTTTTGATCGATCAATCTCCATTATACTGTAAAAAATCTGAAACGGAAAGAGTAGATGCTGCCATTTCATTAGCTCTCTACTTCCAAGACAGCATAGCCCAATCAGGTGGCTGGAAAGAGTTTTCAAATGCATACTACGGACTGTATAAATCTTATCTACCTTTCTATACACTGACAGATGCATATACTCCCGATGAAATCAACGTAGAGGACCTGTCATTTATACAATGGACACTCTTCTCCCGATATGCCATTTTTGAGGAAGACGAGGTTATCGTCCAAAACCCTCATGACCCCGATTTATTGGCACTCAGCCGGGAAGCGTATGATCTAATGGATGCTTCATTCGAAGAAGCACCTATTTGTGATGAACCTTCTTCTCCTATTTGGGTGATGGGATTGGATTTATTAGAAATGCCTCAAGTGCCATTACCCGAAATTAAACCGGGAATGCAACTCAAGAAAGATGTAGAAAATTGTCTGGCATACAGTAAAGGAGAACCACTATTGTACTTCTCCGTATATGACGAGCTATGTAAATTCTTTATAGAAGAACTGAAATGGGAAAATAAAAATGAAAGCTTATTACCCGAATTAAAGAATGAAAGGAACTTCGTAATCTATGCCAACGCCAAAGGTATGCTGATTGCCCCAAATGTTTCCTATTGTTTCTGCGATCCGCATAATCCAACATACAATGCAGCAAATGCTGCTGATAGAGGATTCAAATTATTCACTTATCCGGGAGCTTGTCCCTTTGATCTTGTAAAATATGGTATGGCTAAAGGACTGTTCCCTGATCTGCAACTTCCTTTTCCCGGTGGAAAAGAAGTATTGCATGATAATTGGGACTTCATTGCACGTTACTTCTTGTGTGAATATTACGAGGGGATTTAAAGAGGTGGTAGGGTGATAGAGTGATAAGGTGGTAGGGTGATAACACAGTTTCCACATCTTATCACTCTATCACCTTATTACTCTATCATCACCTTATCACCCTCTCCCAATTCCACTATTTCTTCCTTGCACAGCGTCAATTTCTCTACCCCGTCCGTTGTTACTGCCCAAGAATTTTCGATGCCCAACGGACCAATACCCGGTAATACGATTTTCGGTTCAAGCGCAAATACCATGCCCGGCTCCAACTCCTGTTTCATACGCGGAGCAAGTACAGGGGCTTCATTAATTTCCAGACCAATACCATGACCTATAAATTTCGCTTTCTGTCCGGCTCCCATAAAGTAATCAGCAAACCCGGCTTTAGTAACCATATCGATAGCTGTATTATAAAGATCTTCGCACACAGCCCCTGGTTTTGCCTTTTCTGTTACGGCTTCCTGTATTTCCAGACAAGTTTGATGAGCAGCATAAGCTCTCTCCGGCAATTTACCAATAGAGAACACACGGCTCATATCACCCATATATCCATTGAAGTTTCCACCCATATCCACCATGAGACTCTGTCCGGGTTGCAACATTGCACCATTTGCACCGATAGGTATAGACGGATCAAGTCCTTCACCTCCTAAAGCAAAATCATAAGGTGCAGGAGCAGTAGCATTATCACCAGCCAACAGACTTCCCATAAATATCTCCATACTCTGTCCAAAAGTCCGGAAAATACCCAGGCAACCTTCCAAGCGCATCAGACGTTCTATCTCAATAGACAACTGGCGGTCTGTCATTTCCGGTTGATAAACAGAAGGAATCCGCTCGTATGCTTTCGCGTGAGCAGCACCCGACCGGCGGAACATCTCAATCTCAATATCCGTCTTTATACTGCGTGCCTTACGAATAATAGGTGTACCATTCACAACCGTCGTTTCCGGAAAGCAAGCTGCCAGACGGGTATATTCAGTATACGACAATTCATCTCCCTCCAACATTAACTTTGTGGGCAAAGGTAACCCGCACTCTTTCAACAAATCAGTCAACTGCTCCGGCTTACGGATAGGATAAATATGTTCCCCCTCAATATTATTAGGGCGTTTGATAAACAAACGTGCCGGGGCATTCAGAGGTAAATAAAGATAACCACTGACAACACGTCCATACGTATAGATTAAATTTACATTGCAAGTGATAAGAGCGGCATCAATCTCTTGTTGAGCCATCAAGACGCGTATTTTATCGCGTCTCAGTTTCAATTCAGGTTGTAACATCTCTTTGTTATTTATAATTTTGAGATGCAAAGGTAGACTAAAAAATGAAGAATGAAGAATGAAGAATGAAAAAAAGTACTGCCCTACACCTTCGCAGGCAGGGGCAGCACAAACCACAAATACAAATACAACTAAACAAAGTTTTCCTTTAAATAATTCCCTGACCCATCATAGCGTGAGCCACCTTCATGAAGCCTGCAATATTGGCACCCTTCACGTAGTTGATGTAACCGTCAGGTTCTGTCCCATATTTTACGCATTGTGCATGAATGCCGTGCATAATAGCGTGCAGTTTCTCGTCCACTTCGGCAGCACACCAACTGAGGTGCATTGCATTCTGTGACATCTCCAATCCGGAAGTAGCAACACCGCCGGCATTGACAGCCTTACCCGGAGCATACATCACCTTATGTTCAATGAACAAGTCGATAGCTTCCGGCGTACAGCCCATATTTGAAATTTCTCCTACACACATCACTCTATTTTCAATCAACTGACGGGCATCCTCACCATTCAGTTCATTTTGCGTAGCACAAGGCAATGCAATATCAGCTTTCACTTCCCAAGGACGCTTGCCGGCAACAAATGTAGAACCGGGGAATTCGTCTGCATACGGAGCCACGATATCGTTGCCCGATGCACGGAGTTCAAGCATATAATCTATCTTTTCACCACTGATACCATTCGGATCATAGATGTATCCGTCCGGTCCGGAGATAGTAACTACTTTTGCACCCAACTCGGTTGCTTTGGTAGCAGCTCCCCAAGCCACATTTCCGAAACCGGAAATAGCAACGGTCTTACCTTTGATATCAATGCCTTTAGTTTCTAACATCTGGTTCACGAAGTACAATCCACCGAAACCTGTAGCCTCAGGACGAATCAGAGAACCGCCGAATTCCAAACCCTTTCCGGTAAATGTACCGGTAAATTCACGCGTCAGCTTCTTATACATACCGAACATATAGCCCACTTCACGGCCACCTACACCGATATCACCGGCCGGCACATCCATATCCGGACCAAGATGACGCCACAGTTCCAGCATGAAAGCCTGGCAGAATCTCATTATTTCACCATCGCTCTTACCACGTGGAGAGAAGTCGGAACCACCTTTACCACCACCCATAGGCAGAGTAGTCAGTGCATTTTTAAACGTCTGTTCGAATCCTAAGAATTTCAGGATAGAAAGGTTTACAGATGCATGGAAACGAATGCCGCCTTTGTACGGGCCAATGGCATTGTTGAATTGCACACGATAGCCAAGGTTGGTTTGTACATCACCTTTGTCGTCCACCCAAGTAACACGGAACGTAAAGATACGGTCGGGTTCAACCAAGCGTTCTATGATTTTAGCTTTCTCGAACTCTGGATGCTGGTTATAGATATCTTCGATGGAAAGAAGTACTTCCTTTACGGCTTGAAGATATTCAGACTCGCCGGGATGCTTTGCCTCTAAAGAGGACATAATTCGTTCGATATTCATAATATTACGTTTTAAAAGGTTTATCCTTTCGTGATTTTAAGGTTATTCGAACAAAATGTCAGCGAATAACACTGCAAATATAGGCAAACTTTTGAATTTACCTATATTTTTCAGCGATATTTTGATTAAATAATGATAAAACGTCAGATTAATTATGAATTATAATTTAAAACTGAGGGTTCATTCCCAGATTGTACATGATAAAGCCGTAAATGTCCGCCTGTTCCTCAAGCACCTTACTCATGGGCTTACCTGCACCATGTCCTGCTTTGCTATCGATACGGATAAGCGTAGGATTCGTTCCGTCATTACATTCTTGCAGGGTAGCTGCAAATTTGAATGAGTGGGCAGGAACCACACGGTCATCATGATCGGCTGTAGTTACCATCGTTGCAGGATACTTGGTACCGGGTTTCAGATTGTGCAGTGGAGAGTATCCTTTCAGGTACTCAAACATTTCCTTACTATCTGCACTTGTGCCGTAATCGCTTGCCCAGTTCCAGCCGATAGTGAACTTATGATAACGCAACATATCCATTACTCCTACCTGCGGAATAGCTACACGGAACAGGTCGGGACGTTGTGTCATACAGGCTCCTACCAGCAAACCACCATTGGAACCGCCTACTATGGCAATCTTATCTTTATTAGTATATTTATTATCGATAAGATATTCGGCAGCCGAAATAAAATCATCAAATACATTTTGCTTCTGCATCTTGGTACCTGCTATGTGCCAGTCTTCACCATACTCGCCACCCCCACGCAGGTTAACCTGTGCATAGATACCTCCATTTTCCAGGAACGGAATACGTGATGTAGAGAACCCCGGATTAAGGCTGATATTGAAGCCACCGTAACCATAAAGGAATACGGGATTCTTGCCGTCCTTCTTAAGATCTTTCTTATAAGTCAGGAACATCGGTATCTTTGTTCCGTCTTTGCTGGGATAAAACACTTGTTCCGTCACAAACTCGTCAGAATTGAAATCGACCTTCGGAGCACGGAAAAGCTCGTAGGTATTCGCATCCATATCATATTTATAAGTAGCACCGGGAATAGTAAATGAAGTAAATCCGAAGAAACATTCTTTATCATCCTTATCTCCCGTGAAACCTACAGAGCCAAGTGAAGGCAATTCTATTTCCAGTATTTCCTTACCATCCATCCCATATACATAAGCATGGTTGGCTGCATCCTTATCATAGGTCAGGAACAGTTTTCCACCTATCACTCCAGCATTCGAAAGTACATTCTCACTCTCCGGAACCAGTTCGGTCCAATCTTTCAGGGCAGGCTTATTGATATCTGCTATCATAAGACGGTACTTAGGTGCATCGTAGTTCGTAAACATATAAATCTTATCTCCTATCACTTCCATCGGAGCATAGTTATAATCCATATCCGTAGCCATTGTCACAAACGGAGCATTCGGTTTACGCAGATCTTTCATATACAAAGCATTTCCGCGCCCGTCACCGCTCTCATACAGGAACAGGACAGTCTCATCCTCATTTACACTGGCAGTATAAAAACGCTTGGGATGTGCCGGATTCTGATAAACCAGCTGATCCTGCGACTGCGGCGTACCCATCTTATGATAATAAATCTTATGATTCTCGTTTACGTTAGAAAATTCCTTTCCTTTCACCGGGGCGTCATAAGCGCTGTAATAGAATCCGTCTCCTTGCCAGGCAGCCCCTGTAAACTTCGCCCATTCGATGTGATCATCCAGCAGTTTACCGGTTTCCGTATCCATCACATAGATTTCACGCCAATCCGATCCGCTGCGTGATATGGTATATGCTGTATATTTTCCATTATTCGAGAAAGAGATACCCGATAAGGCTACTGTACCATCGTCCGAGAGTTTGTTAGGATCGAGGAATACACGTGGTTCACCGTCCAAGCTATCCTGTACATACAGTACGCTCTGATTCTGCAAACCATCATTCTTATAGAAATAATACTTGCCGTGTTTCTTGAATGGTGTACCAATCTTTTCATAATTAGCCACATCCGTCAGTCGCTTCAGCAGAGCATCACGGAAAGGTATCTTAGACAAATAGCCGTTTGTTACTTTGTTCTGAGCTTCCACCCATGCAGCAGTTGCAGCGGAAGTGTCATTCTCCAACCAACGATACGGGTCGGGTACTTCTGTTCCAAAATAGACATCTACAGTATCCACCTTCGCGGTTTCAGGATACGTAAGCTTTTGTTGTTGTGCACATGACATCATGATGATACCGGTTGCGAATAAAGTTACTTTTTTCATATTATACATATAAGAGTGTACAAGTTAGTTTAGGCGTAAAATTACAAAAACAACTGATAATAAACAAGGATTTGCAGTATAATTATGCAGGGAAAATGAAATACCTGTCATGCAAGAACAGTGATAATCATTTAAGAAAAATACATTATATCTGAATAAGCATTAATAATTAGACCTTTGGATACCTCAAAATAACAATGATATGAAAAAGATGGAACAGAATACTCTCTTTTTTGTCGTACATAATATAGATTTCTATAAATTGAGAAAAAACTATGGCAACTGTAAAAGTAAAATTAAGAAAATCATCGGTGGAAGGAAAAGCCGGCAGTATCTATTATCAGCTATGCCACAAGCAGAGCAGCAGACAAATAACCACCCGGATGCATGTACCCTCCCAATGGTGGGATGCAAAAAAAGGAACATTTATAAATGAAGCGGACAACAGCGGAATGTCAGCCCGCTACCAACGTCAAATAGAGAAAGACTTGCAGTGCATCCGCCGGATTCTATGCGAATGGGACGGAGCCGGAAAAGACTACACTTTGGCGGATGTCATTGCCAGCTTTCATACTTGGAATGAAAAAGGAGACACCATACTGTCCTGTTTGGCTGCTTTGACCGATGAGTTAAAAAATGACGGACAATGGGGAAATACCCGTAACCTGCAACGGGCAATGAACAGTTTCTCCGGTTTCCTGAGAGGCGTGGATATTCCCCTCAATCAAGTGAACGAAAGGCTTATCATAGAGTACGAGCAATGGCTCCGATCACGAAAAGTAAGCAGAAATAGCAGTTCTTTTTATATGCGGACTTTGCGCTCTGCCTATAATAAGGTGATAAGCACGAGGCGGCTGGAACAGACATATCCCTTTCAGAGCGTTTATACAGGCGTGGAACGCACCCGTAAACGTGCTGTACATGAGGATATCATGGTTCGTTTGCAAAAATTGGATCTGACACGTTCTGCTCCGCTTGCCTTTTCGCGCGATTTGTTTATTTTCAGCTATTGTACCCGTGGAATGGCCTTCGTAGATATTGCCTATCTGAAGAAAGAAAACATCAGCGGAGGAATGCTTAGCTATGTCCGCCATAAAACAGGACAACGCCTCACCGTACGCATAGAACCTCCTATCGGGGAGATCATCAAACACTATGAGCCATACGTCCGCAATAGTCCTTATCTTTTTCCTATCATCACCTCCAATGATCCGGAAGAAGCATACCGGCAATATCAAACTGCGTTGGGCTACCATAACCGGAAGTTAAAAAAACTGGGAAAGTTGACAGGAGAGAATCTACGCCTCTCTTCCTATACCGCAAGACATAGCTGGGCAACCGTGGCACGCAACCACAACGTCCCGTTATCCATCATTAGTGCAGGCATGGGACACACTTCTGAAAAAACCACGCTTATATATTTGGAATCTGTAGAAAATTCACTGATAGATAAAGCGAATGAAGGAATCTTGAAGGCTTTATGTTGTAACGTTTCTAAGTAAGAAACCTTAAAATTACCGCGCAAAGATATAACAAATAAAAGAATAAAACAACATAATACAATAAATAATTATTTATACTTATATTTTAAAAAGAGTATAAAATATTGATTTCAAGCCCAATAAGTACTTGTTTATAGGCAGAAATGAATAGATATTCAAAATAAATATGAAATAGAATTCAATAAATATATTCTTAAAAAAATAATCAAAACATAGTATTGAATCTACAAAACTAAAAAAAATAGGATAAAAAATATTCTTTATCCTACAGTGATTCAATATTTTAAAGCGTTATACCATTTCTTACTTAGAAACGGTACAATTACAGGGTTACGGATGCCTTCTCTTGGGTTCAGGAGAAGTTCCGGGTTCCAAAAATCGACAGGCAAAACGAACAATTGGATTAACCTTACTTGCTGCGTATCAGAGTTGTTTTAAAGACCAAAAGACTCAGATACGCAGGAATGGAAGGAATATCTTTTAGATAAAATACGACAAAACATGCAAGTAGTACCTTCAATCATGCATTGGTACGCCTTCAAAGTCTTTTATAATAAAGTATTCGAGATAGAAGACACGCTGAATGAAGACAAAATCGAGACTTATATTCCTTGTGAAACAACTCTTGTGGAACGTGGTGGAGTAAAAAAGAAGATACGCAAGCCGGTCATCTCCTCCCTCCTGTTCTTCTATTCCACGGAGAAACAGGCACTGGCATTACAACAGAGACTGACAGACCGCGTCATCCTATATACCCATCTTGTCAATTGGCAGAAATTACCGATAGCCATTCCCGAACGAGAGATGAAAATTTTCATGCTTGTCACTTCCTCCGGAGAAAAAGGACTGGATTATTTCGGTGATGCTCCCATGGAGTACAGCACCGGAGAACGGGTACTTGTGACGGATGGCCCGTTCAAAGGAGCAGAAGGCTACATACATCGTATCAAAGGAAACCGCCGGCTGATAGTAGCCATCCAAGGCGTATGTGCAGTGGCAACTGCCTATATTCCCCAATGCTTTCTCAAGAAAATATAATACATTACACTTAAAACAAATTTCTCAAACATGACAATTTGCCTTTTTGAGACCTTGGCGGCATTCACCGTCAGTTGCCTGCTCAGCGCAATGATTATTCCCAGAATATCATTGGTAGCCTTCAAAAGGAGGCTTTTCGATCCGCAGAATGACCGGAAGTTGCACACGACGCCCATTCCCCGTCTGGGAGGAACCGCTTTCTTTCCGTGCATCGCTGTACCCATTTCGCTCATCATCGCCTGCCACAATCTCTGCACGGACAGCAACTTGCTCTGTTGGGAACAGTCCACCTGCCTGCTCACCCTATTCAGTTGCCTCATTATACTCTATCTGGCAGGAATGAAAGACGACCTGATAGGCATGCGCTACCGTGCCAAGTTTGTCATCCAGACACTTTGCGGCCTTCTATTAGTGGCCTCCGGCTTTTGCTTCAACAATCTCTACGGACTGTTCGGCATCCACGAGCTGCCCCACTACATAGGCATACCGTTCACGGTCTTCATCATAGTCTATATCATGAATGCAATCAATCTGATAGACGGTATCGACGGTCTGGCTTCCGGATTGAGCATAATAGCGTTCTTCGCTTTCGGTTGCATGTTCGTCTGTCTGGATTGGTGGCTGTACGCTTTCATCTCTTTTGCCGCCTTGGGTGTGCTGATACCCTTCTTCTATTATAATATGTTCGGACAGACCCGCCGGGGGCGGAAAGTGTTCATGGGAGATACCGGTTCACAAACCATCGGCCTGCTGCTGGCTGTGATGGCCATCCGGCTCAGTATGTTCGACCCCGTCAAGGACAAGATTTTCCCCGGTGCCATCGTGACGTCATTTTCCTTCCTGCTGGTGCCGATGCTGGATGTAGTCCGAGTGGTACTCCACCGCCTGCGCACTCACAAGCCTCCGTTTCTTCCCGATAAGAATCATATCCATCATAAATTCATCGCCCTGGGGATGTCCCAACATCAGGCACTGGGCTTCATCCTGGGCATCGCCTGGATTTTCATTATGTCCAACACACTCTTAGCCCCCTATCTATCCGTCACAGTGTTGTTCCTGCTGGACGTGGCGGTATGGACAGCCATGCACTTCTACATTACAGCAAAAATATTGAAGAAGAAGAAAACAAAGAATTAAACATCAAAAATTAATACAAGAACATTCAACAAAGAAACATTTAATATGAAGAAGCATCTTTTATATCTGCTCTTCTCGTTGGCATTGCTCACTTCGTGCAATACGTCAAAAGAGATTATCTATTTTCAGGATGTGCAGGTCAACAGTCCCGAAGCAATTGCCCCGCCTCAAGACATCACCGTGCAGCCCAAGGACCAGATATCCATCATAGTATCAAGTAAGGACCCCGAACTGGCAGCTTTGTTCAACTTGGCCCGCGTGCAATACAGAGTAGGTTCCAAAGACCCAAATAGCGGCAATAACAACGGGGAAATTTCCGGCTATACACTGGATGACAAGGGCAACATCGACTTTCCTATATTGGGAGAGCTCACTGTGACAGGTATGACCCGGAGCCAGATTGCCGCGCTAATAAAGCAAAGGCTGAAAGAAGAAAATCTGGTGAACGACCCGGTGGTCACCGTGGAATTCATAAATCTCAGCTTCTCCATTTTGGGTGAAGTAAAAACTCCCGGGAAATACAGCATTTCCAAGGACTATATAACCCTGCTGGAAGCTATCAGCATGGCAGGCGACCTGACTATTTACGGCAAGCGGGATGCCATTTTCGTAATCCGCGAAGAAAAAGGAGAACGAGTGACGCACTGGGTGGATCTCCGCTCCTATGATTTATTCAAATCTCCCGTTTATTATCTGAAGCAGAACGACGTAGTGTATGTGCAGCCCAACAAGGTGCGTGCCGGACAATCCACACTGAATGAGAACAGTGTGAAGAGTGTAGGACTATGGATCAGCATTGGGTCGTTCCTCACCTCGCTGGGAGTGTTGCTGTTTAAGTAGTCAGCTCATAACTAATTAATATTATTATGATTGAAAAGAAAAAGCCTTCCGACGATTTTATACGAATACAGGATTTATGGGGAATGTTTGTTCCCAAATGGCATTGGTTCGCCATATCCTTGTTCATTACTTTGGCCGTAGCGATGTTGTACCTGTTGAGCACTCCCCCCATTTACACCCGTACCGCCGCCATCCTCGTAAAAGACAACTCTAACAGCAGTTCTTCGACGGGAGCGATGAACGAATTTTCCGATTTGGGCATCTTCAAGTCCAATACCAACATCAATAATGAGCTGCTGACGTTGAAGTCCCTCACATTGATGACCGAGGTAGTCAACCGGTTGGGATTGAACGAGAGTTACACCGTCCGCAGGGGATTGAAGGACGTCGATTTATACAAATCGGCTCCCGTAGTCGTCACGTTCCCCGACAAGATAGAAACCAACTTGAGCTTCACCATCGAGTTATCCTCAAAAGACACGTTCATCCTTTCCGAATTTGAAGTATCGGGAGAAAGCACAGAAGAAACCTTCTCCGCCCAAATGGGTGATTCCATACATACCTCCGCCGGTACGATAGTCATATCTCCCGCGCAAGAGTTCAGCGACGCTTTTAAGAATACGCCTATCCGATACGCGCGTGGAGGCGTGCGCAACGTCGCCAACGCCTATGCAAGCGAACTGGTCGCCGAATTGGGCGACGAAAAAGCCACCATCATCAATCTCAGCATCAACGCCACCTCCATCCGGAAAGCGGAAGACATCCTAAACACTTTGATTGAGGTCTACAACGAGAACTGGATTCAGGACAAGAACCAAATTGCCGTCAGCACCTCGCAATTCATCAGCGACCGTCTGGGCGTGATAGAGAACGAACTGGGACATGTGGACGAAAACATCTCCAGTTACAAGAGCGAGCACCTGCTGCCCGACGTACAGGCAGCCTCCAACCTCTACATGGCACAGTCTGCCGAAAACAAAAAAGAGTTGTTGGCGCTGAACAACCAACTCTCCACCGCCCAATACATCCGCAGGGAACTGGACGCCAATCAATTGAATCGTCCGCTACCCACCAATTCCGGCATCGTCAACGCCAATATAGAAACTCTGATCAACGAATACAACAATCTGGTGCTCGACCGCAACCGGTTGATAGCCAACAGCAGCGAGAAGAACCCGCTGGTAAAGAACATGGCAAACTCCCTGCAAAGCATGCAGCACACCATCATCCAGTCCGTCGATAATCTAATCGTCTCCCTGAACACTCAAATCCGTAGCATCCGCCGACAGGAAGAGGCTACCACCCACCAATTGGCATCCAATCCGAACCAGGCGAAATACCTGCTATCGGTGGAACGCCAGCAGAAAGTGAAAGAAGAGCTTTATCTCTACCTGCTCCAAAAACGTGAGGAAAACGAACTCTCACAAGCGTTCACCGCCTACAACACCCGTCTGATCACTGCTCCGCACGGCAGCATGTTTCCTACCGCCCCCCGCAAGATGAATATCCTGTTGGTGGCATTTGCCGTCGGGCTGCTGCTACCGGCAGTCATCATCTTCATGAAGGAGAACATGGATACCAAAGTGCGTGGTCGCAAAGACCTGGAAAGCCTGAGTGTGCCGCTCATAGGCGAGATTCCCCAATGCCCCGGCACGAAAAGGAAATGGCAACTTAAGAAGCGGCAGAAGATAAATACCATCGTGGTGAGTGAAGGCAACCGCAACATCATCAACGAGGCATTCCGCGTGCTACGTTCCAACATGGACTTTATGGCAGGCAAGGACAGCAGTCTGAATGTCTTCGTGCTGACCTCGTTCAATCCCGGCAGCGGCAAGAGCTTCCTGGCCCTGAACATCGCCATGAGTTTTGCCATCAAAAAGAAACGGATTCTGGTTATCGACGGTGACTTGCGGCATGGCACCACCTCCTCCTATATTGATTCTCCAGGCAAGGGACTCAGTGATTACCTAAACAATCAAATTAAAGATTGGAAGGAAATCGTTGTCCCTCACAAGGAATACGAAAACCTGCACTTCATCCCCATCGGCACAGTCCCTCCCAACCCTACGGAGATATTGGAGGACAGCAAGCTGGCAGAGCTGATAGCAGCTTTGAGACCGGAATATGACTATATCTTCATCGATTGTCCGCCCGTCGACATTGTGGCCGACGCACAAATCATCGAGAAGCTGGCGGACCGCACCATCTTCGTTGTCCGTTCCGGCCTGCTGGACCGCACCATGCTCTCCGAACTGGAAACAATGTATACCGTGAAACGATTCAAGAACCTCTCCATGATACTGAACGGAACGGAAAGCACCGGAGGACGCTACGGATACGGCTATCGCTACGGATACCATTACGGGTATGCTTCTTATTATGGAGGTAAAGAGAAATAAGTCATGCAGTTATTTTCCAAATCCCAATCCATTGCAGCAAGCGGCCTTCTGAAAGGAATGACCGACTACCATTGCCACATCCTGCCCGGAGTGGATGACGGGGTGAAAACAATGGACGAATCACTTCTGATCCTGGCGGAAATGGAACGGCAGGGCGTCCGCAAAGTGTGGCTCACTCCCCATGTGATGGAAGACATCCCTAACGCCACTCTTATATTGAAAGAAAAATTCAAAGAGTTACAAGCCGCCTACTGCGGCACGGTGGAACTGAATTTAGCCGCCGAATATATGATGGACAACCTCTTTGAGGAACGCCTGGAAACCGGTGATCTGCTCCCACTCCACGAAGGCGGCAGGCAATATCTGCTGGTGGAAACCTCCTGTTTCAATCCGCCCATGAATTTGCTATCTATCCTGAAGCACATTCAAACGAAAGGCTACCGGCCTTTGCTGGCACATCCCGAACGTTACCTGTATATGGACATGCCCGATTACCGCGCATTGAAGCATGAAGGAATCGCCCTCCAACTGAACCTTCCTTCACTGACGGGAATATATGGCATACATGCACAAAAAAAGGCCGCATCCCTGCTTTCAGCAGGGATGTACGACCTTACAGGAACCGATATGCATTCTGCTGAAAACTTCAGAGTATGGCTCGGAACACGGATTGGCAGTCGAGACAGGGACATGCTTTGGGCACACTGCCCGGCATGTCGCGATGGCCTCTGAGCTGCGCCTTCGGGAAGAGTTTCAGCAACCGGGACAGTAGCTGTTCCAGTTGTTCGAACTGCTCCCCGGTGAGCGTGTCGGCGGGATGTCCTTCCGCATCCAGTCCGCCTTCGTAGCATACACCGATGGAACAGCGGTTGAAAGGACGGCAATGAGCCCCCACTTCAAGCAACCGGCGATGCCGGCTGACAGTTCCGTCACGGCGTACGTAGAAGTGATAACCGATAGTGCGGAACCCACGGGCACGATGGTCACGCAAGAGTTGCTCCACGGTATAGTCGCAGTTACAACGGGTAGCGGAACAGTGCAAGATGATGTAACGCACCGAATCGGCGGAATCCATCATCAGCCCGTTCTCCACCCCGGCGAGGAGTTCACGTTCACTGAGCACTTCCTCCCCGCCCACAGTCATAGGGAATGTTTCCTGTATCATGGCAGCATGCCCTCGACGATGGTTGAACAACTCGTCACCCCCAGTGCCGTGAGCGCCGCAATGGCCGCTTGAATGATAGCATTGAGCAGAGACACCCAAGTGATTTTATTTCCTTTTACAGAATCAGACATAATATTTAATTATTAATTGTTAACTATTAATTGATCCCCTATCCAAGCGGATCGTCCTCTATGCCTCCGTCGCCTCCGGTATTATCGCCTCCATCATCCACATTGCCCGGATCGGAGGAAGACACCTGTTTGATGACGTTTCCGTCCTTGTCGTAGCAGGTAATGTTGACGGAGGTATCCTTCAGTTCCTGCTTGATGTTGGTACTGGGGGTGAAGATAACTTTGCGGGTGGTGATGAGTCCCGCACTCACATCCTCCACTTTAGTCACTGCCCCGGCCTGCAAGCCGAAGCGCATGGTGCCCAGTCCGGGCACGGCAACGGAATGCCCTTCGGTGGCCCAAGCCTTGACAACGTCGCCGATAGCTTGCCAGGAGGCATTGAGGCTACCCTTCGGTATTCCCGACCGTATGGAAGCTTCGGATATGACTTTTTCCTGCTTCAGCGTGCTGTAGATTTCGGCCTGCATGATGAAGCGATACTGCCCCGCCGAGGGGCCCACCGTCAGTTTGGTCTGACGGGCTTTTACTTTAATTCCCATAATCTCAATAATTAATAATGATGATGTTAGTGGTAAGCAGTAAGTAGTTACTATATCTACTTGCTCTTACCGCTGGCAAAGATAAAACAGGCCGGAAACCGACTTATGGGTTTCCATGGGTTCCGCAGGTTTACTCTTTACGGCTCACCCAAGTGTCTGGTAATCAACAACACTTGCCGGGAAGTGAGCAGCTTCTGAGAACGATGATAGCCGGTAGCTTCCAGTTCCTCCATCAGGGGAGGGCAGCCGTGGACCCAGCGCATCAAACGGTTGGTAGCCACTGCGGACGTTGACTTCGGAAAGTAGAGAAGAGACAATTCGCTCTTCGTCATGGAGATGGGATGAAAGGACATGGTTTTCAAATTAAAAATAAAAAAATAAAAATTAGTGTTTCCGGCACAATGCCTTCTGTTTATCAGAGTTGCAAGAAGCGCGAAATTGCTGCCCTATTGGAAAAATATTTTTTCCCAGTTGGGAAAAAATAAAAGGCTTGCAAAAACTTGCAAACTTGCAAAACTTGCAGCCTCCTCACACCCACACACGCGCATGCGCATACGTGCGTAAGGGGCAGGCTTGATCGGTACTTCGGATGAATCATCAGATAAACCTGTATTCTCCTCTACCGTTTTTCACCAGCCGGCCTTTGCCGGTCATGCGTTTCAGCAACGAGTCGATCGTATTGGCAGATATTCCGTACCGGGCACCTTCCCGGAGAGCCTGACTGCGAGTGAAACAGAGAGGCAGCATATCCAGAAACGCCTCTTGCGGCATTTTCTGCTGCGGCATTGTATCACCGGACGGAAGAAACGAAAGGATATGACACGAATGCCGGTACAGCGGCTCCACGAGCGCCAACACAGCATGAAAGTCATCGCTGCCGACGGTGAGTTCAAACTCCGGCACCACCCCGTCCTGCACATTCTCCCGTGGAATGCGGGATGAAGGTGACAGCCCCGGACATGCCATCAGTGCTTTTACAAGGTCGTCCGTCGTGCCCGACGACATCAACAGGGCATCGAGCGAACGTATCAATGCCACAATGCTGATGACGCGACAGATATTGATGGCGATACGTGCCACCGCACTTTTCATGGGATCGCCATGAATCACTGCCGCACGACCGAATACGCATGAAAGGTGAGCATTGAATTCGTCTTTCTGCTCTTGGGTGAGTTTCAGGTTTATGCCGCTCACAACAGCCGCCAGGGCATCGAGCAGGTGTTTCCAACGTTCGCCCCAGGCGGTGAACATAGCGTCATAGTCACTCCCGGAACAGTCGAACTGGTCTACCCATTCATGGATGGGAGGCATGCAGTAGAACACCTGACGCGAGAAGAGTCCGTTCTCTGCCGAGGGGATGAGCGGCTTCACCTGGGCGGGCGTTCCGCTGAGCAACACACTGAGATATGATTTTCTGCATTCCCGGTATTCGTGGTTGGTGCGGCGGTTATAGGCCAGCCGTTCATGATCGAAACTCTTGCGCAGCGTGTCGCTCCAGTGTCCGTAATCTGTGCCGATGGCTGCACTCACAGTATCAGCTTCGGTTTCACATATCAGTCCGGCACCGTCAGCGTCCATCAGGTTCTCCAGCATACCGGATCCGGAGTTATCACCTGCGATGAGAAACATCTTCATGGAAGGTTGTTCAGGTTCGGGCGTTGCCGCCTTTTCCTTGCCCAGCACGTCCCATAGGGCTTTCTCACGGCGGTAAGTTTTCATCTTCTCGTTGTATAGTTTCATCAGCGAGTCGTGTATAGGTTCTGCCAGCCGGCGCACCCACGTCAGCGCACCTTTTCCGGAAGCGGGCGGAGCGATGACAAAGGCTTGCAGGCACGGATATTTGCTTTTGCGTCCGTAGGTGAAGTACAACAGCTTGTTGAGGGTGGCGCCGAACACCGTCACGGCTCCCAGCAACAGGATGTCCCTTTGGGCGGGTGTGTCGCCGCAGTCTATCATTTGTTGCAGGAAGAGCGGCCACCGGTAATCCGGGAAGCAAGGCAGGGGAACGGGCACTGATTCTACAGGAGGCATCGGTTCGGAAGGAGGCATCGGCTCACCTTCTTTACGCGCGCATGTGTGTGTGGGTGAGGGGGCCTGCAAGTTTTGCAAGTTTGCAAGTTTCTTGTCGAGGCGCACACCTGCCAGTTGAGCCAGATGAAACACCGTTCCCAGGGAATTTCCTCCCCGTCCGTCGTGCAAGGCATGGCTGTAGAGTTTGTCAGCTTCATTCTGCCGGTACTTGGCGGACAAGCTGCAAAGACGATGGAAGAAACTCCGTCCCGCTTCGCCACAACTGTTGGCCACGGCGAAAGCCAGCGGCATATATTCCTGATAAGTGGGCGCAAGATCGGCTCCCGCCTGTTCGACGGCGAGAGTCAATTGTTCAATAATATCAATATCGTTCATGAAAAGAGGAGAAAATATGAATTATCAACTATTAATTTTTAATTTGCAATCCGCATCGTATGCCAGGAAGCAGGCTCTCGACATATCGGCGTTGGCGGTATCGGCCTTCAGTCCGTGCTTCCACTCCAGATAGTCCCAAGCAGTGTGCACAGCATTGTCGAACGACTGTTCCAGCGTATCCGTAAGGCTCAGGCGATAGGGTATAAAGAGTTTCACTCCCTTAGCGCCGGGACTTACAAAGGCAAGGTCGGGCTGCAACACTTCGTCGGCAAAGAGGCGATCGCGCCACATTGCGGCCTCTTGGGTAGAAGCAAGGTGATCGATATCTACTACAAATAGTCCGGAGGGCACTACGATGCACTGCTCACGGCAGTACGAGAAGACTCCAGCAGGCGTGACGTATGGCAACAATGTCTGTTTTTTTCCACGGAAAGTCTTATCGTTTTCCGTATCGGATCTTACTCTTTGTGTCAGTTCCTCCAGATGAGAGTCGGAAGATATGTAGGCATGAAGCCCTGCCACACTGCACACTCCTGCAGGTACTTTATTAGTAACGGGAGCATTGAAAAAAGACATGATATATTCTTTCATAACGTCGATTCTGATTTAATTAAAGATATATTTTATATTCATCAGATTTATATCAACAAAGATACAGCATATATCCCGCCTTCCACAATACTCATACAGGCGTTTACAAAGCGTTTATACTCATTGAGTGTTCGTTGATAATTCATTAAAAATAGTTGAAATAACCCAAGAAGAAAAGATAAAAAAAATGGAGAGAGAAAATATAACTATGAACGACAAACCGGAAATAGAGATAAAAATATTCGGCGGTACGAACATGATAGTCCCCACGGGTACTACCGCCGTTCAGAACTTTTACGGCGATCAGTTTGCCGAGGTCGCCATCCGTCCCGAAGCAACCACGGGCATTGAAAGTCTGAGTGATGACGAGTGTCACCTCTTCACCTACGTGCCCGACGTGAAAAAAGTGCATGAGTACACCCGCCTCCTGGGCGAATGTACCAGTGCCCACGATTTGGCCGGCGTGGTGGGCATCATGCTCAGCGAGCCCCACGTGGATAAGGATACGGTGGTGAAAGGCACCTTCATCGAGGTTCTTCTTCCTTTCGCCTCCCGGCTGACGTCGGGGGCAAAGGTGGATAATGTGAGGCAACAGATTAATAATATGCTGATGACGAGGGGGAGGGAAAGAAAATAAGAGAAAGCTTTACTTGGAGAAAACGAATGGATTTTGTTACTTTGCAAGTAATCAATAGACCAAAGGAGGAAACAGATATGATGCAGCGACGACTTTATCCGATAGGGATACAGACTTTCTCAAAAATACGGGAAGGCAATTATTTGTATATCGACAAAACGGAGTACGTTTACCGGATAGCACATTCCGAATCAAGTTATGTGTTCCTGAGCCGCCCGCGCCGCTTTGGAAAGAGCTTGCTCACCAGCACGTTTCATTCTTATTTCGAAGGTCGTAAAGAATTGTTCGAAGGTCTTGCCATTGAAAAATTGGAGAAGGAATGGATCCCGTATCCCGTGCTTCATTTCGACATGAGCATGGCGAAACACATGGATGAAAAGCGTCTGAAACAAATGTTGGACTATATGCTGTCCGAATATGAGCGGAAATATAACTGCGGCATAGCGGATACTGATGCCAATGTGCGTCTGGCGAATCTGATAAAACGCGCGTTTGAACAAACAAACAGACAGGTAGTCGTACTGATAGACGAATATGACGCTCCGCTTCTCGACGTGATCCATGAAGAGAAGAACCTGCCCACGCTTCGGAACGTGATGCGGAACTTCTACAGCCCGCTCAAGGCGTGCGACCCTTATTTGCGTTTCGTGTTCCTGACAGGCATCACGAAGTTCTCTCAGCTGAGTATTTTCAGCGAACTGAACAACATTAAGAATATCAGCATGGACGAGCCATACGCTGCCCTCTGCGGTATCAGTGAAGAGGAGATGCAGACCCAGATGTCCGATGATCTTGATCTTTTGGCTGACAAGCTGAAGGTTACCCGCGACGAAATCATCGGTAAGTTGAAAGAGAACTATGACGGCTATCATTTCACTTGGCCGTCGCCCGATCTATACAATCCGTTCAGCCTACTGAATGCTTTTGCCGATGGCAAGATGAACTCTTATTGGTTCGGCAGCGGCACGCCTACCTATCTGATAGAAATGCTGAACAAGTATGGCGTTGCTCCCCAACAGATAGGAGGGCAGAAAGTATTTGCCACAGCTTTCGACGCCCCTACGGAACAGATGACAAACATTACTCCCCTACTCTACCAGAGCGGATACATCACCATCAAGGACTATGACGCCCGTTTGGACCTGTACACGCTCAACATCCCCAACAAAGAGGTGCGTCTGGGGCTGATGGAAAGTCTGTTGCCCCACTATGTGCCGCCCACCGAGACCGAGCGTGCCGCAACGCTGACAGCCTATCTGTTCGATTCCATTGACCGTGGCAATATGGACGAGGCTTTGCAACTGCTCCAGACCTTCCTCTCTACCATTCCGCAGTGCGACAACACAAACTATGAGGGGCATTATCAATCCTTGCTCTATGTCATCTTCAGCCTTCTCGGCTTCTACGTGGACGTGGAAGTACGCACTCCCCGCGGACGTGTGGATGTGGTGTTGCGCACCCATAGCACCCTCTACGTCATAGAACTGAAGCTGGATAAAACCGCCGATGCCGCCATGCAGCAGATTGACCTGAAAAATTACCCCGAACGCTTTGCTCTGTGCGGACTGCCGGTGGTGAAAGTGGGAATCAACTTCGACAGTGAACGGAGGACGCTGGGGGAGTGGAAAATAGAGGAAGAATAGAAAAAATAACGCCGCTATGAAACAGAACGAGCAGGAAATATTCTCTGAAACTTTTTTCGGTATTCATTTAAATTCCGTACATTTGCTATAATAAAAAATTTGTTATTTATGGAGTTATCTCATAAGGCATATATAGAATCGTTCTCAATCAAAGGTTTATGGGGAGAAAAAGACATTGTATGGAATCACATAAACCCGGATGTAAATGTGCTGGTAGGCATTAACGGCAGCGGGAAAACAACCCTGCTAAATGCCATGAATGCCTATTATAGCCAAGATAACAAAGAACTTAAAAAACAAACAGGGGAGCTTTGGGGCAATCCGGTTTCCAATTGCACTTATCCGACAACTTACTTACGTTCATTCGACACGGTCCCCGTCATAGACAAACGAAAGTCAGAAAGTCCCCTCATGCAGGAGCTGAACAAAGCAGTTATTCAAAACAAAGAAGGACTCTCTTTTTTCAACTACAGAATGAAAATGCTGGACTATCCGGAAAAAGCAGAAGAAATACAACAGAATATAGATGAACTGTTTGCCATTGTAAACGAATTATTTTCGGACACCCAAAAAAAGATCGACACATCAAAAGGCAATAACAGTACACTCATTTTTCACCAAGGTAATCAAATTATCCATTTGGAACAGTTATCTGCTGGAGAAAAACAGTTACTTTTGATTCTTCTCAAAATGTTTCTGTTAGAAAAGCAACCTGCAGTGTTCTTCATGGATGAACCCGAAATATCATTGCACATCAGATGGCAGCGGGAGATCATCAACAAACTACGCCAACTGAACCCCTTATGCCAACTTATCATCTCTACCCACTCTCCCAGTATATTCGGAGCCGGATGGGGCGACAAGGTTATCTATATGGAAGACCTAATGCGGTAGTTATATGTCAGAATCAAATATTGAAATACAAGCAGAGTATTATAAGAATATACCCATACTTGACAGAAAATTCAAATCAAGCGTTCATCTGGAGGATGAAGAGGATGAATTGTTTTGGGACACAATGTTACAAGCACACCGTCCCGGACATTACTTCTATATCTATTACAGCAAAAATGATAATGACAATGAGACGCATGGTTGCACCCAATGTTTAAAATACAAACAGTTTCTATCAAATAATTTCTTCATCTGCATAGATAGCGATTTACGTCATTTGCGCAAAGAGCAAGGAGTAGATGCCAACAATTTCATTCATCAAACCTATTGCTATTCATGGGAAAACCATTATTGCTTTGCAGAAAGATTACAAAAAACATTGGCAAACAAATGTCCGGAGGTTGCTGAATTATTTGACTTCAGAATATTTCTGACTGCATATTCTACCGCAATATATAAAGCTTTCCTCTTGTTTCTGGCAATGGACAGGAAAGGAATCAGGGGATTCAGTCTGAAAGATTTCAGAAAGTTACTTCCACAACAGTGCAGCCATAAAAACATGACAAACAATGGAGAAGCTTTCAACCGTGAAATGGAGAAAGAAATCACAGCATTCATCTCTCCTCTCATTACAAGTCATCACTTAGATTTAGAGGCTGAAAAAAGATACTATCAACAATTAGGGCTAACAGAAAGCAATGTCTATCTTCACATCAGAGGACATCAATTGTATAATCTCGTAGAATATATCGGAAAATATTTATGCCGTCCCAAAGGCATCAATTTCACAGATGAAATTCTGCTGGATGATATACAAATGCAAGGGTATTGGGAGGTAGAAAAAACAGGCGAGGATATCCGAAGCTTTTAATGTGTAAAAACAGTGTTTATACAAAAGACAAACGTAGAGGGTTTGGCCATCATTGAGCCATGCCTTCTCAAAGACGCGCGCGGCTACTTCTTCGAGTCTTTCTCACAACGGGAATTCGAAGAGAAAGTACGCAAGGTGAATTTCGTACAGGACAATGAGAGTATGTCATCATACGGAGTGATGCGCGGACTTCATTTTCAGAAGCCGCCTTTTGCACAAAGTAAACTGGTGCGTTGCGTAAAAGGTTGCGTACTTGATGTGGCGGTAGATATTCGCAAAGGATCGCCCACATACGGTGAGCATGTGGCTGTAGAATTGTCGGAAGACAATCATCTTCAGTTCTTCATTCCCAGAGGTTTTGCCCATGGTTTTGCTGTACTGAGCGAGGTGGCTGTATTTCAATACAAATGTGATAACTATTATGCTCCGCAAGCTGACGGTGGAATCAGTATCTTAGATGAAAGTATAGGGATAGACTGGAAAATACCGGTTGATAAGGCGATACTTAGCGAAAAAGATATGAGGCATCCGTTACTGGGGGATTTTGATTCGCCTTTCTCTATAGATATTTGATAATCAGGAGTGGATGGATATCATCACAAGTGGTGATTATGAGAAATACTATGACGAAATGTACAATGAACGATAATATTGTTTTATGAATATCCTGAAAAAAATATGGTTAAATAGATGGATGCTCCGTTCTATTTTTAGCACAATATATTTCAATCTGTATTATTTGCCTTTTAAGCAAGCAATAAAGTTACCTATATTATTGTATAAACCTCATTTAATTAATGTAAATCGAGGGGGAGTAAAAATACAAAGTAATAAGATTCATTTTGGCATGATCCGTTTGGGATTCCCACAAGTTTCCATTTATCCTAATAGCGGAATTATATGGGATAATCGTGGTATGTGTGTTTTTCATGGTTCGTGTGCTATTGGTAATGCTTCCGCTATATCGATTGGTGAAACAGGAACTGTAGATTTCGGGGATTTCTTTGGAGCATCAACAGCTTTCAAGCTGATTTGCTATCACAAAGTTACTTTTAACGACCAAGTACTTTTGGGCTGGGAGAACCTCGTAACTGATACAGACTTTCATACTCTGACAAAAGTATCTGGTGGTTACACCAAAGGATATGCTCCTGTCTCTATAGGAAAGAATAACTGGTTTGGCATGAAATGTATCACACTAAAAGGTACGCATACACCAGACTATTGCACTGTTGGAGCTAATACCGTGTTGAATAAAAAATATGATTTTCCTCCATATAGTATTATAGCCGGTAACCCTGCGAAGCTGAAAACTACTGGATACTATAGAGATATGAAGAATAATAAGGTGGAATATCCGAACGCTTAGCCCTGTGCGGACTGCCGGTGATGAAGGTGGGAATCAACTTCGCCTCACCCTATTCTGGGAGTACGATTTATCTCGTCTTGACTGGGAGCAAATCGTACATTAGTTGTACAACGTGTTATAGAGCGCAGGCGTATGGATGACTTCTATGCCATATTAAACAGATATGGATTGGAAGGTGTTAAAGAGAGTATAAAGGAAATTCCGTACAGGACAATGAGAGTATGTCATGGAATTAAAAAAAGTTATCACTATGCAAAAGCTCTTTTGGATTGATGCTGTAAAAGCACTTTGTATGATAAGTGTTTATCTGGTTCATAGCGAGGTTTATTATAGTGTAGAAGATGTACATTACAACTACTGGCTTACCCCTTTCTACGTCAATGCTTTTTTCTTCATTAGTGGTTATCTTTTTTAAAAGAAATATTTAAAGACAAAACCTTTAATGAATATCAACAAACAGGAGTGGCATAAGACACTAAAAAACACGTTGTTCCGATTGGTTATTCCAACACTAGTGTTCTCTTCTATAATTTATCTGCCAAAGATGATCTTTCACAGTAATGGAATTTCTTTGGGAAGCTATTTCTTTAATGTATTCGGTAGCATCTGCTATTGGTTTACTTCCGCATTGGCAGTCTGTCAAATTGTTTTTTTGACATTACTGTTCACATTCAAACGAACTTCCATTTGGTTCTATATGGCCGTAAGTATGTTACTTTTTGCTATAGGTTATTATTTGAATATAAACAGGTCGTCCAATGCTCCACAAGCATTTTTCCCTTGGTTCTATCAAACAGGGTTAGAATACACATTTATTATGGCATTGGGAGGAATCTATTGTTGTTATGCGAAACAGATTGACAAGATAATGAAGTATGGTTCAATAATAGCCGTTTTGGCTTATATTTTCGGCCTATCCTATACATGGGAATCACAAGACCTGAAGTGCCTGGGAGTAGGTGGAACTTGCAATATCCCCGGATTTCTCTGCATGTTATGTGGAATAAGCCTACTTATTTTGATAGTCAAGCAATTAAAACCCATAAATAACTACGTATGTTGTAAACACACATTTAGCTTTCATGACTGATTTAAGAAAAGTGTATAAAAAAAAGACAAACATTTAAATAGGTCTACAATAGCAAGTCAGGTGTGTTACAACTGGGAACTGGTAGATAAAGTAGCTAAGAATTTGAGAAATGAACTACACTAAAAACATGCTCTAACCTGAGTATTTACTTTATGGTTCAAATTGTTAAAGAAAAAAACAAGAAGAGAATAGCAAAGAATTCAGCTATTCTTTATCTGCGCACAGCTTTCACTATGTTGGTGGGCTTCTTTACATGTAGAGTAGTTTTAGAGCATCTTGGAGTACAGGAGTACGGAATTTATAATGTTGTAGGTGGCATAACCTCTATGTTCGCCTTCCTCAATAGCACAATGAGCGTATCAACCTCTCGATTTATCACATATGAACTTGGTATAGGAAATAAAGACAGGTTGAGAACCATATATAGCCAGGCTAAAATAATACATTATATTATAGCTGTTATAATCTTCATTCTTATAGAAACCGTAGGCTTATGGTTGGTTTGCAACAAACTTACAATCCCCCCTAATCGTCTACAAGCAGCAATATATACGTTGCATACTGTTTCAATAGGGACTATTCTTGGTATAATTTCTACTCCAGATACAGCATTAGTCATATCTCATGAAAGAATGAGTGCTTTTGCATATATCACAATGATGGACAGTGTACTTAGGCTCATTGCAGCTTACATGATAACCATAATCACTGGTGACAAGCTTATATGGTATGCGCTACTGATGTTAATAATATTTGGAATTGACCGAATTTGTTATTTATTGTATTGCAAACTGAATTTCCCCGAATCAAAGGGTAAGATTGTTTATGACAGAAAAACATTCCAATCCATGTTATCCTTTGCCGGTTGGAACATTCTAGGAAATATGGCTGCAATGACGAGAGAACAAGGTATAACTATAATTATTAATATTTTCACCAATCCCATCGTAAATGCTGCTCGGGCTATCACGGCACAAGTATCAAACAGTATTGCAGCATTTGTTTATAATGTAAGGACTGCGGTGAATCCTCAAATTACAAAATCATATGCAGCAGGGGATTATACTTACATGCACAAGTTAATAGTCTTCAGTTCTCTAAGTTGTTTCTTTATCTTGCTCATTCTTTCAATTCCGTTAATATGTATAGCGGATACTATCCTTAGTATCTGGCTTGTTGAGGTTCCTGCATACTCCACATCTTTTTTTAGGTTAACCCTTGTTGGAATGTTGGTTTATTCATTATCTAACCCTCTCATTATTGGAGTTCATGCAACCGGCCGGATAAAAAAATTCCAAATAATCGAGGGCATATTGCTATTAACAACTTTACCATTGACGTATTTCTTCCTTTGTATAGGATGTGAACCTACATATGCCTATATTGCTATTATAATAAGTAATATTTTAACTCTGTGTGGCGATGTTGTAATTATTCTACCAAATATTAATTATCCAATTACTAAGTATCTGAAAGAAGTTATCTTGCCTGCACTAAGAGTTGTATTGTTGAGCAGTTTTACACCTACTATTCTTATAGTTCTTCAAAACATATTACATTTTCCACATTATCAACTTTTTATAGCTGCAATGTCATTCCTCTCCACAAGTACGATAGTGTATTTCTGGGGACTAAGCTACCAGCAAAGACAACAAGTTATTTCATTAATGAAACGTAAAGTACACAAATGAATCTTGCTTCTTTCGACATATTCGACACAACTATATTACGTCGTTGTGGCCGTCCTGAAACAATATGGGAATTACTTGCCAATAGATTGTTTCCTGCAGACATAGATTTGAGAGAAGCGTTTATTCTATGGCGTAAACAGGTTGTAGGAAAAACGCTTGACGAAATAATCCATCAGGTGTGGATGGAATTTATAACAAAGATGATATGATGAAACTTATATCTTTTGATATTTTCGATACAACCCTTATCCGAAAATGCGGAAAACCAGATAATATATTCTACCTATTAGCGTGGAAGCTTTATCCAGCAAACGAGGCTCAGCGAGATGCATTCCTGCATTGGCGGCACATAGCTGAGAAACGGACCACATTACGTACAAAAACAGTCGAGAGAAGTCTGAAAGACATCTATACCGACAGTTACCTAGATGGTTTTCCAGAATACACACCTATTCAGATGATGACTATTGAAATGCAGATAGAAAGCGAAAACCTAATCGCTAATCCTACAGTAAGAACACTTATCAGAAAAGTTCGCGCTGAAGGAGCGGAAATATGCTTCATTTCAGATATGTATCTTAACAGTGATTTCTTAGTAGAAGTATTAAAACGCGAAGGCTGCCTAGAAGATAACGAACGAGTATGGGTATCATGTGAGTACAATGCTAGAAAAGACCAAGGTACATTATATGATGTGGTACGGCAGGCATATAAAATCAAACACTGGATACATTATGGCGATAATCGCTATAGTGATATAAAAATGGCTCGGCTTAAGGGTATTAATGCACAGTGGATAGATACAACGTTTACTCCGGTCGAGCAACGATTATCACAAACAGTCAGCCTCTCACGTTATGGTGATGAACTAAGTCTGTTGGCCGGAATAGAACGTACGGCACGCATTGTAGGGGGTAATACTCCTATAATAACATTAGCAGCAGATTTCGTTGCTCCAGCATATATTCCTTATGTCATATACATCATGCAGCGTGCTCGCCAACGTGGTATTAAACGACTCTATTTCCTATCGCGCGACGGCTATATACTGATGAAAGCGGCTCAAGCACTTAAAGGATATGATGATATAGAAATCCATCACTTGTTTGTGTCACGGCATTCCCTATTGCTGCCTTATTTGGCAAAGAACGTGTCTGAAAAAAACTTTCTGACAGTCATTCACTCCATATATGGACAGCCCTTAGAAAAGTTATTGTCTCAGTTGGGCACGAATATCCAAGAAATGGCAGAAATAGGAATTTCTTTTGATTACCAATTTTTGAAAACCCGTAATCAGAGACATGATTTCTTTCAGAAAATATTTCATAGTGATTATACGTCAATACTCCGCCGACGAGCAACTGACGCGAGACAACTTCTACTACAATATTTTAAACAGGAAAAGTTGGATGCTGATGAAAAAGCGGCATTAGTGGATGTAGGTTGGCTGGGGACTTCCAGAAGAATGATAAACCAGATTCTCAGTGATGCAGATTGGAGAAGTGTAGAATGTTTCTATTATGCTACGCGTAGTGATGTATTATCACCGAGTGATGGTGTATTCTTTTCTTATTTTCCTTGTAGCAAGTTAGATACAAATATTACAGCAATTGCAGAACATTATTTTTCGGCTTCACCCTATCCTACAACAATAGGCTATCACTACGAAAGCGACGATAAAGTGTCTCCCTACTTTCCCGAAGGAAAGAAATATAAAGAAACACCCGTCGTTCAAGCCAATCTGGAGATTATAAAATATATGATGCGAACAATGCAACTACTGAATAAGTTAGATGAATCCATACTCTATATTTGGGCAAGAAATTCTCTTAAATCCATCTTGTCGTTTGATATACGTATTGATCTTTCTCCTTTAATGCAACAAACAGATTTTGATGAAACACCGTTTGTGCGTCAATTAACGTTAAGTGAATTAGCAAGATTCATATTACTGGGTGATCATCTTACAGTTTACGACAAAGTTAGTTTGCAACTTACTTGTGGCTACCGTGCATTCCCCCTATTATGGAATATCCATCAATATACCAATAGTATTCGGAACAAGGTCTATCAAATACTGAAAACAAAAATAAAATAAACTTCAATTCATCAACTGTATGGTAACAATTTCATTGACTGTCATCATTGTAATATTCCTATTGGTTTGTAGGATGGTCGATGTAACAAAATACAATCTTCTTTACCAAAATGAGACAAAAGGCTATAAACCAGGAGATTTTTCCTGTATGTAGTCATGTATGGAGCGGAGCAATTGCTAGGTGGTTTTTGGTTCCTGAGGCAACTTTTTCTGGCTACCTTATTGGGATGGAGTATCATAAAAGGTGTTCAAATAACGGCACGACACTTACCGTCGATGAATTACAAGTACACTGTTTTAACGCGGGGGGAATGGGAGATATTCTATTGATTATCAATATATTATCACACGAGGAAAATATTAGAATACCTTTTATAATGAACAAACTCACTTTCTTGAGTACACTATTCTATATATCTTGTTATGTGTTTAAGCTCTATTTTCCTCCGTTGCACCGATGGCTATTGCCCATGCTATTTCTGGTAACTTTCATTGGTAGCTTGATATGCCCTACTGATATGCTAACTATGGATAGCCACCGGCTTTTACCCTATATCGTAGTGGCGTTGTCCGGATGCCTGATGATATTGATTTTTTCAGAAATCTTATCCTGCACACGTATAGCGACTTTGGGAGATTATATAGGCAAGCAAACGCTCACGATACTTACTTGGCATCTCCTTTCATTCAAACTTGTCACGTGGATAATCATTCTTGTAAAGGACTCCTCCGCAGAAGCCTTGTCCGCTTTCCCGATACTGTTGGCTGAAGCCCGTGAAGGCTGGTGGATGATATATACTTTGGTAGGGGTGGGCATCCCGCTATTGATAAAGAAAATGTTCAGGTTGAATGTCAAAAATAAGAATGTAAACTGATTGCAGAGTAGTGATTGGAGTCGAGTGTTATAAACATGGAAAAGAGAATATTTTATAAAAGCAACTTACTTATATTGTTATGACAGATCATACATTGTTTCTATTTATCCTATTAGCTGTTATCATTAGTGCAAAATGGATAGCATTCATCTGTTTATCACCAATAATGAGGATAATGTGCTACAAGGATGCAAAAAAGAAAAAGAATTGCAGCAACTATTCCGAACAAAAAGAATGCGACATGAATGTAAAAAACATATTCATTATCTATATAAAAAAAGTAATTTTTTATATAAGAGGCTACATGCGATACATGGACTTCCAGACAGGGCTGATTCCATCGCATCACATACGGAATTTTATTTATCGCAGAATCTTTCTTGTGCAGATGGAACAGAAGGTCATTATCTGTTGGGGAGCGGAAATCCGCTGTCCCGGCAAACTGAAAATTGGGAAAGGGAGTATCATAGGCGACAAAGCCCTTCTTGATGCCCGTAATGGCATTACCATCGGCAAAAACGTAAATTTCAGCAGCAATATAAGTATCTATACCGAACAGCACGACCATCGAGACCCGATGTTCAGATGCAACTCCAGTGATGCCTTTTCCGTCAATATCGGAGACCGTGCCTGGATAGGACCGAATGCCATTATCTTGCATGGTGTGCACATTGGCGAAGGAGCTGTGGTAGCCGCCGGCTCCGTAGTAACCAAAGACGTACCGCCATTTACGATTGTCGCCGGTGTTCCCGCACGAAAAATCGGATTACGGAACAAGAATCTTTGCTATAATTTCGATGGTAAACCTATACCATTTTTCTAACATGATACGCAGTAATAAAGCTTGGTTTCTCTTCCTCTTTCAATACCCGTTCAATGGATGTTCGCAATATTCGTTGACAAATATGCAAAATTTACTTTAGGAAAAAATAGATAAATGGATAAATCTACCTATCTGGTTATATTGGGCTTGGTATCATTTGGTTATTTAAATAATAACCTTTTGCCATTAGATAACAACATCCCATATGTATGCACTATGGGATGGAGCCTCTTCGGGTTCTTTTATTATAAAGGATATTCACCCTTGTACACCCTTAAGAACCAATTATATGTGATATGCTTTTTCATGCTGCTATTTCTAAGCCAACTCACCCCTGCATTCAACAGATTTCATCAGGACTTTTTTACCACTGTCGTAGCCAACCGTTTTGAGTATAGCTTCATCTTTCTGTTGGTACTGTTCAAAATAGGACCTACAGAAGAAGATGTATTCCGTGCCTTCAACATACTGGGTATCATCGCCTTGATTCTGGCAGTAGTAGCATTCTTTTTTCCTGTATGGTTTGTGGACTTACACAAATTATTAGGATTTCTGCGCAACCAGGGCGATCTGGACTTTCTTGCAGCAAGCCCGGGATTCCCATGCGCAGTCTTTTATTTCTATATATTGGGCTACAAAGTCCTTATAAAATACAAGCAGCAGAAGCATTTGCTGGTATGGTTCTCTTTGTTTATGGCTTACATCTTCATTGTACAAAATCGTAGCACATTGCTTATTGCCGTTCCTTTTTATCTTTACGTGCTATTGCGTTCTGATTTTAGAATAAAATGGCTGATTCTATCTATTCTTATCATAGGATGCGGTAGCTATTTGCTGTTTGCATTTGATACTTTGATAGAAGAATCAAGAAGCCAGCTCAACAATCCCAACTACAATCGATGGCAAGCGATCCACTATTTTGTATTGGAGCGCGATTACAACTTCTACAATACTCTTTTTGGAAATGGAAAGCCCTGTAGCGGTTCACCTTATCTATATGAATTGGTATATGTCAGTAAATCCCGTTTAGCCTTTGTGTCTGATATAGGTTTGATAGGAACTTTTTATATGTACGGGCTTGCCATGACGCTGTTTATCTATCGTTTTGTATTCGTGGCCCTGCTTAACAGAGGCTTCCCCACTTATCTGCGTTTTTACGCCTTGTGGGTGTTTGCTGTTCCCACCATCCATAATTTTGGACTGGGTACAGATTGCGCCGGCATACTGATATTTGCCATCTTTTTTTATTGCATCATTCTTCATGAGGACAATTATGGATATATCTGTAATCATAGTGAACTACAACACCTGTGAGCTGACCCGAGCGTGCATAGACAGCATTTATAGTCACACGACCAGTGTGGAATTTGAAGTCATTGTAGTGGATAATGCATCGACAGACGAAAGTCCTGAAGTGCTGAGCCAAGACAGCAGAATTATTTTCGTAGAAAGCGGAGCGAATTTAGGATTTGGGAAAGCAAATAATCTGGGTTATAAATATTCGTCAGGAAAGTATATTTTCCTCTTAAACTCAGATACACTATTACTAAACAACGCACTCTACTTGTTTTATGAAAAGATGGAGAAAATGCCCAACAACGTAGCATGCATAGGCTCTATCCTGCGAGCATCCAACGGAATCACTCCCAATGGATCTTATGCCCTATTCCCTACAATCACAACCATGCTGAAGTTCTTTGCCGGTTATTATTTCCGATTGAAGTTCAATAGGGACAACCATATAGAACCTCCATTTGAAGTAGATTATATCACTGGAGCCGACCTTTTTATCCGGCGACATGTGATTGAACGGGTTGGCTTATTCGATCCAGATTTCTTCATGTATTTTGAAGAGACGGAAATGCAGCTGAGGTATTCGAGGTGTGGATATAAACGCCTGATTATCTCCGGACCGGAAATCGTGCATCTGGAATGTGCGTCATCGGGGGAGGGAAACACCTTATCAGGAACACGTGCGCAGATGTATTTTGAGGGAATGATGATATATATGAGAAAGCGCTACAGCGGCGGCAAATATGTACTCTTCAGACTGATAGCCCTGCTCTATCTACCTATTGTTTTCATCAATGAAAAAAGCAGGAAAGACTTATGTGCAACATCCAAATTATTTTTTAAAATATGAACAGACTTATTTATGTTGATGCGTTTTCACATAATACAACACATGAGACTTTCAATGCCTCATCATTGAAAATGTTCTCTGAAATATACGATGGAATAGATTATTACGCAACATGCAGTTCGCAGAGGTGCGTAGAAAAAATATTAGGTGTCTTTCCCGCAAATATCCGGCGACATTCAATATTTCTTTCTCCAAGAATGAAAGGATCATTGGGAATATTCATAGAGGGAATAGTTTCCAATCTCTGGGCTTTGCTGATGCTTCTTCGCGCTCCATATCATTCTACCCTTTTCTATAATGCCAATCCGCTATGGACAATGAGCCGGATAAATCGTATTGCCCGATATCGTAAAATAAAAGTGGTAATAATGTGTCATGGAGAATTGGGCTTCCTCATGTCCGGAACCCGTCTAAACAAACTTTCACAGAAAGCCTTAAACTTGTTTCTATCAGAGAAATTCGCCATAGCAAATAATCTGTATTTCTGTGTGGCCAGTAAAGCCATCCTCAATAATGTAAAAAAGGTATTTGCCCAACAAGTGGCAGACAAGTTCATATCATTTGAGCATACATTTATTCCCCAAAAAGTAACAACAGAGAAAGCTATAATCAACAGTAAATTCAAAATAGGTACAGTAGGGACATTATTTAATATATCGGAAAAAATAAAGCAAATACTCAAATTAGGAGAAGCCTTAAAAAGTAGGCCTGACATTGAATTTTACACCTTGGGAAGAGTTATCTGTGACACTGCATTACTTGACAAATCCGGAGTAAAATACATCCCGAGTACTGAAACAAAACATATACCTAAAGAGGAACTTAATCGCTATATTGATTCAATGGATTGCTTGGTGTTTATGTATCCGATGGACATGTATCGGTTCACAGCAAGCGGAGCGTTGTGTGATGCCTTAGATCGTGAAAAAATCATTCTCTCGTTGCATAATGATTACTTTGACGAAATTTTCAGCAGAGTCAATATCGGAAAACAGTTTGATACAATGGATGAACTGATTCAGTTTATATGCACATTTGACAAATCAACATTAAAAGATCTTGACTTTAAAGAATGTAAACGATTACTTTCTCCTGAATATGAAGCTACTCAATGTAGAACGACTTTCTTAAATTTATAAGAAAAATATACATCTTTATGATACCTAAAATTATTCACTATTGCTGGTTCGGTTCACAACCAATGCCAGCAAAGGAACAGCAGTGCGTTGATTCTTGGCACATTTTTTTCCCAGACTATAAATTTATGTTCTGGAATGAAGAAACATTTGACTTTGAGGATGCACCACTCTTTGCGAAACAGGCGCTTGAAGTAAATAAATATGCATTTGTCAGTGATTATGTACGTACTAAAGTCCTTTATGAATATGGTGGATTATATTTTGATACAGATTATGAAGTATTAAAACCTATAGATACATTAATAAAGGATAATAACAATGTTTTAGGATGGGAAAATCGCTCAAATATTGGTACAGCTTTTATGGCTTTTGAAGCAAAACACCTCGTAATGAAACGTTTCCTGGAATATTACAATACTCATTCTTTCATGGACGATAAGGAGCGTATAGATAATACAGCCAATGTTTCTATATTAACCGATATTCTTATAGCTGATGGAATAAAATGTGACCACACATTACAAATTGTAAAAAATCTGATTATATATCCAAGAGAATATTTCTATCCTAAACGACTTGGTGCAAACCAATTCAGACTATCTGATAATACCTATGGCATACACCATTACTCTATGAGCTGGCTCACCGAACGTCAGAAGCGAAGAGGAAATAATATATTTTGGGTAAAAGTGATACGTCCATTGCTAAAAAAATGCCGCAGTCTTTTCCTAAAAATAATAGGAAAAGAATCAGTTCGCACACTCGAAATCAGAATAAGAAACTTCATGAAATAATCATAGGTAGCGATGAACAAACATTGGGATAAAAGACATGGAAGCATATTGATGGACCTGATAAAAGAGTTAGATAAAAATCGAGTCAGATACTTCATTCTCCGAAATTATGAAGGTTTACCAGACACTAATCAGTCGAAGGATGTAGATATTATTGTGGAACCCTCAAAAGTAAAAGTTGCTAATACGATCCTGACAAGTATCTATGAGCGGCATAAACTGTCGCACTTATATATGATACGATTTACCGACGTTTATTGTTGGCATGGTATGGATATAGAGCAGCATTTAAGTATTCATATTGATATTATCGGAGGTTATCGGGTAAAAGGATGTGAAGTCTTCACATTTGATGAACTCTATGAACATACATCTGAGTATAAAGGATTCAAAGTAGTTGATCCGTTATATGAAGGAGTGATGGTATTTGTATACAAACAATTTGGGTACAAAACCCCTAAACTAAGAGAGGAATACAAGCAAATCATATCTAAAACGAATCAGTTCTATCCTGAATTTGCATCCATACTTCAGAGAATTTTAGGAGAGAAACTTGCACAAGTTGAACTGGAATTCATTGCTCAAGGAGATTATGACAAGTTGTTATCGAAACATAAGGAATTAACCCAACAGTTGCGTCATTACGCATTGAGAAAAGCCCCCTTATCGTGTTTAATTCATACCATGAAGTTCTATGCGTTGAAGTTATGTCGATTAGTATTATGTCGCCATAAGTATGTAAAGTCCTTCTCTGTGATGGCTCCTGACGGAGCGGGCAAAACAACTTTTTTGGACAGTCTTGTAGAAGAAATGGCCTTCTATTTCACAAAAGATGTAAGCTGCGGACATATCTATCATTTTCGTCCTACCATTCTGCCTAATTTGGGCGAAATAGGAGAAAAGGTAGGGGTTATGAAGCAAGACATTAATTATTCCGTTCCTCATCGCGCAAAAAAAGCGGGGGTAATGAGTTCCTTTACAAGGATGACTTACTACTGGCTTGATTATGTATTAGGCTGGTTTATAGTGACAACAAAAGACATTCTGCACGATCATTTCACAATCTTCGACCGTTACGCTTATGACTTAATTGTCGACCCTGGTCGTACACGACTCAATTTACCCATATGGATCAGGAAAAAATTTGTAAAATTTATGCCGGAGCCTCGTTTATCTTTCTATATTAAAGTAGAACCCGAAGAGATTTATCGCCGAAAACAGGAACTACAATTGGATGAGATTAAACGACAAATATCTGACTACGAAGAATTGGTCTCTGCTAATAAACGTATACTCCCAATTGACGGAAATCGTCCAGTGCAGGAAATGGTGAACGATGCAATTAAAATGATTTTAGACCAGTTTACAATAAAATTAAAATAAATGTACAACTATGGAAAACAATAAAAATAAATCAGAGAAGATGCTCTTTTTTTCATCGAGACGTATCTATCTGAATCCAAAGTTCTTGCATTGGTTTGGCAAATTGTTTATCCCATCGCTCAACTATAATATATTGCTGACAGCTTCTTCAGATGCTATCCTTGCCCACAAACGGGAATTGGATAAGGCGGGCATTAAGACTATCAATCATAGAATAGATTACTTGGCCGGCAAAAAGGGATATTATAAAATAGTGAATGAAGGTACACCTCAAGAGACAGTAGCTAAGATTTTGCGGATTGTGTTTGAAGAACAAAATAAGAAGAACTTAAAAAGAATGAAATATGGGAGCTGTAAAATTTAAAGCCAAAGGCAAAGTGGGTAAAGCTTACTCACGAACAAAGTGGATTTTATCTTCTTTTTTCGAACAATGGAAGAACTATGGTTTCTCTATCGCTTATCCAAGTTTCGTATGGTGGATAGGCTATTATGGGCATAGACCATCCATATCTTTTTGGGCACTAAAACACTTGACACCTCGCTTAGACCGATATTTTGAGAGGAAATACCAAGACACTACCAGGCAATACATAAATAATCAAAATATCAACAAAACACAATACAAACCATGCAATCCGTATCCAATTTGGGTATTTTGGTGGCAGAAGGGGGGGGGGTATACCCAAATTAATTACTCATTGCTACAAACAATTAATAAAATACAACAGCAATGTAACTCTTATAACAAAAGATAATATCCGAAACTACACGCATATCCCTGAAGAGATATACACCAAAGTAGCGCAAGGGCAAATCAGCTATACACATCTTAGCGATATCCTGCGTTTAAGTTTATTAGCCGAAAGAGGTGGAATGTGGTTCGATGCAACTTGCTTTGTACCCTACTCTATTCCGGATGAAGCTAAAAAAGAAGTATTCTATTCACCCTCCACTCGTGGATTGGCTGACATGCCTATGTGGTCGAATAGCCGTTGGTGTGTCTGGAATATGGGTTCGTGTATAAAAAACAATCCACTTTTCATGTTTTGCAGAGATATGATATATGCCATAAACATAAACGAATCATGTTTACCCCATTATTTAGTAATAGATTATATCTTCGATTACGCTTACCGGAAAATTCCGGGCATCAAAGAAATGATAGATAACCATACCGAATATAACACAAAACGAAATGATTTGCATTTCCTACTAAATAAGCCATATAAAGAAGAGACCTATCGGCAATTAATAAAAAATGACTGGGTTTTCAAACTATCATACAAGTCTTTTTGGAAAAAAGAAGTGGACAATCAGATAACTTTCTACGGAAAACTGATAAATGGAACTTTAAATGACAAATGAAGGGGTAATGGAAAAAGATAAACTGAAAATATTCGTCTCTGCCTACGCCTGCGAACCGGGCTTGGGCAGTGAGATCGGTGTGGGATGGCACTGGGTGCTGGAAATGTCGAAGTACTTTGAACTGTGGGTACTTACCCGCAAAAGTAACTGCCATACCATTGAGCCGTGGATAACAGCACACCCGGAATATAGCAACATACATTTCCTGTATTATGACTGGCCAAAGTGGGCACGATTTTGGAAGAAGGGATTACGAGGTGTGCGTACCTATTATAACATTTGGCAAGTATGCACTAACAGCATCGTGAAACGGACGATGCAGGAGAACGGGATATCTATATATCATCATCTTACATACGGCAATGCGCTTTGGAAAGTGAGCAGCTACGGACAAAGGCAGTTCTTCATTTGGGGACCGATAGGAGGATTGGAAACTATTCCCAAAGAATTTTCATGCCGTTATGGCTGGAAATGGAGGATGATAGAAAGGACAAGAAGAGTGGTAGTGAAACTCCTGCCCATGAATTTTGGATTTAAGAAACGCTGTAGGAATGCAGACCTCATTTTGTGCAAGACGGACATTACTCAAAGCCTTATTCCCGAAAAGTATCGGGGAAAAGCGGTGCTACAGACTGATGTAGCAGTAGAACGGATGGAGTGTCAACAAGAATCCGATTACTCTGAAGAGTGTGGGTGTCTTAATCTTATCACAGTGGGGCGACTGGATGCTTGGCGTGGTTTTGACCTTTGCATTGAAGCATTATCAAAAGCCGTTAGAGAACATCATAATATTCGACTGACTATTGTAGGGAGTGGAACTGACGAAATGCGATTAAAGCGACTTTCGGATGAACAAGAAGTAAAAGACAAGGTGACTTTTACAGGGAAAGTATCCGGAGAGGAATACAAACAATTGTTGAGAAGGGCTGATGCGGTAATCAACGCTTCGCTGAAAGAAGGCGCAGTGACAGTTTCTTTCGATTGCATGGCATTAGGCAAGCCACTCATCTGCCTTGACACAACCGGATATACGCGCTATTTCAGCAATGAATATGCAATAATTATTCCTATCCTAAACAGGGAGCAAGTTGTGAGTAATCTAAAAAACGGCATGACAAGATTATGCAATGCCGAGCTACGTAAACAGATGAGCACAAAGGCTAAATTAGCCGGTAAACAGTTTACTTGGACTAAGCGCGGAGAAGATATTCATCATTGGTTCACAGAGAAAACGAAAGAATCATATTAATAAATTTATGGATATAAATACGTTAATGGCGAGTGTGATAAACACTCAGTCAGGGAACTCTTTTTACCGTTTTTCTAATACTGATGGTAAAGTGTGGCTAATGCCTGCCAAGAACATGCAGGTAGCAATGAGTCTTTACCAGCCCAGTGGAATAAAGGGAAAGCTAATGAAACTACTCTTTCCTTATCTACACCAAATAAGGTTGGTACGAAATATAATAAAGGCAGAACGAATTAAGTGTTGTTTGCCAGAGAAACTGAAGCTTTTATTAGCAAGTCTATTTCAGGTTGATGATTTTGAATTTGCATTTTTCTGTGGTTCTCCTGGACCAAGACAAAAAATGACAATCCAAATATATGCGAAAAACAAAATTTTAGGATATGTAAAAACATCAAAAGATAAGGATATCATAAGGTCATTCCAAAAAGAATCCAACACGCTAAATTTATTAAAAAGTAGAGGAATAAAAAATATTCCTGAAATTCTATATTGTGATAAACTAGAAAATGATAATCTTTTTATTCAGTCTACAACAAAAACAATTCATTCAAAGGTTATAAACCATCTTACAGATAAACATATCCTTCTTGTCAGGCAATTCTTTGAATTAACAAGAAACAGAATGCCATTTAAAAGCACAGATTTGTATTCAAACATCCTTTACTTAAAATCCATATTTGACTCTCTAAATCCTCACGACAAGGCAACCCTAACAAAGAGTACCCATATAATAGAAATTCATTATAACGGTGAAGTAGAGTTTGGTTTTATGCATGGCGATTTTACTCCTTGGAATATATATGAAGAAAATGGCATGCTATATGCATTTGACTTTGAATATTCCGGATACAATTACCCTCCATTCATGGATATCGTTCACTTCGTTCTTCAAACATCCATTTTAGTAAAGAACTTAACTATTGAAGAAACTTTTTGTGATCTGAGAGAAAAAGAGCATTTGCTACCCGTTGGCGACAGCCCATATCTGGTCTTAGCTTACCTCCTGCAAATATTCTCTCATTACTTTAAATTATTCAATGGCAAATTTAGCACTCAAGACAGATCCTATAAAATGTGGATTGGTCTAATGGATGAATATAATAAAATATTATGAATAGCAAAAAAAAATTGAACTGCGCTTATTCTTTCATGGATAATTATGCGCAACATGCAGGATTGTCGATTCTGTCGTTGTTCGATAATAACAAGGAAGCCGATGAGATAAATGTATATGTATTGGATAATCATATAGGCGAAAAAAATTACAAGAACCTTGAACAAATAGCAGCACAGTATAGAAGAAAAATCATTTTTGTGGATTTGGATAAGTTATCATCAAAAATGAATGTGAACACTCACTTTTGCAGAAGCACATACGGGAAACTGTTTCTTGCACAACTGGAAGAAGTGGATTTGATGCTTGCATTTGATTGTGACACTATTGTGTCTGGTTCTTTGACGGAATTGCTTAAAGTGGATATGTCTGGTACGTTGGTAGCAGGTGTACAAGATACGGTCAACCCATATTTTGTTCACAAAATTGGTCTTACGGACAATGACCGTTATATAAACTGCGGCGGTGTGATATTACTGAACCTGAAACTATGGCGAGAAATGGAAGTAGAAGACAAGTGCATAGACTATGTCATGTCCTTTGGTGGCAATCCTCCTTTTGTGGATCAAGGAACTATCAACCATATATGCAAGGACAAAAAAAAAATACTTCCTCCGGAATATAACCTTATCAATCCCATGTTTATGTTTCCGGTAAACAAAATAAAGCGTCTGTTCCGAATGAAAACATATTATTCCCAGTCGGAAATTGAGCATGCTATGAAATATCCTAAGGTAATTCACTATACAGGGGAATTGTATAACCGACCCTGGTTCTCCAATTGCAACCATCCGATGAAAAAGATATATTTGGAGTATCTGAAAAAATCACCTTGGAAAGATAATCTACCAGCTTACAAGACAATGTCAAAGAACTGTAGAATTCAGAAATGGATTTATTACAATTGTCCTTTTTGGGTATATGAGTTAATGGTGAGATTTATCCATATAAGGCATAATGTACAAAAAAGAATAATGTAAAATGAGTGATTCTGCTGAAAGAAATCATGAGAGGATAGAATGGGGTGACCTAATGAAGGAAATAGCTATTTATTGTATGCAAGGTACTTTTGCATATAACGCCTATAATGTTTTTGCTGTGGTTTGTATCAAGGGATAACGGCTATTTATTTTACCATTACAATAACCGACCTATGCATTATCATTACAAACATTCTTAAAAATTCATTAGAACGATTACCTAAAATATTAGTATTGGATAACACTGCCCTACTCAATGACACATATCATTTGTTTTCACCTCTTCAATGACTATAGTGGTAGTCCCAAAGTACTGAAAATAGTGTTGGAAGGATTACTCAAAAAGGGTTATCAAGTAGATCTGATATCTTCCGAAGGTGGCGTATTGGATGAACTATTACATTACGAGAACCTGCACAAACATTCCTACTCTTACCGTTTCTCCGGCAATCCAGCGGTTACAATGCTACGTTATTGCACTGTTCAGCTACACACCTTTCTGCTGGCCTTCCGCTGGCTATTCCATAAAGATATGGTATTCTACATCAACACTTTACTTCCTGTCGGACCGGCATTAGCCGGGCGCATCATGGGTAAACACGTAGTTTATCATTATCACGAGAACGCATTTGCAAAGGGGGCATTCTATAAGGCACTGGCTACTGCCATGCAAAAGTTAGCACATGAAATCATCTGCGTATCAGAATATCAAGCATCATTCCTGCAACGGAAAAAAGGTGTAACAGTTGTACCCAATGCTCTGCAAAAGAATTTCGTGAACAGACTGACTCCCAACCTCCAGACAGCTTTTGAGCGAAAACAGATTTTAATGCTCGGCTCATTGAAATTGTATAAGGGTCCGCTGGAGTTTATCGAACTCGCACAAAGATTATCACAGTTTACTTTTGAACTGGTGGTAAACGACACGCAGGAGAACATTAATCGCTTTGTAAAGGAACACAAGATAAATATCTGCAAAAACCTGACTATATATCCTCAACAGAATGATGTTGCACCTTTCTACAATCAGGCTTCACTCGTATTGAATCTTTCCGACAGGAAACAGTTTGTGGAAACATTCGGACTGACTGTATTGGAAGCAATGACTGCCGGATTGCCAGTAATAGTGCCCACAGAAGGAGGAATTGCAGAGATGGTTGTGGATGGAGAGAACGGCTACAAGATAGACGTACAAGAACTGGATAAAATAGCCAATGCCATCAAGAAGATTCTATCGGATAAAGAACTATACACACTATTGGCAACTAATGCTTTAAAATACTCTGAAAAATTCAATGCTGGCAATATGATTGGGCAAATTACAAAAATACTCGCCATATCATTATTAAAAGAAAAACAACGGAATAGATTAGGAAATACAAAATAGAATTTGTTACTTTGCATTTAACAGAAAACAATGACCATCATGAAATCTCAAAAAGAATATATTGCTTTGCTCAGCGAATATTTCCGCACTAAAGCTATCAGTTACGGTGTGGAGCGGATGGGACTTTTTGGTTCTGTTTCTCGTAACGAACAAAATAACGAAAGCGATATAGATGTTGCTTACGAAGGAGAAGCCAATATATTCACCCGAATACGTATGAAAAAGGAGTTGGAACAATTATTCAATTGCAAGGTTGACATTATTCGTTTGAGCAATCAAATCAATTCATCTTTGTTTGGAAAAAATATCTCAAAAGATTTGATTTATGTATAAAACAGAACGTATACAGACATTGCTTAGCCGAATAGAAGAAGCCATTAACTTGATTGAGAAAAACTCCTCTCATATCAAATCCGCCCAAGATTTTTTATACAGTTCGGATGGAATGTTCACATTGAGCGGTATTTGCATGCAACTCATTTTTATTGGTGAGAGTGCCAAGGTACTTGATACCAAAACAGAACACGGCTATTTATTAAAATATCCCAATATCCCATGGAATGATATTATGGGGCTACGAGATATCATAGCACATGAATATCACCATATTGACGCTGAAGAAATATTTAAAGTGATCAAAATAGACTTACCCATTTTACACAATACAATTTTGAAAATGAAATCTGACTTCTGAAAAAGTCAACAACGAAACAACTCCAAGTTTACGAAAAAGTAAAAGTTATTTTTTATCGCCATTATAAAACTTTTCTTCAAAATTCCGGCAGGTGTTTTTAAGCATCTGCTCTGAAAAGCATGTACTTTCTGAATGAGTGTATTTGAAAAAATACACTATATACCCTTTTTATATTTATGAAACAAGTAGCTATTGTAGGCATCCAAGGTGTGCCTGCAAGATACGGTGGCTTCGAGACTTTAGTGGAGAACATTATCGGTGATAACTGTTGCTCCGAAGTCCGTTATACCGTTTTTTGTAGTGGTAAGGACTATGCCGCGCGGATGAAAACCTATAAAGGAGCACAACTGAAATACGTCCCGCTATTCCATGCCAATGGGGCGCAAAGCGCTCCATACGATATCCTGTCGATGCTTAAATGTCTGCGAGGCTATGATGCCGTACTCGTATTAGGCGTGTCGGGCTGCATTTTCCTACCCATATTCAGGCTATTGTATCGCAAGCGGCTGATAGTGAACATTGACGGACTGGAACACCGGAGAGCCAAATGGGGCAGGTTTGCCAAGTGGTTTCTGCGGACAAGCGAGGCAATGGCAGTGCGCTATGCGGATGTAGTGATTACCGATAACAAAGGCATTCAGGACTATGTGACAAGTACCTATCACAAACACTCGGAACTGATAGCTTACGGCGGAAATCATGTATTAAAGGATGTGCCGATGATGAGACAAAACGAAATATTAGAAAAATACGGGCTTATAAAAAAGGAATATGCCGTTTCTATTTGTCGCATTGAGCCTGAAAACAACTGTCACATTACGCTTGAGGCATTTGCGGAAATGGGACAGAAACTGGTGTTTATAGGTAACTGGAAATATAGTACGTACGGAAAAGAGTTACAGAGAAAATACTCCAACTATCCGAATATATGTATGTTGAGCGCTGTATATGCTCTTGATGTCCTATACACATTAAGAAACAATGCAAGAGTCTATATCCATGGTCATAGTGCCGGAGGTACAAATCCATCATTGGTGGAAGCCATGTTTTTCGGCAAGCCGATTTTGGCATACGATGTGGTCTATAACCGGGAAACTACGGAAAACGAAGCTTGCTACTTCCAAAACTGCGAACAGTTGGTGAAGCTACTGCACGGAACAGAGGAAAGTGGAGAACTGCTGAAAGAAATTGCAGAAAGACGATATACATGGAAGTATATAGCAAAACAATATGAGGCATTATATGAATAAAAGAATCTTATCATTTCTTATTGGAGTAGCCACGATGATGTGCAACGGCATGAGTTGTGGCGCCCAAACACAAAGAGAATCGTACGTAGATATATTTTCCGGTGTGGAATTCAATTATCGGAATATATATTATAACAATAAATTGTATGACTTACTGATAAACCTGACTCCGGGTTTCAAGTGGCATCTCAAGCATCAATGGATGATAGCGGCAGAAGGATATGTTCCTATCTATAATGACTACGGAGAACGATACAAAAGAATACGGCTGAACATGGCCGTAGTGTCCAAAGAGGCGCAATGGGGCAAACAGTTCTTCAAGTTTAGCGGCGGATTGTTTGGCCGGGAACGATACGGAATAGACGTGAAGTGGATGTACCCGATGAACCACTGGCTTGCCGTGGACGCACAAATAGGTTATACAGGATTTTGCTCGATGGCTGTGGACTGGGAATGCAGCAAGATGGAGAGGGTGACAGGATGGATAGGCGCAAGAATGTATATGAACAAACTGAATACAGAATTTCGCCTGCAAGGAGGAAGGTATATTTATGAGGACTATGGAGTGAGGGGGGAATGTATGCGACACTTCAAACATTGTACTGTAGGGGTGTATGCCCAATACAGCGATTGGGGGGAAGAAAATTTCGGTTTCAAGATTGTTATGATGATTCCACCTTACAAACGGAAAATGCGAAAAATAAACTTTCGCCCGGCATCTAATTTCCGGTTGACTTACAACCTGCAGGCTGATCCTTACTCCATGCTAATGTACAGGACAGATCCAGAAGAAAATGAACGGGAAGGCAACTTCAACCGGGATTCACTGCAATGGGGAGCGAACAGGATGCCTGCCGACTTCTCCGAAAAGAAAGGAGGTAGTGGGAAATGAAAAATGAAGAATTAAAAATGAAGGATAAGGGGAGGCGTGTAAAATGGTTACTCGTCATGATATTTCTTACTTTCCAGACAACTGCTGCTGCCCAGCAATACACAGGTACAACCGGGCTTATTCATACTCCTTCGGCTGAAATGAATAAAGAGGGAACAGCGAGAATAGGTGTCCATTTTCTTGCAAAAGAGTTTAGCCCGCAACCTTTCAGCTACAACACCGGAACTTATTATTTAAGTATAACTCCTTTCTCCTGGGTTGAAATAGCCTATACCTGCACATTGCAAAAAGGAAGCAGGAAGGATGTTGATGGAAATTGGGAGAAAAAGACAGGATATTACTATCAGGACCGCTACTTCTCGCTAAAGTTGCGTCCGCTGAAAGAAGGTAAATATTGGCCGGCCATCGCCATAGGAACCAACGATCCGTATGGTACAAACGGGAAAAATAACAAGGCCGATATTCCTGCGAATGAGGGAAAAAGTAATAATGATGACGGGAAGAGCCAATATTTCTGCAATTACTACATAGCCGCTACCAAGCACTTTCCAATCAACAATCACCAAATCGGCATACATGCCGCCTACCGAAAGTGGAAACGCGACTATAACCGAAAATGGAACGGACTTGTAGGAGGCATTACTTATCAGCCCTCTTTTGCAAGGAACCTTCGGGTGATAGCAGAATATACAGGCGGTGATATCAATGTGGGTGCCGACTGCCTGCTATGGAAGCATCTATTGCTACAAACCTCCTTGCAGGATGGAAAATATTTCTCCGGAGGGGTTTGCTTCCAAATGAATTTATTCTAAAATTCATCATAATATAGGCGAAAAGTCTATCAAATCAATTAATAATTAACTAAAAAAGGAGACATGAAAATGAATTCAAATTTAAAGAAGTGGAGTGTTTTAACTCTCGTTGCAGCAGCAACAACTTTAGGACTCTTATCCTGCCATGACAAGGACGAAGAGAAAGTAGGAGGTTCCGGTAGTAGAAGCCGTAACCCACAGTATTGGCGGCGTGGTGCTGACACCTGCCGAGGAAGCCGTCAGTGGCGCTAAAGTGACAGCAACTCTCGGAGACAAGACTTTGGAAGCCAGCACCGACGCACAAGGTAAATTTGTGTTTGAGGATCTGGAAAAGGCCGGTACATACGCCTTGGCTTTCACTGCCGACGAACGAATAGATGCGAGTACGGAAGTCGTGATTGCCGATGATAAGAAATCGCATAACGAAAGTATCACCATCGTGATGGATAAAAAAGCGGTGGAGCAAAAAGTGACCGAAGAGGTAAAAGTAGAGATTAAAACCGACGAAGAAGCCCAAAAGGCTGCCGATGAAGCGACCCAACAGGAAAATGCAACCGAAGAGGCTAAAGAAGACTTGGCAGACGTAACCAAGGATCAGATTGTCCAGACGAAAGAAGAAGTAAAAGTAGAAGCATCGACCGAAGTGGCAGCGGAAGATGCGGAGGCTGCCGTAACAGTGGAAGTAGCCATTCCCGCCCAGACCGTGATGTACGTTAAGGACGAGACCGGCAAAGTGGTAGACGTGCCCGAAGATCTCACGATTACGATAGCACCTGTAGCCCATGTAGCTTCGGCAGAAGACAATACAACTGAATCACCGGCTTCGGCACCTGCTGTAGCCACCGTGGTTTGCGGTCCTGATGGACTTCAATTTGCTACTCCTGTTGACTTGACAGTTGCCAACCCGATGGGTGACGAAAGCTTTGAAGGTGCCGCACTTTATTATCTCAATCCGAAAACAAACCTATGGGAAAAAGAAACAGCGGAAGTAAAATTAACAGATGACGGTTACAAGACTCAAGTTACTCACTTTTCCGCTTACTCGGTAAAACTCCCGGAGATTGCCCCGACCATTACAACTGCCAGCGAAAACCTCACCGTAACAGGCGTTGACAACACACTCGGCTCAAAAACGCTGACTAATGTGGAAATTCCTTATACCGTGAAGCAAGGAGTAGAAACAAATGATATAAAATCGGCTTGCAGTGCCCAAGGATTGTCGGATACGAGCTTCCGCATGATTAAAAACATTGTGGCTAACCGTGTCGGTACAACTAAAGTTAATACCGAAGAGAAGACTTACAAAACCGGTATGAATTTACAGGTAGGTCAAGGTATACGTATCGTATCTGCATCCCAGGCACTGACCAACTACACTTGGAATTTTAAGGTAACTACTTCCAATGGGGTTAAAGTTGTGAAGGTCACCGCCAAAAAATATGGCGCGGCAAGCATCCAGATTCAAGGTTACAGCAGGGATCATACAGGTGGTTCAAACTAAAGACCAACAATTGTATGTATAATAAAAAGGCGCTCCAAATAATTGGGGCGCCTTTTATATATCCGCCATTATGAACAACAATATATGATCTTTGGAATCTCCTTCCCTTACATTCAGGTGAAAGAATCCCTCTGTTTCCCTTGCATTTCACAGGAAAAAGCGCGATTTTTGCCCATCAAACCAATAATTCGTGATAAGCCATGCTCAGCAAGCTTAAATTAAACCAGCTTTATTTTAAAGATACGCAGTTCGCCAACCTGATGACGCGCCGCATTTTCAATGTCCTTCTGATAGCCAACCCATACGATGCTTTTATGCTGGAAGACGACGGGCGCATAGATGAAAAAATATTTAATGAATACACATCGCTCTCCCTGCGTTATCCTCCACGTTTTACCCAGGTATCCACCTGTGAAGAAGCGTTGGCACAACTTTCCACCGTACCGTTCGACCTCATCATCTGCATGCCGGGTACGGGAGATAACGACAGTTTCGATGTAGCACGCCACATCAAGAGCCTGTATGAACATATCCCCATGGTGATACTGACGCCTTTCAGTCACGGCATCACCAAGCGTATTGCCAATGAAGACTTGAGCCCCTTCGAATATATCTTCTGTTGGTTGGGAAATACCGATTTGCTGGTGTCTATCATCAAACTGATAGAGGACAAGATGAACCTGGAGCACGATGTAAACGAAGTCGGTGTACAAGTGATTCTGGTAGTGGAAGACGGTATCCGGTTCTACTCGTCTATCTTGCCCAACCTTTATAAATTCGTGCTGAAACAAAGCCAGGAATTCAGTACCGAAGCATTGAATGCCCACCAGCGGACACTGCGTATGCGTGGACGTCCGAAGATCGTGCTGGCGCGTACATACGAAGAAGCTATCGGTATCTACGAGAAATACAAGAATAATATATTAGGAGTGATTACCGATGTCCGCTTTCCACGCGTGGAACGTGGCGAAAAGGACGGACTGGCAGGTATCAAGCTGTGCGCAGCTATCCGTAAGGAAGATCCGTTCGTGCCACTCATCATCCAGTCGTCCGAATCGGAAAATGCACTGTATGCATCCAAATACGGTGCCGCCTTCATCGACAAGAACTCCAAGAAGATGGATGTGGACCTGCGCCGCATCGTATCGGACAACTTCGGTTTCGGCGATTTCATTTTCCGCAATCCCGATACGCTGGAAGAGATAGCCCGCGTAAAGAACCTGAAAGAATTGCAGAATATCCTCTTTGCCGTACCCGCTGAGTCGTTCCTCTACCATATCAGCCGTAACCACGTCAGCCGCTGGCTCTACTCACGCGCCATGTTCCCGGTGGCAGAGTTCCTGAAACCTATCACTTGGAACAGTCTGCAAGACGTGGATGCCCACCGCAAGATCATATTCGAAGCCATCGTAAAATACCGTAAGATGAAGAACCAAGGTGTGGTAGCCGTGTTCAAGCGTGACCGCTTCGACCGTTACTCCAACTTTGCCCGTATCGGTGATGGTTCATTGGGAGGCAAAGGCCGTGGACTGGCTTTTATTGACAACATGGTGAAGCATCATCCCGAATTTGAAGAGTTCGATAATGCCCGCGTTGCCATCCCTAAGACAGTGGTACTCTGTACCGATGTCTTCGACGAGTTCATGGAGACGAACAACCTGTATCAGGTAGCCCTCTCCGATGCTGATGACGACTTAATCCTGCGCTACTTCCTGAAAGCCAAACTACCCGACCGATTGGTGGAAGACTTCTTCACTTTCTTCGATGTAGTGAAATCACCGCTTGCCATCCGCTCGTCTTCCTTACTTGAAGATTCGCACTATCAGCCCTTCGCCGGAATCTATAATACTTATATGATTCCTTATCTGGATGATAAATACGAAATGCTCCGTATGCTGTCCGATGCCATCAAAGGTGTATATGCTTCGGTCTATTTCCGCGACAGCAAGGCGTATATGCAGGCCACAAGCAATGTCATCGATCAGGAGAAGATGGCTGTCATCCTGCAAGAGGTAGTCGGCAACCAATATGGCGACCGTTATTACCCCAATATGTCCGGCGTGGCACGTTCGCTCAACTATTACCCCATCGGTGATGAAAAGGCCGAAGAAGGTACAGTAAACCTCGCCCTCGGTCTTGGCAAGTACATCGTAGACGGTGGCATGACGCTCCGCTTCTCTCCTTATCATCCCAATCAAGTGTTACAAACCAGTGAAATGGAGATAGCCCTGAAAGAGACGCAAACCCGTTTCTATGCCCTCGATCTGCGCAATGCCGGACACGATTTCTCTATGGACGATGGCTTCAACCTGCTGAAACTGCACGTGAAAGAGGCGGAAAAGGATGGAGCACTGAACTATATAGCCTCTACCTACGATCCTTACGACCAGATTATCCGCGATGGTCTGTATCCCGGTGGACGCAAGGTAATCACTTTCGCCAACATCCTGCAACATGACGTTTTCCCGTTGGCACGCATCCTGCAACTGGTATTGAAGTATGGTGAGCAGGAAATGCGCCGCCCCGTCGAGATAGAGTTTGCCGCCACCATGAGCCGCGAACAAGATAAATCGGGCACTTTCTACTTGTTGCAAATACGTCCTATCGTAGACACCAAAGAAATGCTGGATGAAGACCTCACCGCCATACCGGATGAGAAAACCTTGCTCCGCTCCAACAACTCGCTGGGTCATGGCATTATGAACGATATCTATGACGTCATCTACGTGAAGACGGATGACTATAGCGCATCGCACAATCAGGAGATTGCCTGGGAGATAGAGAAGCTGAACCAGCAATTCCTGGACGAAGGGCAAAACTATGTCCTCGTCGGTCCCGGACGCTGGGGAAGTAGTGACACTTGGCTCGGCATCCCCGTGAAGTGGCCGCACATCAGTGCTGCCCGTGTCATTGTGGAAGCCGGACTGACAAATTACCGTGTAGACCCCAGTCAGGGAACCCATTTCTTCCAGAACCTGACATCTTTCGGCGTAGGGTATTTCACCATCAATGCATTTATGAACGACGGTGTATACAACCAGGAATTCCTGAATGCCCAACCTGCCGTACACGAGACGAAATACCTGCGGCACGTTCATTTCGAACAACCTGTAACAGTAAAGATGGATGGCAAGAAGAAGCTGGGAGTAGTACTGATGCCCGAAGAATAATTTCTGTTCTCATTCAAAGAGGATATGATTAGTGATGAACGTTCAGTTCTATCACCACCACCTCGCTGGGGGCAAACATGCGGATATTCTTATTGGAAGTCCCCAGACCATTGGTAATGATCATCGGTATTCCTTGGGAATTGCGCTTCAATCCGCCACGAAACCGCTGTCCGTAGTGCGAAGGAAGAATGGGAGCATAAAGCCCGAACAGCGTCACCTGCCCACCGTGTGTATGTCCGGCAAGGACAAGGTCGGTATTCGTTATGGCAACATCCTCGGCATAGTCAGGCGTATGCGTCAGCAGAATCACGAAATCATCAGGTGAAAGGGCGAGCGTAGGAGATACACCATTCTTCTGCAGATCAAAAGGATTGCGCACGCCGGCTATCAGAATCTCCGCCCCGTCCCGCTTCAGTGTATCCACGCGGTGCTCCAGCAAATGAATGTTGTGTGCCTCCAATTGGCGCACAATGTCGGCATAACAGGCCTCATAATCGTTGTTGCCCAGCACCACGTAGGTGCCCATCGGCACTTTCACCGCCGCCAGGGCGGAGACGACAGGTGCCACATACTCACATCCCTCATGCAAGTCGCCACCCACCAGCAGCACGTCTGCCCGCTGGTCATTGAGCAAGCGGACCAGGTTCTCCAGACCTTTCTCCTTGAAAAGACTTTTGTAGTGCAAATCAGAAATAAAGGCAATGCGAAAACCGTCGAAAGCAGCAGGCACATCGGGGTGACTGAACTTGTACGTCCGTACCCGGCTGATGCCCCGGTAGCCGGAACCTGCCTTTGAAGAGGTGATTTCTGTATCGACGAGTCGGATACTGTCCGCTACCGAAGTCTCCGGTGGCAGAGAAGGAAGTACGTACAGGTTCGATCTACAAGAAGAGAGAAACAGTACTCCAAGAATCACATAGAGGAATTTCTTCATCATATACAAGCAGTATTTTCTTCATTACACAGACACAAAGATAGGCATTTTCAGTATCTTTGTTGCAAGAATCGGTAAACAAGCATTCACCCTAAACTAAAAACGGAAATATGAAAGAGATTAAACTGAATTCACCTTATGCCTGGTTTCTCGCCGCCCGTCCCAAGACCTTGACGGGAGCCATCATCCCCGTACTGCTGGGTAGTGCCCTGGCTTTCAGCGACGGAGAGTTCAAGACCCTGCCCGCCCTGCTGTGCGCTCTCTTCGCCTGTGGTATGCAAATTGCCGCTAATTTCATCAATGACCTTTTCGACTTTCAGAAAGGCACCGACCGCAAGGATCGTCTGGGCCCGCCACGTGCCTGCGCCGAAGGCTGGATTACTCCGGGAGCCATGAAACTGGGCATCGGCTGCGCATTGCTGCTGTCGTGCCTGGCAGGACTGGCACTGCTCTTCATCGTCTGGGGACAACTGCCCCACGGAGGCTGGGAACTGGTGGTGCTGGGAGTAGTATGTATCCTGTTTGCCTTTCTCTACACCACGCTGCTCTCCTATCTGGGCTGGGGCGATGTGCTGGTGCTGGTCTTCTTCGGCTTCGTGCCCGTCTGCGGCACCTACTACGTACAGGCCTACACGCTGAATATGGACGTGTTGGTACTGTCGCTCGTCAGCGGTCTGGCCATAGACACCCTGCTGATGGTGAACAACTACCGCGACCGCGAGCAAGATGCCGTGAGTGGCAAGTGTACACTGGTAGTGCGCTATGGCCGGAAGTTCGGTGAAAATATGTATTTAGGGCTGGGTATTGCCGCCACGCTGCTCTGCCTCTGGTTTGTAAATACCGGCCGACTGACGCTGATCGAGTTTATCTGGGCCCCCTGCGTCTACCTCTGCATGCACGCCCTGACGTGGCGCAAGATGGTGAACATCCGCAGCGGCAAAGGGCTGAACCGTATCCTGGGCGAAACTTCACGCAACATGCTATTCCTGGGCATACTGCTGGCCGTAGCACTGGCTGCATAAACGCAGCAGGCATTCGGATTCATCTCATGAGACTATTTAAGGTCGTCTCATGAGATAAATTATTACCTTTTGCCGTACATCTTCTCGTAATAGTGCTGGTAGTCGCCGCTGGTTACTTCTTCCACCCACGCCTGGTTATTCAGATACCACTCAATGGTCTTCACGATACCGTCTTCGAACTTCGTTTCGGGATACCAGCCCAGAGCAGCGGTAATCTTTGCCGGGTCGATGGCATAACGTTGGTCATGACCGAGACGATCCTTCACGAAAGTAATCAGGTCTTCATTAATCCAGCTGATGTCAATCTGACCATCTTCGTCTTTCGTCTTCTTCTTCAGGACTTCGCGATATTCGGGTTTCTCCGTCATCAGGCGGTGGATAGTGGCAATGGTCAGCTTCACAATTTCAAGGTTGGTCTTTTCGTTATGGCCACCTACGTTGTACACTTCACCTTCCACACCTTCGCGAACCACCAGGTCGATAGCTTTGCAATGGTCTTCTACATAGAGCCAGTCGCGCACATTGCTGCCGTCACCGTAGACAGGAAGTTTCTTTCCTTCCAGAATATTCTTGATGATAAGCGGAATCAACTTTTCGGGGAAGTGATACGGGCCGTAGTTATTGGAACAACGGGTAATGGTCACCGGCATTTTATAGGTATCATGGTAAGCCATAACCACCATGTCGGCACTGGTCTTGGAAGCACTGTACGGGCTATGCGGACAAAGCGGGGTTTGCTCCGTGAAGTAGCCGTCGGCACCCAACGAACCGTACACCTCGTCCGTAGACACCTGATGGTAGCGCACACCCTTGCGCCAGGTAGGATAGCCATTCTCATCCTTACCCGTCACCCAAGCACGGCGGGCTGCATCCAGCAGGTTCTGCGTACCCAGAATATTAGTAACGAGAAAAAGCTGCGGGTTCTCAATACTGCGGTCTACGTGACTCTCGGCAGCAAAATTCACCACATAGTCAAATTTAAATTTGGCAAACAGTTCGTCGGCAAGTATCCGGTCGCAGATGTCACCTTTTACAAAGAAACAGCGTTCGTCATCAATGTCTTTAGCGATGGTTCCAAGGTTTCCGGCATAGGTTAAAGCATCAAGTATCACAAGCTGCACGTCATCATGCTTTGCCAGGATGTACTTGATATAGTTGGCGCCGATAAATCCGGCAGCACCGGTTACAAGATAAGTCTTCATTTAAATTATAAATTAAAAATTGAATATTAAAAGTTATTAGCGGTGGGAATTGGCAAGTTCCATTAGGTAAGTGCCATATTCTGTTTTGCCAAGTTGCTCACCAAGACGGTAAAGCTGGTCGGCATCTATCCAACCCTTACGCCAGGCTATCTCTTCGATGCAGCTGACGCGGAAGCCCTGACGGTTCTGTATGGTAGCCACGAAGTTGCTTGCTTCCAGCAGACTGTCGCAGTTTCCGGTATCGAGCCATGCGAAACCACGGCCAAAGATTTCTACTTTCAGCGTGCCCTCCTCCAGATACAGACGGTTCAGGTCTGTGATTTCATATTCGCCACGGGCGGAAGGTTTCAGGGCGGCGGCCTTGGCAGTAACGGTAGAGTCGTAGAAATACAGACCGGGCACTGCATAGTTGCTCTTGGGCTGTGCAGGTTTCTCTTCGAGGGAAATCGCTTTTCCGTCGGCATCAAATTCCACCACCCCATAAGCACGCGGGTCCTTCACATAATAACCGAAGATGCATGCACCTTTTTCAATGGAGGCAGCACGCTTCAGCATGGCAGAGAAGCCCTGTCCGTAGAACATGTTATCACCCAGAATGAGACATCCCGGCTCACCGTTCAGAAACTCGGCCCCCAACACGAAAGCCTGAGCCAGTCCGTTAGGCTGCTCTTGTATCTTATAAGAAAAGGACATTCCAAGCTCTTCACCCGTACCCAGCAATTCGCGAAACATGGGCAAGTCACGTGGAGTGGAGATAATCAGCACTTCGCGTATCCCCGCCAACATAAGCGTGGAAAGCGGATAATAAATCATTGGCTTGTCATAAACCGGCATAATCTGCTTGGAAATAGCCTTAGATAAGGGGTAAAGACGGGTGGCGCTACCACCGGCAAGAATAATTCCTTTCATATTTCAGTTCTTTTTTCGGTTGATACAAATATAGAATAAAATAAGAAGGAGGACAACGCCCCACGGCTCTCGGTGATCTATTCAGGCTACAAAGATAATGCAAAATTTCGATTCAGAAAAACCGTACTAAAAAATTATTCCTCTCTCCGACTTTCCCACGCTTATACTCCACTATTACGTAACCATTTGTAAAGAAGAGACGATAGAGGGCACACAAACAGAAATGCCCCTGCAATAAATAATATCTTGCTACTTTTAGAGTTTTTCTATGTCTTTGATAGGTAAGCCTGTCACTTGGTGGATGACCTCAGAGGAGATATTCAAAGATTTCATTGTTCGGGCATTCTCTATTTTCTCTTCCTGTCTGCCTTCCTGTCTGCCTTCTTGTCTGCCTTCCTGCATACCTTTCTGCCAACCCTCCTGCCTGCCTTCCTCTCTTCCTTCCTCCGCCGCCGTGCTCAGCACATCATTCTGAATCATCACGGCATTGATATGTTCGTCATACGCCAGTTGTTCCGCCCTGTCCATATTGTAATAAATCAGTTTGCGGCGTGCCTCTTCCAGTCCGGGAGCTTTCGTATCCGGGCGGATGATACCAGTTTTCAGATACTCTATCCACTCCTCAAGCGGGGTGACGGCTACCTTATTGAACTCATTCACACGAATCAGAAAATATTCGGGGAAGATTTCGGCAGGCAGCTTGCGCACGATAGCATCCTTCTCCTTGGTGGTGACCTCCAGAAAATCGCCCGTATGCACTCCCACAAAGGAGTTCTGACCGTGGTACAGGTAATCGTTCCCCTTGCCGATGTCGAAATAGAGAATGCTGATGGAGTACACCTTCTTCACTTGGGAGTAAAGTTCTCCCAGCTCGATATGCTCCGTGATGGCCTTGGCAACGCCGAAGAGGATGCGCTCCAGATAGTATATCTCGCGTGTGTTCTGTACTTCAACGATGATGATTTCATCCTTGCTATTGCGTGCCTTAATGTCCACACGGTTGAACTTATCGTTTTCACGTTGCTGGTTGCCCTTGCTTTCCAGTATCTCGACGATGCGGATAGGCTCGCCCAGCAGCACGGTGAGGAAACCTTCGAGCACACCGAAATTGGCCTTGTTGCGTAGCAAACGCTTCACAGCCCAATCAAAACGAATATATCTGTCTTTCTGTTCCATGACTGTTTTTTTGGTCTTTCCTGTTATGCACAAAGGTAAGCATAATTTCTGTTGCAAACGTACCGGAAAGGAATAATTTATTTCATACACGTACGATAGTAAATCAAATTCAACTCCTGAATTGCATGATTAATATAAAGCCTCCAATCATCATTCACCTAATTATTGTACAGAAGCGGATTAGGCAGACCGTAATACTCTATTAATCGACTGATTATTAATAGTTAGCATTTACCGATCATTTACTGTCTTAGACTGATATAGGTAGACACATTAACCAACTAATAAATGTGTTACTATT
>ENA-UOOA01000453-UOOA01000453.1-human-gut-metagenome-genome-assembly--contig:-P61old-NODE-453-length-87226-cov-18.696092_pt1 | contig 87226 bp, 83 predicted proteins | sample MGYA00242467_ERZ724014 | MGnify/ENA metagenome assembly ERZ724014 | reverse complement strand
AATATATTACAAGAATAATATATTAATTTGTTTCACATCATTGACTAACATACAGAGGTTGTTTAAAAATTTTCATAAAAGTCTTTCATTTTTATAAAAAGTATAATATAATAAGTGTATTAAATGCTTGGCAAGGAGGTATAAAAAATGCCAAATAAAAATAGTAAGAAAAGTACAAAAAGAACAAGCCAAAATAAAAATGTAAAAACTAAAAAACAAGATACAACAAATAAATCTACAAATAGCAAAAAGAGTAAAAATGTAAAGAAACAACATCCAAAGTTAAAACTTGCTTTGAAAATATTATTAGTAATATTTTTACTTTTATGTGTAGTTGGAGCAGGAATTATTGCAGCAATGATGTTTGGACTATTTGGAGATGATTTTGATATAACTAAAGAGGAATTAACAATAGGTGTATCTAATAGTATAGTATTAGATAAAGATGGAAATGAAATTGCTAATTTAAGTAGTGATGAAAAAAGAAAAGTAATTAGTTTAAGTGAAATGCCTGACTATTTACCAAAGGCATATATAGCAATTGAAGATAAAAGATTTTACAGTCATAGTGGAGTTGACTTTAAAAGAACTTTTGGAGCTATATTAGGTGTTGCAACAGGAACTGATAGAGGTGGAGGAAGTTCAATTACTCAACAATTAGTAAAAAATATAACAGATGAAAAAGCAAGATCAGGATTAGCTGGAATTATAAGAAAAATGAAAGAATGGTCAAAAGCTGTACAAGTTGAAAGAATGATATCAAAAGACCAAATTCTAGAATTATATTTAAATGTAATATTTGTTGGTGGAGATAATATTCACGGTGTAGAGCTTGGAGCAACATATTATTTCGATAAAAGTGCGAAAGACTTAGATTTAGCAGAATGTGCATTTTTAGCAGGAATTAACAATTCACCAAATAAATATAATCCATATGATTCAGAAAAAGACCATTCAGAACTAATAAAATCAAGAACTTTAACAGTATTAAAAGAAATGAAATCACAAGGTTATATAACAAATGAAGATGAATATAATGCAGCAGTTGCAAAAGTAGAAGCTGGACTTACATTTAAAAAAGGAAATACAGCTAGTACATATTCATATTCATACCATACACAAGCAGCAGTAGAACAAGTTGTAGAACAAGTGATGAAAGAAAAAGGCTTATCAGAAGACTTTGCTAGAAAATATGTATATAGTAGTGGATTAAAAATATACTCAACACAAGATACAACAATACAAGCAAGAGTCGAAGAGGAAACTAAAAAAACAAAATATGTTGTATCTGGAAAAGAAAAAGACCCTAAAACAAATGAATTAAAAAATGATCATACACAAGCGGCTTTTGTAATAATTGACCATTCAACAGGTTATGTAGTAGGATGTTCAGGTGGATTAGGAGAAAGACAAGGTTCAACATTAAATAGGGTAACTCAATCAGTAAGACAACCAGGATCTTCAATAAAACCAATAGCAGATATAGCACCAGCATTACAAGAAAAAGTAATAACACCTGCAACAGTATATGATGATGTATTAACAGAATTTGGAGGAGATTATCATCCAAAAGATGATGGTGGTAAATATAAAGGTTTAATAAATATAAGACAAATAATAGCATATTCTCAAAACGTACCAGAAGTGAAAATAATGAGGGAGCTAACACCAGGAAAATCAATAGATTATTTAAGAAAATTTGGAATTACATCATTATATAAATCTGGTGAAAATAAAGACAAAAATGATGAACATTTATCACTTGCAATAGGTGGTATTTCAGATGGTATAAGTCCATTACAAATGGCAGCAGCATATGCAGCTATAGCAAATGATGGAGTTTATATTACACCAACTTTCTATACCAAAGTTACAGATGCATCAGGAACAGTAGTATTAACACCAACACAAGAAAAAACAAGAGTGATATCAGAGCAAAATGCATATCTAGTAAAATCAATATTAAAAGAACCAGTAAACTACGGAACAGCAACATATTGCAGAATAAATGGAATAGATGTTGCAGCCAAAACAGGAACAACAGATCATAGTTATGATAGATGGCTATGTGGATTTACACCATATTATGCAGCAGCTTGTTGGTTTGGATATGACAGACAAGAAGAAGTAAAATGGAGTGGAACAAACCCAGCAGGTTTGATATGGTCAAATATAATGAAAGATGTACATTCAACATTAGAAAATAAAACATTTGCTAGACCAAGTGGAATAGTAGAAGCAAAAGTATGCAAAGTAACAGGTTGTTTGGCAGTTGAATCTTGTACAGATACATATACAGAAATGTTCACTCAAGATAATTTACCATCAAAATGTGAAGGACACGGAACACAAAGAGTATGTACAGAATCTGGAAAGTTAGCAAATGAATATTGCCCAGCAGACAAGGTTCAAACACAAAGCTATGGAGGAACAGTTCCAAAAGAAAAATTAGGATTATGGAAAGCAATAAATAGTTCTTCAAAAACAGGAAATGAAAAAATAGAAGAAACATGTACAATTCATAAAAAAACTGAAGAAAAACCACAAAATACGGTAACTAATACAAACACAACAAATACAACAACAGGAAATACAACAAATACTACTGGCGGAAAGAATACAACTGGAAATACAACAGGTACAACAAATACAGCAACAAACACAACCAATACAAATACAACAGATGCAAACAAGAAAAAATAAAAACAAACCTTAAAAGGAGGAAAAATGGATTTATATTTTTATAACACATTAACAAAAAGAAAAGATTTATTTAAACCAATAAATCCAGAAGAAATAAGAATATACTCATGTGGACCAACTGTGTATAAAGATGCAACAATAGGAAATATGAGAACAAATATATTTCAAGATGTCTTAAGAAGAGTTTTACGTTATAATGGCTATAAAATAAAACATGCTATGAACATTACAGATGTTGGTCACTTAGTATCAGATGGTGATGAAGGTGAAGACAAAATGTTAAAATCAGCAAGAGAAGAACATAAAACACCATTACAAATAGCAGAACATTATACGAAATTATTCTTTGATGATTTAAAATCATTAAACATAGAAACACCAGAAATAGTATGTAAAGCAACAGATCATATAAAAGAAATGCTAGAATATGTAGAAAAATTAGTGGAAAATGGTTATGCTTATGAAACATCAACAGCAATTTACTTTGATGTTTCAAAGCTTGACAAATATCCAATATTAACAAACATAGATGTAGAAAATCAAAAAGCAGGTGCAAGAGTAGATGTTGACCCAGAAAAAAGAAATCCATATGATTTTGCATTATGGATAAAAGCACCAGAAAATCATTTAATGAAATGGGATAGTCCATGGGGACCAAGTTACCCAGGATGGCATATAGAATGTTCAGCAATGGGGCAAAAATACTTAGGAGACCAATTTGATATACATACAGGAGGAATAGATTTAATACCAACACACCATGAAAACGAAATAGCACAAAGTAAAGGAAAATGTGGAAAAATACCAGCAAATTACTGGCTACATGGAGAATATCTATTAATAAATGGTGGAAAAATGTCAAAATCATTAGGAAATGTATATCTAGTAAAAGATATAAAAGAAAAAGGATATGACCCATTAGTATATAAATTATTTAGTTATTCATGCCACTACAGAAATAAACTAAACTTTACTTGGGAAGGAATAGACTCTGCATCAAAATCATTAGAAAGATTACGTAATAGTTATCAAACAAACCTAAACGTAACAGATGAATTATCAGATGAAGATAGAACAAAATTATCACAAATCGAAGAAAACTTCCATAAAGCAATAAATGATGACCTAAATATGCCACTTGCAATGAGCTTTGTATGGGAAGCAGCAAGATTTGAAAAGAAAAATCCAGAAGTTGCAAAATTATTATCTAAATTTGATACTGTTTTAGGAATTAAAATAGATGAAATAAATTCAAAAAAAGAAGAAATTCCACAAGAAATTTTAGATTTAGCAGAACAAAGAAAAATTGCAAGAGAGAATAAAGATTGGGCTAAGTCTGATGAATTAAGAGAGTTAATTAATGAAAAAGGCTATGAAGTTAAAGATACAAAAAATGGCCAAGAAATTTATGGAAAATAAAATGTCAAAGGGGACGGCCTTTTTTGACATATTACAAAAATCAAAATAATAAAATAAAAGTTGTAAAAAAAGGACGTCCCTTTTGACAACATAGGAGGAATAAAAATGGCAATATTATTACCAGGAGGAGCAGGATTTATAGGAAGTCATACTGCTGTAGAATTATTAAATAAAGGAAGAGAAATAGTTATAATAGACAACTTCTCAAATAGTACACCAAAGGCACTTGAAGCAATAAAAAAAATAACAGGAAAAGATTTTAAATTCTATGAAATGGATTATTTAGACAGAGAAAAATTAGAAAAAGTATTTGAGGAAAATAACATAGAAGCAGTAATGAACTTTGCAGGTTATAAAGCAGTTGGAGAATCAGTACAAAAACCAATAGAATATTATGAAAACAATATATCAGGAGCATTAGTATTATTAGATACAATGAGAAAATACGGATGCAAAAAATTTATATTTAGCTCATCAGCAACAGTATATGGAGAACCAGAAAAAATGCCAATAACAGAAGATACACCAACAGGAGGAACAACAAATCCATATGGAACAACAAAATTATTTATTGAACAAATATTAAAAGATATCTATAAATCAGATAACACATGGGACATATGCATATTAAGATACTTCAACCCAGTAGGAGCTCACGAGAGTGGACTAATAGGAGAAGAACCAAAAGGAATACCAAACAACTTAATGCCATATGTAGCAAGAGTTGCAGCAGGAACATTAAAAGAATTATCAGTATTTGGAAATGATTACAATACACCAGATGGAACAGGTGTAAGAGATTACATTCATGTTGTAGACTTAGCAAAAGGTCATATAAAAGCATTAGAAAAACTAGAAAAAGAACAAGAAGGATTATACATTTATAATTTAGGAACAGGACACGGAGTAAGTGTATTAGATATGGTAAAAGGATTTGAAAAAGCAACAGGAAAAGAAGTACCATACAAAATTGCACCACGTAGACCTGGAGATATTGCAATATGCTATGCTGATCCAACAAAAGCAAAAGAAGAATTAGGATGGAGTGCAGAAAAAAATATTGATGATATGTGTAAAGATAGTTGGAATTATATAGAAAAAAGTCAAGCTAAATAGTTTGACTTTTTTTGATATATAGACTATAATAATATATGTATTTTAAAGGGTTTGGAGGAAATAAATTGAAAAATTTTAAACAAATAATAGCAAAACAAATATCAAAAATAATAAATATAGATGAGCAAGAATTAACAAGTTACATAGAAACACCAAAAGATACCCAAAATGGTGACTATGCTTTCCCATGCTTTAGACTAGCAAAAGAATTAAGAAAAGCACCACCAGTCATTGCAAATGAAATAAAAGAAAAAATAGAATTAACTGATGAAATAGAAAAAGTAGAAGTAGCAGGAGGTTATTTAAACTTTTTTATAAATAAATCAGAATTAGCAGTAGAAGTATTAAAAGAAATTTCAAATGTAGAGCAATATGGAAAATCTGAATTGGGAAAAGAAAAAAATATAGTAATAGATTATTCTGCACCCAATATAGCAAAACAATTCCATATAGGACATTTACGTTCAACAGTAATAGGTGGAGCTTTATACAACATATATAAATATTTAGGTTATAATGTAACAGGAGTAAATCATTTAGGAGACTATGGAACACAATTTGGAAAACTAATAGAAGGTTACAAAATGTGGGGAAAAGAATATAATATCGAAAAAGATCCAATAAATGAACTAACAAAAATTTATATAAGAATAAATGAAGCTTGCAAAGAAAATGAAGAAATATTAGAAAACTGTAGAAATAATTTCAAAAAACTAGAAGATGGAGACCAAGAATGTGTTGAAATTTGGAAAAAATTTAGAGAATTAAGTTTAAAAGAATTCCAAAAAGTATATGATTTATTAGGAAGCAAATTCGATTCATGGAATGGAGAATCTTTCTATTCAGACAAAATGCCAGAAGTAATAGACATATTACAAAAAACAGGTAAATTAGTAGAATCACAAGGTGCTAAAATAATAGACTTAGAAGATAAAGGAATAAATACACCATGTATTATAGAAAAATCAAATGGTTCTACAACATATGCTACAAGAGATTTGGCAGCTATACTTTATAGAGCAAGAACATATGATTTTGACAAAGCATTATATGTAACATCATATGAACAAGTATTACACTTTAAACAAGTATTTGAAGTAGCAAAACTTTTAGGGCTAGATGAAAAATATACAAAAGGATTAGAACACGTATCATTTGGAATGGTATTATTACCAACAGGAAAAATGTCAACAAGAGAGGGTAATGTAATAAGATTAGATGAATTACTAAAAGAAGCAATTTCTAGAGCTAAAGAAATAATAGAACAAAAAAATCCAGAATTAGAAAATAAAGAAGAGGTAGCAAAAAAAGTTGGTATAGGAGCAGTTATTTTCAACGACTTATCAGCATCAAGAATAAAAGATGAAGTATTTGATTGGGACACAATATTAAACTTCCAAGGAGAAACAGGACCATATATTCAATACACATATGTACGTACAAAAAGCGTATTAGAAAAAGCAGAATATTTACCAAAAATTGAAGAAGTAAAAGCTGAAATACTAACAGATGAATGTTCACAAGATATACTAAAATTAATATACAATTTCCAAGATATATTAGTACAAGTAACAGAAAAGAATGAACCATCAATTTTAGCTAGATATTTAATAGATTTAGCAAAAGCATATAGCAGTTTCTATAATGAAAATAAAATAATTGTAGAAGATAAAGAAGTGCAAAATGCACGTGTATATTTAACATATGCAACATCTGAAGTTTTAAAGCAAGGAGCTAAATTATTAGGAATAGAAATGCCTGAAAAAATGTAAAAATAAGAGGAGTAGTAAAAATTACTACTCCCATTTTCATATTAATCTCCGCCTTCATGTTCCTTTTTCATAGTGCTCACCAACTTTCTATAATATGAAAAATTAATAGTTACTCAAAAAGTATAACAAAAAGTAATAAAAAAATCAATAAAAAAAGTGGAAACTCATAATTCCCACTTTTTTTAATAAACTATTTTTTATCATCTTTCATAACTTCTTTTATAGCTCCTAAACTTGAAAGAGCACTAGTTGCTTCAAAAGGAATAAATACTTTATTAGCTTCACCATCAGCAACTTTTTCTAAAGCTTCAAGAGATTTTAATTGAACTAATTTTTCATCTGGATCTGATTTCTTAATAGCATCATAAACCATTTGAATTTCTTTAGCTTTAGCTTCAGCAACTTCTTTGATAGCTTGAGCTTCACCGGCTGCTCTAGTAATTCTAGCTTCTTTATCAGCTTCAGCTTCTAAGATAGCAGCTTGTTTTTTACCTTCAGCAATAGTAATTGCAGATTGTCTTTGAGCTTCAGATTCAAGAATTAAAGCTCTTTTATTTCTTTCTGCATTCATTTCTTTTTCCATTGCATCTCTGATATCAGCAGGTGGTGTAATATCTTTAATTTCAACTCTATCTATTTTACATCCCCATCTGTCAGTAGCTTCATCTAAAACAACTCTTAATTTATTATTAATACCATCTCTAGAACTAAATGTTTCATCTAAGTCCATTTTACCAATGATATCACGAATTGTTGTAATAGCTAAATATTCAATACCTTTCTTTAAGCTTTGAATTTCATAAACAGCTTTTGCTGGATCTGTTATTTGATAGAAAACAACAGTATCTATAGTAATTGTAACATTATCTTTTGTAATAACTCCTTGAGGTGGAACATCCATTGTTTGTTGTTTTAAACTAACAACACTTCTTACATGATCAAAAAATGGAATTATAATTGTAAGACCTGCATCAGCAACTTTATAAAATTTACCTAATCTTTCAATTATATAAACCTCAGATTGTTTAACGACTTTTATTGATTTGAATGCTATAACTAAAATAATAGCTAATAAAATTAATAAAAATACCATAATTAAATCCTCCTTATAAACAATATTTATTTTAACACTTAAAAATATTAAGTAATATAAAAAACTAAATTAAATTTTAGACTCTACTTTTTCAGAATCAACAAGTTTTACAATAGCTTTAACACCATTAATTTTTAAAACTTCAACCTCTGAACCTTCTTTAATAATTTCATCATTTTCAGTTTCAGCAGACCAAACTTCACCATTCAATTTTATTTGACCAGAAGAGTGAATAGGGTCTATATCTTTTATAACTAAAGCTTTTTTACCAATTATGGAAAATACATTAGTATTTGTTTTTTTAACATCAACAAACTTTTTTACTAAAGGCTTAGTTGCTAGTATAAAAATAGTTGAAGTTATTAGAAATACAGTAGTTTGAATGATTATATTTGTAGTAAAAAAACTAACTATCATTGCGAATAAGGCTCCGATTCCAAACCAAAAAATTAAAAATCCTAAAGTGAAAATCTCACCTACAAAAAATAGTCCGGCAACGATTAGCCAAAATTGCCACATAAAAACCATCTCCAATCTTTTCCATACATTTATATTATACTATAAAAATTTAATTAATTCAACTTTAGACATTGTAATTTTACTAAAAAAATGATATATTAATACTATCATTTATAATAAAATATAAGGAGAGAAAAAATGAACCTAAGAAAAAATAAAGGAATAACAATGGTAGCCTTAGTAATAACAATAATAATCCTACTAATTTTAGCAGGAATATCAGTAACAGGAGTAATAAGAGGAATAGATGAAACAAACGAAAGCAGTGCAATATCACAATTAGAAATGGTTCAACATGCACTATTAGAAAGAAAAACAAAAGCAGACCTAACAAAAGAAACACTACCAGGAACAACTGCAGACTATACAGAACTACAAAACCTAATAAACGAAATAAATACAATGAGTTCAGCAAATATCACATTAAGAGGAAATAAAGAAGATTATAAAGAACTATCAACAGCAGATTTAAAAGAACTAGGAATAGAAAAAGAAACAAATACCTTCATAGTAAATTATAAAACAGGAGAAGTAATAAACAAAACACAAAAAGTAACGAAAGCCGGAAGAGCTTTATATACATATGCAAAATAAATTAAGACTTGAGATAGGGAGTGTAAATTTGAATATTGAAGAAATTTTAGAAAAATCAAAATTGAATAAAGAAAATTTATATTATGATGAACCTATGGCAAAGCATACATCATTTAAAATAGGTGGACCAGCAGATGTTTTTATAAAAGTAGACAATATAGAAGAATTAAAAGAAACATTAGATTTAAGTAAACAAAATCAAATACCACTAACAATTATTGGAAACGGAAGTAATCTACTTGTTACAGACAAAGGAATAAGAGGAATTACTGCAAAATTAAACTTAAAAGACATAGAAATAAAAAATGAAAATAATAAACAAATAATAAAAGTAGAGGCTGGTGTTCCAGTAGGATTGCTAGCACAAAAATTATTAAAAGAAGAAATTACAGGATTTGAAGAACTTTCTGGAATTCCGGGAACTATAGGTGGGGCAGTAATAATGAATGCTGGAGCACACGGAAAAGAATTGAAAGACATATTAAAAAAAGTTACTGCAATGGATTATAATGGAAATATACATGAATTTACAAATGAAGAATGTCTATTTTCGTATAGAAATAGTAGATTCCAAAAAGAAAAATATATAATTTTACAAGCAACTCTAGAATTAGAAAAAGGAAATTCTACAGAAATAAAAGAAAAAATGGATGAATATATGCAATTTAGAAAAGAAAAGCAACCAATAGAATATCCAAATGCAGGGAGTACATTTAAAAGAGGAGAGGATTTTGTAACTGCAAAATTAATTGATGAAGCAGGCTTGAAAGGCTACAAAGTTGGAGGAGCACAAGTATCAGAAAAACATGCAGGATTTATAGTAAATGTAGATAATGCAACAGCAAAAGATGTAATAGAACTAACAGATTACATAAAAGAAAAAATAGAAGAAAAATTTGGCAAAAAAATAAATTTAGAAATACAAATAATAGGAGAAAAATAAATTTTAAGTAGGGAATTTTGAAGGGAATGAATAAAATGAATGGATTTATGCAATGGTTTAAATCAAGCAATAAAATGAAAAGATGGATGTTTTTAATTTTAATTGGAATTATACTAATGTGTTATGGAATAGCAGAAACTTTAATATTAAAAGAAATGTCATTTGCAGAACTTGCAAAAATAATAGTAGTATTTGTAGCAGGATTTGTAGCAATAGTTCTAGGACTTGTATTTTTAAATAAAAGAACCTTAGAAGTATTAATCGAATCAACAGATGAAAGAATGAACGATACAAAAAATGTTAATGTAAAATCATTAATCTTCAATAAAAAAGTATATCATCAAGGACCAAATATTGTTGTAATAGGTGGAGGAACTGGATTAAATACAGTTCTTTCAGGATTAAAAAAATATACAGATAATTTAACAGCGATTGTAACAGTATCAGACTATGGAGAAGAAAAAACAGAATCAAGAAAAGAACTAAATAACTTACCAATAGATGATATAAAAGATAGTATGATAGCTTTATCTACTCAAGATGGAGAAATAGAAAAATTATTAAATTATAAATTTTTAGGTGGAAAATTGAATAATTTGACTTTTGCAGATATCTATTTTAAAGCAATGAGTGATGTGAATAAAGACTTTTCAGATTCAATAATAAAAAGCAATGAAGTATTAAATATTGTAGGAAAAGTAATACCTGTTACACTAGATGAAATGAATATAGTTGCAGAACTAGAAAATGGTTATGTAGTAACAGAAAAATCAAAAATACCTCAAATAACCTATGAAAAAGTTACAAAAATTAATAGAATTTACTTAAACCCAACAAATTGTAGACCTGCCCCAGGAGTTATAGAAGCAATAAAAGAAGCTGATTGTATAGTAATTGGACCAGGAAGCTTATACACAAATGTAATTCCAAACCTTTTAGTAAATGGTGTAGCAAAAGCAATAAAAGAAAGCACAGGATTAAAAGTTTATATTAGTAATATAATGACAGAACCAGGACAAACAGATGAATACAGCGTTTCAGACCATTTAAACGCAATAATAGAACACTGTGGAAAAGGAATAGTAGATTATTGTATATATGATACTGGAGAAATAGTACCAGAATTTATAAAAAAATATAATTTAGAAGGACAAGACTTAGTTATTCCAGATGTAGATAAAGTAAAAGGAATTACATACTTACAAAGAGATTTATCAACAATATCAGATGGATGTATTAGACATGATCCAGACTTAGTAGCATCATCAATAATAGAATTAATATGTGATGATTTAAAATATCAAGATAAGCAAAATGACCCACAATTTTTAATGCTTAATAATAAATTAAGAGAAGATAAAAGAATAAACAAAATCAAAAAACATATGGAAAAAGAAGAAAAGAAAAATCAAAAACATCCAAAAGAAAAAGCTAAAAGAACAAGTAAATTTAGTAGTAAATATAGTGATAGAATTGCATCAATTAGAGAAGCAGATGAAATGATAAAATTAAAAGAAGAAAAAATAAAGAAAAAAGAAAGAGCTAAAAATAAAGCTAAAGGTAAAATCAAAGCAACAACAGTAGCAAGCCAAAAAGCAAACAAAACACCGCAAGAAATAAGAAATGAAATGCTAAAAACATTAAAAGATAGCAAATTAAAATAACGGAGGAAACGATGAAATTTACTAAAGAAGATTTAGAATTACAAGATGGACTAAAAAAAGAATGGTTAATAACAAATGGAATAGGAGGCTTTGCAAGTTCCACAATACTTGGAGCAAATACTAGAAAATATCATGGACTACTAATAGCCCCACTTGTTCCACCAGCAAGAAGATTTCTAATTTTATCAAAAGTAGATGAAAGTATAGAAATAGAAGGAAAAAAATATAATCTGTACACAAATGTAGGAGAAAATTATATTTCGCAAGGATTTAAATATCAAAAAGAATTCGAAAAAGAATATTTACCAATATTTAAATATGAGGTAGAAAATGTGGAAATAACCAAAACAATATGTATGGAATACGGAAAAAACACAGTTGGAATTCAATACAAAATAAAAAATAGTGGAAAACCAATAAAATTAAATTTAGCACCAATAGTTAATTTTAGAGATTTCCATTCAATGAGTACAGACCATATATTTAATATAAGACAAGAAATAAAAAATAAAAAAGTAAAATTAATAATTGATGAAAATCCACAAACTCCAGTATATATGAACATTTCTGAAGGTAGCTATATAAAACATGAAAACGATACGTTTACAAATATGTTTTACATAGAAGAAGAAAAAAGAGGTTTTTATCCGAAAGAAAATCATAGTGTACCAGGAGTATATCAAATCGAAATAAAACCAAATGAAGAAAAAGAAATTTCTTTAATTTGCTCATTAGAAGAAAATATTGAAGAAATAGATGTAAAAGAACTAATAAAAAAAGAAATAACAAGATTAGAAAAAGAAGTAGAAAAAGGAATTAAAGGAAAAGAAGATACAAAAATATTAAGAGAATTAATACTTTCATCAGAGCAATTTATAGTATATAGACCATCATTTAGACTGCATACAATAATTGCAGGTTATCCATGGTTCTTAGATTGGGGAAGAGACTCATTAATATCTTTTGAAGGATTACTATTAGCAACTAACAGATTTGAAATAGCAAAAGAAGTTTTACTTACAATGGTAAGAGATATAAAATATGGATTAGTTCCAAATGGTTATTCTGGATTTGATAATAGACCATTATACAACAGTGTAGATGCCTCATTATTATTATTTGAACAAGTCAAAAAATATATTGAATATACCAAAGATTATGACTTTATAAAAGAAAATATATATGAAAAATTAGAAAAAATAATAGAAAATTATATAAAAGGAATTGACCTTGATAACAACAATGTTCACTTAGAAAAAGATTATCTAATATCATCAGGAACACCTACAACACAAAATACTTGGATGGATGCAAAATATGGAGACTTTGCAGCAACTCCTAGAAATGGAAAAGCAGTTGAGGTAAATAGCTTATGGTACAATGGATTAATGATAATGACAGAATTGTCAAAAAAATTTGGAAAAAGTGAAGAAGCAAAACAATATGAAAAATTAGCAAAAAAATGTAAAAAATCATTCCAAGAAAAATTCTATAATGCAAAAAGAAAATGTTTATATGATGTATTAGGAGATAACAAAATAAGACCAAATCAATTATTCAGCTTAAGCCTAACATATCCAATTATAGAACCAAATTCAGAAATTGCATATAACACAATAGAAACAGTCGAGAAAAAATTATTAAATTCATATGGATTAAAAACTTTAGCAAAAGGAGAACCTAATTATATAGAAATATATGAAGGTGATGGATTTAAAAGAGACATGAGTTATCATCAAGGTATAACTTGGGTTTGGTTATTAGGCCTATATTATAATTCATTAAAAAATATGATAGAGGCAGAAAAAAGAAAAACATATAAAACAAAATTAGAAACAAAATTAAAAGAATTTAAAGAAAAAACTTTAAAAACATTTGAAAAAGAAATTGAACAAAGAGGTTGTATAGGAAACATTGCAGAAATATATGATTCCAAAAGACCACAAGAACCAAAGGGAGCAATAGCACAAGCTTGGAGCGTAGCAGAAATTTTAAGAATAGTTATGTAAGAGAAAGAAGGGCAGAAAATGACAATTGATAATTTAGAAAAAGAATTAAAAATGGGAAAATTGAATTCAATATATCTATTATATGGAGAAGAATTATTTCTATTGGGAAACTGCCTAAAAAAAATAAAAAGCTTATTTGGTGAATGTGTAAAAGGTATCAATTATATTTTGATTGATGAACAAAATGTTTCAGAAATTATAGATGATATAGAAACACCAAGCTTTGGGTATGAAAAAAAATTAATCATTGCTAAAAATACAGGATTATTCAAAAAAGAAGGCAAAAAGAAATCTGGAGATTTATATAAATTAAAAGAAAAGCTAATCAATTATATTAATGAAAATTTAAAAGTTATTGATGAAGCTGTTGTACTAGTATTTACTGAAGAAGAAGCGGATGAAAAATCAGATTTGTTTAAAACAATTGATAAATGTGGAGTAACTTGCAAATTTGAATTTCAAAAACCAGCCCAAATAGAAAAAAGAATAAAGGAAATTTGCAATGCCTATAAGGTAAACATAGATGCACAAACTTTAAGATATTTTATAGAATGTTGTGGAACAAATATGCAAGACTTAATTAATGAAATAAGAAAATTGATTGAGTATGCAGGAGAAAATGGCACAATAAAACAAGAAGATATAGATAAATTATCAATAAAGAAAATAGAAAGTGTAATATTTGATTTGACAGACAATTTAGGAAAAAAAGATATTGCATCAGCATTAGAAGTATTGCATAATCTTATCTATGAAAAAGAACCATTAGCAAAAATTTTAGTGACTTTATATAATCATTTTAAAAAATTATATATAACAAAAATGGCTTTAAGAGAGAATAAAGAACTTACAACTAGTTTGAATTTGAAACCAAATCAAATGTTTTTGACAACAAAGTATAAGGTACAGTCAAAGTATTTTAAGGAAAATGAGTTGCGTTCTATTTTGCAGGACTTGTGTGATTTGGATTATAATTTCAAGAGTGGAAAAATAGATTTACAGGTTGGGATGGAGACTGTTTTATGTAGATATTGTTCATAAAGTTTAGAAGAAAAAAGGCTCTCTACAACTCAAAGATAAAGGTTTTTAATAATTGTTTTTGAATGCGCCCGAAATAATTCTAGAAATTCTTAATTGATTTTTAGGGGAATGTTCACGTCGAACGCCAGTGAGGACTAAGTGAAAGGGTCCCAAAAAATCAATTTAGAATTTCTCAAATTATGTAGAAAGCCGAAAAAACAATTATTAAAAACCTTTATCTTTGAGTGATAGAGAGACTTTTTAAAAAAAAATTATGAATAAAAGAATAAAAAATCGCCAAAATATAATTAAAGATTATATTGTAGGTGATTTTTTATGGAAAAGAGAAAATTAATTAAATTTATTATTATAGAATTTTTGTTGGTTTCTTTGTTGGGGCTAACCTTAATTTTTAGCAAATATGAAAATGATATGGAAAGTATAGAAACACTTTCTAAGTATGGTTCAAGAGGTTCTGAAGTAACTCAAATTCAAACTAAGTTAAAAAGATGGGGGTATTATTCTGGAAGTGTTGATGGAATATATGGAACTCAAACAGTAAATGCTGTTAAGTATTTTCAAAGAAAAAATGGATTGACTGTTGATGGAATTGCTGGTCCATCAACTTTAAAGGCAATGGGAATAACTTCTAGTTCATCATCTTCTTCAAGTAGTTCATCATCTAATTATAGTAGTAATTTGAATTTGCTAGCGAGAGTAATATATGGAGAGGCAAGAGGAGAGCCTTATACTGGACAAGTTGCAGTTGGAGCGGTTGTAATGAACAGAATAAAGAGTAGCTCATTTCCAAATACATTATCAGGAGTTGTATATCAATCTGGTGCATTTGATGCTGTAAAGAATGGTCAAGTGAATTTGACACCAAATGATACTGCTCGAAAAGCTGCCCAAGATGCTATGAATGGATGGGATCCAAGTTATGGAGCTATTTATTATTTTAATCCATCAACTGCGACTAATAAATGGATTTGGTCAAGACCAATGACTGTTACTATTGGAAAACATAGATTTTGCAAATGAAATTAAAATGTACCAAACATTAAGCCAAGAGCTTAATGTTTGGTATTATTTTTTATAGAAAATTAAGTTAAAAACTTAATTAATATTTTTTTCTTATTATATATCATAATAAAAGTAAAAATGCAATAGTCTTAAAAATAAATTTAGGAAACATGAAAAATGGAAAAGTTTGAAAAATAGCTATTTCTAAAACTTTATAATTTTATTAAGTTTTTAACTTAATGAAGAGGAGAAAGATACGATGGAAAAAACAAGAAAAAACAAAGGAATAACACTAGTAGCTCTAGTAATAACAATCATTATTTTATTAATACTTGCAGGAGTATCAATAACTGCATTAACTAAATCAGATTTACTTGAAAATGCGAAAATGGCTAAGAATGCAACAGAAAATGCACAAAATACAGAGAATATAGCACTAGCAGACTATCAAGAAAAAATTGATCAATATATAGAAAGTGGAAGAGATGTAACTTTGAGTGATGAAGTGAAAAGTTACATAGATAATAAAATTTCAGAAGTGGAAAAAGTAGAGATAACCGATTTAGTCTCAGATTGGGTACTGAAATATAATAATTCAGTAAAGAAAGGAGATATGGTTTATCTTGAGTTTGCATTGAGTAAACAAACATCTTGGTCAAATGGATGGAATAATAATATAGCTAAGATACCAGTATTGTCAAATAAAAATATATATGAATTAACATTGAATGATTGGGAAGGAAAAGGCACTGGAGAGATTAGGATGAATAATGGAAACATTAGTATTTATGAAGTAGGAACATATGGAAATGCTGGAAATATGATTGTAGTAAATGCAACATTTTACATCGGAGAAAAATAAAAAAATGGAGCACCAAACTCCATTTTTTATTTCATCTTATTTCTAATCTCAAAAAACTTAAATCCACAAACAAAAACAATAACAACACTAGCACAAACCAAAGCAATAAAAGAAGTTTTACCAGCTTTTGGTAATACAGTAGGTTTAATTTCTTCTAATTTTAATTTAGGAGAAACATCAGAAGTTTTTGAATTTGTTTTATTAGAATAATCAGTATAACTTAAATCAACTTTAGTATTAGTATTTAAAATTTTACCAACAATAGCTTCATCAAAATTTTCTTTCAATTTTAATTTATATTGAATAGTAGCTGTTTCACCAGATTTTAATTCTGGAATAGTCCAAGTTATAGAATTTGTTGTTTTATCAACTTCTGCTGAAATGCTTCCTATATTTGCTTTAGAAACATATGCAAAAGAGAAGTTATCAATTATTTCTTTTGGAAAATAATCTATAATTTTAATATCTTTAAAAGATTTTTCTACAGGAATTAAATCATTATAAATACTAGAAGTGATAGTTTGTTCTATATTATCATCAGTAACATAATAGAATTTTCCAATTGTTGGTTTAGTAGTTGTTCCAAAAACTTCTGAAATTATTTGATTGTAAGTTTTTGTAGATGGTGAAGCAACTACATCTCCATCTTTTATACCAGTAAGCATTACATATACATTATCAATTTGACCAGATAATGAAGTCAAAGCAGTTTTTGTTTTTGTAATAACATCATCAGAATAATAATTTTTATCATAATTAATAGCAACATTTGGAACACCATCAGTTAAAACTATTAAATATTTGTGGCTACTTTCAGTGTTTTTAGTAAAATATTTTTTAGCCAAAGTTATACCAGATTCTAAGTTAGTTCTAGGTCCATCATATGAAATATTTGAAATAGCTTTAGATAATGAAGTTGCATCATTTGTTAAATCAGATATTAATTTAGCATCTTCAGCTGTTCCTTCTTTTGAAATATCAGTATTAGTAGAAAAACTTACAACACCAATTTTTAATTTAGTGTTATCTTTTAAAAGGTTAGTAATTAAAGTTTGTGCAGAATTAATTACAAAATCTTCTCTAGTTTTTGTGTCATTAACTTTTTCTAGCATACTTTTTGAGTTATCAATTACAAGCATAACTTCTCCAGTTGGTTTTGAAGATTCTTCATTATTTTTTACTTGTAATTGAAGAGTAACCTCTTTGTTGTTTAAATCTTTAGAAATTAATTGCTTTGTAAAAGTAGAATTATCTCCAAAGTTTATAGTACATACAGGTTCTTCAACAACAGACATTGTTATATCAGAATAAGCAGCACTTGAAATTGTTGTAATTAGTGTAATTAATAAAAATAATGTAAATAAAATTTTTGTTTTTGATAAATTCATAATAATAAATCATCCTTTCTTATATAAAATTATATTTTGTACTATAAATTTTAATACAAAAAAGCATAAAAAACAACACTATCTATGGAAAAAATGCAAAAAATATGATATTCTATAGTAGCTATTTTTAATATAACCAATAAATAGCAAAAAAATACAGTAACGGAGACAGAAAAATGTTAGAAAAAATAAACTCACCAGAGGATTTAAAAAAATTAAATATAGAAGAAAAAGAGCAATTAGCTAAAGAAATAAGAGAATATATATTAAATGTTGTATCAGAAAACGGAGGACATTTAGCATCAAACCTAGGAGTTGTAGAACTTACGATAGCTTTACATAGTGTTTTTAATGTTCCAACAGATAAAATAGTATGGGATGTAGGACATCAAACTTATGTACATAAAATCTTAACAGGAAGAAGAGAACAATTAAAAACAATTAGAAAATTAGATGGATTAGCAGGTTTTCCAAAAACAAATGAATCAGATTGTGATTGCTTTAACACAGGTCACAGTAGTACATCGATATCAGCAGCGCTAGGAATGGCAAGAGCAAGAGATTTAGAAGGAAAGAACAATTCTGTAATAGCTGTAATTGGTGATGGAGCTTTAACAGGAGGAATGGCATTAGAAGCTTTAAATGATGCAGGTTATAGCAATACAAAAATGACAGTTATTTTAAATGATAATGAAATGAGTATTTCAAAAAATGTTGGTGGACTAAATATGTTTCTAAGTAAATTAAGAACAAAAAAATTATATGCAAAATCAAATCTTTCAGCTAAAAAAGTAATATTAAAAATACCAGTAGTTGGAAAACCATTTGTAAAAATAGTTCAAAGAGTAAAAAGAAGCATAAAACAATTAATAATACCGAAAATGTTTTTTGAAGATATTGGTTTTACATATTTAGGGCCAGTAGATGGGCATAATATAGAACAATTACAAAATATCATGAGATTAAGTAAACAAGTTGAAGCACCAGTATTAATACACGTTTTAACAAAAAAAGGAAAAGGCTATAAAATAGCAGAAGAAAATCCAGACAAATTTCATGCAACATCTCCATTTGATATAGAAACAGGAAAGCCTAAAAAAGAAAAAAAGCCAGATTATTCAAAAGTGTTTGGAGAAAAAATAGTAGAAATGGCAAAAAAGGATTCAAGAATAGTAGCAATAACCGCATCCATGAAAGATGGAACAGGTCTTACAAAATTTCAAAAAGAATTTCCAAATAGATTTTTTGATATAGGAATAGCAGAACAACACGCTTTAGGAATGGCAGCAGGAATGGCAAAAGAAGGAATGATACCAATAGTTCCAATATATTCATCATTTTATCAAAGAGCATATGACCAAGTAATACATGATATTGCCCTTCAAAATTTACCTGTAATAATGTGTGTAGATAGAGCAGGAGTTGTTGGAGCAGATGGAGAAACTCATCAAGGAACTCTAGATATGGCCTTTTTTAGAATAGTTCCTAATTTAACAATAATGGCACCAAAAGATTTTAAAGAACTAGAAGATATGCTAGAATTTGCTGTGAAATTGAATAAACCAGTTGTAATTAGATATCCTAGAGGAGGAGAAGAAAAAACAAAATTAGAAAAACACGAAGAATTAAAATTAGGAAAAGCAGAAATATTAAAAGAAGGAAAAGACATTACAATAGTAGCAATAGGAAAAAGAGTTGCAAAGGCAATGGAAATGGCTGAAAAATTAAAACAAAATGAAATTGATGCAGAAGTAATAAATGCAAGATTTTTAAAACCACTTGATAAAGAAAAAATAAAAACATCAATAGAAAAAACAAAAAATGTTATTACAATGGAAGATGGAACAGAAATAAATGGATTAGGAACAGCAGTAGAAGAATTAATTGTAGAAGAAAATTTACAAAATATAAAATTTAAAAAATATGCATGGCCAGATGAATTTATAAGACATGGAAGTGTTGAAGAACTAGAAAAAATTTATTGCGATTTTGTTAGTATATTACAAATAAAAAAATAAAGAGAGGACTTTACAAATAAAATGGAAAAACAAAAAATTTTAAATGATTACAAAAAACAAGAAGACAAAATATTATTAGCTCAAGTATTAGATAAAATAGAATTTTCTAAGCAAAGAGAAAAAATTGAATATACAGATTTTTTAGATATGTATCAAATTGCATTAGTAAAAACATTCTTGAAAAAAATAGAATTTGAAAATTATGTATTATTTGGTGGATTTGAAAATGCAGAAAGAAATATTCTTATAATATATCCAGAAAAATACAATATGACTATGGTAGAAAAGAACTACTCAAAAATAATAAAAGCTATAAAAATAACACTACCAGAAGAAGAAAAAGGAAAATATTCACATAGAAATTATTTAGGTGGAATAGTAAAACTAGGAATGAAAAGAGAAAAAGTAGGAGATATACTAGTTTCTGATGATGGAGCAGATATATTAGTAAAAGCAGAAACTGCAGAAACTTTAAAACAAGAGTTAGGAACATTAACAAGATTTGAAAATTCAAAAATAGAAATTATAGAACTACAAGATGTAAGAAAACCAGAAATAAAATTAGAAGAAATAACAATAATAGTACCATCTTTAAGATTAGATAATTTTGTTTCAGACCTAGCAAGAACATCTAGAAGTAAAGCCGTTCAAATTATTGATAGTGAAAGAGTTTTTATAAATGGACAAAATGAAACTAAAGCTTCTAAACAAGTGAAGTTAGGAGATGTTATAACAATTAGAGGAAAGGGAAGATTTGTTGTTAAGGAATTTTCTGGAAGTACTCGTAGTGGAAGAACTGTGATTAAAATTGAAAAATATATTTAATGAGAAAAAGTTTCAAGCAATGTTGAAGAAAGGTATTATAAATAATTAATTTTTCGGCTTGTTACATAATTTAAGAAATTCTAAATTGATTTTTGGGGGCCCTTTCACTTAGTCCTCGCTAGTCGCTCGACGTGAACATTCCCCTAAAAATCAATTAAGAATTTCTAAAATTATTCCAGGCGCACTCAAAATTAATTATTTATAATACCTTTCTTCAACATTGCTTGAAATTTTTACTCATTATAATTGCATCATTTTCACCATTATAATATTTTTTTCTAATTCCTAATTTCTCAAAATTAAATTTTTCATACAATTTAATAGCAGGAATATTTATCTCATTTACTTCTAAAGTAATAGTTTTTAAATTAATACTTTTAGAATAAGAAATCAAGTAATCTAAAAGTAAAGAACCAATTCCATTATTTCTAAAATCTTTTTTTACAACAATATTCATAATATCAGCTTCATCTAAAATGATTTTTATTCCAGAAAAACCGACAATTTCTCCAGAAATATTTTTAGCAACAAAAAAGTAGGAATTATTACTTTCTAATTCACTTTTTAAAATTTCATAATTCCAAAAATCATCAAATTCAGTAGTTAGAATATCTTTTATAGAAATTAAATCTTCCAAAGACATTTTATCAATTTTGAAATCCATAATTATTCTCCTAATTTCTTAAGTTTTTCTTCTAATTGTCTTTCAGCTTGAGGCTTTTTTAAATACATAGGTAGAATTTCTTCATCATTTTTATTATTAGAAATAAATTTATTAAATCCAGCAATTCCTAAATTAAAACTATCTAAATAATTAGAAATACTATTTTTTTTAATTCCATCTCCAACAAAAGTGATATTTTTATTTTCATATTTAGAATTTAATAAATCTAAAACATTAGAAATACTTTCAGAAGTTGGAGGTTCTAACACTTTATAGTTTCCATTTTTTAGTTCATACAAAGCAAAATAACAGTTATCATTTTTACAATCAATAGTACTACAAATCAAACCATCTGTAGAAACATTATAAGCCAAAACTTCTAAACTACTAATACCAATACATGGAATATTTAAACTATCTGCAAAAGCTTTAACAGTTGCAATTCCAATTCTTATACCAGTAAAAGAACCAGGACCAATATCAGAAACTAGTAAATTAATATCATTTAGATTTAAATTACATTCTTTCAAAATTTGGTCAATTAAAGGCATTAAAGATTCAGAATGAGTTAATCCATTATCTAATTCAATTTTTTTAATTAAAGTTGTGTCATCTAAAATAGCAACACCACACAATTTACTAGAAGTATCTATACATAAAATTTTCAAAATAAATCTCCTTTCAAAAAATAAATCAATCTAAAAAGTTTTGCACGAATCAACCAAAGTATCATATTTAGAACCAATAGATTGTATATTTAAAGTTCTTGAGTTTTCATCATCTAAATTTCTAGAAAAATCAATTTTTATATAATCATTAGGCAAAGCGTCTTCAATAATTTCGCCCCATTCGATTATACAAATACCATTTTCATAATATTCATCTCCACCAATTTCATAAAATTCTGAAGAATCTTCTAATCTATAAACATCAAAGTGGTATATTTTTATATCATCTTTAGAATATTCATTAACAATAGTAAATGTAGGACTTGAAATTTCATTTTCTAATCCAAAAAAAGATAAAATGCCCTCAGTAAATTTAGTTTTTCCTGAACCTAAGTCACCAGAAAGAACTATAACATCTTTTTTATTTAATTTACTTGCAAATTTTTTTGCAAAACTTAAAGTGTCATTTTCAGATTTTGAATTAAATATATAATTTACCATTAAAAGCCCTCCTTAGAATAGTAATATTATAATATAAAAAATAAAAAAAATCAATGAAACCTATTGATAATTTTTGATATTTGTAATATAATCGTAACGAATTTGTAATAAAAACGAAAAGAAGGGAAAGAGTTACATGTTTAAATTTGGATTTGGACAAGATGTTGGAATAGATTTAGGAACAGCCACAGTAATTGTGTATGTAAAAGGAAAAGGAATAGTATTAAGAGAACCATCAGTAGTAGCAGTAGATAATAACTCTGGAGATGTTTTAGCAGTAGGTGGAGAAGCTAGAAAAATGCTTGGAAGAACACCAGGAAATATAATAGCAACAAGACCATTAAGAGAAGGAGTTATATCAGATTACACAGTTACAGAAAAGATGTTAAAATACTTTATAAACAAAGTGTGTGGAAAATCTTTATTTGCACCAAGAATTATGATATGTATACCATCAAAAGTTACAGAAGTTGAGAAAAAAGCCGTTATAGATGCTGCAGTTCAAGCCGGAGCAAGAAAAGTATATTTAATAGAAGAACCAATAGCAGCAGCAATTGGAGCAGGAATAGATATATCAAAACCATGTGGAAATATGGTAGTTGATATTGGTGGAGGAACAACAGATATAGCTGTAATTTCACTAGGAGGTTCTGTTGTAAATGCTTCATTAAAAGTTGCAGGAGATAAATTTGATGAATCAATAGTAAAATATATAAAGAAAAAACATAACTTAGCAATAGGAGAAAGAACAGCAGAAGATTTAAAATTAAATATAGGTTGTGTATATCCAAAAATTCAAGATGCAGAAATGGACATAAGAGGAAGAGATTTATCAACTGGATTACCAAAAACAATAACAGTACATTCAAGCGAAATGTTAGAAGCTTTAATAGAACCAGCAATGATGATTGTAGATGCTGTACATGGTGTATTAGAAAAAACGCCACCAGAACTAGCAGCAGATATAAGTGATAAAGGAATATACATGACAGGTGGAGGATGCTTAATAGATGGTTTAGATAAACTTTTGCAAGAAAAAACCGGAATTAATGTAATGATAGCACAAGACTCTGTATCATGTGTTGCTTTAGGAACAGGAAAAGCTTTAGACAATTTAGATGTATTAGATGGAAAAGCAAGCAGATAAAACAAAATAGAATTGCAAATTTTTATAAAATTAGCGATTCTATTTTTAAATTATAAAAGAAAAATAGTAGGAGAAGAAGTATGCAAAGAGTAGTAAAATTCATAACTTTAGGTTGCAAGGTCAACCAATACGAAACAAATGCAATGGCACAAAAATTTTTAGAAAAAGGTTATAAAGTTATAGAAGAATATGAACAAAATGGAGAAAAACCAGATATATGTATAATCAATACGTGTACAGTAACAAATATGTCTGACAGAAAATCAAGACAAATGTTAAGAAGAGAAAAAGAAAATAATAAAAATGTCATAGTAGTTGCTGTTGGATGTTATGCACAAGTTGCAAAAAATGAACTAAATAAAATCCCAGAAATAGATTTAGTATTAGGAAACAATGAAAAAGTTGACATTGTAAAATATGTAGAAGATTATATCAATGAAAATGAAAATAATATCGAAATAGAAGATGTTATGCAATCAAGATTATTTTCAGATTTTGGAGATATAACCTTTACAGAAAAAACAAGAGCTGTTGTAAAAATTCAAGATGGTTGTGATAGATTTTGCTCTTATTGCATAATACCATATGCAAGAGGAAGAGTTAGAAGCAGAAAGCCAGAAAGCATAATTTCAGAAATAACGAAAATTGCTGAAAAAGATATAAAAGAAGTAGTAATAACCGGAATACATATAGCATCATATGGAAAAGATTTTAAAGAAGAATACAAATTAATAGATTTATTAGAAGAAATAAATAAAATAGATGGAATAGAAAGAATAAGATTAGGCTCAATAGAACCATTATTAATAACAGATGAATTTGTAGAAAGATTAAAAAAATTAGATAAAATATGTCATCATTTTCATTTATCTTTGCAAAGTGGATGTGATGAAACATTAAAAAGAATGAATAGAAGATATACAACAGAACAATTTAGAGAAATTGTTAAAAGACTAAGAAATGCATATAATGATGTAAACTTAACAACAGATATAATAGTTGGATTTCCAGGAGAAACAGAAGAAGAGTTTGAAAAAACTTACAAATTCTTGGATGAAATAAAATTTTACAAAATGCATATTTTTAAATATTCTCAAAGAAAAGGAACAAAAGCTGCTGTAATGCAAAACCAAATACCAGGTGATATCAAAGAATTACGTAGTAGAAGATTAATAGAATTATCAAATAAAAATGAATTTGAAATAAATCAAAAATATATAGGAAAAAAAGTAGAAGTATTATTTGAAGAAGAAAAAGAAGGAGTTTTTAAAGGTCATACAGCAAATTATATATTGGTTTATTGCAATGATGAAAAGGAAAATCTATCAAATAAAATCCAAGAAGTAGAATGCATTCAAAACCTAAATGACCATATATTAGCAAAATGTTAATATGTAACAAAAATGTAATAATTATGTAATAAAAACTTAACACAAAAAAGAAGAAAAAAACTTGAATATAAAACAAAAATGTAGTATAAATAAAATAGATTAAATAAATATCACAAAGGAGGAATAATAATGGCAGAGTTAGGACAAAACGAAGTAAGTGGTGTATTTGGTGGAGTTTCATTTGATGGACAAGTTAATAATGAAGCAGAAAATGTTCAAGTAAATGCTGGAACAATAAGAACAAATAATTTACCAGCAAAAGTAGGATTTTGGCAAAAATTCAAAGCATTCTGGCTTCAAGATATAGATTGGAATAAAGAAATAAGAGTTGAATTAACACCAGGTCAACAAAAAGTTGAAGATCAAATAAATGAATTTTTACATCAAGAAATTACTTGGGAAAAAGTACATGATTTCTTATTTCAAGAAATTTCATTTGGTAAAAAAAATAAATAAGTATGTGAATATTTAGTGAAAAATAAAAAAAGTATAGCAAATTGAAAAAATATATGTTATACTTTTTTTGTTATTTAAAGGAGGCAAAAATGGCAAAAAACAAAACAGTATTTGTATGTAATGAATGTGGATATGAATCAGCAAAATGGCTAGGAAAATGCCCTGCTTGTGGCAGTTGGAACACATTTTTCGAACAAAAAATAATAGAAAATAAAAACAGTTCATTAAAAGCAACTACAAATAATGGAAAAGCAAATACACCACAAAAACTTAACAGTTATGAGGCTAAAGAAACAATAAGAACTTCAACAGGATTTGAAGAATTAGATAGAGTTCTTGGTGGTGGATTAGTAAAAGGTTCTTTGATTTTACTAGGAGGAGAACCAGGAATAGGAAAATCCACTTTAATTTTACAATTATGTGATAAAGTACAAGGAGATGGTCAGGTTTTATATGTTTCTGGAGAGGAATCAGCAGAACAAATAAAATTAAGAGCAGACAGATTACGGAATAAAAAATGATGACATATTATTTCTTGGAGAAACTGATATAGATATAGTAAATCAAAATATAATAGATTTAAATCCAAAATTAGTTATAATAGACTCAATTCAAACCATGTACTCTGAAGAAATTTCAGCAGCAGCAGGAAGTGTAAGTCAAGTAAGAGAAATAACTTCACAAATAATGAGAGTATGTAAATCTAGAAATATAACAACAATAATAATAGGACATGTAACAAAAGATGGAAATATTGCAGGACCTAGAGTATTAGAACATATGGTAGATACGGTACTTTACCTAGAAGGAGAAAGATATTTTTCATATAGAATACTAAGAGGAGTAAAAAATAGATTTGGTTCAACAAATGAAATAGGAATGTTTGAAATGAGAGGAGAAGGAATGTGTGAAATTTCTAATCCATCAGATATCTTAATTTCAGAAAATGAAGATAATCCGGCAGGTTCATGTATTGTATCATGTATGGAAGGAACAAGGTCAATATTAGTAGAAATACAAGCTTTAACCTCACAAAGTGTTTTTGGAATACCAAAAAGAACAGCAAACGGAATAGATTATAATAGATTATATCTATTAGTTGCAGTATTAGAAAAAAAGGCAGGAATGATGTTAGGTGGACAAGACATATATTTAAACGTAGTTGGAGGACTAAAAATAAATGAACCATCAATAGATTTAGGAATATTAGCAGCAACAGCATCAAGCTTTAAAAACATAGCAATATCAAAAGACACTGTAATAATGGGAGAAGTTGGTTTGACAGGAGAAGTTAGAAGAATAAATCTAATTGAAAAAAGAATAAAGGAAGCAGAAAAATTAGGATTTAAAAAATGTATAATTCCAGAAAGTAACAAAAAAGGCTTGAAAGAAAAATACAAATTAGATATAATAGGAGTCAAAGACATAAATGAAGCAATGAATAAATTAGGACTAAAATAAAATCGATAGAAGGGAGAAGAAATTTTGAGAAAGAGTAAAGACGACAGCACACAAGAACTTTTACGATTAATAGCACCTGGAACTCCTATAAGAGATGGAATAGAAAATATTTTAAGAGCAAAAACAGGAGCATTACTATTAATAACAGATAATAATGACGTCATAAAAGAAATTGTAGATGGTGGTTTTACAATAAACGAAGATTATACATCATCAAAATTATATGAGCTAGCTAAAATGGATGGAGCAATAATATTGAGTGGAGACTTGAAAAAAATATTATTTGCAAATGCACAATTAATACCATCAAGAGAAATAGAAACTAGAGAAACAGGAACAAGACATAGAACAGCAGAAAGAACTGCAAAGCAAACAGGAGAATTAGTTATAAGTATTTCACAAAGAAGAAATATAATAACAATATTTAAAGGAAATTTTAGATATATACTAGAAGACACAAATGCAGTATTAAACAAAGCAAACCAAGGAATACAAACCCTTGAAAGATACAAAAAAGTATTTGATAGTAGATTAAGCATATTAAATGAATATGAGTTTAATGATATTGTTACCTTGAAAAATGTAATTGATGTAATTCAAAGAGCAGAAATGGTTATGAGAATCGCAGATGAAATTCAAAGACAAATATATGAATTAGGAAATGATGGAAGACTAGTAAAAATGCAATTAGATGAATTAATTGGAGGACTAGAAAAAGAGGAATTACTAATCATAAAAGATTATATGGCATCAGCAAAAAAGAAAAAAACACCAGAAAAAATATTAGAAGAACTATCAGAAATATCTTATGAAGAAGTAATGAGGGAAACAACAGTATCAAAACTATTAGGTTACGAAACCTTTGATAATTATGATGAAGTAGGGGTTTATACAAGAGGGTATAGAATATTAAACAAAGTACCAAGAATGCCAGCAAACATAGTTGAAAATCTTATATTATCATTTAAATCATTCCAACACATATTAGATGCAGACATAGAAAGTCTAGATGAAGTTGATGGAATAGGAGAAGTGAGAGCAAGAACAATAAAACAATCATTAAAGAGAATGCAGGAACAATTTATGTTTGAATAAAATTATATTAAAAATAGGAAGGAAGAAAGAAAATGAAAACAGTAGAAAAAATAATTTGGGTAATAGCATTAATTGCTATAGTAGTTTTAATAGGAGTAGTAGGTTATGGCTATTATCAAAAAGCAACATACAAAACACAAAATCCATTAGTAACAATGGAAGTAGAAAATTTTGGAACAATAAAAATGGAATTATATCCAGACCAAGCACCAGAAGCAGTATCAAACTTTATAAAATTAGCTAATAATGGATTTTATGATGGAACACAATTTCACAGAATAGTAAAAGATTTTATGGTACAAGCAGGAACAAAAAATGGTGATGGAACAACAGATGCAACAATAGGAGATTTAAAAGGAACAGAATCAACAGATAAATATTCAATAAAAGGTGAATTCTTAGCAAACAATGTAAACAATACAATAAAATTTGAAGAAGGAACATTAGCAATGGCTAGAGCTGATTATACACAATATTCTTCAAGTTTAAAATCACAATCTTATAATTCAGGATGTTCACAATTTTTTATTATGACAAAAGCTAATACAAACTTAAATGGTTATTATACAGCATTTGGTAAAGTTACAGAAGGATTAGATGTATTACATCAAATTGAAAGTGTAGAAGTTAAAGTTGCAGATGGTCAAGAAAGCACAGAAGGAGCAGAAGTTAGTACACCAGTAAATCCACCAAAAGTTACTTCTATAAGAGTTGAAACTTACGGAGTAGATTATGGAATGCCAGATACTTTAACACCTTTTGATTATACATCTTGGTTATATAAACAATATGGGGCTAATAAATAAAAAGAGATAATATAAATTTAAAATGTTGAAACTTCACTAAAAACGTGGTATAATAATTCAGCAAAAGGTAAAAATAGCCTTTCGAACAATTTCGGAGGCTATAAAAAATGCCTCCGAAAAAATAGTAACATTAATTAAGGTAACTAAAAGGAGGAAAAAAGATGAATGAAGTAATTGTCCTGGAGTGGACACGGTACGGAAGACTTTACAAAAGGGAGATTAACAGAAAGGAAACGTATGATTCATTTAGAAAATTAGAAAATAGATCATATGTTAATAAAAATGTACTAGTGCAGATTTTAAATGCAATAGATAAGGCTGCTACCATTAGATGGTTTGAAAACTATAACGATGGTAATACAAAAGCTATTAGCTGGATAACGGAAGAAGCTAGTAAGAAGAAAAAGATTGAAGAAACTGATAAGAACGTTGTTTCAATTCCGTGGGTTGATAGAATTCTAATAGATAAATGGGAGGAAAATTTTATAACTCTCATAACATATAAATACATCGATTCAGGAAAAAAAACAGAAAAGATATTGAATCTTAATGATGTATATGGCATCTTTAATGGATTAGCAAGCGGATTTAAGAATGATAACAAATATTCAAATGAAATCTTAAAGGCTATTCCAGATATTTCAGAGTTTACATTTAATAATGACACCTCAGAGGTATCATACAACATTAGTCCAAGTGTAAAGGAAAAGTTTGAAATTCCAGGAGAGAATATAATTGTCTTGGAAATTTTAAGAAAATTAGCTAAATAATTAACTTCATATCATTAAAACGAAGAGAGTCTCAAATATGAGGCTCTTTTCAATATTTTAATAAATTTTATGCTTTACTATAGCACAAAAATTTGATATAATTCAAGAAAAATAATAAATAAGAGGAAATAAAAATGTCAAAATTTGTACACTTACATATACATAGTGAATTTAGTTTATTAGATGGAGCAAATAGAATAAAAGACTTACCAGTAAGAGCAAAAGAACTAGGAATGGACTCAATAGCAATAACAGACCATGGAGTAATGTTTGGAGCTATTGACTTTTATAAAGCCTGTAAAAAAGAAGGAGTAAAACCAATAATAGGATGTGAAGTATATGTTGCACCACGTTCAAGAACAGACAAACAACCGGGAATAGACAATCACTACTATCACTTAATTTTACTTGCAAAAAATAATGAAGGCTATAAAAACTTAAGTAAATTAGTATCATTAAGCTTTGTTGATGGTTATTACTACAAACCACGTATAGATAGAGAAATATTAGAAAAATACCATGAAGGATTAATATGTTTAAGTGCTTGTCTAGCAGGAGAAGTAAACCAAGCACTATTAAGTGGACAAAATGAAAAAGCAGAACAAGTTGCATTATGGCATAAAAAAGTATTTGGAGATGATTATTATATCGAAATACAAAACAATGGAATAAAAGAACAAGTTTTAGCAAATCAAAAATTAGTACAATTAGCAAGAAAATTAGATATTCCATTAGTTGCAACAAATGATGCACACTATTTAAAAAGAGAAGATGCATATAACCACGAAGTTCTATTATGTATTCAAACAGGAAAAAGAATGAGTGATGAAGACAGAATGAAATTTGACACAGATGAATTATATGTAAAATCACCAGAAGAAATGGCAGAATACTTTAAAGCCTTTCCAGATGCAATAGAAAACACAGTAAAAATCGCAGAACAATGTAATGTTGAATTTGAATTTGGACATACAATATTGCCAAATTATGATGTACCACCAGAATATCCTACACACTACGATTTCCTAAAAGAATTATGTGACAAAGGACTTAAGAAAAGATATGGCGAAAATCTATCAGAAGAAATACAAAAAAGAGCAGAATACGAATTAAATATAATTAAAAAAATGGGGTATGTAGATTATTATTTAATAGTATGGGATTTTATACATTATGCCAAAACAAATGGAATACCAGTAGGACCAGGTAGAGGCTCAGGAGCAGGTTCAATTTTAGCATATGCAATAGAAATAACAGACATTGACCCAATAAAATATGGACTACTATTTGAAAGATTTTTAAATCCAGAAAGAATAAGTATGCCCGATTTTGATGTTGACTTCTCAGATGAAAGAAGACAAGAAGTAATAGATTATGTTGCTAGAAAATATGGTCATGACCACGTATCACAAATAATAACTTTTGGAACAATGGCAGCCAAAATGGTAATAAGAGATGTAGCAAGAGTTTTAGACTACCCATATGCAGAAGCAGATGCCTTAGCTAAAATGATACCAAATGAAATTCATATAACAATAAAAAAAGCCTTAGAGCAAAACAAAGAACTAAAAGATAGATACGACACAGATGAACAAACAAGAAAAATATTAGATATAGCAATGGGATTAGAAGGAATGCCAAGACAGGCTTCAACACATGCCTGTGGAGTTGTTATAACAAAAGACCCAGTAGACACATATGTACCACTTTATGTAAGAGATGGACAAATAAACACTCAATACATAATGACAACACTAGAAGAACTAGGACTTTTAAAAATGGACTTCTTAGGTCTAAGAAACTTAACAGTAATACAAAATACAATAGATATGGTAAAAGAAAATCATGGAATAGATGTAGAATTTGACCAAGATATGTCAGATCCAAAAGTATATAAATTATGGCAAGATGGAAATACCTCAGGAATATTCCAATTTGAATCACAAGGTATGACAAACTTTATGAAAGAACTAAAACCAGACTGTTTAGAAGACTTAATAGCAGGTGTTTCTTTATATAGACCAGGGCCAATGGATCAAATACCAAGATATATAAGAGGAAAACAAAATCCAGGACACAACGAATACACCCACCCAAGCCTAGAACCAATACTAAATGTAACATATGGCTGTATGGTTTACCAAGAACAAGTTATGCAAATAGTTAGAGATTTAGCAGGTTACTCTCTAGGAAGAGCAGACTTAGTACGTAGAGCAATGGGAAAGAAAAAACTAGATGTAATGGCAAAAGAAAGAGAAGTTTTCATCCATGGACAAGTTGATGAAAACGGAAATATAGAAGTACCAGGATGTGTAAGAAATGGAATAGATGAAGTATCTGCAAATAAAATATTTGATGAAATGGCAGAATTTGCAAAATATGCTTTCAACAAATCTCATGCAGCATGTTATGCAGTAGTATCATACAGAACAGCATATTTAAAAGCCTATTACCCAGCAGAATTTATGGCAGCAACTTTAAATAGTTATTTAGGAAACTTAGACAAAGCACCTCAATACATTGATGAATGTAAAAGACTAGGAATTCAAATATTAAAACCAGACATAAATAAAAGCTTTGAAAAATTCACAGTTGAAGATGGAAAAATAAGATTTGGACTAGGAGCAATCAAAAATGTAGGAACAATTCCAGTTGAAAACATAGTAAAAGAAAGAAAAGAAAAAGGCGAATACAAAAGCTTTACAGATTTTTGTGAAAGAGTATCAGAATTACAAGTAAACAAAAAATGTGTAGAAAGCTTAATAAAAGCAGGAGCATTTCAAGAATTTGAACAAACAAGAGCAACATTATTAGCATCATTTGAAGCAATAATAGACACAATACAAAGTGGAAATAAAAAAGGCTTTAACGGACAAGTATCAATGTTTGACATAGGAACAAAACAAGAAAAAGAAGATATGGAAAAACAAAAATACAAATTTGAAGAATACGAAGAAATGCCAGAAAAAGAAATGTTATCAATGGAAAAAGAAATGCTTGGAATATACATATCAGGTCACCCATTAGAAAAAATGAGAGAACAGATAATGCATAGTACAAACATAAATAGTTTGGATTTAAGCAAAATAGCAGAACAAGCAGATACAACCAATATAGAAGAAAATACACAACAAATTCAAACAACAAAACCAAAATTTGTAGATGGTCAAAAAGTAAAATATGCAGGAATAATAACATCAATAAAAAAGAAATACACAAAAAACAACAAAATAATGGCATTTATAACAATAGAAGACTTATATGGTACAGCTGAAATAATAGCCTTTGAAAATGCAGTGATAAATGCAGGAAAAAGCCTAATAGAAGAAAATATAGTTGTAGTAGATGGGCGCTTAAGCATTAGAGATGACCAAGAACCAACAATAATAGCAAACGAAATAAAAGATTTAGGAGAAGAAAAGCCAAATGTTATAACCTTTGATATAACTAATTATACAGAGGAACAGAAAGAAAAATTAAGATGTGCTATAAAATATTTTTCTGGAGATAGAAATAATATGAATGTTCAAGTAAAAATTGGTGAAGATATAAAGCCTTGCGGTGCTATTTATTATAATGATGAAGTGAAGAAGATTTTTGATAGAATATAAAAATAAAAATATTAACTAGTATAAAAGATTAAATACTGGTTAATATTTTTTTAGTAGAAATAATATAAAAAATAATCATTAACTGTTGAACTAAAAATATAACTATGTTAAAATAATTTTAATACATAATAAATTGTATAAAAATCAAATGAAAAAATAGGAGGAAAGATATGAAAGAAAAAAGCATTAAGGGTATAACATTAGTAGCACTAGTAATAACAATAGTAATTTTATTAATATTAGCAGGAATAAGTATCCAAGCAATAACAAACACAGGACTATTTGAAAATGCAAAAAGAGCAACAGAAGAAAGTAAATATGCAAATGCAGAGGAAAAAGTAAAAATGGCAGTAATGGCATCATATGATGAAAATGCAAGTTTAAACAAAGATTTATTAAAAGATAGTCTAAACAAAATAGATGGAATAAACCCAAAAGTTACAGAAGTAACATGGGATTTAAAAGTAAATGTAGATGGATATGAATTTACAATAACAGAAGTTGGAACAGTAACATGCTTAGGAAGAAAATACCAAGAAAAATTACCAGAAAATAGCAAAGACAATCCACAAGATGCAGGAACAGAAGTAGCAGTAAAAGATAGTTGGAAAACGCAAACAGCAAGACATATAAAAACAAATGATGGTTCTGAAGTAACTGAAGTTGAAAAAGTATCAACACAGTATATGCAGTATCAGTAGGAAATGGAGAAACAGTACCAGTTCCATATGATTTTTACTATGTAGGAGGAAGCATTGATACAGGAGTAATAATATCAGACAATGAAGCAGATAAATATGATGGAAAAACAGATAAAACAACACATGAATATGCAACAAAATTAAAAGGAAATCAATTTGTATGGATACCATGTACAATAGATGAATATACAAAAATAGATTTTGGAATGTCTAATGCTTCATCATGGGATAGAGAAACAAATACAGCTGAAAAGGAACAAATAGAAAAATATGGTGGATTTTATGTAGGAAGATATGAAGCTGGAGTATCAACTTTAGATGAAACATCAAATACATTTAAAGATAGTGTGACATTTAGTAATAATGCATCATTATTTAGTGCGGAAGGAATACAATCTGGAATAAATAACTGGGGAGGACAAAATTATAATTTTATAGCAAGAGGAAAAGTAATAACAGACTCAAATTACCCAAACAAAGCAACAGGAAATATAGTAGAAAAAGCAAATAGTATACCATATTATCATGCTGATTATTACACAGCGGTAGAAATGTGTGATAGATTATATAGCAAAAATTCATATGTAAAAAGTGGGTTAATAACAGGAACTCAATGGGATATGATGATAAAATTTTTAAGTGATAAATCAGATTATTCAGACATTAAAAGTACACAATGGGGAAATTATGATAATGTACAATTATCAAAGCTAAGAGGTTATTATAAAAATTTAACTACATCAAATGCATCAACAGATGTATTTAAAAAGATTGAAAGTGGTTATTCAACAAATTCAGGAACAAATTCATGGGTAATATTGACAACAGGTTCAACAGAGCAAGTATTAAGAAAAGGATTATATGATGTGGCAGGAAATTTATGGGAATGGACACAAGAAACATCTTATGAAGCAAAATTAGACTATAATACAACATACAACACATATAGCCTTCGAGGAGGTTCTTATAATAATATGTATACTAGTAATTCTGCCTGTTATCGTCTATATCATTATGCACCTAATACTCATACAAGCTATGGTTTCAGACCAGTACTTTATATAAAGTAAAACAAAATAATTTTAAAGAATGTACCAACTTATGTGATATACAAAAATGAAAAAATACTAAAATTCAATAGTATAATTCCTTAAAATATAATAAAGTAAAAACAATTTACAAATTATATTTTAAGGCTTTTTTATTTCAAAAAACAAAACCAAATTAAAAATCAAACCAAATCAACCATACCTCCCAAACAACAAACCAAATAAATAACAAAAATCCCCTTGAAAAAAAGCCCAAAACATAGTAAAATAGATAAGTAAAAAATAAAAAGAGGTAATAAAAATGTATTTAATAGTAGGATTAGGAAATCCAGAAAACGAATATGCACACACAAGACACAACATGGGTTTTGACACAATAAATCAAATAGCAAAAAACAACAACATTCAAATAACAAAAAATAAATTCAAAGGACTATGCGAAAGTACCATAATTCAAAACCAAAAAGTAATATTACTAAAACCACAAACATATATGAACTTAAGTGGAGAATCAGTAAAAGAAGTAGCCGAATTCTACAACTTAAAACCAGAAGAAATAATAGTAATATATGATGATATAGACATAGAAAAAGGTCACATAAAAATAAGAAAAAAAGGTGGAGCTGGGTCTCATAATGGAATGAAATCAGTTGTGGAAGAATTACAATCAACAGACTTCGCACGAATAAGAGTAGGAATAGGACAACCAGAATTTAAAAGTGATATGATAAATTATGTAATAGGAAAAGTACCACAAGAAGAACAAGAAATTCTACAACAAGGAGTCGAAAAAGCAGCAAAAGCAGTTGAGGAAATCTTAAAAAACGGAATAGATATAGCAATGAACAAATTTAATTAAAGAGAGGAAAATAGCATGATAGAAATATTAATAGACAAAAAGGAAAACGAAAAAGAAATAGCATTAGTAGAAAATGGAAACTTAATCGAATATTATATAGATGAAAATGAATCAACAAGAAGAGAAGGAAATTTATATGTTGGAATAGTAAAAGACATTATAAAAGGAATGCAAGCAGCTTTTGTTGATATTGGAACAGAAAAAAATAGTTTCATACACTTAAAAGATGTATTACCAAAAATAGATGAAACAAAACAAAAAATTGATTCAAATTTAAAGATAAGTGATGCTGTAAAAAAGGGGCAAAAATTATTAGTACAAGTAAAGAAAGACAGTAATATTCAAAAGGGTGCAAGAGTATCAACACATATAAACTTACCAAGTAAATATGTAGTATTAATGCCAAATACAGACATAATAACAGTATCACAAAAAGTAGAAGACAAAAAAGAACAAGAAAGATTAATAAAATTAGTTAAAGAAAATATAACCAAAGGAAATGGAGCTGTTATCAGAACATCAGCTGTTGGAAAAAAACAAGAAATAATAGATGATATAAAAAATATAGAAAACAAATGGAATAAAATCAATCAAAAATTTCAACAAACAAAAACAGAAAAGCCTATGCTTATAGAAAAAGCAGAAAGCATTGTTGAAAAAATGATATTAGATTTACCAGAAAAAGCAATAGAAAAAATAACAGTAAATGATAAAGAAGAATATCAAAAATTTCAAAATTTCAAAAAAGAAAGTGGCTATATAAATGAAACAAAAATTGAAATTCAAGAAGGAAACGATGTTTTAGATAAATATGACATAAAAAAACAAATTGAAAAAATGCAAAATAGAAAAATATGGCTAAAATGTGGTGGATTTATAACAATAGACAAAACAGAAGCATTAACAGCAATAGATGTAAATACTGGAAAATATACAGGAAACAAAGATATGGAACAAACTGTATATAAAGTAAATGAAGAAGCAACAATAGAAATTGCAAAACAATTAAGATTAAGAGACATTGGTGGAATAGTTATTATCGATTATATAGATATGGCTGATGAAAAAGACAAAGAAAAAATTCAAAAGCTATTAATAGAAAAATTAAACAATGATAGAACAAAAACACAAGTAGAAGGATTTACAAAATTAGACTTAATGGAAATGACAAGAAAACATATTTGTAGTCACAAAGAACAAAAATAGAAACAACAAAATAGAAAGTAAAGGAAGTAAAAAATGAACGTTGGATTTATATCACTAGGTTGTAGTAAAAACTTAATAGATACAGAAGTAGCAATAGGATTATTTAAAGAAAATCATTATAAAATAGTAAATAAACCAGAAGATGCAGATATATTAGTTGTAAATACATGTGGTTTTATAGAATCTGCAAAAGAAGAAGCAATTAATACAATTCTAGAAATGGCAGAATATAAAAAGCAAAGATGTAAGTATTTAATCGCAATGGGATGTTTAGTACAAAGATATTATGATGATTTGGTAAAAGCATTACCAGAAGTAGATTTATTTATAAAAATAGATGAATATAACAAATTATGGGAAAAGATTGAAGATTTAATAAAAAGAGATATTGTTGAAAAAGCAAAAACAAAAACAAGTACAAAAATTTCAGAAATTAGACCACTTCCAATGCCAACATATGATGAATTTTTAAATAGAGTTGTTACAACAGGAAAAAATTATGCATATTTAAAAATTGGAGAAGGTTGTAGCAATAAATGTACATATTGTGCAATTCCATATATTAGAGGACCATTTGTAAGTAGAAAAATGGAAGATATCTTAGAAGAAGCGGAGAAATTAGCAAGTGAAGGAATAAAAGAAATAATAGTAATAGCACAAGATACAACAAAATATGGAGAAGACATTTATGGGAAAAGTAGATTGGCAGAACTATTACAAGAAATAAGCAAAATAGATGGAATTGAATGGATTAGATTTTTATATTCATACCCAGAAGGAATTACAGATGAGCTAATAGACACAGTTGCAAATAATCCTAAAATAGCCAAATACTTTGATATACCAATACAACATATATCAAATGCAGTATTAAAAAGAATGAATAGAAAAACTTCAAAAGAAAAAATAGAGAACTTGTTAGAAAAAATAAGAAATAAAATACCAAATGTTACATTAAGAACAAGCTTAATAGTTGGCTTTCCGGGCGAAACAGAAGAACAATTTGAAGAACTTTTAGAATTTGTTAAAAAAGCAAAATTTGATAAATTAGGAACTTTCATGTATTCAAAAGAAGAAGGAACACCAGCATCAAGACTTCCAGAACAAATACACGGAAATACTAAAAAAGCAAGATATAACAAAATAATGAAAGCTCAAAAACAAATATCTTTAGAAAAACAAGAAAATAAAATTGGAAAAACTTATAAAGTTTTAGTAGAAGACATATCTTTTGATGGAAAATATTTTGTTGGAAGAACAATGCAAGATGTACCAGAAGAAGATGGTCTAGTATATATAAAAGATGCTCAAAATTATAAACAAGAGGACATATTAAATCATTTTATAGAATGCCAAATAGAAGAAGTAAGTGAATATGATTTAATAGGAAAAATTGTTTAAAATATATAATTTTTCAAAAAAGAAAGAAGGAATTTAAAATGTTAAAAGAAAAATTATTAGAAGATTTAAAAGAATCAATGAAAGAAAAAAATCTGATTAGAAAGAATACAGTTCAAATGATAAGAGCTGCAATATTACAAGTTGAAAAAGATAAGGCTATAGAGTTAAATGATGACCAAATCATAGACATAATAGCAAAAGAAGCTAAAAAAAGAAAAGATGCACAAGCGGATTTTGAAAAAAGTGGAAGAGAAGACTTAATTAATCAAAATAAAGAAGAATTAAGTATATTAACAGAATATTTACCAAAACAATTATCAGCAGAAGAAGTAGAAGAAATAGTAAAAGGAATAGTTGCTGAAACAGGAGCTACTTCAATTAAAGAAATGGGAATGGTAATGAAATCAGCTAAAGAAAAAATAGGAGCATCTGCTGATGGAAAGATGATTAGTGAAGCTGTTAAGAAAATCTTAGCTTAGTGATAAATTAAAAAAACAATTTACATAAAATTAACTTGCAAAAAAAATTGAAATATGTTATACTTATATCGTTACAGGTGTATAAAACCAAAAAGTAATTCAAACTTGGAGGTTTTAAAATGCCTCCAAATAAATTTTAGGAGGTAAAAAAATGCGGATTTTAGAATCAGAAGTAGAAGGTTATCAAAATTTAAGAGAGAAAGCAGTAAAAATTTTAACGGATTGTCAAAACTTGACAGATTTTCCAGAGGTATATAAGAACACAGGAATTAATTTGGCAAAGGATTATTCGGACATTTATCTGGCATATGAGCAATTTCAAACTTCAGTACTAATGACTGAGGAAATGCCAGAAAAGGATTATCTCTTAAATGTTGGAGCTTTTAATGAAAGGATTTCAATCAGAATAAAATCTGTACAAACAGTAGCTTGTAGAATCCTGGAACTGAAATCTAAGGTAGAACAATTCAATATTGCCCAAAGTGAAATATATCAGTATTTGCTTGGGATTATTGATTAATTAAAAACCGACTATTATTATATATAATAGTCGGTTTTTAAATATTGCCTCAAAACCTTCTTATTAGTATCACTAAATTCAACCAAAGGTAATCTAGGAACACCAAAGTTAAAACCAAGTTCATTTAATGCATATTTTACAGGAATTGGATTAACCTCAGAAAATAAAGAATTAATTAAAGGTAAAACATTTAATTGCATTTTTCTAGCTTTATAAATATTCCCATCCAAAAAATCATAAACCATATCATGTACAAATTTAGGTTTGATATTTGACAAAACAGAAATGACTCCAATTCCACCAAGAGAACATATAGGAACAATTTGGTCATCATTACCAGAATAAATATACAAATTATCTCCACATAAATTAGAAATTTGAGCAACTTGAGAAATATTTCCACTAGCTTCTTTTATCGCAACAATATTATCAATTTTTGATAATTCCAAGCAAGTTTGAGGTTCAATATTTACACCAGTTCTACTAGGAACATTATACAAAATAATAGGAAGGCTAACACTTTCAGCAATAGCTTTATAATGAGCAATTAACCCTTGTTGAGTTGTTTTATTATAATATGGAGTTACTACCAAAATACCGTTAGCACCAAGCCTTTCAGCAATTTCAGACATTTCGATAGCTTCTCTAGTATTATTTGAACCGGTCCCAACAATAACAGGAATTTTTTCATTTGCAACTTCTAAAGCACAATTTATAGCAATAATTTTTTCATCTCTAGTCATAGTAGAACTTTCACCAGTTGTACCACAAACAATTAAAGCATCAACATTATTATCAATTTGGAATTGCAAAAACTTTCTAAATTCAGAAATATTAACACCATTTTCATCAAATGGAGTTGGAACAGCAGAACCAACACCTTTAAACAAAATTTTCTTCATCAACAAAATCCTTTCTATAAATAAAATTAAATTTTTCTTTTATAAATATATTTACAAAAAATAAAAAAATCACTAAAATAAATAATATGGAAAAATTTTATATAAACCACATAATTTATTTGAAATTTTAAGCAATATATGGTATAATTCTATGCATAGTATAACAAGGAAAATTGACAGACCTTTTAGGAAAGGAATGATATAAAAAATGAACAAAAAAAGAATATTAACAGGAGACAGACCAACAGGAAAATTACATATAGGTCATTATTTTGGCTCACTAAAAACAAGAGTAGAAATGCAAGATAATCCAGAATATGACCCATTTATATTAATAGCAGATGTACAAGCATTAACAGACAACTTTAACAATCCAGAAAAAGTAAGAAAAAATGTAAGAGAAGTAGCAATGGATTACTTATCAGTAGGAATAGACCCTAAGAAAACAACAATATATGTTCAATCCATGATACCAGAAACAGCAGAGTTAACGGTATATTATTCGAATTTAGTTACAATAGCTAGACTACAAAGAAATCCAACAGTAAAAACAGAAATAGCACAGAAAAAAGACTTATTTGGAGAAAGTGTAACATATGGATTTTTAGGTTATCCAGTAAGCCAAGCAGCAGACATAACAACCTTCGAAGGAGAACTAGTTCCAGTTGGAGAAGACCAATTGCCATTAATAGAACAATGCAGAGAAATAGTTAGAAAATTTAATAGCATATATGGAGAAGGAGTATTAAAAGAACCAAAAGCAGTTCTATCAAATTCAAAAAGAATAAAAGGACTAGATGGAAACGAAAAAATGGGAAAATCTCTAGGAAATGCAATATACTTATCAGACAGTGAAGAAGAAATAACAAGAAAAGTAATGAGTGCAGTAACAGACCCTGCTAGAATAAAAAAAGATGACCCAGGAAATCCAGAGGTATGTATGGTAGCATATTATCATAACTTATTCACAAAACCAGAAGATGTAAAAACAGTATGTGAAGAATGTAAAGCTGGAAAACGTGGATGTGTAGCTTGTAAAAAACAATTAGCACAAAACATAATTGAAGAACTAAGACCAATAAGAGAAAAAAGAGCATACTATGAAGCACACCCAGAAGAAGTTGATAAAATATTAATAGAAGGAACAGAAAAAGCAAGAAAAGTTGCAAAAGAAACAATGAAAAAAGTAAAAAAAGCAATGATGTTAGATTACTTTGAAGAAGATTAAAATAGGAGGAATTAATGTTTACAGATTATACAAAAATAATAATTAAATCCGGAGATGGTGGAAACGGAGCGGCAACCTTCAGAAGAGAAAAATATGTAGCTGCAGGTGGACCAGACGGCGGAGATGGTGGAAACGGTGGAAATATATATTTCCAAGTAGACAAAGACAAAAACACCTTAATAGATTTTAGATACAATAAAAAATTTAGAGCAAAAAATGGAGAAAATGGTAGCGGAAACCGTTGCAATGGTAAATACGGAGAAGATTTATATGTAAAAGTTCCAATAGGAACAGTAGTAAAAGATGCAGAAACAGGAAAAGTTGTAGCAGATTTATCAAAACCAGACCAAGTAGAACTAATATTAAAAGGTGGTAGAGGAGGAAGAGGAAACTCACACTTTGCAACACCAACAAGACAAGCTCCTAGATTTTCAGAAGATGGAGAAAAAGGAGAAGAAAAAGAAATAATATTAGAATTAAAACTATTAGCAGATGTTGGATTATTAGGATTTCCAAATGTAGGAAAATCAACATTCTTATCAAAAGTTACAGACGCAAGGCCTAAAATTGCAAACTATCACTTTACAACACTAGAACCAAACTTAGGAGTTGTAAAAACAAAAGATGGGGATGGATTTGTAATTGCAGATATACCAGGAATAATAGAAGGAGCAAGTGAAGGAGTAGGACTTGGAATTCAATTCCTAAGACACGTAGAAAGAACACGTCTATTATTACATTTTATAGATGTATCTGGAGAAGAAGGAAGAGATCCAATAGATGACTATTACACAATAAATAAAGAACTAGAAAAATATAGTGAAAAATTATCAAAACGAAAACAGATTTTAGTAGCTACAAGAATAGATGCAATGCAAGATGACACAAACTACAAAAAACTAGAAGAATTAGCAAAAAAAGAAAAATTAGAATTATACAAAATATCATCTGTTACAGGGGAAGGAATAGAAAAATTAATTGACCATGTATCAGAAGTATTAAAAACATTACCAAAAGAAGAACTAGTAGAAATAGAAGACAAAGTAGTCTACACATTACAAGACAAAGGTCAAGAATGGGAAGCATACGAAGAAGACGGAATATTCTATGTAAAAGGAAGAGCAGTAGATAGACTTATGGGAAGAATAAACATAGATGACAATGAATCAATGTATTATCTACAAAAATCATTGAAAAACATGGGAATAGAAGACAAACTAAAAGAATTAGGCGTATGCGAAGGTGACACAGTTAAAATTTCTGACTGGGAACTAGAATGGTATGAATAAAATTGAAAAGGAGAATTAAAATGAGCGAAAATAATAATCAAAATAATAATGAAGTAGAAGAATTAGATATAAACCATCTAATGCAAATAAGAAGAGACAAATTAAAAGAATTACAAGAAGAAGGAAAAGATCCATTTGAAATAACAAAATTTAATAGAACAAACACAGCAGGAGAAATTAAAGCAAATTATGAAGAATTTGCAGAAAAAGATGTAACAGTAGCAGGAAGAATAATAGCAAAAAGAATAATGGGAAAAGCATCATTCTGTACAATTCAAGATAGTGATGAAAAAATCCAAAGTTATGTAAGTATAAATGATTTAGGAGAAGAAAGCTACAAAGCATTTAAAACATATGATATTGGAGATATAATAGGAATTACTGGTTTTGTATTTAAAACAAGAACAGAGGAAATATCTGTACACGCAAAAGAAGTAACATTACTTTCAAAATCATTAAGACCATTACCAGAAAAATTCCATGGATTAAAAGATCCAGATTTAAGATATAGACAAAGATATGTTGATTTAATAATGAATCCAGAAGTAAAGAAAACTTTTGAAATGAGAAGTAAAATAATAAGCAATGTTAGAAGCATATTAGAAGAAGAAGGATTCTTAGAGGTTGAAACACCAGTATTAAACACAATATCAGGTGGAGCAACAGCTAGACCATTTATAACACATCACAATGCATTAGATATAAGTATGTATTTAAGAATTGCTCTAGAATTAAATCTAAAAAGATTAATAGTAGGTGGATTTGATAAAGTATATGAAATAGGAAGAGTATTTAGAAATGAAGGTATGGACATTAGACATAACCCAGAATTTACAATGCTTGAATTATATGCGTCATATCAAGATTTCCACGATATGATGGACATAACAGAAAAAATATTCTCACAAACAGCACAAAAAGTATTAGGAACAACAAAAATAACATATCAAGGACAAGAAATAGATTTAACACCAGGTTGGAAAAGAATTACTATGATAGACAGTATAAAAGAAGCTTGTGGAGTTGACTTCAATGAAATAACAACAGATGAAGAAGCTGTAGCCTTAGCAAAAGAAAGAGGAATAGAAATTCCTGACCCAACAAAAGAAACAAGAGGAGATGTAATAAGCTTATTCTTCGATGAATATGTAGAAAAAACATTAATACAACCAACATTCATATATGAATATCCAGTAGAAATCTCACCACTTGCAAAAAAATGTCCAAATAATAAAAAAATGACAGAAAGATTTGAAGTATTTATTGGTGGTAGAGAATATGGAAATGCATTCTCAGAATTAAATGACCCAATAGACCAATATGAAAGATTCAAAAAACAAGTTGAAGCAAAAGAAGCTGGAGATGAAGAAGCTGGAATGATGGATGAAGATTACATTAATGCGTTAGAAATAGGATTACCTCCAACAGGTGGATTAGGAATTGGAATAGATAGATTTGTAATGTTATTAACAGATGCAGCATCAATAAGAGATGTACTATTATTCCCAACAATGAAACCATTAAACTAATATATATTAAAGAAAGAAGAAATATAAATGAAAATTTATCCAAAAACAAATGAATATTTAGAAGGAATAGAAGAATTCGAAAAAACACTAAAAGAATATAAAGGAATAGAAATACAATATTTTAAAAAATCAGACAAAGAATTAGTAGATTTTAAAATAGAAAAACCAATTGAGCAAATATTAGAAAGGTATCCATATATAGAAGAAATAACAATACATCCACCACTATGTGAATATGAATTGGAAATAGTATTATTAAAAGACAAAAATATATTTTTAAATCAAATAAAAACAATTGTAAGACTATCAAAAAAATATAATATAAAAATTAACATAGTTGAACATACAAGATTATTGATGAGTCAAGCAAAATTAACAATATTACCAGTATTAGAAAAAGCAAAAAAAATAATGAAAAACACAAACACCAAAATAGTATTTGAAAATATATATATGATGGAAGAACAAGAAAATTGCTCAGTAATAGAACTTTGCGAATATTTAAATAGTGAAAATATGAAAGTTTGTATAGATATGTGCCATTTATACTGTCAGGCACACATCTACAAAAAGAAAATTGAAGAATTTCTAGAAAAATATTTAAACAAAGAAAAATGTCAAAGACAGGTTTACCAAATACACTTTGCATATACTGCAAACGAAGATGGCTATATTGATAGAACAACACATGCAATAATGCATCCAAATGAAGAAACATTATATTATGATGCAAAATTACTATGTCAATATGGTATGGGGGATTGTAATTGGATAACAGAAGTTTCAGAAAAAGACTATAGTACAAGAAACGACCAAGTAAATGAAATTAAAATGTTATCAAATCAAAAAATAAAATTGGAGGAATAATATGTTTAATTTTTCATTTGATAAAAGGACGATGTATATAATAGTTGGAATAATGTTGTTATTTGTAGTAATACAATATGCAGCGAATCCAACACAATTAATAGGATTATTAATAAGTGCACCAGGAGTACTAATAGCAATAACATTCCATGAATTTGCACATGGATATGCAGCATATAAATTAGGAGATGACACCGCAAAAAATCAAGGAAGACTAAGTTTAAATCCATTTGCACATTTAGACCCAATAGGAACACTAATGTTACTAGTTGCAGGATTTGGTTGGGGAAAACCAGTAGAAGTAAACCCAAGAAATTATACAAGAAAAATCTCAATGGAAAAAGGAGAAGCAATAGTATCTGCAGCAGGACCAATAATTAATTTAATACTAGCATTAATATTTGCATTAATATATTGTGCAATATATAAATTTGCAAGTACAGCATTTTTGATATCAACAGTAGGGCAAATTATATTATTATTAATATCAAGTACAATATCTATAAACATAGGATTAGGAGTATTCAATTTAATACCATTACCACCTTTAGATGGTTCAAAAATAATAATGCCATTCTTACCATACAAAGCAAAAGAATTTTTTATAAATAATGAGCAAATATTCTATATTGTATTTGTATTAATATGGATAACAGGGCTTGCAGGAACAATAATAACACCAGCAATAAATTGGGTAAGCAAAGGAATATTATCACTAGGAAAATTAATATTTAGATTATAAATAACAATGTAAAAAGAAAAGGAAAAAGTGACTAAAATGGAAAAAGATATACTAACACTAGGAATTGAATCAAGTTGTGATGAAACCTCAGTAGCTGTAGTAAAAAATGGAAGAGAAATATTATCAAATATAATAGATACACAAATACCAATACACGAAAAATATGGAGGTGTAGTACCAGAAATAGCTTCAAGAAACCACATTGAAGCTATTTCAAGAGTCACAAAATTAGCGCTAAAAGAAGCAAATGTTACATTTGAAGACATAGATGCAGTAACTCCAACATATGGACCAGGATTAGTTGGAGCATTATTAGTAGGATTATCATATGGAAAAGCATTAAGCTTTGCAATAAACAAGCCATTAGTTGGAGTAAACCACATACAAGGACACATTGCAGCAAATTACATAACACATAAAGATCTTAAACCACCATTTTTATGTGTTATGATGTCTGGAGGAAACACTCAACTTGTACATGTAAAAAATTATACAGAATTTGAAGTGTTAGGAAAAACTAGAGATGATGCAATAGGTGAAGCATTTGATAAAGTGGCAAGAGTAGTAGGATTAGGCTATCCAGGAGGACCAAAAGTAGATAAGTTAGCAAAAGAAGGAAATTCAGAAGCAATAACACTACCCAAAACACACTTCGAAAACTTAGATTTTAGCTTTAGTGGAATAAAAACAGCAGTAATAAATTTGCACCACAAAATGCCAGATATAAACAAAGCCGATCTATGTGCAAGTTTTGAAAAAACGGTCACAGAAATATTAATGGAAAATACAAAAAAAGCATTAAAACAAATAAACGTAAAAACAGTAGCATTAGCTGGAGGTGTTTCAGCAAATAGCTACATAAGAAATGAATTTTTAAAATTAAAAGAAATAGGAATTGAAGTATATATGCCAGACCTAAAATTATGTACAGACAATGCAGCAATGATTGCATCTGCTGGTTATTATAATTTCATTAATGGAAAAAGAGATGAATTGGATCTAAATGCAATTCCAAATTTGAAATTATAGAGTTTACTTATAATATGTATATAACTTAATTGAAAAAATAAAAAAATACAAAAAAATACTTGACAAATCAAAAATATATGGTAAAATTAATATTGTTACAAGAAGAAGCAATTAACTTCTCACCTTAGTTAGATAAACAAAAGGTTAGAAAATATTAATTTTACCAATAATTTTAAATTATGGAATTATGTATTAATTGGCTTGTAACACAAAGTCAATTTTTTTATTTTATGGAGGTGTTTGAACATTAAACAAGAATTACCAATCAATGGTCAAATAAGAGAAAAAGAAGTTCAATTAATAGGAGCAAATGGAGAAAAACTAGGAGTAATGTCAACAAGAGATGCTTTAGAAAAAGCAGAAGAAGAAAACTTAGACTTAGTGCTAGTATCACCAAATGCAAAACCAGCAGTTTGCAAAATAATGAATTATGGAAAATACAAATTTGAGCAAGCTAAAAAAGAAAAAGAAGCTAAGAAAAAGCAAAAAGTTCTAGAAGTTAAAGAGTTAAGAGTAACTCCAAATATTGAAGAACACGATTTTGAATTTAAATCAAAAAATGCAAGAAAATTCTTAGAAGATGGAAACAAAGTAAAAATAACAGTAAGATTTAGAGGAAGAGAAGTAAACAACTCTAAAGCTGGAGAAAATGTTTTAAACAAATTCATAGAAAAATTAGAAGATGTTGCTACAGTTGAAAAACAACCAAAACTAGAAGGTAGAAACATGTTTACAATACTAGCTAAAAAAGCATAATAATGCATTTTATATAAAATATTGAAAGGAGAGAAAAACTCATGGGAAAATTAAAAACAAACAAAGCTGCTAAAAAAAGATATTCATTAACAGCAACAGGAAAAGTAAAAAGAACAAAATCAAACAGAAGACACTTATTAGCTAACAAAACAAAAAGACAAAAAAAATCAGGAAAAGTTCAAAATGCTTATGCAAGTAAAACTTGTGAAAATACAATTAAAAAATTATTACCATATGGTGGTTAATATTATAATTAAAATAAAAGAAATCAAGGAAGGTGAAATAAAATGGCAAGAGTAAAAACAGCAAGAACAACAAGAGCAAGACATAAAAAAATATTAAAACAAGCAAAAGGATATTTTGGAGCAAAACATTATAGATTTAGAAATGCTAACCAAGCAGTTATGAAATCATTATCTTACGCATATGTAGGAAGAAAAGATAAAAAAAGTGATTTTAGAAAATTATGGATAACAAGAATTAATGCTGCTGCAAGAATGAATGGAACAACATACAGCAAAATGATCGCTGGTCTTAAAAAAGCTAATGTTACAATAAACAGAAAAATGTTAGCTGAAATCGCTGTAAGTGATCCAAAAGCATTTGCAGAAGTTGCTGAAATAGCAAAAAATGCATAATTAAATAAAATAATAAAAAAGGGATTAATAGCTCAGCTAATATAATCCTCTTTTTTTATTTTTAAATTAAAACATTTTTATTGTTTTTTCATTTTAGGTTTTGAAATTAATGAAGCTAAATAACCAAAAAATACAGCAGCAGCAATTCCGCCGGCAGCAGCCTTAACACCACCGGTAAAAGCACCAACAAGTCCAGCTTCTTTTACACCTTCAATAGCACCTTTGGCTAAATTATAACCAAATCCAGTAAGTGGAACAGTAGCGCCAGCACCAGCAAAATCAACAACATATTGATAAATACCAAGACCGCCTAAAATACAACCAGTAGTGACAAAAGCAACCAAAATTCTAGCAGGAGTTAATTTAGTTTTATCAATTAAAATCTGTCCAATAACACAAATTAGACCACCAACAACAAAACATTTCAAAAGAGACATCAAATTAAAAACGCTAGCCCAATCAATATTCATAAAATCAATCCTTTCAAATCTTTGTAATTAAATACTTATTTTTATAACTCGATACTTATAGCATGAGCAACCCCTGGAATACTTTCACCTTGTTGAGAAGAAGTAGAATTCATCAAAGCACCAGTAGCAATTAAAAGTAATTTTTTAATCTTCTTTTCTTTCAACTGTTTAAATAAATAACCAGAAAAAACAGTACCGCAACAAGCACAACCACTACCACCAGAATGAGTATCTTGAGAACTTTTATCAAAAATCAAAACACCACAATCATTATAATTTTGTTTTATATTATAACCTTGAGATTTAGCAATATCAATAGCAATATCTTTTCCAATATAACCCAAATCTCCACTAATAATAGCATCATAATAACTAGGATTTCTACCAGTATCTAAAAAATGAGTTACCAAAGTATCAGCAAAAGCAGGCGCCATAGCAGCTCCCATATTATTTGCATCTTTAATTCCCATATCAACAATTTTTCCTGGAGTAATATGAGTAATATAAGGACCTTGTCCATTTTTAGAAAGAATAACAGCACCAGACCCAGTAACAGTCCATTGAGCAGTTGGAGGTCTTTGATTTCCTAACTCAAGAGGAAACCTAAATTGTTTTTCGGCACTACAAAAATGGCTAGACGTAGCACACAAAACATTTTCAGCAAAACTTTCTATACAAATAGAACCTAAACACATAGACTCAACAAAAGTAGAACAAGCGCCAAAAACACCAAAAAATGGAAGATTAATTTCTCTAAGTCCAAAGCTAGAAGAAATACATTGATTTAAAAGGTCACCAGCAAAACAGCAATCTATTTTATCAGAAGAAATTCCAGATTTATGAATTACTGTATTAACAGTTTCTTTTATAATTTTACTTTCAGCCTTCTCCCAAGTCTTTTCGCCCCAAAATTCATCTTCTAAAGTTTGATCAAAATATTTAGCTAGAGGACCTTTGGACTCTTTAGGACCAACAATAGAAGCACACTCCAAAATAGTAGGTGGATTATCAAATTTTATAGTTTGTTTTCCAATCTTTTGCAAAAAATCAACTCCTTTATAATATATTAGTTTTAATTTTCTAGTTAGTATCTGTTGGTATATATATGCTATTTTTTGTATAGCCTGAACTTCGTTACGCACCAAAGTAATTCTAATCATATAGCAATGAACCTACTCAAAAGGGTTTGAGATTCTTCATTGCTATATGCTAAGAATTCCTATTGTTGCTCCGCTTGCAACGGCTATACAAAAAATAGCATATATATACCAACAGATACTAACTAGAAAATTATACCAAAGTCATAGTCTGAGTATTAAAAATCAAATAAACAATACCAACAATTATAGAAGCAGAAATACCAAAAACCAGTACAGGACCAGCAACTGTAAACATCTTTCCACCAACACCCATAACATAACCTTCAGACTTATATTCCATAGCAGGAGAAACAATAGAATTTGCAAAACCTGTAATAGGAACTAAAGAACCAGCACCTGCAAACTTACCAATCTTATTAAAAATATTAAGACCAGTCAAAAAAGCAGAAATACCAATTAAAATAATAGAAACAATAGTACCAGAAGTAGCCTGATCAAAACCCCTAGCCTTACAAATATTCAAAATAACTTGACCAATAGTACAAATTAAACCACCAACCCAAAAAGCATTAAAACAATTCTTCCAAATAGGAGAATTAGGTGATTTCTTATTAACATACTCTTGATAAGTTTGCTTACTCTCAATCGGATTCATTATCTATCATCCTTTCTATTCAAATCAATAAGAAAACTAATATCCAAATCAACAAAATACTCAGAAATCTTATTACCATCAATATTAGCCCTCTGTTCCAAAATCTTAACACCAGACAAATAATCAATACTCTTAGAAGCCTCAGAAATTGCCTTAACAATAGCATCCTTCCAAGAAACCTCAGAAGAACCAGTAATAATCAAATGTTTTTCTATATCCATAAAAACCTCCTAAAATCATTTAACCATATTTTAACCAAAAAAGAAAAAAATATACAAAACATAGAAAAAATACAAAAAAAGTTATATAATAAAAAAGCGATAGTTCCAAACAAGTAGAGAAGCTCAAAAAAATAATTTACTAATTTTTGAAGCTCAGTGGGGACCGTTTTAGAAAATGTTACGAACGCCAGAGAGTTACATTTTCTTAAATGGGGAAGCGAAAAAAATTAATAAATTACTTTTTTTGAGCGGTCAACTAAAAAACTCAGACTTAAAATACTAAAAAAATAATTCAAGAAAAGGAGAAAACAAAATGATAAACAAACCAAGAGAAATCGCCCTAAAAACCATATACAAAATAAACCAAGAACAAGCCTACTCCAACCTAGCCCTAGACGAAGAACTAAAACAAAACAGAAAAATATTAAACGAAAAAGACATAGGCCTAATATCAGAAATAACATATGGAGTAACAACCTGGAAACTAACCCTAGACACAATTATAAAAAAACACTCAAAAATAAAACTAAAAAAAATATCACCATGGATCATAAACATACTAAGAATGGGAATATACCAAATCATATTCCTAGACAAAATACCAAAATCAGCAGCTGTCAATGAAAGTGTTAACCTAGCCAAAAGATACGGACACACCTCAAGTTCTAATTTCGTAAATGCAATATTAAGAAAGGTAGAAAAAGAAGACTATGAAGAACTATTCCAAATAAAAAATAATGTAGAAAGAATATCAAAAACAACATCAATGCCAGAATGGATTGTAAAAAAACTAATAGAAGACAATGGGTTAGAAAAAACAAAAGAAATTTGCGAAAGTTCAAACCTTCATCCAAAAGTAACAATTAGAATAAACAAATTAAAAAACACAAAACAAGAATTAGAAAATTCACTAAAAGAAAAAAATATAGAATTCCAAGAAACAGAATATGAAGATTTTTTGATTTTAGAAAGAGTTAAAAATCTAGAAAATATGGATTTATTCAAAGCAGGAAATTTTACAATTCAAGATATTTCAGCAGGACTAACAGCTAAAGTGCTAGAACCAAAAGAAAATGAAAATGTTTTAGATGCGTGTTCTGCACCAGGAGGAAAAACTACATATATGGCAGAATTAATGAATAATAAAGGTAATATAGAAGCTTGGGATATTCATGAACATAGAACAAAATTAGTAATGGAAAATGCAAAAAGATTAGGAATAAATATAATAACAACTAATACTAAGGATGCAACTAAATACTATAAAGAATTAAATGGAAAATTTGACAAAATTTTATTAGATGTACCATGCCTTGGAATTGGAGTAATAAAAAGAAAACCAGATATAAAATGGCAAAGAAAGGAAGAAGACATAGAAGAAATAACAAAAATTCAAGAAAAAATTTTAGAAAATTGTTCAAAATATTTAAAAAGCGGAGGAGAATTAGTATATTCTACATGTAGTATACTAAAAGATGAAAACAAAAATTTAGTAAATGAATTTTTAAAAAACAATTCACAATTCACAAAAAAATATGAAAAAACAATATTCACAGACAAAAAACAGGATGGATTTTTTATATGCAAATTACATAAAAAATAAAATATTACAGACATATTACATTTATATTACATTTCAATTAAAAGTGTTGACTTTTTGCTAAAAAACGATAAAATAAAAAAGAAATTAATATCATAAATTGTAAAATAAAACAAGTATTTTAATTTGAAAAAAGTAAAAAATAAAAGTAGAATAAATTATAAAAAATAAAGAGGAGAAAAAATGTCTAGTTGCCTTGGAATATATATAGAAAACAACATAATTAAATATGCAAAAGTTTCAAAAGAACGTGAACAATTAAAAGTAGAGTCATATGGCGTTAAATTCTATGACAACATAGATCAAACTATTAAACAAATTGTAGAAGAAACATATAGTTATAAAACACCAATTAGTATAAATCTTTCAGAAGAAATATATAATTATTTTAATATGTTTGCATTGTTAAGTAAAAAGGATTTACCAAAAGCAATAAAAACAGAATTTGAAGCATATTGCTCAGATAAAAATTACAATCCAAATGTATTTGAAACAAGATATGCAATTGCTCCTAATGTGCAAGATAAAGAAAAATTAAAAGTAATTCATATAAGCCAAAATAAAATAGAATTGAATAAAAAAATACAAAGATTTAATGGCTATAGATTACAAGATATAAGTCCAATTGGAATGACAATTCCAGATGTCAAAGAATTTGAACCAAAGGAAAACGCTCTAATAGTGAATATTGAAGAAAAAACAACAATAACAACAATATTAGATCAAAAAGTTTATGATGTTAAAACACTAGATGTAGGAAGCCAAGAATTTTTAGATAAAATAAACATCAAAGAAAATTCTTATTCAAAAGCTTATGAAATTTGCAAAGAAACAACTATCTATACCTCTGATGGCAGAGACTTAACAGATGTTGATACAAATTACTTAGAAGATATTATGCCAACATTATATGAAATAGTTGGACAAATAAGAAAGATAATGAATGAAAGTATTGAAAAAATAGACAGAGTATATATAACAGGAACAGCTGCGTTAATAAATAATATAGATTTATATTTTGAAGAGTATTTAGAAAACGTAAAGTGTGAAATTTTAAAGCCAGGATTTATAAAAATTTCGCCAGAAATTAACATTAAGGATTATGTAGAAGTAAATTCAGCAATTTCTTTAGCAATAAGCGGACTAGGAGAAGGAATAACAGGAATAAACTTTAAAAAGGCAAGTTTTTCAGATAGATTACCTGATTTCTTAAAAATAGAAATAGGATCTAGTAAAAAAGACAAAAACAAATCTAGTAAACCAAATCCTTTGGAAAAACTTCTAAAAAGTTCAGCATTTACAATGGATTTTAATGTACCATTAGATAAAGTGGAAAAAGGAATGCTTAGAACAGCAACAGGACTGTTAATACTATTTTTTGTCTATTCAGTTTTTTCTACAATGATAAAAAATCAAATAGATAATAAAATGGATGAAGCAAACAAATCTATAGCGAATACAAATTCACAAATGAAATTGATAGACAATGACAAATCAAAGTTACAAACAAAAACAACAGAGTATACAACAAAAATAAGCAATTTACAAAAAGTTAATGACAAAATAAATGACATAAACAAAACTAAAAAAGCAATACCAAATTTATTAAATAAATTAATGTATATAATGCCTACAGGTGTGCAAATAACATCGATACAAAACACATCGGCTACGCATATAGAAATACAAGCTCAATCAAACAAATATGAGCAATTAGGATTTTTAGTAACAAATATGCAATTAGAACCAGTATTAACAAATGTAATATCAACAGCAGGTCAAAAAGCAAATGGCGTAATTACAATAAAGATAGAAGGTGATTTACCATGAAAAAACTATTAATAACAGCTATTATCATCTTATTAATTATATTAACAGGAATAACAATGATAAAAGGAATAAACGTTGGTAAATTATCTGTTTTAGGAATTAAAGATATAAAAAAAGAAGATGAACAATTAAATACGACAATTCAACAAGCAACAAAATTAGCTAGTACAGATTATCAAAAAAAGATAAATGATTTAAATGACCAAATAAAAAAACTAGAAAATGAAAAACAAGAATATGAAGAGATGGTAAATGTAAGCACAGAAAGTCAAACACAAACAGCAAATCAATTCTTAGGTGGTTATAAAATAGAATATTTATATGTAAGAATTGGAACACATGCAAAAACTGAAGGAGTAGAAATGAAAATGGATGTATCAAGAAGTTCAGCAGGAACAGAAGATACTTATAATTTGAATTTTACAGTGACTGGAGCATATGCGAGAATTGCAGAATTTATAACAGATATAGAAGATGATTCTTCATTAGGATTTAAAATTGAAGAATTCAAAATGTTAGCAGATTCATCTAGTGATACAAGTACATTACAAGCTACTTTTGTATGTAAAGATGTTAAAATAGAAGGAGTTTCTTCAACAACAAGTACAACAACACAAACAGAAACTACAAGTCAAAATAATAATACAGTAGATAATACTACAACAAATACTACAGCAAACAATACTACAGCAAACAACGCTACGTCAAATACAACAAAATAATTAGAAAGGAGAAAAAGATGAAAACAAAAAATATTATCAAGGAAATTATAATAGTTTTGCTATTAATATTAGCAATCATATTAATACTTGGTATATTGCTATATGAATATGTACCAAATAATAAAATAATTCCGCAACAAGTTTCATATACTACTCCTGAAAATGTTAAAGAAGAATTATCTACAAGTGAAAATGCTGATGATTCACAAGTAATTATGACATACGAAGTAACTGCAACAGACCTAACAAATTACAAAAAAACAAAAGATTATGTATCTGGAAAGAAAAATCCATTTGAATCAATTGAAAGCCAAAATACTACTACAGAAAATATGACAAGTGGAAATACAGTAAATTCTGGAACAACCGGAAATTCATCAACAACAAATACAAATACAACAACAGACAATACTCAACAAGGGTACTTACCAGATAAAGGTACAAAATAATTAAGTTATTAACATTATATTTATTTTATATAAATATAGGTCAAATATAAATAATCAAAAGAAAAGGAGGATGACATTAATGAAACAACAAAAAGGTATTACTTTAGTAGCATTAGTTATAACAATCATAATATTATTAATATTAGCTGGTATATCAATAGCTACATTACAACAAACTAACTTATTCGGACAAGCTCAAAGAGCTGGAAATGAAACAAAAAATGCAGCTGCAAATGAGTCAAATACATTAAACGAATATAGTAATGAAATTAACAAATATTTAAAATAATGTAAAAATTATAAAAGGCATATGCATAAAAAATATGTATATGCCTATTTTAAAAAAATAAAAAGAGGGAGCATAAATGGAGATATTAAATATATTTTTTTACATAATCTTATTTGCAATGGGAATAACATTTGGGAGTTTTTACACATTAGCATTATATAGAATCCCAAAAAGACAAGACATAACACACACACATTCATATTGTCCAAATTGCAATCACAAATTAGGATTTTTAGATTTAATACCAGTATTTAGTTATATATTTTTAGGAGCAAAATGTAGATATTGCAAACAAAAAATAAGACCAAGATATTTCATAGTAGAAATAGTTTCTGGCTTACTATTTGTTTTATTTGGATTTTTACTAAATTTAAATATATATAGTTTAGAAAAAATAAAAATTATAGACTATGCTTTCTTTGTATTATATTTCACTTTCATTATATTGATAGCAGGTATAGACAAAGAATTCAAAAACATAAACAAACCTGTATTAATGTATGGAGTTATTATTTCAATTACTTATATAGTATATCTATACATAATAGACAGAACTAGTATATATAGATATGTTATATATTTACTAATTCTAGCAATTTTATTATTTATCGACACAATAGTATTAAAGAAAAAAGCAAAAAGTAATTACACATTATCAATATTAATAATGGTAATTATAATGGCAATATTTACAGGAGAATATATTGCAATAAACACTGTAATAGTAACATTAATAGCAATAGCATTATACTTGATTATAAAAAAATTAAGTTCAAAAAAATCATATAAAAACACAAAATTAAATAATGAAAATATTTGCTTTGGATTTTATCTACGGAGTTGCAAATATGGCGTGGTTAATAGGTACGCTTTGCTTGATTTTACAAAGCTATTAACGGAAAGGAAATGATATATGGATTTTAGAAGTGAAAAAGGAATTTCAGGAATTGATATAGTAGCATCTGTAATAATAGTCACAATATTTATAGCTATAATTGCAAACATAATAGCAAATATCAATTTAAACTCTAAAGACATAGAAAAAAAGACACAAGCAACTTCATATGCGGTTGATGAAATTGAAATTATAAAAGCAGAAGGTTATTTAGAAAGCTATCAAGATAAAGGAATAAATCAAAAAGATATAATTTCAGAAGAAGATATAAACGATGAAAACGGTCAATTTACAGGTTATCACAAAAAAATATCAATAAAAGATTATGTACTTATAAAAAACGACCAAACTAAACAAGCCAATATTGTAAAAGAAATTACAGTTGAAATTTCTTATATGAATAGAAAAGGAACACAAAATGTTCAAATTTCAACATATGTAACAAAGGAGTAATCTAATGAAAAATAATAAAGGTGTAACATTAACTTCTTTAATAATATATGTTATTGGAATGGTAATTGTAGTTGCATCAATATCAACTTTGACAACATTTTTCTATAAAAATATAGATACATCAGCGATTAATGATAATACAACTACTCAATATACCAAATTCTTAAGCTATTTTACAGAAGAAATAAATAATAGCAATAACAGAGTAGTAGAATGTAAAAACAATTACATTATTTTCTCAAGTGGAAATCAATACACATATATGGAAGAAAATAAATCAATATATAAAAACAAAATCAAACTATGTGACAACGTAGAAAAATGTGAATTTTCATACAAATATCAAGACTCAAATTATATAATAAACATAGAATTTAAATCAGGAAAAGTAGATAAAACAGGAAAAAATATGATGACATATACAATAAAAAATGGCAAATAATAGTAAATGACAAAAAAACAACAAAATAGTAGAATTATATAGTATAATGAAATAGAGAACAAAAGAAAGGAAGATTAGCTATGGATATGAGAAGAAGACAACCTATAGGGGTTGAATTAGTAAAAAGAGGAATAGTAACAGAAAATGACATACAAAAAGCCTTAGAATATCAAAGAGAACATTCTAATACAAAATTAGGAGACATTTTACACATATTACAAGTATGTGATCCTCAAGTATTAATTCAAACAATAGGAGATATTGTTGGAACTGACGGAATTTTACTTACAGGAAATACAATAAAAGTAAAATTAACAGATTATATGCCATTAGAAATTGCTAGAAAAAATCAATGTGTACCATTTGATGTAGAAAACGGAAAAATAAAAGTATGTTTTGCAGATAATTTCAACAAAACAAAAATGGACACAGTAAAACTTATGTTATTAAATAAAGGCTTAATCATGGAGCCATACATAACATTTGAAAAAGACATAGATAAAATATTAGATGCTCTAGACACAGATGTAGTAAAACCTATAGCTCAACCAACAGCTTCAGGAACAATTGTAGAGTTAGTTGATAGCATTATAAAAAAAGGAATGGAAAAAAGAGCAAGTGATATTCATATAGAACCACTTATGAATGAAGTAAGAGTTAGATATAGAATAGATGGTGAATTATTTACAGATTCAACAATTCCAAAAGAAAAACAACAACAAGTAATAGGAAGATTAAAAGCAATATCAAATATGCATCAAGAAAAACAAGAAGCACAAGATGGTAGAATCTTATTATATGATGATTACAATATTCGTGTATCTTCTCAGCCAAATGTATGTGGAGAAAAATTCGTTTTAAGATTACTAAAAAAAGATACAGATATTAGAAATATTTTTGAATTAGGTTATCCAGGAACAGAAGCAGATTTGAAAAAAAGCTTTAACAAAAGAAACAGTATAACAATAATTGCTGCACCAACAGGAGAAGGTAAAACAACAACCTTATATAGTATTATAGACTATTTAAATAGCCCAGAAATAAATATAACAACAATAGAAGACCCTGTTGAAATAAGAATAGATGGATTAAATCAAATAGAAATAGGAAATAAATCAACTTTCTCAGGAGCATTAAGAACAGTTTTAAGACAAGACCCAGACATAATTCTAGTAGGAGAAATTCGTGACCAAGAAACAGCAGAAATAGCAATACAAGCTGGACAAACAGGACACTATGTTTTATCTACAATACATACAATAGATGCAATAGAAGTAATAAACAGAATGAGAAAAATGGGAGTATCAGACTATGATATTTCAAGTACATTAGCAACATCAGTATCACAAAGATTAGTAAGAAGACTATGTCCAAACTGTAGAAAAGAAAGAGAATTTACAAAAGAAGAAAAAGAAATAATGACAAAAATAGCAGAAAAATATGGAGAAACAATTGACTTTACAGGATTAAAAACATATGAAGCAGTAGGTTGCAAAAAATGTAATGACTTAGGTTATTATGGAAGAATAGGACTTTTCGAAATATTAAATATATCAGAAGAAATAAAAGAATTAATAGTAAAAGGAGCTTCTACAATAGACATTAGAAAAAAAGCAATTGAAGAAAATTATAGACCTCTAGTAGTGGATGGAATTAAAAAAGTACTAGCTGGAGACACAACATTAGAAGAAGTAAATAAAAAATTATTAATATATTAAACAAAAGAAAGGGGAAAACGCCATGAATATGGATAAAATCTTAGATAGAGCAATAGAAAAGGATGCCTCAGACGTGCATTTAATATGTGGAAATAAACCAATGCTTAGAATAGCAAGAGAGCTAGTACCAATAGAAGAAATGGAAGTACTAACAGTAGATGATATGAACGAAATGTATGATTTCCTAGTAAGAGGAAATGTAGATAAAGACGAATTATTCAATACAACAAGAAAATTAGACACATCATATGAATACAATGGAATTCGTTTAAGAGTAAATATATCATTATCAGATGATATACCATTATGTACTTTAAGACTTATAAAAAACACATTACCACCATACGAATCATTAGGATTACCAGACATAATAAGAAGAATGACATATCAACAACAAGGATTAATACTAGTAACAGGAAAAACAAACTCTGGTAAAAGTACAACATTAAATGCATTAATAAACGAAATCAATGAAACACAAAACAAAAAAATACTAACACTAGAAAACCCAGTAGAATACAAACATCATTCAAAAAAATCATTAATAGTACAAAAAGAAGTTGGAAAAGGTGGAGATGCATTAACATTTAGTGATGGTGTTAAAAACTCACTAAGAGAAGACTGTGATATATTAGTAATAGGAGAAATAAGAGACAAAATAACAATGGAAGCAGCAATAGAAATGGCAGAATCAGGACATTTAGTAATAGGAACATTACATACAAAATCATGTGCAGAAACAATAGATAGAATGATAAACTTCTATGAAGTAAGAGACCAAGCAAGTATAAAATATCTACTTTCATCATTATTAAAACTAGTTGTATCACAAAGACTTTTAAGAGGAAGAGATGGAAAATTAGTATTAGTACCAGAAGTAATGGTAGTAGACAATATAATTTCAGGAATAATAAGAAAAGACAAAATAAGTGTATCAGAAATAGAAGATGCAATACAAAGTAGTGCAGATAAAGGAAGTATTGGATTAATAAATTCAATAGCAGAATTATTTGTAAATGATAAAATAACATTAGACCAAGCAAAATCACAAATAGAAGAAAAAAACTTAGAAATATTAAATAGAACAATAATGCAAATGAAAATAAGAAAAGACAGTAACAGAAATTAGAAATAAGGAGGTGCAAAGATGCCTACATATACATATAGAGCTGTAACTAGTTCTGGAGTAGTAGTAAGAAATAGAGTAGAAGCTGCAAGTAAACAAAGTTTATTAAGAGCATTAAAAGACAATGAACTAATGCCAATAACAATAGAACAAGTTTCATATTCTTCAAGAAAGAAAAAGACAAAAAAGAAAAACATAAAAGACATTGAAGAAATAATGCAAAATGTAAATACAACACAAATAAACACAAAGAAAACAACTACAACAAAAGAAAAAATAAGTATGTACTTATCAAAAACAGAAAAAATAACCAATAGAGATTTAGTAATATTCACACAAAACTTTTATTTACTAAAAAAAGCAAATTTTAATAACATACATGCTCTAAAAACCATAATAGAAAGTACAGAAAATGTAACATTTAAAGGAATTCTAGAAGATATCTTAGCAGGCGTAGAAGCCGGAGAAAATATGTATACAACAATGGAATATTACTCAGACACATTTCCATACTTATATATAAACATGATAAAAGTAGGAGAACTATCAGGTTCACTAACAAATGCTTTGGAACAAGCTGTAAACTACTTGGAAACATCAGATGCACTAAACAAAAAAATAAGATCAATACTAGTTCCAAATATAGTACAATTTTCATTAATATTAGTAATGTTAGTTGTAGGAACATTAGTAGCAATACCAGCAATTCAAAATGTATATGATGAAATGGGATCAACAGACAAATTACCAGCAGCTACAATATGGTTCCAAGGAGTAATCAATGGATTGATGCACTACTGGTATATACCAACAGCAATAATAATAGCAATAGTTGCAGGAATAATATTTTATATTAACACACCAAAAGGAAAATACAATTTTGACTACTTTAAATATAAAATGCCAATATTTGGTCAACTAATATTTGCTCTAGATTTCTCAAGATTAATGAAAGCTATGTTATTAAACCTAAAAAATGGAATGAGAATACAAGACGCAATAGAAGTAAGTAAAAACGTAGTACAAAACTATGTAATGTTATCAATAGTAGAAACATCAATGAACAACATATTAATAGGTGATTCATGGATAGAACCATTTGAAAAATCAGGATTAACAAAAGCAATGATGACAGAAATGCTAAAAATAGGTATGCAAACAGATTTAGCAGAAATGATGGAAAAATTAGTAGAATATATGGAAATAGACATAGACAATATATTAGAAAAAGTAATGAAAGCATTACCAGAAGTAAGTTATTTAATAGTAGGAGTAGTTTTAGTATTCTTCGTATTAGTAGTACTTGCACCATGTATTCAAACATATATGGGAGGATTCTTATTCTCAGCAGCAGGATTAGCATAGAAATGTTAAAAGAAAAAAGAGAAGGGGAAAAAGGGACGTCCATTTTTTCCCTATTATTTTTTCCCTATGAACTTGTTCTTCACAGACATATATAATAAAAAGAAAGAGAGTAATTATGAAAATAGGAATAGACTTAGGTGGAAGCCATATTGGAGTAGGAGTAATAGATAATAAAAACTTCATTATAGAAAAAGTAGAAAAAAGACTTTTAAACAAAGACAAAAAAGATATAAAAAGCATAATCGAAAGTTATATAATAAAAAATGTAAAAGAATTTTCATCAAAATACAAAATAACGGAAATAGGAATAGCAGTACCAGGAACAATAAAAAAAGAACAAATACTAAAATCAGTAAATTTAGGAGTAAAAGAATATAACTTAGTAGAAAATTTAAAGAAAGAAATTCAATTACCAATAAAAATAAGAAATGATGCAAAATGTGCAGCACTTGCAGAAAATACAATAGGAGCTTTAAAAGATTATAAAAGAAGTTTATTTTTAACTTTAGGAACAGGAATAGGTGGAGCAGTTATAATCAATGACAAATTACTAGATACAGGTGATTTGCCTGGATGTGAATTTGGACATATGGTAATTCAAAGAGATGGAATAAAATGCAATTGCGGAAAACAAGGATGCTTTGAAAAATATGCTTCAATGAAAGCTTTAAAAACAAACTTAAGACAAATCTTAGGCGTAGATGAAAAAATAAGAGGACAAGAATTACTAGATATTATTAGAAAAAATCCTAAAGATGAAAAAATAAACAAAGTAATAGATGAATATATAGAATATTTAAGTATAGGAATATCAAATTTAATAAATATATTCGAACCAGAAGCAATAGGAATTGGTGGAAGTTTCGTTTATTTTTCAGATGTATTATTAGATAGATTAATACAAAATATTATTAAAAAACAATATTTATTTAATAAAAGGGAAGAATTAATAATAATACCAGCAGCACTAGGGAATGATGCAGGTATTATAGGAAGTGTTTTGTAGAAAAGGAGATTTTATATTATGGATATAAACAACAAAAAAGCAACAAGACAAAGTTATGGAGAAGCATTAGCAGAATTAGGAAAAGAAAATCCTAATATTGTAGTACTAGATGCAGACTTATCAACAGCAACCAAAACAAACATATTTGCAAAAGAATTTCCAGAAAGATTTTTTGACATGGGAATAGCAGAACAAAATTTAGTATCAACAGCAGCAGGAATGTCAACATGTGGAAAAATACCATATGTTAGCACATTTGCAGTATTTGCAGCAGGAAGAGCATATGACCAAATTAGAAATAGTGTATGTTATCCAAAATTAAATGTAAAAATATGTGCAACACATGCAGGAATAACAGTTGGAGAAGATGGAGCAACACATCAAATGATAGAAGATATATCACTAATGAGAACCATTCCTAATATGACAGTTATATCAACCTCAGATGATATACAAACAAAATGGGCAGTAAAAGAAATAAGCAAAATAAATGGACCAGTATATTTAAGATTAGCAAGACTTTCAACACCAATAATATACAATGAAAACCAAAAATTTGAAATAGGAAAAGCAGTTCAAATAGGAGAAGGCACAGATGGAACAGTATTTGCAACAGGAGTAACAGTTTCAGAAGCAATAAAAGCACAAGAAAATTTAAAACAAAAAGGAATAAACATTAGAGTTGTAGATGTTCATACAATAAAACCAATTGACAAAGAAACAATAATAAAATGTGCAAAAGAAACAAAAGAAATAATCTCAATAGAAGACCATAACATAATAGGAGGACTAGGTTCAGCAATATCTGAGGTGTTAACAGATGAATATCCAGCTAAGCTTATTAGATTAGGAATAAAAGATACATTTGGAAAATCAGGAAAAGCGGAAGAATTAATGAAATATTTTGGAATTACTGCAGATGATATAGAAAAATTATTTTAAAAAATTAAAATTTATTAGTTATTTTAAGGAGGATGATTTTAAATTATGAAAAAAATTTTAAAAAATAAAAAAATAATTATATATATGTTAATAATTATTTTTACAATAATAATATTAGCAATTTTAAATAATAATTTTAAAATAATAGAAAAAATAACTAATGGAAGATTACAAAATGCAGATGAAGAAACAGCAGAACAGCCATTAATATCATATCAAGTATATGATAATAGTGATGAAAGCAAAATAAAGACATTAGTAATGGTAAATAATAGTAATGGAATTGAATATGTAGAATATCCAGATGGAACAAGAATTGAAGCAAACAACAAACAGAAAGTTTCATTAGATTATAATATGGCAAAAGATGAAAATTATACGTTCAAAATAAAAACAGCAGATAATGAAAATGTACAAGAACAAACAGTTTGTATTAATGATGAATTTATAAATGATAACGTAATAGGAATAAATACAATAAATGAAATTAATGGATATAAGATATTAAACATTGAAAATAAAATAAATTTTGATGGTTATAAAACATATTATAAAATAGGTAATATTTCAACATGGTCAGAAGGAGAAGGAAATATATCATTAGTAGATTATGATTTGAAAACAAGTAATTTAACAAACGAAGATAATACTGTAACAGTTAGTGCCAAAATAGAAAATACAACAACGAAAAATACAGTAATATTAGACAAAAAGTTTAATATAGATACAAATGCAATAAATAATTCATACGAAGCGGAAAGTATAATGGATGCAGTAAAAAAAGAAGAAGTTACTACTGGATTATATGAAGTATCAGTTAATGATGAAACATATAATTTAAGAGTATATTCATTTAATGAAAATTTGGATATAGAAACAGATACAACATTTGGAACAGAAGAAGATGTAGCAACAGCGTCAGAATATGCAAAAAATATGATAGTATTAAAAGTAAATGGAGATTTAACAATAGAAGAAGGAGCGAAATTGACAGCTTATGCAAGTAAAAATGGTTATGGTGGACCAAAGGGAATGACAATTTATTGCACAGGAACAATAAAAAACAATGGAACAATAGATATGACAGCAAGAGGAGCAAAAGCAGTAGGACAAAATGTATATTTATTTAAAAATGCAGACAATACCTATGAATATGTTCCAGCAGTTGGAGCTACAGGAGCACCTAGATTAGTATGTACCATTAGAGGAAGATGGAATGGTGTAAAAGGTAATAATGGAGTAAATAGAGAGACTGGAGGTGGAGGAACTGGTGCAGTAACATATTATGGAACATCTGGTGCAGGTTCTAGTGGGACATCTTATTCAGGAGGATCTGGAGGAGGAGCTGGTCATTATGAGTATAAAGCAAATGTTGATTCTACTGGATTTGGAGGCGCAGGAGGAGATGGCGCTGGACTTGGAGGCCATTGTGCAGGAGGTGCTGGAAATCCAGGAGGACTAAAATGGAATAGTACAGGATATAACTATAGTGACAGAGCAGCTAATGGAACAGGGGGATTATTAATCATATATGCAAATGTTATAAATAATTATGGTAGTATACTTTCAAATGGTAGTAATGGTGGAAGTTCAGAATCTAATAATGGTGGAAGCTCTGGAGGAGGAAGTATAAATATATTTTACAAAGATACAATTAATAATGGAACTATAAATTCAAATGGAGGAATATACGGAAACGGAGGATCTGGAGGCACAGGCTCAATCTCAATAGGGCAAATCATAGATGGAACATACAAAAGCACATACACAAACTACTAATTATAAAAAAATAAACATACAAAAACAAAAAAGTATGTTTATTTTTTATTCCCAAAATGTCAAAAAATTCTAGTGAATTTTTTGTGAAAACTATTGCAAAATTACCATATTATTGATATGATTTAGAAGAGAAAAAATAATCAAATAAAATGGAATAATTTACAAAAAAATAAAATAAAAAAGTGAGCAAAATCACGAAAGGAAGAAAATAAAAAATGATAGAATTTAGAAACGTATCAAAAACATATGACACAGGAACAAAAGCCGTAAAAAATGCAAACTTCGTAATAGACAAAGGAGAATTTGCATTCTTAGTAGGAACATCAGGAAGCGGAAAATCAACACTTATAAAACTAATACTAAAAGAAGAAGAACCAACATCTGGAAACATAATAATAAACGGTAAAGACACAACATTTTTAAAACAAAGCAGAGTGCCATATTTAAGAAGAAGTATGGGAGTAGTATTCCAAGACTTTAGACTACTACCAGACAAAACAGTATATGACAACGTTGCATATGCAATGTACATAGTAAGAGCAACACCAAGACACATAAGAAGACAAGTACCAATGGTATTATCATTAGTAGGATTAAGCGGAAAAGCAAAAATGTATCCAAATGAACTATCAGGAGGAGAACAACAAAGAGTTGCATTAGCAAGAGCATTAGTAAATAACCCATCAATGCTAATAGCAGATGAGCCTACAGGAAACTTAGACCCAGACACAGCATGGGACATAATGAATTTATTAAATGAAATAAACATGAGAGGAACAACAGTAGTTGTTGCAACACATGCGAAAGACATAGTTGACAAAATGAAAAAAAGAGTAATACACATAGAAAAAGGCACTATAGTAAGAGATGATAAAAAAGGTGGTTATGATTGTGAAATATAATATATTTGGATATTTAATAGGGGAAGGATTCGGAAACGTATTCAAAAACAAAAAATCAACTGGAGCATCATTAATGATAATGTGTGCAACAATGATAATATTTGGAATATTCCTAATTTTAGGAGAAAATATAAATCATTTTGTAGACCAAATAAAATCAGAACAAGGATTTCAAGTATTCTTAAATACAGATGCAACAGAAGAAGAAATTGTAGAAACTGGTGAAAAAATAAGAGCATTAAATGGAGTAAATACAGCAGAACGTAAAACAAAAGAAGATGCTCTAAACATTATGAAAGAGAGACTAAAAGATAAAGATAATGTACTAGATGGATTTAATGTAAAAAGATTTTCAGAATCTTATGTAGTAACATTAACAGACTTAAATAAAAGCAAAGAAGTACAAAATGAAATATGGGATTTAGGAAATATTAAGAAAATAACAAGTAGTGATGAAACAGTAACAACATTAATAAATCTAGCAAATGGAATTAGAATTGTAACAGGAGTAATATTACTATTATTAATTTTTATATCAATATTCATAATCTCAAATACAATAAAATTAACAGTACATGCAAGAAGAAAAGAAATATCAATAATGAAATATGTTGGAGCAACAAATAACTTCATAAGATGGCCATTTATTGTAGAAGGTATGATAATAGGAGTAATTGCAAGTTTAATTTCTATAATACTAGTAGGTGGAGCATATAGTATTTTAGCTCAAGAAGCAGTAAATATAAAATTTATGCAAATGATGAACATGAACTTAGTAAGCTTTAAAGATATGCTTTCATCAATAATAGTTGTATATATGTTATTAGGTATAGGTATAGGAGCTTTAGGAAGTGTAATCTCAATGAGAAAATATTTAAAAGTATAAGGAGTAAACATGCGTAAAAATTTATGTATTGTTTTAATCTTACTTATTTGCTTTACAACAACATTTACATACATAGTAAAAGGAACAGATGAGGATGAAAATTCAAATACAACTACATCATCTACAGATTTACAAACACAAAAAGAATTATTACAAAAGCAATTAGATGAGGCAAATGCAAATTTATCAGAAATAGAAACAGACATATCTGATAATTTACAACAAATTCAAAAATTAGATGAAAGAATTTCAAAATCAGAAAGTGAATTAGAAGAACAAGAAAGTAAGATTACAGAACTAAAAAATTCTATAAATGAAGTAGAAACAAAATTAAATGTAGTAACAGAAAAATACGAAAATCAAAAAGAATTGTTTGAAGAAAGAATGGTAGCAATGTACGAGGCAGGAGAAACCCAATATTTGGACTTATTACTAAAATCAAACAGTATATCAGATTTTCTATCAAGCTATTATGTAATATCAGAAATAGCACAATATGATAGTGAATTACTTCAAGATATAGAAGAAAAAAGAAAAACAATAGATACAGAAAAACAAAAATTAGAAAACCAAAAAAACGAATTAGCAGTAATTGTAGAAAGTCAAACAAAAACAACAAGAACTTTGCAAAATACAAAAAAATTAAGAGAAAGCTTTTTAGAAAGACTTTCAGACCAAGAACAAGAAACACAACAGCAAATAGATGAATATAACAAACAATATGAAGAAATAAACAGACAAATAATAGCCTTAGTAGCAAATGGAATAGACAGTAACTACATAGGTGGAACACTAGCTTGGCCGGTTCCGGGTTATACAAAAATAACATCAGAATATGCTATGAGGGTACACCCAATAACAGGAGTTTATAAATTACATACAGGTGTCGATATTTCAGCACCAATGGGAGCAAATTTTATATCAGCAAATGATGGTATAGTAGTAAAGGCAGAAATGAATTCAGCATATGGAAATATGGTAATAATAGACCACGGCGGAGGAATCTCAACATTATATGCACATGGCTCAGAAATTTTAGTTACAGTAGGTCAAAGTGTAAAAAGAGGAGATGCAATATTAAAAGTTGGTTCAACAGGCTATTCAACAGGACCACATGCACACTTCGAAGTAAGAATAAATGGTGTAACAACAAATCCACTTCCATATATAACAAATGGACTAGTTCCAGGAGAAGAAAACACAAGTAATCAAAATACGACAAACCAAAACACAACAAATTAAATTTAGGAGGAACATATGAAAAATATATGTAAAAAAGTATTAGGAGCAACATTAATAGCAGTACTTTTAGCAAGTTTTAATATGTCTTTGGCGGTATCGCAAGCAGATATCAATAACCAAAAAAGTCAACAACAAGAAAATAATAACAAAATAAAAGAAACAGAACAAAAAAAGGAAGAAGTAAAAGAAATAAAAGATGAAACTTTAAAAGAAGTTGAACAATTAAATAGTCAAATAACAGATTATCAAGGACAGATAACTTCATTAGATGCACAAATAAGTGATGCAAATGCTAAGATAAAAGAACAAGAAACAAAACTTGCTCAAGCAGAAAAAGATTATCAAGAACAACAAGATACATTAGAAAAAAGAATAGTTGCAGTATATGAATCTGGAGAAACATCATATTTAGATGTATTATTAAGTTCTGAAGGACTAACAGATTTTATATCAAATTACTATTTAGTATCAGAAGTAACACAATATGATACAGAAATGTTACAAGAAATACAAAAACAAAAAGAAGAAATAGAAAATGCTAAAAAAGAAATAGAAAACAGTAAGAACGAATTAACAACAGCAAAAGCAAGCAAAGAAAGTGTTGCAGTTCAATTAAAAGATGCAAAAGCTCAAAAAGATGCAAAAGTTTCAGCATTATCTGCAGAAGAACAACAATTACAACAACAAATTGCAGAATTACAAAAAGACAATGAAGCAATAGATAAAGAAATAAGATCAATGCAAGCACAAATAGAAGCTGCAAGAAAAGCTGCAGAAAAAGCAAAGAAAAACAATAACAATTCTAATTCAAATTCAGGTTCAAACAGTGGAACAAGTTCAGCAGGTTTCATAAGACCAGTTAATAGTTATATAACAACAGGAATGTATTACTCATCAGGAAGTTACCATGGAGCAGTAGATTTTGGAGCAGGTGGAGTAAGTGGAATGCCAATATATGCGGTAGCTGATGGAGTGGTAATGAAAACAGCGGCTTTAACAACAAGTTATGGAAATTATATAATAATATATCATCCATCTAGCAACTTATTTACATTATATGCACATGGACAAGCTGGTTCAATAAGTGTCTCACAAGGACAAACAGTAAAACAAGGACAACAAATAATGAGAGTTGGAAGCACAGGAAATTCAACAGGACCACATTTACATTTTGAAGTAAGAACATACCCTGGTTACTATAGCAATAGAGTAAATCCTGCAAATTATTTACCATAATAAAAGCACAAAAATTATCATAATCAAAATTAAAAAGAATAAATTAAAAAAGAAAAGTAAAACCGAGCGGATGATAATCCGCTCAAAATAAATTTATGGCATATCAAAAGAAGGGAGGCTATATTAGCATTTGCTAATATAAACAAAAATGGACAAAGAAAGAAAAAATAAAATTTATAAAATTATAATGATTGTAGCAATAGCAGTATTTATAACATTTATGGTTACATCAATATCATTATATACGTACTTCGTGAACAACCCAATATCAATAACATCAAAAAGTTCATCAAGCAGTAAAGATATTGCAGGAACATTACAAAAATATAAAGAAATAATTGACAAATACTATTTAGGAGATGTAGATGAAGAAAAACTAAAAGAAGGAGCAATAAAAGGCTATATAGAAGGATTAGGAGACCCATATACTGAATATATTTCAGCAGATGAAATGGAAGATTACCTAAGTGACACAATGGGAAATTTCGTAGGAATAGGAATTTATATGGTTAAAAACACAGAAAAAGGAAAAATTCAAGTTTTAGCACCAATAAAAGGAAGTCCAGCAGAAAAAGCCGGAATACAAGCCGGAGACCTAATATTAACAGTAGATGGAGTAGATTATAGTGCAGATGAAATGACAATAGCATCTAATAAAATAAAAGGTGAAGAAGGAACAACAGTAACAATAGAAGTATTAAGAGGAACAGAAACAAAAAAATACGAATTAAAAAGAGAAAAAGTAAAAGTAAATCAAGTTGAAGGAAAAGTACTTTCAAATAATATAGGTTACATTAATTTCACATCATTTGATGAAACAACAGCAGATGACTTCAAAGCAAAATTTGAAGAACTAAACAAACAAGGAATAAAATCATTAATTATAGACTTAAGAAACAATGGTGGTGGAATAGTAGACCAAGCATTACAAATAGCAGATTATGTAGCAGACAAAGACTCTGTATTACTATATGAAGTAGATAAAAACAATAAAGAAACAGTAAAAAAAGCAAAAACAGACCCAATTATAAATATGCCAATAATAATATTAACAAACGAAAATACAGCAAGTGCTTCAGAAATACTTGCAGGAGCATTAAAAGACTTAGGAAAAGCCAAAACAGTAGGAACAACAACTTATGGAAAAGGTGTAATACAACAAATATTAAAACTTAGTGATGGAAGTGGACTAAAAGTCACAATAGAAGAATATCAAACACCAAACAGAAACAAAATACACAAAATAGGAATAGCTCCTGATGAAGAAGTAAAATTACCAGACTCAGTAACAAATGTATTAAATGTAACAGAATCTGAAGATACACAATTACAAAAAGCAATAGAAATGTTAAAATAAAGGAGAAAAACAAAAATGAACTTAGCAAATAAATTAACAATTTTTAGAATGATACTAGTCCCAATAATGGTTATAATACCATTTTTGGGAATTAATAGTGAAATATTAGGAATACCATTAACATATATAATAATAGATATGATATTTATTATAGCATCAATAACAGATAAATTAGATGGTTATATTGCGAGAAGTAGAAATCAAGTTACAACATTTGGAAAATTTCTAGACCCAATAGCAGATAAAATACTAGTATTAGCAGCAATGATAATGCTTGTAGAATTTGGAAAATTACCAGCTTGGATACCAGTAATAGTTTTAGCAAGAGAATTTATAGTATCAGGTTACAGACTAATTGCAGTAGAAAAAGGTGGAAAAGTAGTTGCAGCATCAGTTTGGGGAAAATTAAAAACAGTAACACAAATGATAGCAATAATACTAGCATTCTTAGATGTAAATGCATTTGGTGCATGCTTTAAAGGTAATTTAACAGGATTTGCATTAATATTAAATGCAATAGTAACAATAATGATGATAATACAAACAATAGCAACAATTTTCTCTGGTTATGAATATTTAAAAGAAGGAAAAGACTTATTAAAAGATTAAAATGTAAAAAAACGGCTTGACAAAATAAAAAAACTGCCGTAATATATATATCAATACTTAAAAATATGGAGGTAAATAACATGGAAGAAAAAGACGTAATCCTAACACAAGAAGGATATGATAATTTAGATAAAGAATTAAACTATTTAAAAACAGAAAAAAGAGCAGAAATAGCAGATAGAATAAAAGTAGCATTAGGATTTGGAGATTTATCAGAAAATTCAGAATATGATGAAGCAAAAACAGCACAAGCTGAAAACGAAGTAAAAATAGCAGAATTAGAAAACAAAATAAGACATGCTAAAATAATAGATGAAAAAGAAATCGATACAGATACAGTACAAATTGGAAATACTGTTAAAGTTCTAGATATAGAATTTGATGAAAAAGTAGAATATACAATAGTTGGTTCTACAGAAGTTGATTTAGCTGAAAATAAGATTTCAAACGAATCACCTTTAGGTGCAGCTTTATTAGGAGCAAAGAAAAATCAAACTGTTGATGTTAATGCTCCTGCTGGAATAATGAAGTATAAGATTTTACAGATTAAAAAATAATTGGTTTGTTCTATTTTTAATTGAACCGCACAAAAAAGAAGTATTATATTGATATTTTCGTTGCCCCATTTTAGAAAATATAACTCACTGTCGTTCGAACATTTTCTAAAACGGTCGCCCACGGATCACTGCAATATCAATATAATACTTCTTTTTGGGGCTTCTCTGTATTAATGAGTAAAGCATATTTTATAATGTGATAGCACTGTCTAAAGCTAGTTTTATCATCGTATTTAGTCCTGTTTGTCTTTCTTCTGGTGTTGCAATTTCTGTGATGTATTTTGAGTCTACTACACTCATTAGGCAAGAGGCTTTTTTATTTAAAAGTTTGGCATTGTAGAATAATGAAAAAGCTTCCATTTCTGCAGAGATTGGATTGAAGTTATCAGGAACTCTTGATAAAAATTTGTTAACATCTGTCATGTAAACATCAAAACAATCAGTACATACAGTATTTCCTTTAAATAGTTTTATATTGTTATTTTCAGCAGTATTTTCAATAACAGAATTTAATTCTTTGTTAGAATTTATAATGTGGCAATCATCATTGTTTAAGGTAAAAGCATAGTTGCTTTCAGAAAATACATTATCACTAAGAATAATATCAAATAGTTTTAAATCTGGTAAATAAGCTCCACAAGAGCCAATTCTAATAATATTTTCCACATCGTAAAATTTAAATAATTCATAACTATAAATTCCCATACTAGGCATTCCCATTCCAGAAGCCATTACAGAAATTTCTTTTCCTTTATAATTTCCAGTATATGTATATATACCTCTTACTTCATTAACTAATTTGTAATCATCAAAAAAATTTTCTACTATATATTTTGCTCTTAGAGGATCTCCAGGCATTATAACAGTTTTTGCAATTTCTCCTTTTTGAGCTGAATTATGTGGTGTTGACATATAAAAACCTCCTTAAAAATTTATTATTTATATTGTAAAGTAAGTATACTTCAACAAATAAAAAAATACAAGTGATATACAAAAATCAATCAAATATATTGCAAAAAATACAAACTTATGATATAAAATAAATTGTAAAAATATAAATAAGCTAAACCATAAATGAACAGAGGTGAAAAGATGATAAAAGCTTATGCAAAATCTGATGTAGGAAAAGTCAGAGAAATGAATCAAGATTATTACTATATTTCAAATTCATTAGATGAAGTCCAACTATACATATTAGCAGATGGAATGGGTGGCTACAATGGAGGAGAAATAGCAAGTAAAATAGCTGTTGAAACAGCAAAAAATTATATAGAAAATAATTTTAAAGAAATAGAAAAAGATAGAGACAGCATAATTCAACTATTAGGTAGTAGTATGGAATATGCAAATATGGTAGTTTATGAAAAATCTCAACAAAAACCAGAACTATATGGAATGGGTACTACTTTAGAAATATGTCTAATATATAATAATAAAGTATATATAGGACATATAGGAGATAGTAGAATTTATAGAATAAGAAAAGAATTCATAAGAAAATTAACACAAGACCATAGCTATGTGCAAAAATTAGTAAAAGAAGGAAAAATTACAAAAGAACAAGCAGAAGTTCATCCACAAAAAAATATGTTAACAAGAGCCTTAGGATGCAATGCATTTGTAGAACCAGATGTAATGGTAAAAGGATTTCTAAAAGATGATATTTTAGTTATGTGCTCAGATGGATTAACCAATATGGTAAAAACAGAAATAATATACCAAGAAGCAAGCAAAAACATAGAACAAGCACCAAAAGAATTAGTAAGAATTGCAAACGAAAATGGCGGAAAAGATAATGTAACAGTAGTTATAATAAAAAATATATAGCGGTCTACGTATAAAAATTCTTATTATAAAATAATAAGAAAAGCGAAAGGGAGAGATTAAATATGAATTTAGAAGGTAAAGTATTAGGGGGCAGATACGAAATTATCAATAAAATCGGAAATGGAGGAATGGCAACAGTATATAGAGCAACAGATCTAGTTTTAAAAAGATATGTAGCTGTAAAAATACTTAGGGATGAATTTACAACAGATGAAGAATTTATTAGAAGATTTGAAACAGAAGCACAATCAGCAGCAAGATTAACACATCCTAATATAGTTTCAATATATGATGTAGGAGTAGATAACGGAGTATACTATATAGTTATGGAATTAATCCAAGGAAAAACACTAAAAGAAATAATAGTAGAAGAAAGAGGACCACTTCCTTGGAAATGGTCAGTAAATGTAGCAATACAAATAGCTTCTGCATTAGAAATGGCTCATAAAAACAACATTATACATAGAGATATAAAACCACACAACATAATAATAACAGAAGATGGAATAGCAAAAGTAACAGACTTTGGAATAGCAAAAGCTGTATCAAATTCAACAATAACAGCATTTGGAACAACAATTGGCTCAGTTCACTATTTCTCACCAGAACACGCAAGAGGTGGTTATACAGATGCAAAATCAGACTTATATTCTCTTGGAGTAGTAATGTACGAAATGGTAACAGGAAAAGTTCCATTTGATGCAGATACACCCGTATCAGTTGCATTAAAACATATGCAAGAAGACCCTGTACCACCAATAGAAGAGAATAAAAATTTACCAGAAGCTGTTAATAAAATAATATTAAAAGCATTAAAAAAAGACCCAATGCTTAGATATCAAACAGCTACAGAAATGTTACAAGATTTAAGAATGGCACTAAAAAATCCATCAGGAGACTTTGTAGAAGAAGTAGACTATGATGAAACTGCAAGAACACAAAAAATATCAACAAATATGTATGAAAGACAAAAAAAATCAAATGGTAAAAAAGAAAACAAATTTATAACATTTATAAAAACACATCCAAAATTAAGTGTATTTTTAGGAATTATAATTTTATTCTTCTTAGCATTTGGAGGAACAACATTAGTATTAAATGTAACAAACCCAAAAGAAGTACAATTACCAAATGTTGTTGGTTTATCACAAGAAGAAGCAAAACAAAAAGTAGAATCAGCAAAATTAAAATTTGAAGTATCAGCAGAAGAATATAATACAGAAGTAGAACAAGGACATGTAATAAGCCAAGACCCTACTTATACAGAAAAATATAACAATGTAAAAGAAGGCAGTCAAGTTAAAGTTGTAATAAGCAAAGGAACAGAAAAAACGAAAGTACCAAAAGTTGCTGGAATGAAGGAAGATGAAGCAATACAAGCTTTAGAAGATGCAAAATTAAAAGCTGAAGTAATAGAAGAAACTAGCAAAAAAGTAGAAGAGGGTTATGTAATAAGCCAAGAAACAGAAGCAAATTCAGAAGCAAATGCTGGTGATACAGTAAAAATTCATGTAAGCACAGGAACAGAAAAATCAACAGTTCCATATATAGTTGGAAAGAAACAAGATGAAGCAAAAAAAGAACTAGAAGATGCTGGATTAACAGTAACAATAACAAATGCAGAAGATAGTTCAAAGGAAACAGGAGTTGTATTAAAACAAAGTTTAGATTCTGGAAAAATAGTAGACAAAGGCTCAGCAATAACAATAACAGTAAATAGTTTTGAAGCAAGTAAAACAATATCTGTAAGTATAGATGTAAAATCAATAACAGGAGGGTATACAGAAAGTAGCAGTGCAACAAATTCAACAAACAATACATCAACTGAAAATGTAGTAAAAACAGTAAGTATAGAGATAACATCAGGAGGAAAAACATTATGGTCAGACTCAGGTGTTGATAAAAATACAACAAATAAATCGGCGTCAATTACAGGAAAAGGTTCAATGGATGTAACTCTAACAATAAAAGACTCTAATGGTATGAACAAGGTAAGAACACAAACAGTTAATTTTGGTAGTGATACAGCAATAAGTTTTAAATAAATTACAAGAAAACTCTAATAAGTGAATTAGAGTTTTTTTGCGCTTTCAAAATATAAAATAGAACAATCTACTTATTGACAAAGTAAACATAAAATAGTATAATAAAATTATCATAAATATGGAGGTAGGCATATGGATAAAGAGAATGAATATTCTAATATCAAGAAACGGAGGGTCTATTACAAAGGAATATTATTTAGACGCTTTAAAGTAGTTTCCGATGTTAAATTAACAAAGGAAGAAATAAGTAACATTGTTTTTACTATCCGAGATGAAAAGGGAACATGTGATGCTAATGTTATTGCAAGAGATATTGTAAAATCCTTACAGGAAAATAACGATAATATTAAGACTTGCTCACTTGAAAGCAGGGATGGTAAAAGTTGGTTAATAAAAATAAATTTCAATGATTAATTTTTATTACCTCTAAAAAGGAAATCTACACTAGTAGATTTCTTTTTTTCATTAAATAATTTGTAAATCCAAAAAATATATGTTAAAATAATAAAAGAAAAAAATTTGGAGGAAAAATGCAAGGATTAATAATAGAAAACATATCAAACCTATATAGAATAAAATCAGGAAACAAAATATATGAAGCAACACCAAGAGGAAAACTAAAAAAAGAAGATATTTCGCCAGTAGTAGGAGATAAAGTAGAAATAAGCATACTAGATGAAAACGAAAAAAAAGCAGTAATAGAAGAAATATTACCAAGAGAAAATTATATAAAAAGACCCAAAATGAGCAATCTTGAGCAAATTGTTTTAGTAATATCATGTAAAAATCCTAAACCAGATTTACTATTATTAGATAAACAATTAGCATTTGCAGAATTCTTAAAAATCAAACCAATAATAGTTTTAAATAAGGCAGATTTAGATAAAAAGAAAGAATTTGAACAAATAAAAGAAGTGTATTTAAAAATAGGTTACACAGTAATAGAAACTGAGGCAAAAAATTTAAAAGGCATACAAGAACTTAAAAAGATGCTAAAAAACAATATAAATGCTTTTTCAGGAAATTCGGGAGTTGGAAAATCAACATTGATAAATGCAATCTTTGAAGAAAAACAAACATTAGAGGGAGAAATAAGCCAAAGAAATAAAAGAGGAAAAAACACAACAACATCAATAAAATTATATGAAATAGATGAGAATACATATATAGCAGACACACCAGGATTTTCAACTTTTGACATATCAGAAATTCAATATACAGAATTAGATAAATATTTTAAAGAATTTAAAGCAGAAATTGAAAACTGTGAATTTGTAGGATGCACACATATAAAAGAACAAAACTGTGGAATAAAACAAGCAATAGAAAACGGAAAAATAAACCAATCAAGATATGATAGATATTGTAAAATTTATGAAGAATTAAAAGAAAAGGAGAAAAGAAAATGGTAGAAATTTCAACATCAATACTTTCAGTAAAAAAAGGGGAAGAATCAAAAACATTCTTTGCATTAGAAAAAGCAAAAACAGATTACTTTCATATAGATGTAATGGATGGAAAATTTGTAGAAAAAGATACTTATCAAAAAATGCTAGAATACGCTTCATACATCAAAAGAATATCTAATTTGCCACTTGATATTCATTTAATGGTAGAAGACATAAATACAGCAATTGATGATTTTGCATCAGTAGAACCAAATATAATCACATTCCATTATGAAGTTTGTAAAAATAAAGAAGAAGTAATGGAAGTAATAAAAAAAATAAAAAATAATAATTGCAAAGTTGGAATAAGTGTAAAACCAGAAACAGATATTAAAGAAATATATGAATTTTTACCATATGTTCATATGTGCTTAGTAATGACAGTAGAACCTGGAAAAGGTGGTCAAACTTTGTTGACAGATATGGTTAATAAAATTGCTGAATTAAAAGAATATATACAAAAAAATAATTTAGAAGTTGATATTGAAGCTGATGGAGGAATAAATTTAACAACAGCAGAAGCAGTAAAAAAAGCTGGAGCAAATATATTGGTTTCAGGTACAGCAATACTAATGGCAAAAGATTATAAAGTCATAATAGATGATTTAAGGGCTTAATATAAAAATGAAGAGGAGTTTATAAGCTCCTCTTTTTGTTATCTAAATTTATTTATTTTCAGTTTTATTAGTTGATTCTGATTTTTTAATTTCTTTTTTATTAGAAGTTTTCTTTTTAGGAAGTAAAGCTGTAACTAAAATTCCTAAACCTAAAATAGTTATAACAAAAGATACAACACTTCCAATATAAGGTAATTCTTTAAAAACCCAAACTATAATTCCAGTAACAATTAACATACCAAAAATTCCAGTGTTTTTATTAATATTTAATTTTGTACAAAGGAATTTATTAGCAGTAATTGTAAATAAAGCTTTAGCAATAACAAGTGATAAAATGTATAAAGCAATTAATAATAGGGCAACACTACTTGTTAATTGTAAAAGAATTAATATAATTGCAACTATTGGAATTGCTATTAATGCAAGTAATCCATAACCTAAAACTTTCCAAGTAACTTTTCCAACATAATTATTAGTTGACTCTAAGAATTTAGGAGCAAGCCATAAACAAACAAGCCATATAATTAATACAAATGCAAGAAATGCACCTAAATCTAAAATGTAATTTGCAATAATAGTACCAACACTCATGTTTTCAGCATTTGAAGTAATTTTATTAAATTTTACATCTCCTAAAACAGAGCCATCTGGAATATTTACTTCTTCAGAAGAAGAATATTCTAAAGTACCATAAATAATACCTTTTTTTGTAGTATTAGTTTCTGCATCAGCATTTTCAATACCTTCATTAAAAACAATAGTAGAAGCGTTTACAAAAGCATTTCTACCAATAGTACCAGCTACATTTAATTTTTGACATACAGTTTTTAAATCTCTGTAAACAAATCCACCAGAAATATTTACATCTTGTGCACAAGCATACAAGTCATAAACTACACCTTTTATTGTAATATTTTGAGCGCAAGTGAAAAGATTATTAAATATGTAACCTTCACTATCAATAACAACATCCTTAGCTAAAATAAAAGCATCTCCACCAATTTGAGAATTGATAGTAACTTTGTTAGCCATAATAAAAACATTACCGTCTACAATGTAATCAATATTTACCTCATCTTCACAAAGATATAAATCAGACTTTTTGAAAGAGTCATCTTTTTGTTCTTGATTATCATCAGTAACAACAGCATTTTTCTCAGAATTAGTTTCACTAATTAAAGAAATGTCAGATTCAGAAGCATTTTCATTATCAGCAAAAACAAAAGAAACTGAAGTTGAAACTAGTAAAACTAATGTAAGAAAAACTTTAAGAAATTTTAAATTTTTTCTTAGCATAATATTTCCTCCTTAATATATATTATTATGATAAAATAATATATCTTTAGTAGCTGTTTTGTCAATTAGTTTTAGATAAAAATTGACAAAATAAAAATAGCAAAAAAGAATAACGGAATACTTGAAAAGTATTCTTTTTTGTTATAAAATGGTATTATCTTAGTAAATTGGTAAATATTATAAAAAGAGACCAATTTAAAAATTGTTTTTAGGAGGAAATAATTATGAACAAAAAAACAGTAAAAGATATCGATTTGAAAGGAAAAAAAGTATTTGTAAGATGTGACTTCAATGTACCAATGGATGAAAAACAAAACATCACAGATAACACAAGAATAGTAGCAGCACTACCAACAATCAAATACTTATTAGAACAAGATTGCAAAATAATATTAGCATCACACCTAGGAAGACCAAAGGGAGAAGTAAAACCAGAATTCTCATTAGCACCAGTAGCAAAAGAATTATCAAAGTTACTAAATAAAGAAGTAATAATGGCAAAAGATGTAATAGGAGAAGATGCAACAAATAAAGCAGAAAATTTAAAAAAAGGAGAAATAATGCTTCTTGAAAATGTAAGATTCCACAGAGAAGAAACAGACAATGATCCAGAATTTGCAAAAAAATTAGCATCAATGGCAGAAGTATATGTAAATGATGCATTTGGAGCAGCACACAGAGCTCATGCATCAACAGCTGGAATAGCACAATACTTACCAGCAGTATCAGGATTTTTAATAGAAAAGGAATTAACAGTTTTAGGAAACGCAATCAACAATCCAGAAAGACCATTTATGGCAATACTTGGAGGAGCAAAAGTTTCTGACAAAATAGGAGTAATAGATAGCTTATTAGATAAAGTAGATACATTAATGATAGGTGGAGGAATGGCATACACATTCTTCAAAGCACAAGGATATAGTGTAGGAAACTCACTATGTGAAGAAGAAAAAACAGGATTAGCATTAGAAGCAATGGAAAAAGCAAAACAAAAAGGAGTAAAACTATTATTACCAGTTGATACAAAAGTAGGGAAAGAATTCAAACCAGATACAGAAAGCAAAACAGTAGCATGGACAGATATTCCAGATGGTTGGGAAGGATTTGACATTGGAGAAAAAACAATAGAAATGTTCAAAAATGAATTAAAAAATGCAAAAACAGTAATCTGGAATGGACCAGTTGGACTATTTGAATTTGACCAATTCGCAATAGGAACAAACGAAATAGCAAAAACATTAGCTGACCTAGATGCAACAACAATAATCGGAGGAGGAGACTCAGGAGCAGCAGTAGCAAAAGCAGGATTAGCTGATAAAATGACACATATTTGTACTGGTGGTGGAGCTTCATTAGAATTCTTAGAAGGTAAAAAATTACCAGGAATAGAATGTTTATTAGATAAATAATGTCAAAGGGAGGAAAATCAGGTTATGAGAAGAAAAGTAATAGCAGGAAACTGGAAAATGAATATGCTTCCAAACGAAGCAATAGAATTTATTGATAAATTTGCACCATTAGTAAAAGACACAGAAAATGAAGTTATATTATGTGTGCCATACACAGACTTATTCTACGCATTATTAACAGCACAAAATACAAACATAAAAATAGGTGCACAAAATATGCACTTTGAAGAAAAAGGAGCATACACAGGAGAAGTGTCTGCCCAAATGTTAAAATCAATAGGAGTTGAATATGTTATAATAGGACACTCTGAAAGAAGACAATATTTTAATGAAACAGATGAAACAGTAAATAAAAAAATAAAATCAGCATATGCAAATGGTTTAAAACCAATCGTATGTGTTGGAGAAACATTAGAACAAAGAGAAGCAGGAAAAGCAGTTGAAGTTATAACAAAACAAACAGAATTAGCATTAGAAGGTTTAGATAATGAACAAGTTGCAAGTACAATAATTGCATATGAACCAATATGGGCAATTGGAACAGGAAAAACAGCAACAAAAGAAGATGCTAATGACGCAATAAAAGCAATACGTGACAAAATTTGTCAAATCTATGGACAAAATGTAGCAGAAAGAGTTATAATACAATACGGTGGAAGTGTAAAATCAGCTAATGCAAAAGAATTATTTGAAATGTCAGATATCGATGGAGGATTAGTTGGTGGAGCAAGCTTAAAACCAGATGAATTTTCAAAAATAGTTAATTATGATAAATAATTAACAAAGAAAACAGAAGGAAGGTATAGAAAAGATGAAAGATAAAGTAACTATGCTAATGATATTAGATGGTTTTGGAGACAACAAAAACACAGATGGAAATGCTATCAAATTAGCAAAAACACCTAATATTGATAAACTAATGAAAAAATATCCAAACACTGATATATTCACAAGTGGATTACACGTTGGATTACCAGAAGGACAAATGGGAAACTCTGAAGTAGGACACACAAATATAGGTGCAGGAAGAATAGTATATCAAGAACTAACAAGAATAACAAAATCAATAGAAGATGGAGATTTTTTCAGTAATCCAGAATTTATAGCAGCAATAGAAAACTGCAAAAAACATAACTCAAAATTACACATATTAGGACTATTATCAAACGGTGGAGTTCATAGCCACAATAGACATTTATATGGATTATTAGAAATGGCAAAAAGAAGAGACTTCGATAATGTATATGTACACTGCTTCCTAGATGGAAGAGATACACCACCAGCATCAGCTGAAACATACATTGCAGAATTACAAGAAAAAATGAAAGAAAAAGAAGTTGGAAAAATAGCAACACTTTCAGGAAGATTTTATGCAATGGACAGAGATAAAAGATGGGAAAGAGTTAAAAAATGTTATGACGCCTTAGTAAATGGAGAAGGTGAAAAAGCAGGAGATGCTATAAAAGCAATAGAAGACTCTTACCAAAAAGAAGTATTTGATGAATTTGTTGAACCAACAGTAATATGCAATGGAAACGAACCAGTTGCAAAAATAGAAGAAAATGACTCTGTAATATTCTTTAACTTTAGACCAGATAGAGCAAGACAAATAACAAGAGCACTAGTAGATCCAGACTTTGATGGATTTGAAACAAAGAAAATGAACTTATACTTTGTATGCTTTACAAGTTATGATGAAACAATGCCAAATGTTCACGTAGCATTCAAAAAAGAACCATTAAAAAATACATTTGGAGAAGTAGTTAGTGAGGCAGGACTAAAACAATTAAGAATTGCAGAAACAGAAAAATATGCACACGTAACATTCTTCTTTAATGGAGGAGAAGAAAAACAATACCCAGGAGAAGATAGAATATTAGTACCATCTCCAAAAGTAGAAACATATGATATGCAACCAGAAATGAGTGCATATGAAGTAACAGACAAAGTATGTGAAGCATTAGAAAATGACAAATATGATGTAGTAATATTAAACTTTGCAAATACAGATATGGTAGGACATACAGGAAGTTTACCAGCAGCAATAAAAGCTGTAGAAACAGTAGACGAATGTGTAGGAAGAATAGTAAAAATAATTGAAGAGAAAAAAGGAAACTTACTAATAACAGCTGACCATGGAAATGCAGAACAAATGATAGACTACAAAACAGGAGAACCACACACAGCACATACAACAAATCCTGTACCAATAATATTAGTAACAGACAATAAAGCATACAAACTAAAAGAAAATGGAAAATTAGCAGATTTAGCACCAACAATGCTTGACTTAATGGGAATAAACAAACCAGAAGAAATGACAGGAGAAAGCCTATTAATCAGAGAATAAGAGGTAAAAAATGTTAAACCATACTAAGAAAATAAAAGAGATGTATGAAGATATTCAAAGAAGAATATTTTATATGATACCAGAAAAATGGGAAAAACTATATTTATATGCTTCTGTAATGGATAGAATAGATGGACACAAAACAGGGGAACTTTTCTTTTACTACATTCCAAAAGGAATATTTAAGAAAAACCCTGTAAATGTCTATGAAATACCACAAAAATTCAACTTAGATGAAAAAGAATATATAAACTTAGTAAATATACTTTATCAAAAAATAACAGAATTAAGAGAAGAATTCAAAAAAGTAGAAGTTACATCAACATGGACTAATTTAACAATGATAATAGAAGGAATAAAATTCAAAGTTGAATACGATTACGAAGACTTAAATAAATCAAAATTTTCAAGTTACGAAAGACACGTAATATGGAGATATAATTATTTAGGAATAAAAGAAGAACAACTTAATAAAAATGATAGAGAGATAATAGAAAAATACTTACTAGGAGAAAAAGTCATAAGAAGAAGAGAAAGGTATGAAACAGGAATCTACATAAAATACATCAAAAACATAGTAGACTATGACACAGAAAATTATGGAAGTGAACACAATATAGAATATATAGCAAACCAAGACAAAAAAACAAAAAATCAAATAATTTCTTCAATAGAAACAATGCAAGAAACAAAAAAATAATAAAATAGTTATTCACATTAGAAGAAATTCTAAACAAAATAAAAATTATAAAATTAAACAAAGCAACGCAGAAAGAAATCGAAGCGAAGCATAGTGAAAGGAGCAAAAAAAGATGATTTATTCAAAAGAATTAGAAGGAATGTGTAAAGTTGCAAAAGGAGTAGACCATGGACCAGCACCAATTCCAGAAGAAGGAAAATGGGTAAAAGCAAAAGAAATTAAAGACATATCAGGTTTAACACATGGTATAGGATGGTGTGCACCACAACAAGGAGCATGTAAATTAACATTAAATGTAAAGGATGGTATCATTCAAGAAGCATTAATTGAAACAATTGGATGTTCAGGAATGACACACTCAGCAGCAATGGCTGGAGAAATATTAACAGGAAAAACAATATTAGAAGCATTAAATACAGACTTAGTTTGTGATGCTATAAATACTGCCATGAGAGAATTATTCTTACAAATAGTATACGGAAGAACACAAACAGCATTTTCAGAAGGAGGACTTCCAGTAGGAGCAGGACTTGAAGACTTAGGAAAAGGACACACATCACAAGTTGGAACAATTTATTCAAGTTCATTAAAAGGACCAAGATACTTAAATCTTGCAGAAGGTTACATAGTAAAATTAGGATTAGATAAAGATGACCAAATAATTGGTTACAAATATGTACATTTAGGAAAAATGATGGATAACATCAAAAAAGGAATTGATCCTATGGAAGCAATAGAAAAAGCTTCAGGAACATACGGAAGATTTGACGAAGCAGTTAAACAAATCGACCCAAGAGAAGAATAAATTCAATTTAAAAAAAATTAAATATAAAACATAATTTAGAGGAGGAATAAAAATGGCAGTAACATTTGAAAGTTATGAAAGAAGAATAGACCAAATAAAACCAGTAATGGAAAAATACGGAATAAAAGATTTTGAAGACGCATTGAAAATATGCACAGATAAAGGATTCAATCCATATGAAATAGTAAAAGGAGTACAACCAATTTGCTTTGAAAACGCAGCATGGGCATATACATTAGGAGCTGCAATAGCAATCAAAAAAGGATGTACAAAAGCAGCAGATGCAGCAAAAGCAATTGGAGAAGGATTACAAGCATTCTGTATTCCAGGTTCAGTTGCAGATGATAGAAAAGTTGGATTAGGACATGGAAACTTAGCATCAATGCTATTATCAGAAGACACAAAGTGTTTTGCATTCTTAGCAGGACACGAAAGCTTTGCAGCAGCTGAAGGAGCTATTGGAATAGCAAAATCAGCAAACAAAGTTAGAAAAGAACCATTAAGAGTAATCTTAAACGGACTTGGAAAAGATGCTGCACAAGTAATATCAAGAATTAACGGATTTACATATGTAAAAACAGACTTTGACTTCTTCACAGGAAAAGTAAACATAGTAGAAGAAATCAAATATTCAGAAGGTGAAAGAAGCCAAGTAAGATGCTACGGAGCAAATGATGTTAGAGAAGGTGTAGCAATCATGTGGTTAGAAGATGTTGATGTATCAATCACAGGAAACTCAACAAACCCAACAAGATTCCAACACCCAGTAGCAGGAACATACAAAAAAGAAAGAATTGAAGCAGGTAAAAAATACTTCTCAGTTGCTTCAGGTGGTGGAACAGGTAGAACATTACACCCAGACAATATGGCAGCTGGACCAGCTTCATATGGTATGACAGATACAATGGGAAGAATGCACTCAGATGCACAATTCGCAGGAAGTTCTTCAGTACCAGCTCACGTTGAAATGATGGGATTAATTGGTATGGGAAACAACCCTATGGTTGGAGCTTCAGTTGCAGTAGCAGTTGCAGTAGAAGAAACTATGAAATAGTTAATAATACTGAATTATAATAATTTTATATAATGTTAAAAAGAAACGTGGACAAATACCAAAATACGGTTTTATCCACGTTTTATGTATGTAATAAAGAAAAAATAAATCAATAAATTATATTTTTAGCCATATAAAAGCTTTTTACAAATACCGAACAAAAATTTTATATTTTTTTCAAAAAACTATTGACAAAATAAAAAAATAAATATAAAATAAGTACAACAAAAGCGAACAATATTTTGCAAAACATAAATTTGTAAGGAGTGATATAAAATGAAAATAATGACAAAAAAAATCAACTTTAAAATAACAATTGAAGAAACAGCTGAAAGACATCCAGTGCCTGTATTAGGAACAGATTATAAAGTGAAAATAATATACAGAAATATAAAATTTGCTGAACTAGATGTAGAAGATAAAATTATAAAAATATCACTACCAAACAAATATAAAAAAGCAAACAACGAAAAAATATTAGATATGGCAATAGATAAAATGTACGAACAAATTGCAAAAGTAGAAGTAGAAAGAGCAATGGAAAAAACACGTATATTATTAGGGTTTGCACCAGAAGATTATGAAATAAAAAAATTAAAAAAAGAATTAGGAAAATGTGAAAACAATAAAATAACAATAAACCCAGAAATAGTAAAATATAATAGAAATATAATAGATTATATAGTATTACATCAATATTGTCATTTAAAATATAAAACACATTCAAAGGGTTTTATGAAAATGATAGAAAAGTACGAACCTAAATTTGAAGATTATGAAAAAATAGTTGCTTTAGTAAAATAATTAGTGTATAATTATACTAGTTGCGGGTATAGTTTAGTGGTAGAATCCCATGCTTCCGACCTGGTTGCGCGAGTTCGATTCTCGCTACCCGCTCCAAAATGCGTTTTCGTCGAACTACTTATAATTATTGATATAAGTGAGTTTGAAGAAAACAAAAGTGAATATCATTTCACAATATATAAGTCGATTTAGTCGGCTTTTTTTTTACTTTTAATTATTAGAATTGGTAATAACGTCAAGTGAAAAGTTAAATGCAATTCTGTAAAGTAAATGCAAGTTGTAAGAGA
>ENA-UOOA01000452-UOOA01000452.1-human-gut-metagenome-genome-assembly--contig:-P61old-NODE-452-length-87253-cov-7.679924_pt1 | contig 87253 bp, 70 predicted proteins | sample MGYA00242467_ERZ724014 | MGnify/ENA metagenome assembly ERZ724014 | reverse complement strand
CTTCTGCCACACGCTCATCGAAAGCTTCCGGCAAAATATTATCCTCGGAAAGATCTTCCTCTGCCACAAGTCCTGCCACCGCATTCGCTGCAATCAGCTTCATCTCATCTGTGATCTTTGTGGCCCGGCTTTCCAATGCACCTTTAAAGATCCCTGGAAAAACCACCACATTGTTTACCTGATTCGGGAAATCACTTCGTCCCGTTCCAACAACTCTTGCACCTGCCGCTTTTGCCACATCCGGCATAATTTCCGGTACCGGATTTGCCATGGCAAAAAGAATGGCATCTTTGTTCATACCTGCAACCATTTCTGCGGTCACAATGTTTGGTGCTGATACACCGACAAAGATATCCGCGCCTTTCAGTGCATCTGCCAGTGTACCCGTCCTATCTTCCAGATTCGTCACCTTCTGCATTTCTTTCTGCATCCAGTTCAGATTCGCAGAATGGCTGTTGATTATACCGTTAATATCACACATGGTGATCTCTGGAAAACCATAGAGCAACAGCAATTTTGTAATGGCAATACCTGCTGAACCTGCTCCGTTTACAACAATTTTACACTTCTCTTTCTGTTTTCCGACCACCTTTAGCGCATTAATGATACCTGCCAGCACCACAATCGCTGTTCCGTGCTGATCGTCATGAAATACCGGAATGTCCAGTTCCTGTTTCAGTCGTTCCTCAATTTCAAAACAACGCGGTGCGGAAATATCTTCCAGATTGATACCGCCAAATCCCGGTGAAAGTGCTTTTACAATACGGATGATTTCCTCTGTATCCTGTGTATCCAGACAGATTGGAATCGCATTTACACCACCAAATTCTTTAAACAATACTGCTTTTCCTTCCATTACCGGCATAGCTGCTTTTGCACCGATATTTCCAAGACCGAGCACCGCACTTCCATCTGATACAACTGCGATCGTATTGCCTTTCATCGTATAGCGGTATACTTCCTCTTCATTTTCTGCTATTTTTTTACAAGGTTCTGCTACACCCGGTGTATATGCAATTGCTAAATCTTCCCGTGTCTTTACCGGGGTTTTTGAACTGATTTCTAGTTTTCCTTTCCACTCTTCATGTAATTTGAGTGCTTTTTCATTGATCGTCATATCTGTGTTCCTTTTTTTACCACCAGCAATCCTACATTATATTCTGCGGTGTTCCATTCAAATATTTCACTACATTGTCAAATACAATTATTGCCCGTTTCACCATAGCTTCCTTACTTGCAAAAGCCACATGTGGTGTCAAAATGGTATGTTTTGCATTCACAAGCGGATGTGTCTTTGCAATTGGCGGTTCTGTCTCAAACACATCAATGCAAGCGCCTGCAATCTTGTCATTATTTAATGCATCTGCCAGTGCCTGACTGTCGAGAACCGGTCCTCTCGCTGTATTGATCAGTACAGCATTGGGTTTCATCAGGGCAATCTTCTCTGCACTGATCAGACCTTTTGTCTCTGCATTTGACGGCACATGTAAGGAGATGATATCACTCTCTGCCATCAGCTCATCCAGTGACACATAGCGGACATTGTCCATCTCCTTCTTTGTCCGGCTGTACGCAAGCACCTCACAGCCAAAAGCTGCCGCAATTCTTGCTACGTTCATTCCAATAGCGCCGGTTCCTACAACACCGAACTTCTTGCCCTCCAGTTCACAGCCGATCAGACCGTCTTTCGTACCTTCCCGTCTGGTTGCAGCATCACAGGCCGCCAAATTACGGTAAAACATAATCAACATGCCAAATACAAGATCCGAAACTGCTGCAGTGGAATATCCTGCACAGTTGCATACAATGACACCATTTGCCTTGCATGCATCCATGGCAATATGATCGATACCGGTAAATGCAACCGATAATAATTTTAATTTTTTACATCCATTGATAACTTCCGCATTCAGGGGATTATTTGCTACCACGATAATCTCCGCATCTTTTCCGCGTTCTATCAGTTCCTGTGTATCTGTTGTTTTTGTATCGTAATAAATAATCTCCACAGAATCCTTTAATGCATTCCGGGCTATAGACAAAAGTTTGTCTTTCTCCACTCCAAGAGGCTCAATAATTACTAATTTCATATCACTTTTCTCGCTTTCCGGCTTTTCTTCTGCCTAATATCTCTGCTTCATATCAATTTCGTTCAACAGCGGTTTTCCTGCCTCATACAATTTCAGGTTTTCACAGAACTGGGCAATGGCTCTGTCAATATATAACTTGCTGTCTGCTGCACAATGCGGTGTGATAATCACATTATCCATATCCCACAACGGACTGTCGCTGCTCAATGGTTCTTCCTCTACTGCATCCAGTGCTGCGCCGCCGATTTCACCAGTCTGAAGAGCCCGAATCAGATCATCTTCCTTTACAACCGGTCCCCTGGCGATATTGATCACCACTGCTGTCTTTTTCATTATACGGAACTTATCCATGTTGAACATGTGTCTCGTCGCATCGGTCAACGGTGTTACAATCACCACAAAATCGCATAACGGCAATACCTTGTCCAAATCATCATCAGAATATACCTCATCAAAATATTCCAGCGGTGTCACGCGGCGCTTTACCCCAAGCACCGTCATTCCCAGAGCCTTAGATAACCGTGCCACTTCACATCCGATTGCACCGGCTCCGATGATTCCCACAGTCATTCCCTCTGCTTCTAACGGCTGGCATTCAAATTTCTTATCCCATACATGTTTTAACTGTCTGCGATACAGCTCGGATGAGTTTCTCATAAAGCTGATCATATAGCCTGCAGTTGTCAGAGCCATCGTTTTTCCATGAATACCTTTTGCATTTGTCAGTCTCACCGGAAGTTCACTGATAGAACCATCCATGATCGGATTCACACCAGCTGAAAAAGAATTGATCCATTTCAGCCTTTTGGACTGTTTACAGTATGTCTCCGGCATTTTCCCGCTGCCACCCCATATAAACAGTATCTCTGCATCGTATCCTTTCTCCAGTGCTTCCTCCTCACTTCCACACCAGTATACCTTACCAGAAATACATTTTTCAATCTCCTCTATATGTTTTTCTGTTACCACCATCGGGATCATATCACTTTTTTTATACATTACCAATACATCTGCCATGACTTTCTCCCCTTATTTTGCAATCCATAGTGTAAGTTGTGGTATAAATGTAATTAACAACAATACCACCAGCATGGATATAATAAATGGTAAAATTGCTTTTACCAGCTTCTGCATGGATACTCCGGATACGGACATTCCGGTAAACAGGCAGGTACCAAATGGCGGCGTTACAAATCCAATACAAACTGCGGTACACATCACAATACCAAACTGCAGTGTACTGATTCCAAGCTGCTGGATCACCGGAAGAAACATCGGAATCGTAATCAGAAGAATCGGTGTTGCATCCATAATGCATCCCATGATCAGTAAGATTACCAGAATAATAAACAAAATGACATATTTATTATCGGAAATACCAAGCAGACCATGTACCAGCATCTGTGGCAGCTGTGCATAAGATACGACGAAAGCAAATAAAGCTGCACCGGCTACAATAAACATGATATTTGCGGTTCCTTTTGCGGAGTTAAATAAAATCTGTGGGATATCTTTAATACTGATTTCTTTATATACAAAGATTCCGATGATCAATGAGTATAACACAGCCAGTACAGCTGATTCTGTCGGTGTACAGATTCCGGAATAAATGGAGCCCAGAATGATAACCGGGGAACCGATAGCCGGAATTGCTTTTAACAATGCTTTCAAAAACGCACCGAGATGAAATTTTTCCTGGGAACCGTTTTCTCCACGCCCCACACCTTTCCAGCCGTTTTTCCTGCAGACAAACCATGCCACGATACCAAGTCCGATTGCCATATAGATTCCTGCCGGAACTCCCATCAGATACAGATCTGTCAGAGATACGTTTGTATTTACTGCGTAAATAATCATTGCCGTCGATGGCGGAATGATCGGTCCTAAAACCGCGCCTGCGGAAAATACAGCAGTAGAAAACTCTCTGCTGTAACCGGCTTCCAGCATGTAAGGAAGCATAATGGCACCGATGGTTACACAACAAGCCATTGCGGATCCGGTCATTGCCGCAAAGATTGCACATACTACGATGGTTACAAGAGCAAGTCCGCCGGTCACATTACCGATTGCCATATTACATACATTTACCAGACGCTTTGCAATACCGCCTTTGGCCATCAGATCTCCTGCCAGAATAAAAAATGGAATACACATCAGTGCTGCCACATCGCATCCGGAGAACAGGCGCTGAACAACGGTCATGGCCGGAATGCCTTCCAATACAAAAAACAGAATGGATGAAAGTCCCAGAGTTGCTGCCACCGGTACACCGATCAGCAGCAGCACAATGGCTACAATCAGAAAAATAATTATATGTCCGGTCACTGTCCCTCTCCTCCTTCCGTCTGATCTTTCTTTGTCAGTTTCACAATATCATCCAATGCCCGATAAAAATACGCATAACTTAACAATGCAAAGGCCACCGGAAATACCAGATATGGAAACATCATGCTGAGTCCCGTATTTGCTGATTTTGATAACTTTGCAATTGTCATCTGCATAAATCCATATTTTAATACGATTACTACAAATATAAATCCTGCAATATGCTGTACCAGTTCCAGAATCTGTTTATGTTTCTGTTTTTTCATCAGATCCTCAATAATGGAAACTTTCACATGTTCCAGATTAAGTGCGATATAGGCCGCACCGAGAAAGACGGCCCATATCATGATGTAACGTGCAGTTTCTTCTGTCCACGAAAAACCTTTATGGAACAGATAACGTCCGAATACCTGCAGTGACAGCACTACTGTCATGTAAGTAAAACACGCGATCAAAGCAACTTTCAGGATCTGTGAAATATACTTGTTAATTTTTTGCAAAACCTGCATAATTACACCTCTCACTTCTGACAGTCCTATTTTGCTGTTAATGCTGTGATTGCCTCATAGTATTTTGCACCCTGCTCATTGTTGGAAAGGAACTTATCATAAACACTCTGTGCCGCTTCTTTGAATGCCGCTTTGTCCACGTTATCTGTCTTCTCTGCACCACCTGCAACCATCTCTTCCAGCTGCTCAGCATTTTTCGTTTCAAGTTTCTTTGTACAATCAAGTGCCGCTTTTTTTGCAGCCTTTGTGATTACATCCTGAAGCTCCGGTGTCAGAGATTCAAATTTTTTCTCGTTCATTGTAATGCCGTTAAAGTGTGTTGCATACTCCATCACAGAAATATATTTTGCATACTGCTGATAACCGTCCGCAATACACACGTTATTTACATTATCACAGGCATCAATGGTTCCCTGCTGTAATGCGGTCAATACTTCGTTACCTGGCATCGTCTGTGCACTTGCACCCCATGTGTTCCACGTATTGATATATACATCAGAACCTGTTACACGAACTTTTAACCCTTTCAGATCAGATGGTTTCTCTACAAAACCTTTGGAGGATTCCAGGTTACGGAAACCTACACATTGCAGATTCAGAATTTTTGCACCCGTAGATGAGAAATCATCCAGCATTTCCTGACATACATCAGAATCCAGGAATGTGTAAATATCATCGTAATTTTCAAACAGGTATGGAAGATCCAGTACAGATAATCCGGCGTCATATCCGCTCATGATCGGTGTATTATTTACTGCACAATCCAGTGTTCCCGCAATAACAGAGTCCAGTGATTCCTGATCATTACCGAGTGTTCCCCCACCATATACGGTTACTTTTACGGCTCCACCGGATTCCTGCGATACATAATCTGCAAATGTATTTGCCAGAATTGCCAGCTGATTTTCTTCACTGGCTGCGAAATGGCTTAATTTTAACTCCAACGGATGATCTGCAGAATATTCTCCAAAATCTTTTCCGGATGTATCTGCTTTTGCTTCTGTCCCAACAGATGCATTAGTATCTCCGCCTGCGTTTGCATCTGTTTTCTCATTTCCGCATCCCACCAGCAAAGCAGCTCCCAGACAACCGATCAATAACATGCTTACGACTCTTTTTTTCATGATTTTTCTCCTTCTCTAGTATAAATGTACCCTCAATATTTTCTGATACTAAATTAAATTCTCTTGTAGTACGTTTTGTTTTTATATCACATAAATCTGTCGCGGTGTTGTCTCTACTCTGACTGCACCGTCTTTTGTGACCAGATACTGATCACAATAATTACCAAATGCTTTTCCGGTATTGATTTCAGGATGGATCGCAAAGAACATATTTTCTTTAACTTTCATTGTCTCACCCTTGAAGAAAGCCGGTCTCTCCACCAGATCATAGCCCTGTCCATGTGCAAACAATCGTGTCTCTGGTTGTAATCCATAGGAAACCAGTTTATTGTTATAAATTTCCAGCATTTCTGCACAATCGGAACCAGGCTTTACCAGTTCTGCTGTAAAATCCTGCAGTTCTCTGGACAGATCCCACGCATACTGAAGTTCCTTGGATGGCTGATGTCCGATACAGAACCCCCTTACAATTTCTGCATAATAACCGCCACCACCGTTTGCTTCTATCATAAATACCAGATCATCGCCATCTTCGATACGACGGTTCTGATAAAAACTGTGTAATTTCGGTGTCGGTGTTCCCTGCGGTGCGGAACCCATCATAACCAGATTTTCCTCACTTCCTTTGCTGATCAGGAATTTGTTTACTTCTGCTCTCAGATCATATTCATACATACCCGGATGCAGAATACCCGGCACCATCTGCAGTACCTGATCATGCAGAGCTACCGTTCTTCGGATTGCCTGGATCTCATCTTCACTCTTTACCGCCTTAATTTCATCGATCAACTCTGTCGCATCAATAAATGTCACATCCGGCAACGCCGTTTTGAGATAATTTACCAGTTTATAATTCAGCAAAGAGGGTGCGATCAGTCCGACAGTCTTACATTTATGATCACAGATATATGCCTCCATCAGTTTCGCATCATACAGATCTGTATAACGGAAAGTTCTGAAATACGGTGCACCAAGTCTGTTCCCGATTCCACGCCGGAACCATGCCGGTGGCAGTGGATTATACGGTGAAGAGCTTGTAATTGTCGTCATCTCTCCTTTAGCCGGGAACAAAACACTCATCGGATATGCCTGTTCTGTCGGCAGATCTGTAAAATACCTGAAATATCCGCCCAGATACTGATCTGCATTCTGTGCTATCAGCACATCAATTCCCTGCTCCTGCATAACAGTCTGCACTGTGGACCAGCGGCGCTTCATCTCCCGGTCGCTCATCGGGAAACGAATTCTTGTCTTAAATTCTTCCGGAACCCCTGTTACCCATTCCATCTGTTCTTCCTCCTTCTGACCCTACTTCAGGCTTGCTTTCAGTGCATCTTTTTTCATTACTTCTTCTGCCCGCTCAAGAACGTTTTTCGCATTGATGTAAACCGGAGTATCTACCATCTGTCCGTCTACCGGAACGGATGCTGATCCTTTTGCGATTCCTTCTTCCTCAAACGCTTTTGTTACTTTTCTCGCCCATGCTACACGTTCCGGATCCGGAGAATATACACGCTCTGCGATCGGGATCTGGCTCGGATGAATGATCTGTCTGCCTTCAAAGCCAAGCTGTGCTCCGGTCTTTGTGTTGTATTCAAATGCTGCGTCATCTTTGTAGGATGGGAACGGTGCATCTTCTGCTACCAGACCTGCTGCTCTGGCTGCCACACCGATTTTTGCACGCGCATAAATCTGCTCCTCTGCTGTATCCGTTCTTGTTACACGCATATCTCTTGTATAATCTACGGCACCAAAGATAACGGCTACAAGACGGTCGCTGGCAAATACTGCTTCATCTACATTCATAACACCGATGGCTGTCTCAATGAGAATTGCCAGTTTGATTTTTCCAACCGGAAGTCCTCTTTTTTCCTCCAGATCTGTTACGATAAAGTCCAGACGTTTTACATCATCTGCACCTGAGCATTTCGGAAGTGTGATGCCATCCAGTCCATCGATCACAACTGCATTCAGGTCATCCATAGTAAGTCCTGTATCCCATGCATTGATTCTTACCCATGCCTCAGACCCATGAACACTCATTGCTTTGATATGCTGACGTACCATTTTTCTGGCCGTCTCTTTCTCTGCCGGTGGTACTGCATCTTCCATATCCAATGTGATGACATCTGCCCCGAGTGTTGGTGCCTTCAGGATAAATTTTTCTGAATTTGCCGGTAAATATAAGTCTGTTCTTCTCACTGCCATTTTGCTTCCTCCCAAGTTCATGTTTTATTGTTATAGTTTTTATTGTCAGATATATACATCATCATTGCTGACATTCTGCTTAAAATTTTTAAAACTCCTGTATGGGTTTTTTCACCACATCAATAACGGAACCATCCCGATATTCTACAATTCCTACAATTTTATCTGTAAATTGCGGTTTTACGATTTTTGTTGCTTTCTGATCTCCAATAGCCTTCAGTTCATGAATATTCATAACCGGAAGTTGAGAATGTTTCAGCAGCTTCATCAGATCTGTACGGTTTGGATTAACTGCGATACCATATTCTGTCACCAGTACATCTACGGTTTCTCCCGGTGTCACCACCGTTGTCACCCGTTCCCGCAGAATACACATATCCCGTTTCACCAGGTTTGTGACAACCACTGCAATCTTTGCACCGGCTGCACAGTCATTGTTTCCACCGGAAGAGCTTAAAATCACTCCATTTGATCCGGTTACAACATTGACATTAAAATCCACATCAATTTCTGTCGCTCCAAGGATCATGATATCAAGTTGGTTTACCAGACAGCCCTTTGTATTTGGATTGGCATATTGTGAAGCGCTCATGGGCATATGCCTCGGATTATCCCGGCAGGATTCAATGGCCACAGAATCAAAACACTGTACATCCAGCAGCCCCTGAAACAAATCTTCTTTTAACATTTCAACAAAATAAGAAGTAATTCCGCCGGATGCAAAAGATCCTCTGATCTTCTTTTCTTTCATAATCTGTCCCACTGCGGCTGCTACTGCAATCGAAGTCCCTCCGGCTCCGGTCTGCATCGACATTCCATTTTTAATATATCCTGTCTCATTTAAAAGCTGAGCTGTCATATCCGCGATTTTGAGATTTTCCGGATCCGTGGTCGGCTTGGTTGGTCCGAAAGATATTCCTTCCGGATTTCCGATACTTTCTACCTGTACCACGTAATCAACTTTTTCCTGTGATATCTCAATGGGGCACGCTGGAAATTCCACCAGATTATCCGTCACAGCGACCACCTGATCCGCATACTGTGCATCCGCATATGCATAAGATAAAACTCCACAGGCTGATTTTCCGTATGCACCATTCATGTTGCCATATGCATCACAGCAGGGTGCTGATATAAATGCTACATCAATATGTAATTCTCCTGCCTCGATTGCTCTTGGTCTTCCGCCATGACTCATAAACACAGCCGGATGTTTCAGTTTTCCATTTGTAATCGCCTTTGCCAGAGGCCCTGGTGAAATAGTACTTACGGTGATTCCGGTCACCACATCCTCTTCCATTAGTTTCACCAGTGGCTCATGACATTGAAACAATCCCGATGCCGCGATATGTATATCCTTAATCCCTTTTTTAGCAATAGCTTCCATGACCAGATTCACAACCTCATCACCATTTCTCATATGATGGTGAAAAGAAATTGTCATACCATCTTTAATTCCTGTTTTTTCAATTACATCTTCGATAGAAACAAGCAGTTTTGATTCAGCTGGTTTGCCTTTTTCAATTGCAGCACATCTGCTTTTTGCAGTTGTTCTTATTACCACATCTTTTTTTTGGGAATAGGCTCCTGTAAAAACTGGTTTCTTCATCTTTCGAAGTATTTCATCCGGGATTTCACGCCCGACTGCATTTATCATCTATATCCCTCCTCCCGGTTACTATCACTCACTTGATGTCTCGATGATACCATCCGTATATTTATTTTTCTGTATCATAGGTTACATGTTCCAATTTCTGTATCACCCGATACATTTTTTTATACATTATGACCATTATTTTTTAGTTTTCATTCGTTTTACGTTGTGCTATATTTATAAATAGAGACATGATTTTACGCACAAAATTGGACGATAAATATCGGTTTATCTGATAAAATAACAGACGATATTTATCCTGGTATAAGAGGGAAATATGGGAAAAGAACAATCATTTAACATCACAAACATGAGAAATTTTTTTGCAAAGGAAAATATGGAAAAGCTGTTTGCTGACTGCCCTACGATTACATTAAAGAAAAACGAATGTATCTATGCCACCGAGCAGATATTAACCGATGTTTTCTGGGTTTCGCAGGGAATGGTTGAAGTCTTTATTACGAATGAACAGGGACATAAACAGGTCGTCGCATTTCACTATCCGGACAGTATTGTAGGAGAAATTGAAGCGCTATACGGTGACCCATGCGGTCTGACCTGTATCGCACTAAAGAATAATACTGTTGTACATAAGTGCAACATTGAAGTATTTTTTAACAGAGTGTTAGAACTTGGATTGATGCGCCAGTATGTCAGCATGCTGGCCGGAAAAACTCATACAAATGTACTTCAGCTGGCTACGGTCGCCCTGGATGACTGTGAGGGACGTGTCCGCACTTACTATAACAGTGAACTCACACACCAGCAGATGGCGGAACTGATCGGATGCTCCAGAGTGCAGGTGACGCGGGTTCTGAACAATCCTAATTTTTATAATTCAGAAAAAGATCACTGAGAAAAACATTTAAGATATGGAAAAAGATTTAACAAAAGGACCTATCCTAAAAACACTTCTGCTGTTTGCGCTCCCGATGATGCTTGGAAACCTGCTGCAGCAGATTTATAATATTACAGATACAATTATCGTCGGTCGTGTGCTCGGTTCCGGCGCCCTGGCTGCCGTTGGCAGCACTTACACACTGATGACATTTCTGACTTCCGTCATGATCGGGCTCTGCATGGGATGCGGCGCGTTGTTTTCCATGCATTATGGTGCTGGTCATCAGAACAAAATGAAAGAATGCATGTGGATCTCCTTCTGGCTGATCCTGCTGGTGACCGTCATTATGTACCTGATCGTATTTCCCGGCACAGACGGCATTCTGAATCTCCTGCAGACTCCGGCAGACATTTACCGTCTGATGCGGACATATTCCCGCATTATATTCCTTGGCATTGGCTTTACGTTTTTGTACAATTACTTTGCATTTGTCCTGCGGGCGGTGGGAAATTCCGTCCTTCCACTGATTTTTCTTGCAATCTCCAGTCTTTTAAACATTGCACTGGATCTCTGGTTTGTCATCGGACTGCATTTCGGTGTAGGAGGTGCGGCAGGTGCCACGGTAATTGCCCAGGCGGTATCCGGCATCGGTATTACGATTGCTGTACTCTGGAAAAACCCACAGCTGTTTCCGTCAAAAGAACAGCGTATTTTTCAAAAAAGTACACTTTCTGAAGTAAGCCGTTATGCATTTTTTACCTGCCTGCAGCAATCCGTTATGAACTTTGGAATTTTAATGATCCAGGGACTGGTAAACAGTTTCGGTACTGCTATTATGGCCGCCTTTGCCGCTGCGGTAAAAATCGACACACTGGCTTATATGCCGGTACAGGAATTCGGCAATGCATTTTCGCTGTTTATCTCACAAAATCATGGTGCAAAACACCAGGATCGGGTTAGAGTTGGAATTCACACCGCCGTTCAGGTATCCATTACTTTCTGCATTGTCATTTCTGCCATCATCTGGATTTTTGCCCGCCCGCTGATGCAGATTTTTGTGGATGCAGATGAAACATCCATCATCGCAGAAGGTGTCCATTATCTGCACATTGAAGGCACTTTTTACTGGGGAATCGGCTGTCTGTTTCTGCTGTATGGACTTTATCGTGCCATTGAACGCCCTGCCATGTCACTGGTGCTCACCATCGTGTCACTAGGCACCCGGGTGGCTCTGGCCTATGCTCTGGCACCAACGACTCCGCTGGGTATCACTGCTATCTGGTGGGCAATTCCGATCGGATGGATTCTGGCCGATTTAACAGGATTTCTCTACTATAAAAAGTTGCATATAGCAGACCAATCGTTACATTAACATTATTAAGACTTCCCATATCAAAAATGGGAGCTCTTAGCAACATCATTGGTTCCAAAAAAGCTGTGAGAAATGTGTTATCCACTCTCACAGCTTTTATATTCCTACGTTTCTCTTGCATTACAATCCATTCAAGTCGAACGCACGTGAGACTTGGTGCGTGATTCTGGTCAGCGAAAGCTGACATATTCTTCTCAGAATCACTGCACATCCCCGCGGAGCGTTTATCTCAGTCGGAGATTGTACTCCCACTGAGAAAGACTTGTTATTACTCACCACTTGCAGAAGTGGGAGTCTTCTCGACTGAGATAAATACTAACGTTTTTTCAGATTTTTCTACTTTTCTATATCAGTCATCCAGCAGCATATGATAAAAATCCAGATATTTTGTATCATGATTTTTTGTTGCTGCAATGGCAGTTCTCGGATGCTGATCCGTCAGACCGGTCAGCAGATACGGGATATTATAGCCCCATACTGCACCATCCTCAATAAGCTTCAACATATGTTTCTCAATAAAAGAAAGAACCGGTGCGATCTCATATTTCGGATTTTTCAGGAAACCAAGCAGACCTTCCAGCGAACTATTTCCTGCACCACGCCCCATTCCCATGACGGTTCCGTCCACCATACTTGCACCGATCGACAGCGCCTCAATGGTGTTTGCAAAAGCACACTGCTGATTATTATGTGCATGGATTCCCACCAGTTTTTCACTCTCCGCCATCGCTTTCAGATACATATCCGTGATCTCTCGGATCTGGATCGGATACAGGGAACCATAACTGTCTACCACATAGACACCTTTGACAGAAGATTTTGCCAGCATCTCCAATGCTGTCTGGATATCACGCTCCTGACATTTGGAAATTGCCATAATGTTGCAGGTTGTCTCATAACCTTTCGCCGCTGCATCTTCGATCATTGCGATCGCCTCAGGCATCGTGTTGATATAAGTAGCCACACGGATCAGATCTACCGGGCTGTCCGCACGGTCTCTGATACTGTGTTTGTAATCGCAGCGTCCCACATCCGCCATAATGGAAATCTTCATATCCGTATCATTATCCCCAACGATTGCACGGATATCCTCATCCTCTGCGAATTTCCATTTTCCGAATTTATTTACATCAAACTGCTTTTTGTCCGCACGGTATCCAAACTCCATATAATCCACACCGGCCGCCAGATTTGCTTTATATAAATCGTACACAAAGTCATCCGTAAAATAAAAATCATTCACCAGACCTCCATCACGCAGCGTTGCGTCCAGTACACGGACATCTTCACGTACTGACATCATGTTTCCTTTGATTTCCATCATTGTCTTCTGTCTCCTTTATTTCAAAATCACTTCTGTCATTTTATCCTACTTTATACCAAAAATCAACAAAAATATTTTATCGCTTTAAAGCGTTAATTTGACTTTTTTACAAACAATTCACATATTTTTCATTTTTTTTGTGAAATATCTCTGGATTTTGCCGGGCAAGGTGTTATAATGGAAACAGGCTATGTGGACGTATGACGTTGTCAACAGAGCAAAATTATTATTATGTAATTAATAGGAGGGAAAGAAATGGCTAGAACAAAAGTTATTTCTGCAAAAGAAGCTGCCGCACTGATCAAAGATGGCGATACTGTATTAGTCGGCGGATTCATGACAAATGGAACAGCAAAATCTATCGTAAATGAAGTAACAGCAAAAGACCTTACTGTTGTATGTAACGACGCAGGATTCGAGAATGAAGGAACAGGTCGTTTACTTCACAACGGTCTGATCAAAAGACTGATCGCTACACATGTAGGTCTGAACAAAGAAGTTGCTGCAAAATTCAACGCAGGCGAAATTGAGTTAAAACTTCAGCCACAGGGTACACTTGCTGAGCAGGTACGTGCAGGCGGAGCTGGCCTTGCAGGATTCCTTACACCAACAGGTATCGGTACTATCGTTGCTGACAGCACTTCACCGACAACTCTTGAAGGCAAACAGGTTATCGAATTAGATGGTAAAGAGTACCTTCTTGAGAAAGCAATCCGTGGTAACGTTGCAATCATCCAGGGATATATTGCTGATGAATCCGGAAATATCCGTTACAAAGGATCTACCCGTAACTTCAACCCAATGATGGCTTCTGCAGCTGATATCGTTATTGCCGAAGTTGAGAAAATCGTTCCGGCTGGCGAAATCGGTCCAAACTATGTGGAAACTCCACACATTTATGTTGATTATTTAGTTGTAAAGGAGGAAGCATAAGATGGAAAGAAGTGAAATCAAACCATATATCGCGAAACGTGTTGCAAAAGAATTACATGATGGTGATGTTGTAAATCTCGGTATCGGACTTCCTACTATGGTTCCGGATTACCTTGATCCATCTGTTAAACTTACATTACAGTCTGAGAACGGATTCATCGGTCTTGCAGCTGTTGATCCGGAAGATCCGGATGCTGCATACATCGTAAATGCAGGTGGACAACCGGCTGGTATCGAGAAAGACGGTATGTTCTTTGACAGTGCTACATCTTTCTCCATCATCCGTGGTGGACATGTAGATGCTACGATCCTTGGTTCTCTTCAGGTAGATGAGAAAGGAAATATCGCAAACTGGATCATTCCTGGAAAAATGGTTCCTGGAATGGGTGGAGCTATGGACCTTGTAGTAGGTGCTAAACGAGTTATCGTTGCTATGGAGCACACACAGAAAGGTGCACCAAAGATCTTAAAAGAGTGTACTTTACCGCTGACAGCAGAAGCTCAGGTAAACCTGATCGTTACAGAGATGGGTGTTATGGAGGTTACTCCGGAAGGAATCGTATTAAAAGAGTACAACCCGGAATTCACTGTTGAAGAGATCCAGGCTGCTACAGAAGCAAAACTGATCATCGCTGATGATCTGAAACCAATCGAGTAATGTAGCGTGCAGTGATTCTGAGAAGAATATATCAGCTTATGCTGACCAGAATCATGCATCAAATCTCACATATATTCGACTTGAATAAAATAAAAAACAATTTTATATTTTATTTAAAAAGGTGTGCTTTCCGGGAAGGCACACCTTTTATACATTTTCAATTGACTGTCTCAGATCCAGCATTCGCTGATCCATATTCCGCACATCAATGGCACAGGAAAACAGTTCTTTTTTCAACGCTTTTTCCTTTTTATGATGTTTCTTATACTGCAACTGATATTCCAGCACCGACCAGAAATCCATTCCAATCGTCCGCAGCTGAATTTCTACTTTTTTTCCATCTGTAAACTGCACGATTACGTGCAGACTCTGATAGCCACTGTTTTTCGGTTTTTTCACAAAATCCTTTTCTTTCACAATGGAAATCCCAGGTATCTGGTAAATAAAATCCCGCACACGATAAATATCATCGAGAAACAGGCAAATTACCCGAATTCCTGCCAGATCGTTGATGTATGTAAACACATTTTCCTCTGTGAGTTCTCTCTTCTTTTTTACCATTTTTGCAATGATACTTTCCCGGTCTTTTAATCGGTACTTTGTATGACTGATAATGCTCCGTCCGATTTCTTCCTCCTGCTGAAATCCAAAATCTGTAATCTGCGTCAACAGATATTTCATACAATCCAGATATTCATTCCGCAGATTTGGTTCATCCAAAAGTACCAGATCTGCACCTAGCTGAGTGCTATCCTCTTCTGTGGTTTTCTTACCTTTCTCTTTTTTACCGTTCAGTTTATCTACCGTATCTGTTGCGTTTTCTGTCTGGTCTGTTGTATTCTCATTCTTATTTATTTCAGCAGCTATCTTAACTACTGTATCTCCATTTGCATTTTTTAAACTTTCCGCGTTTTGTTTTATCTCTTTCACCTTTTCTTCTTTCAAATATACATCTCTCCTTTCTTTGCACACTCTATAATATATGCACAATCGTTTGATTTATGACCACTTTTTTATATTTTTCCTGTCATTAATTGATGTTGGAATCAAAAGATGCCATACAAATTGTTCCGTACTTTGTACTCCCACAATTCTACCCAATATTCGCATACTTCTTTGCAACATTTTCAGCATATGATCATCTGGTAAAATCCAGAATCAGGTTCTTGTAAATTGTTGGTAAAATTTCAGAACATCATCAGCAGTTCACACACAACGATCGTAACAAATATTCCTTCTCATTCATTTTCAAAACTTATTGGATAATATTGTGACTTTTTTATGCTAAACTACATCTAATGGGTGTAATAGCTATTACAGAAACTATTTACAGTAACTGCTTCGATCATCCATTACAACGATTCCAAAAATGTCGGAGCAATTGAGATCAATCGAACAGGGAAAAGAAAACATAAACGAGGGAAGTTATGACAAAACAAGAATTAGGGGATTTAATCATTGCTTTCACAGATGACTTTTATCGCATTGCAAAGGCAATTCTGAAAGAAGATGCTGATTGTGAAGATGCCATGTCGTCTGCGATTGTAAAAGGGTTTAGCAAAATCTGCACATTAAAACAGAAAGAATATGCAAAAACATGGTTTTCACGCATACTGATCAATGAATGTCAGATGATCCTGCGGAAACGTAAAAGGGAAGTCGCTTATGAGGAACGTGTACTGACTGAAGAAGCCGCACAGCTGGATTACTCCGATCTGTATCAGAATCTGATGCAGCTGGATATCTCCTACCGACTGCCACTGGTCATGTATTATTTTGACGGATTTAAAATACGGGAAATTGCTGATATTCTGGAAATGAGTGAAAGTGCGATAAAAATGCGGTTAAATCGCGGAAAAATCCAACTGCGAACCATGTTTGAAAAGGAGGCTGCCATATGAACCATGATCCGAAATATAATGAGTTTGAATATGAAAAAGAAAATTATCCAAAAACACCGGAACATTTTAAACAATTTGTTGCAGCTCAGGTAACAAAAGAGTTAAGCAAGGCATCTATTGTAAAGCACAGAGCACGCAAAAAATATTTTCCTGCAAAAGTTGCCGCTGCCGTGATTGTCTGCGCTGCCGTAGGCACTACCGGCGCATATGCAGGAGTAAAACAGTATCAGGCAAGATCACAACAGTATTTGCAGGAAACAGGACGTATCACTGCTCCGGAAACTTCTTCCGAAGAAGAAACTCCTGCTATTTCCGACAACACAGATTCCGTATCACCAGCTACCATTGTATCTGAAGAAAACGGACTTATTACTACTTTTTCTGATACCTGGCCGGATGTTATGCTGGAAATGTATGATTATGACAGTGAGTACCAAAAACAGCCAAATCAATATATGAATGTTATGGATGCTTATTATGATGGTGGATTACTTTCCATCTACGGTGAAGCAACCCCATATGGTATCAAAACCTTGGGAGACTGGTTTCTTCCTGACCGTATTGTTATCAATGATACAGTTTATCTGGCTACCTGGAACATCAATGGTATCTATGGTGACGGATGTGACCCACAATATAAACGCGGTGCATTCCATGCTACGGTAGAACTTTCTGATGTAAATCTTCCAGATACATGCAAAGTGCAGGTTCCACTGACGACCGCCAGAGATCCGAAGACCGGATATTTCTATATGCAGACCATCAGTTTTGATATTTCCGGTAATGCTAATATCAAACCTTCCGTCACTGCTTCTTCCAAAAACGGTGCAACGGTAACGGTTGGAGAAAGTAAAGTTTCCGCTTCCGGAACCTATCTCAGTCTGACCTGGAATTTTGGCCAGGACAAAGCCTCCTATGAAAAGTTCCATAAAATCATCTCCGGTAATACGATTCATAACTGGATTTACTGCCGCATTACTGATTCCAATGGAAATACCTTTGATACAAAGACAGATTCAGAGACCTTCTCCTCCATCTACTTTGACTCAAACGACACCGGAGATGATCATTGGAACACTTCCGGAGAAAGTACCTATGTTGATGATGACGGAAATTATTGTTTCCACACGAATATTTTGCTTCCAGCATTAACACAGGACTTCACCGCTTTGGAAGTCACACCATATCTCCATCTCGAGGATGGCACCGAAACTGATCTGGACTTTGCATCCTTCCGGGTGGATTATGAATAGTATAGTTTTAGCATGTTTTTCAGAAAGCCAGCAATTGCCGGCTTTCTGTTTTGAAGTAAAGCGGACATTCGCAATCCGCTTTTGCTACTTGCTCATGAACGCAGTCGCTTTGCTTATTCTGCTTTCATTTTCCACTTTATTGATTTGCTTTTTCCTTTTCCTCTTCAAGCTCACGAATACGCGCTAAAGCCGCCTGTAATTCCTGATTTTTTTCATTCAGTTCCTGATTCTTCTCATCCAATTCCTGATTCTTCTCATCCAATTCTTGATTCTTCTCACCTAATTTCTGATTTATAAGATCCAGTTCTTTTCCTTTTTGTTTCAAATCCTCCTGCATCTCATCAATCATCAACTGCACAGTATTCCGGTCAAGTTCCTGTAATTCTTTCGAAAACATATCCATCACTCCTTCGATATTTCGACAGATGTCATAGATTTGTTCATAGTATGCTCTAAACTCGGGATACTGCTCGATAATCGCAACAATCATTTCCGGATCATCTATACAAAAGAACGCAATCCATGCATCAAGTCGACTGTTTATCAGATACTTATTTTCTTTATTTTGCTGAATATTTTTAAAATTGTCAAGCGCTACGAATACATATTTTTGCAGCAGATTAAATTCCAATCCCGAATCTGATTTTTGCCCGAAAGAGTGAATATATACATCTGGAAATTTCTTAAATTCTGCCGGACTGTTCTCAAACAACACTATTGTATATACGTCTTTGATATCTTTATAGCTGAATTTTTTCTTTCGTTCACTTCTTACCCGCTTATATTGTCGTAACAACAAATCCGCTGAATAACAGGCACTTCTCTCTCCCGGAAACTTATATCCAATCTTTTGAATTTCCAGATTTGCAATACTTCCATCTGAAAGCTGCACTACAATATCCATAATAACAAGTGATGATTCATCTGCCAATCGTGTTCCATCATTTGGTAAAACTTCCATCACATGAACCTCCTGCTTTAATAACAGAGACAATAATTCATCAATACGCTCTGGTGTTGACTCTGGATTCAAAATCTCTTTACTCACAAAATCATACATCACTTTTACTCCCCGCGCTCCAGTGCAAAAATCAAGAAATTCCTCCTGCCGTTCTTCTTCCCACGAATAAAACGTACTCCACATCTTTTCGTTATTGTTAATCTCTTTCAAAATTGCTTCTCTGGTCTGCAGCATAGGAAAATAATCTCGTAACTTTTTTGTCATTACAAACAACCTCCTCCATACGAAATATTTACATATTTCAAGTTTCATTAGCTTTCTTCTTTTTCTATTTTCATAGTTTGACTAATACAATGTATCACTCTGTTTTTCTTGATATTTACCGAATCGGTGCAACAATATTTAGACTGCTCGTAAGATATCACCACTCTGATAACTATGCAATTTTATCTGAATCAGATTTGTTTGAAGAACGATAGCATGAATATATACCACTTCCCCCTGACCGTCAACCATAAATTTTTCTGCATTTCTTACACTATACAAATTGCACAACACGCATTTTTTCCCACAAATCCTTTATTTTCAAGACATGCAAAAAACAGGAGCGGAAAATCTACGGATTTTCCACTCCTGTTTTTTACTCATTTTCGTCTATATTTATAAAATGTTAGGGGCAAAAGATGCCATACGAATTGTTCCGTACTTCGTACTCCCACAATTCTATCTTTATAATTATTCCTCTTCGGTTGTCTCTTCCGGAAGGTTGATGGCAAGTCCAAGTTCTTCTAACTGTTTCTCATCTACAGTGCCCGGTGCCTCTGTCATCAGACAGGAAGCATCTTTTACCTTCGGAAATGCAATGACATCACGGATGGAATCTGCATGTACCATATGCATTACCATACGGTCTAAACCGTAAGCCAGCCCTGCGTGTGGCGGTACACCATACTTGAATGCGGAAAGCAGGAAACCGAACTGATCCCATGCACGCTCTTTTGTAAATCCAAGTACCTCAAACATTTTCTCCTGAATATCATCCTGATGGATACGGACAGAACCGCCGCCAAGCTCAGTACCATTTAACACGATATCATATGCTTTTGCACGGACAGCGCCCGGTTCAGAATCAATCTTGTCCCAATCCTCTTCCATCGGCATCGTAAACGGATGATGCATTGCCATATAGCGATTTTCTTCGTCAGACCACTCAAGTAACGGGAATTCTGTTACCCAGAGGAAATTATATTGATTCGGATCAAGCAGGTTCAGTTCTTTTGCCATATGAAGTCTCAATGCACCAAGAACTGCCCATACGACTTTATTTTTATCTGCAGCAAATAACAGCAGATCGCCCGGTTTTCCTTCCATAGCTTCTACTAATGCTGCCAGTTCTTCCTCTGTCATGAATTTTGCAAAAGAAGATTTGTATGTGCCATCTTCATTTACGCACAGGTAAGCCAGACCCTTTGCTCCATATGTTTTTGCCAGATCAACCAGTTTGTCGATCTGTTTACGTCCCATGGACGCTTTGCCCGGAACAGCGATACCTCGTACGCTGCCGCCGTTCTCCAATGCACCGGTAAATACACCGAATCCACAGTCTTTTACAACCTCAGATACATCATGTAATTCCATGCCGAAACGGGTATCCGGTTTGTCGGAACCGTAACGGTCCATCGCATCCTGCCATGTCATACGCGGAAGCGGGATCTGCACATCCACACCGATTGCCTCTTTGAATACATATTTTAACAGACGCTCATTTACGTCTAATACATCATCTACATCTACGAAAGATAACTCCATATCCGCCTGTGTAAACTCCGGTTGACGGTCAGCACGTAAGTCCTCATCACGGAAACATTTGGTAATCTGGAAATAACGATCATATCCGGAGCACATCAGCAGCTGTTTGAACAGCTGTGGAGACTGCGGAAGTGCATAAAAGCTTCCCGGATGTACACGGCTCGGTACCAGGTAATCTCTTGCTCCCTCCGGAGTAGATTTTGTCAGAACCGGTGTCTCAATCTCGATAAATCCTTCTTTTGCCATAAAATCACGCATCAGATAAGCCACTTTGCTTCTGAGCATCAGGTTACGCTGTAAATCCGGACGACGCAGATCCAGGTAACGGTATTTCAGACGGATCTCATCTTTTGTCTGGGAATTCTCCTCGATATGGAACGGCGGTGTATCGGACTCAGAAAGGATACGAAGACTCTCTGCAATCACTTCAATATCACCGGTTTTTAAGTTTTCATTTACTGCTGCAGAACGTTTCTGGATCTTACCAACAACTGCGATAACATACTCACTTCTGAGTGTCTCTGCTTTTGCAAATCCGTCGCTTCCTACACTGTTTTCATCAAATACGATCTGAAGCAGACCGGAACGGTCTCTCAGATCAATAAAGATCAGGCTGCCCAGATTTCTTCTTCTCTGTACCCATCCCATAACGGTAACGGTACTTCCGATATCTGCGCTGGATACCTCTGTACATCTATGGGATCTTTTCAATCCACGCATGGACTCTGCCATAATTTATTCCTCCTGTAATCACTCATGCACGATGCATTTCTGTTTTTCAAAAATCTGCATCTTACATCAGTTTCATTTCTTATTTAAAAAATTCTACAAAATCCTCATAACCTTCTTTTGAAAGCTGCTCTTTCTGGAATTTTTTATTTTTATTCATGCGGACAACCAGTACCTGCTCGCCGTTTGCACGGGCCTGCTGTGCCTGTCCGATCACTTCGCTGAGTTTGTCTCCCGGATATCCTTTTTCAATCAGATATGCCGTCTTCTTCGGCTGCTCCGGAATCTGAAATCCGTTTTCCATCAGAAGCAGAATAATACGCTCAAATCCGATGGAAAATCCGCAGGCCGGAACATCTTTTCCGGTGAAGTTTCCAACCATCTTGTCGTAACGTCCGCCGCCACCGCAGCTTCCGCCAAACTCCGGAATCGCAATCTCAAAAATAGTTCCTGTATAGTAAGACATGCCTCGTACCAGAGTCGGGTCAAATACCAGCTCAAAGGATGCTGTTTTTGTCGCATTGACTGCAGATGCGATCTCTTTCATATTCTGAACGATCTCTGCATCCAGATAGTCACCTAAAGTATCTGCCAGATAGCTGATGCCATCCTCTGCCTGCTCCACACCGGTGAACAGAGACAGATATTTGTCGATTGCTTCCTGTGCGTAGCCTTCTTTTGCAAGTTCCTCTGCAACGCCTTCCAGACCAATCTTGTCCATCTTGTCCAGAATGATAAATACGGTATCGAACTCTTCCTCTGCAAATCCGCTGTAAGCCGCCATTGCTTTTAAGATACGACGCTCGTTGATACGGATCTCAAAATTTTTGAATCCAAGTTTGCCAAGTGTGGTAGTCGTAGCAAGAATCAGCTCGATCTCTGCCAGGTTGGACGGCTCGCCAAGAATATCAATATCGCACTGCATAAACTGACGGTAACGACCTCTCTGCGGACGGTCTGCACGCCATACATTTCCCATCTGAAGTGCCTTAAACGGGGACGGCAGATCATTTGCATGGTTCGCATAGTAACGGCAAAGCGGTACGGTCAGATCATATCTCATACCGAAATCAACCAGATCTGCCTCACTCTGTGCTGTCTCTAATTTCAGTTTCTCACCACGTTTCAATACTTTGAAAATCAGTTTCTCATTTTCTCCGCCCTGCTTATTGCTCAGGTTTGCAATGTCTTCCATACACGGAGTCTCGATCGGAGTAAATCCGAATGCACGATACGTCTCCTTGATCACGCTCTGCACATAATCACGGATCTGCATCTCATCCGGCATAATATCTTTCATACCGTTTACCGGTTTTTTCTTTAAAGCCACTGTATATCCTCCATTCCATACAGATTGCTCTGTATTTTATATTACCTTATAAAACAGATTCCGATATCTGCTTTCGTATCCATTGCCAGACACAGACGTCTTTTCCAGTTTCTGTGTTCACATACATAGTTTATTATACGTTTGTGTGTTTGATATAGCAAGTGTTTTATCAGAGCTGACCACAGTTTTTCAGCAATTCCCGCTTCCGCTCTACCATCTCATCCACACGATCCAGGTAATTTATAATATCTTTTACATTTCCCACACGCTCGATACGCTTGCCATCTTCAAAAACAACTTTTGTGGTGGCACCTGCGCCAAGCGCCATAATGGTCTGTTTCTCTTCCATGATCAGAATGTTGTACACACCGGCTTTTCCCGGTTTTGCGTAACCGACATTTTCAAAATTACCTGCCATGTTTTTCTGACGATACAGATAATATGGCTCCAGTCCCATCTCGTGGCAGCACTCAGCGGTCAGATCAATAGTCTGCGCAGTATTTTCAATGTGCAGGTTCTCATACTGCTCTTTCTGCATCCGCAGTCTGGCCGCACGTTTGATGGCCAGAGAATGGACTGTAATATTATCCGGATCCAGTTCTTCCAGCTGTCGCATCGTCTCACGCACATCCTCGATGGTTTCCTCCGGAAGTCCCACGATCAGATCCATATTGATATTGTCAAAACCAACCTCCCGTGCAAGTTTGAAACTGTCGATGGTCTGCTGCACCGTATGCTGACGGCCGATGAGACGTAATGTTTCTTCTTTCATCGTCTGAGGATTGATAGAAATTCTGGAAATATTGTGTCTGTGGATGACTTCCAGTTTTTCTCTTGTGATACTGTCCGGTCTGCCGGCTTCTACCGTAAATTCCAGAAGCTGCGTCTGTTTCCGCGCTTTTTCCATTTTATTGTCGGCATCTGTTAAAGCATTTTCAGTTCCAGCTCCATCCATAAGATTCTGCGCTTCATCTATCACATCTATTTCATTCAAATGTTCATCTGCATAGATCATTCTGCCCTGCTCATCCGCAATGCCAAAATAGCTTCCAATCATAGTCAGCAGGCGGTCCATCTGCTCTGCGGAAAGTGTTGTCGGTGTACCTCCGCCGATATAAACAGAATTCAATACTTTATGCTTGCATACCTCTGCCGTGAAGGCAATTTCTTTTTCCAGTGCATCCAGATATTCATCCATGCGGTTCGCCCATTTTGCCAGCGGATAGGAGGTAAAAGAGCAATACAGACAGGTGCTCGGACAAAACGGAATGCCCACATACAGACTGTATCCGTTCTCATAATCAATACGGCTCAGCAGTTCCAGCTCCCGCTTTGCAACTGACAGACTCAGCTCGATCTTTTCATCAGAAGCAAGATATGTTTCCTTCATATAAGAACGAATCTCATCTTCGCTTTTTCCCTCCTCCAGAAGTTCCATCGGAATCTTCGTCGGACGGATACCGGTCAGAGTTCCCCACGGAAGTGTCTTTCCTGCATACACAGTCAGCAGGTAATACAATTGCTGCTTTAACTCGTTTTTCGTCTTTTTCCGATCTTCAAAATCAACCTGAACACTACCGTCCAGTGCCATTTTTTCTTTCATTGCACGATTCTCATGATCCTGTGCAACTGTTTCTTCTTTTGCTGCATCATCCTCTTCCTGAGTTTCCTTCTGATTATGTTCAAAAAACTTAAAATCAATCATCTGGTTTTTCCGGTCATAATTCACCACAAGATGAAATACACTTTCCGGAAACTCCTCCCGCGGCATGGCTTTTACAAGCACATCATGCTGTGGATAAAATGCTTTTACCAGAGAATGAATATCATATTCAAAATTTGGTTCATTTAATTGTACTGTGATCATCTTTATACCCTTTCGTGATAAAAGGAATTTTCATAATTATGAAAATTCCTTTTAAAATCATTATGCTAAGTACATATTATACTGTTTCTCGTATCCAATCGTAGTACGTGCCTCATGTCCCGGAAGGACAGCCGTATCATTTGGAAGTAAAAACAGTTTTTCTTTCACGGAACGCACCAGTTCCGACATGCTGCCACCTTTGAAATCCGTTCTGCCGACGGAGCCGCAAAACAGCGTATCTCCGCTTGCCAGCACTTTATTTCCATCAAAATAATAGCAACATCCACCCTCGGTATGCCCCGGTGTAGAAATCACTTTGATCTTAAATCCTGCCAGATCAAGTACATCACCGTCTTTTGCATACACATCAGCATCATATGTCTCCGGGTTGCCAAACATTGCAGATACATTTTTCTGAATGTCGTGCATGGTAGCTTCTTCTTTCTCGCTTGCATACACAGGAACGCCAAAGGCATCTGCCACCATACGCGCATGATGTGCGTGATCATAATGTCCATGTGTCAGCAATACTGCCTGCAGTTTCAACCCGCGCTCTTTGATGCGGCGGATCAGGTCTGCACCGTCTCCACCCGGATCAATGATCACCATTTCTTTTGTATCTGCGTTTACGATAAAGTAACAGTTTGTTCCGATATCGCCAACATTATATTCTTCAATTCTTAAATCTGCCATATACACTCCTGTTTCATTGTACTTATATTTATACTCATCGGAAACCAGATTTCACGCTCATTTTGCTTGTGAATCAACCCATCTGCATCCATGCGTTTGCTTATCAGCCTGTAGTACGCTCAATCTCAAATACACTTTCAATCTGGCGCAGCTTTTCGCTCAGCATACTCAGCTCATCTTTTCCTTTGGTATAGAAGGAAACCACAATCGTTGCAATTCCTTTCTTACTGGTCCGTGAATTGATCGAATCAATATCAATGCCACGCTCCGTAAACACTTTTGAAATATCTACCAACAAGCCGGTACGATTGTTTCCAAAAATTTTAAGTTCTGCAAGGTAACGGCCATGTCCGCCGTTTTCTTCGTCTGATGCTCCCTGCTGCCACTCTGCCTCAATGAGACGCTGCCTGTCAAAATCCGGCAGCTGCATGATATTAACACAGTCTGTTCTGTGAATGGACACACCACGGCCTCTGGTCACGAATCCGACGATCTCGTCTCCCGGAACCGGACTGCAGCATTTGGAAAAATGTACTGCCACATCCGTCAGACCTTTGACAATAATACCACTCTTCTTGTGGGTTGTCCGCTCGACTTCCGCATGTTTCTCTTTCTGCTCGGAAGCATTTTCTACTACCTGTGCATCGGTCAGTTGTTGTGTATGCTCCTTACGGTACTCTTCCATCATACGGTTTATGATCTGTGATTCCGTCAGACCACCATGTCCCACAGCAGCCAGCACAGATTCCCAGTCACGGAAACCATATTTCCGCTGTACCTTTGCCTGATAGTCCGGCTTATTGATATCACCAAAATTAATGCCTTTCGTTTTACAGTAATTCGTTAATAATTCCTTGCCTTTGATGATATTTTCTTCTTTAAACTGATTACGGAACCACTGATTGATCTTATTCTTCGCCTGGGTACTTTTTACCAGATTTAACCAGTCACGGCTCGGGCCCTTGGAATTTGCCGACGTCAAAATCTCGATCCGGTCACCGTTGCGGATATTATAATCTATGGTTACCAGCCGTCCGTTTACCTTGGCTCCGATCATCTTATTGCCCACGGCCGAATGGATTCCATAGGCAAAATCAATCGGTGTGGAGCCTTTCGGAAGACTCTTAACATCACCGCTTGGCGTAAAACAGAATACGCTGTCAGAAAACAGATCCAGATCACTCTTTAACAGGCTCATAAACTCCCGGTTATCGGACATGTCACGCTGCCATTCGAGGATCTGGCGCAGCCAGCTTAACTTTTCTTCCTCACCGTTGATGCTGTTTCCGTTATTTGCTTCTTTGTATTTCCAATGAGCAGCAATACCGTATTCAGAAGTACGATGCATCTCTTCTGTACGGATCTGAATCTCAAATGGCTGACCGGTTGGTCCGATCAGCGTCGTATGCAGAGACTGATACATATTTGGCTTCGGCATTGCGATATAATCTTTGAAACGTCCCGGAATCGGTTTGTATTTCTCATGGATCACACCCAGTGCTGCATAACAGTCCTTAACATCATCCACAATAATACGGATTGCAAACAGATCATAGATCTGATCCAGAGTTTTGTTCTGGTTTACCATTTTCTTGTAAATACTGAAAAAATGTTTTGCCCTTCCCATAACCGTAGCCTTGATACCCGCATCCTTCAGACAGGCCTCCACATCATTCATCAGTCTGTGGACATACGCATCTCTGGCAGATTTCCGGACAGCAATTTTTTCTACCAGATCATAATACGCTTCCGGCTCCAGATACTTTAACGACAGATCCTCCAGCTCGATCTTGATCTTGGAAATACCGAGCCGCTGTGCGATCGGTGCATAGATATCCATGGTCTCACGGGCTTTTTCCTTCTGCTTCTCCGGCTTCATATATTTCAGCGTGCGCATATTGTGCAGACGGTCTGCCAGCTTGATAATAATGACACGGATATCCTTTGCCATGGCAAGGAACATTTTTCGCAGATTTTCTGCCTGCACTTCAATCTTATCCGCATCATAGGCAATCTGTCCCAGCTTTGTCACACCATCCACCAACAATGCCACTTCCGGACCAAATTCTTCTTTGATCTCCTCATCAGTCATGACCGTATCTTCCACTACGTCATGAAGCAGTCCCGCCACGATTGTTTCCTTATCCATCTCAAGCTCCGCCAAAATGATGGCCACATATAATGGATGGATAATATACGGTTCTCCGGATTTACGCACCTGCGTCTTATGTGCTTCCGCAGCAATCTGATATGCCTTTTCCACCATGGAAATATCTGCTGACGGATGATATTTCTGTATAATCTCAATCAGATCCCGATGCAATTCCTCCGGACTGACAAAATCCCTGATTGGAACGATCGCTGAGTCCAGAACGGCTGCCGGCTCAATTGACTGAAGCGCAGCTTCATCAATCTGCATTTTCGTCCGCGGTATGTTATTGTTTTCTGAAATTATCTTTTTTTCTTTTGTTTCCATCTCGATCCCACCTATTCCAACATTATAATGAAATTTATTATAAATTGCAACGCTTTCCAAATGCAGATGCTGCTTGTTACCGCCATCAACGCCATACCAACGGTAACTTAATTGTTACTTTTTAGAGTATCACACGATTTTACAAAAAAATAGCCATTTTTTTGAATTTTCTTGAAAACAAACTACTTTTCAGATACAATGCTTAGTAGAAACGCCAATTTACTATAATTTTTGGCAATGATAAGGAGGCAATTATGGCACAGAATCCAATCGTAACAATTGAAATGGAAAACGGCGATATCATCAAAGCTGAGCTTTATCCGGAAATCGCCCCAAATACAGTAAATAATTTCATCTCTCTGGTAAACAAAGGATTTTATGACGGTGTGATCTTCCACCGTGTCATCAGAGGTTTCATGATCCAGGGCGGAGATCCGGAAGGAACCGGTATCGGCGGACCGGGATACAGCATCCACGGCGAATTCTCCAACAATGGTTTCACAAACAACTTGAAACATACACCGGGTGTTCTTTCCATGGCACGTACTATGATGCCAAACTCCGCCGGAAGCCAGTTCTTCATCATGCATGCAGCTGCTCCGCATCTTGATGGCGAATATGCAGGCTTCGGTAAGGTCATCGAAGGTATGGAAAATGTAAATAAGATCGCAGAAGTTCGTTGCGATTACAGTGACCGCCCAATGGCTCAGCAGAAAATGGCAAAAGTAACCGTTGAGACATTTGGTGTAGATTATCCGGAACCGGAAAAATGCTAATTTGTTTGCATGGCTAAAACTTTAAAATAATGAAAGCGTCCCATTTTATTTTTTCTTGTCAGCTAGCAATCGCTTGCCAAGAAAAAATAAAATGGGACGCATTTACGTTACGATGCAAAAATTTTTACGCCATGCCTCTTAACGTCGCCGTGCCCGCGCCTTATATTTCTTCTCGCCGAAGATCCAGAACAGGATCAGTGCGATCAGTGTTCCGATCACCATGCCCACAATGACATCGCTCGGATAATGCACGCCCACATAGAGTCTGGACAGCGAAATTGCAAAAGCCAGAACCAATGCCGGCACACCGATTCCACGCGGACAGCTTTTATAGATCACAACTGCCGATGCAAAAGAAGCGGATGCATGACCGGAAGGGAATGACCAGTCCGGCTGTGCTGCGATCAGGCACTGCAATCCTGCTACCACTTCATAAGGACGGACCCGTGCCACATAATTCTTCAGCAGGAAGTTCGTCACGCAGAGGGAACCCAATAATGCCAGCAGAGAAAGGAGTCCCGCACGTCTGGTCTTTTTGGAAAACAGCAGAACAATGGATAACACGATCCATACGATTCCCGTGTTGCCAAGATTCGTGATGGCGATCACAATCGGATTCAGTGCTTCCATACGCAGATGTTCCTGAATAAAAAGCAGAATCTGCCCATCCCATATATGTAATTGTTGAATAACGGTATCCAGCGTTATCATTGCTCTCTTTCCTTTCCAGATTGTTTTATCAAACGTGTGCTATCACACACTTCACCGTAATTTTCCAGTAAAGAAAGTCCCACTGTACAAAAGCAGGTATCAGTGGGACTCCATAATATTTATCAGAATTTAAAGATTGCCACTCCGTATGGTGGGAGTTCGTATGCGAAGGAATACGGTCTTCCGTCACATTCTGATTTTTCAGACTGATAAACAGTCGGACGTTCTGTGCCCTCGCCACCGAATTTTGCATCATCGCTATTCAGCAATAACGTATATTTTTTCTTTTTCGGTACACCCACGCGATAATCCGGACGTGCCATCGGTGTAAAATTGCATACAAACAACAGGTTGTTTCTGCCGGATTTTCCGTGACGAACAAAGCTGAAAATACTGCGGTATCCGTCGTTCGGATTGATCCATTCAAATCCGTCCGGCTGATCATCCAGTTCATACATTGCCGGATATTTTTTATAAATAGTCAGCAGTTCTTTTACAAATGCCTGTAAATGGCTGTGGTTCTCATCGTTTAAAAGTTCCCAGTCAAGTTCCCGTTTTTCGCTCCACTCCCGGAGCTGTCCGAAGTCCTGACCCATGAACAGCAGCTTTTTGCCCGGATGTCCCATCATAAACGCATATCCTGCCATCAGATTGCGGTATTTGTCAATGCCAAGTCCCGGCATTTTATTCAACATGGAACATTTCAGATGAACAACCTCATCGTGAGAAAGTACGAGAATGTATTTCTCACTATAATTGTAACTCATGGCAAATGTCATCTTATTATGATTGTCTTTGCGGAAATATGGATCCAGTTTCATGTAATCCAGAAAATCATGCATCCATCCCATGTTCCATTTATAAGTGAAATCCAGTCCGCCGTCCTCGGCTTTTCCGGTTACCATCGGCCATGCGGTGGATTCCTCTGCGATCATAACTGCTCCCGGATTTCTGCCGCAGACCAGTGTATTCAGATGGCGGAAAAATTCAATCGCTTCCAGGTTTTTATTTTCACCGTATTGATTTGGAACCCATTGTCCGGCTTCTTTACCATAATCCAGATACAGCATGGAAGCAACCGCATCCACACGAAGACCATCAATATGATACTTCTCTACCCACAGTAATGCAGAGTTCAGAAGGAAATTCTTGACCTCAGTCTTACCATAGTCAAAAATCTTGGTTCCCCAGTCCGGATGCTCACCTTTTCTCGGATCCGCGTACTCATAGAGGCAAGTTCCGTCAAACTCAGCCAGTCCGTGGGCATCCCGCGGGAAATGCGCCGGAACCCAGTCCAGGATAACACCGATCTTATGTCTGTGCAGGTAATTGATCATATATGCAAAATCCTCCGGTGTTCCGTAGCGGGATGTCGGTGCAAAATATCCTGTTACCTGATATCCCCAGGAACCGTCAAACGGATACTCGGAAATTCCCATCATTTCTACATGGGTGTAACCCATTTCCTTGACATATTTTGTCAGTTCTACTGCCAGTTCACGGTATGTATAAAAGCCGGTGTCTTCCTCATAGCCTGCATGACGTTTCCAGGAACCCGGATGCACTTCATAAATGGACATTGGCTGACGGTACACCTCATCATCCTTATGTGCCGCACGTGCTTCCATCCATTTTTCATCGGACCATTTCAGCTTACTGATATCTGCGACTTTTGATGCAGTGCCCGGACGCAGTTCCGCATAGTTTGCATAAGGATCTGCCTTATAAAGTTTTCTGCCATCCTGGGTTTCAATGAGATATTTGTACATATCACCAATCTTTACATTGCTGATAAACAGTTCATAAATTCCATTTGGCTCCAGACGTTTCATTTCATGAGAGGTCTCATTCCAGTCATTGAAAGAACCAATGACCCATACACGTTTTGCATTTGGTGCCCATACCGCAAAGTTGACACCCTGCCATCTGCCCTTTTTACATGGATGCGCCCCCAGTTTCATATACATGTCATAATGTACACCTGCGCCGAACAGATACATATCATACTCAGAAATGTTCCCCATAGTGTTTTCCTCCTTAAAACCACTCACTTTTATTGCGATTATTCAAAATCTTTTTCATGAAGAATCAGATAATCATTCTCATTATATTTCTTTGAGAAAATAGAACCAAACGCCTTCTTGATTCCACCGCCTTCTGCATTTTCAATCGCCTCATCCACAATATCCTTGACCTCGGCCAGTGTGGTTGCACGCTCCAGTTTTTGGATATTGTTGATACGATTGTATAAAGCGAGTACCCCCATCTGGTCAATGGTGCACTCCATCTCTTTTGCATAAGATTTTCCGAATTCTACCAGTTCATCGATCGTAAAAATAGGGATGTCCACTTTCTCGGTAAATTTCTTTGCAAAACCAAAATCCAGCTGCATTGCCTTGCGGATTCCAGCTCTCGTATCCTCCAGAAGGATCACCATACCTCTTGTATTCTGTTCCATCAACTGAGACATACGGAGTGCGGTCTCACGGTTCAGTTCTCCTGCTTTATCAATGATCAGATAACCACCGTCAATCTGCGGAATCAGTGCCGCAAAATCTTTTCCATTCAATGAAGATGCACTGATCTTACCAATCTTGGCATCTTCATTTCCTACTTCTTTCTCAATAGCTTTGATCAGACTGGTGGCAAATACGGTCTTACCGCTGCCTTCCTCACCCTGGATCAGAATGTTGCCTGTCAAAGATGTAACCGAATTACCAAGTCTGGATTTTACTCCCAGTAAAATCTGGCTGATCTGATCTTCCATACCCGGAACCGGAAGGAAATAAGAGAACAGTTCTTTCTGTTCTTCCGTCAGCTCATATGCTTTCTGCTCTTCTTTCAGATCATCCGGCAGTTTGATCTCCGGCAAAACACCGGTATCCTGTGAAACCGCTGCTGCTTTGCCTACCGGTACTTCCACATTGGCGTTCTCCACAAACATTTGTGTCGCCTGTGCCAGCATTTTCTCCAATTCTTCATCCGGCGCGGATTCTACCACATGCAGTTCATCCTCATCTGCTTGATCCTCCATGGATACAGATACTGTTTCTGACGCAGCTTCTGTGTCTGTAGTTTCTGCATCTCCTGCTTCTGTATGTCCAGACTCATCCGGAGTTTCTGCACTCACTCTGTTCTGATATGCAGAAAGGTCGGGCATTTCCCTTGTAACACCCGAAATATCAGCTGATGCAGCTGCTGCAATATCTTCTTCTACTACAGAATCAGATGTATCTGTAGATACCGTATCAGCGGCTGTATCATCCGCTTCACTGTTTTCCTGTGCCATTTTTCTTGCAAAATCAGAATCAGCTTCCTCAACAACGGAAGTCTCTGCCTGATCAGCGTTGTTTTCTGCGGATGTAGATTTCATAACTGCATCAACATCAGAATCTGTAGATTCTGCTTTTGCTGCTGTCGTTTCATCTTCAGACGATATATCATCCGATGCTTCAACGTTTTCTGTCTCTTCAGGAGCTGCTGCGCTCTCATTTTCTGCCGCTTCTTCATCGGCTTCCTTCATCACATTACCAGAAGCAAGTTTTGCAGCCACGGTATCTTCCGGAACCGGAAGATCTTCTCCCGGTGTCGCAGACAGAATCGGGATCAGTGTCTTCAGACGCTCCATGATCTGACCGGCTTCCAACAATGCATTTTCTTTGGACATTTCCAGCTTCTTCTGATCTGCTGCTGCCATGGCAGCTTCCGCCGCACGCTTTGTCTTCTTCCACTCTTCCAGTACTTCCTCAATACTTGCCTGTGCAGAAGCGACTTCCTCGGCATCTGCCTTTTCACCGGCATGTTTGATTTCTTTTATCTCACTTTGTGTATCATCTGCATTTTCTCTTACTTCTTCTTTTGCAATATCCTGCTTTTGAGTCTCCTGCTCTTCTTTTTCCGATTCTTCCTGTTCCTTCATTAAAGCATGGAAATCTTTTTTCAGGGAACGGTCTACCTGGGCGTTGATTTTTTCCTGATCAAAGGCATGCTCTGCCTCTTCTTCATGCTCGCCATTCAGATATGGAATATCACTGACAATCTTTTTGATATTTTCCATCGTATCGGCAACGGTTTCTTTTTCTGTAGCATTCATGATCTGACGCATGCTTTTCGCCAGTTCTTCCTGCAACTTGGAAGTATTAAATTTACTTGCCGTTACAGTTGTCTCCGATGATTCTTCGGATGTGCACTCCGCTGTCTTTACCATCTCTTTGATGACATTTTTCCGTTCTGTGCTCTGCGGCAGACTGATTTCCACCATGCCTTTTTTCTCACGGAACTGCTTGTATTTATCCTCCTGTGCCGGAGTCAACGGCTGATACAGACGCTTCAGATCCAGTGCTTTCTCCACGTATTCACCATCCCCGAACCAAAGGATCAGTTCATCGCAGGTTTCCACACACTTGTCCCGCAGCTCTGCCTGTCCGTACAGAACTGCCAGCTCATAAGCCCATTTTTCTGTATATTCATGTTCTTTGAGTTCTTCCAGGATTGCAATACGGTCTGTCAGTGGCTGATCTTTCAGACAGCTGATCTCATAAGCCAGCACATAACGCATATTATCTTTCGGTGCTATCTCAAGGAATTCGTTGTAATATTCCTCTGCCTCATCCACATGTTTTGCCTTAATGGCTACCTCTGCCAGCTGGCACACGATATTTCTGCCAATCGGAGAATGATCATATGCCTGCAGCAATACTTCACGGCATGCATCGTATTTGCCTGTTTTTTCATAAATCTCGCCAACCATGCACAGCGTTGTGCTGCTGCGGACCTTTTTCCAATTGATGGTATCTGCCATCTCCGCTGCTGTCAGATAATCTCCTGCTGCGAACAGATTCTGAATCTGCTCCAGTTTCAGTTTATACTCATACTTATCCACCGTTATTCACCTCATGTCTGTATTTTATTGATTTTTCAGATGTTATTTTTTCTTTTTAAAATTGATATGTTTTGTTTTTGACTCTTTTTCTTCTGTTTTTTCTGCAAATTCTTTCTCTGGATCTTTCATCTTCACCTGATTAGTCACGGTATCCACCGTATCAAGCTCGATATATTCCTTCGTCTGCTCCGGCAGCTGCCGTTTTCTCAGCACATGTTCTACCACTCGTTTTATGATATAGTACAGTACCGCAAAAATCGGTACACCAAACAGCATTCCTATTACACCGAAACTTCCGCCGAAAAGCAGAATTGCAAAAATAACCCAGAACGGTGACAGTCCCGTCGTGTTGCCAAGGATTTTCGGTCCGATGACATTTCCGTCCACCTGCTGCAAAATGATAATGTAGATAATGAAGTAAATTCCCTTCATCGGATCTACCAGAAAAATCAGGATTGCACTTGGAATAGCTCCGATATACGGTCCGAAAAACGGAATGACATTTGTCACACCGACAATTACACTGACAAGTGCCACATACGGCATCCGCAAAATTGCCAGACTTGCAAAACAGATACATCCGATGATCAGGGAATCAATGATCTTTCCGATAAAAAATCCACCAAACACCTCGTCTGCTTTCCGGACAACTTCCATCACTACGTTGCCGTAACGTGGACGGAAAATTGCATAAATGATTTTCTTTAACTGCCCGATAAATTTTTCCTTTGTCATCAGGACATATACGGAAACGATAAATCCAATGATCACATTAAATATAGCTTTCACCACGTTATAGACACCGGTCGTAATACTCGCAATAAAATCAGACTGCTGCAGTACACTCTTGCGCAGCCATTCCTCCAGATATTTGGACGCATCTGCGATAAATGTATCCAGCGGACCGGCCAGTGGGCTGTCCTGTTTTAAGAAGCGGTCTACCCACTCGGTCAGGTTCTGCACTTTTTCATTCATGCTCAGGACAATATCCTCGATACATACGATCAGCTGCGGTATGATCAGCCAGATCAGCACTACAATGATTGTCAGAAATACCGCCATGGCAAACGCTACCGATGCAGCTCGTATTTTCTGACACTGCTTATGTGTCAGTTCTTCTGACTTCTGTCTGCTTTTTTTATATAAAAAACGTTCAAACCATTTCATGATCGGATTGAGCAGATATGCCACGATCAATCCCACAATAATAGCCTGAAGACTTTGAAAAATCTCCTGAAAACCGGAAAATAACCCGTCAAATCTCAATACCACAAAAAAGATTGCGATACACACCATTACCACCAGAATGGCCGTCAGACCAATTGCCAGGTAAGGGCGGATATCCAGATTTACTTTCTTTTTCTCCGGTTGTTTCTGAGTTGCAGTATATTCTTTTTTTGTCTCTTCCTGCATGCTAAAACTGCCTTTCTAAAAATCCGGGAATCCGGTTGCAGACTCCACTGAAAATATGAAATAAGTATACCATACTTTTTCTGTACATAACAGAATTGTTCACAAAAAAATCAAAAGAATCCCGTTTCCAGGATTCTTTTTGACTTTATTCATCAGATATTTTTCAAGTCGAACGCACGTGAGACTTGGTGCGTGATTCTGGTCAGCGAAAGCTGACATATTCTTCTCAGAATCACTGTACTCTACACTTTCGTTTCTTTTCTGTTTGAGGATCTTAATCTCTGTAATAATTGATCAGGCAGCCTTTCAGAATAATGGTTCTCTCATCGTCTGTCAGATCACCCATTTTCAGTGTGAACGATTTTAACCCGCCGTCTTTTACCACGTATGCCTCGATATCTGTCAGCTTGTCCTCAATGGCTTTGCGTACATTCGGGACAAACAGATAATCACCGTTTGCAAATGGCAGGTCTCCTTCCGGAATCAGGAATGGAAGCATACCCCAGTTGATCAGGTTGGAACGGTAACGTTTTGTTGCATATTCATTTGCAATATTCGCCCATCCGCCTAATACTTTCTGACAGGAAGCAGCCTGCTCTCTGGCGGAACCGTCACCCGGTTTTACTGCAAAAATCGTACTTCCGATACCAAAGTTTTCACGGTTCAGATCCGGATATTTTGTCTTGATTGTCTCGATCACCGGTGCAAGTTCCGGTAATGCTTCCGTCGGTTTTTCACCGTTGACTCTTGCTTTCTCTGCCTTCTGTACTTCTTTCGCACGGCCGACATATTCCGGATCCTTTCTGGACAGGGCAAACTCAGCCAGTGCCAGCGGATTGGAACGGTAGGAAGAAGTCTCGCCGGACGGAATCAGCTCATCTGTTGTAGTAACCGGATCGTGGATCTCAGATACTACTTTCAGTACCAGGTTGTCTGTCAGTGCACTCATTGCCGGCCAGTCTTTGATGTTCGGTCCGAATTTCAGTTCCTGATCCGGATCAGCTACACCCTTGCTGTCAAATACACGGTTTTCATAAATTGATTTATCAAAGAAATATTTCGGTCCTGTATATTCTACATCCAGATCCGTTGCCGGTGTCAGATATCCTTTGTTTGCAGCGGTTGCAGCGATGGAACGTGCATCCATCAGTGCTACGGAAGCGATCTGACCGTTCTGCAGTTTGGAGCCTTCCCGGTTCGGGAAGTTTCTCGTTGTATGACGGATACTGAATCCATTGTTGTTCGGTGTATCACCAGCTCCGAAGCATGGTCCACAGAATGCAGTTTTCATGATCGCACCGGTCTCCATGATCTTCGCTGCTGCACCATTTTTTACCAGTTCCATATAAACAGGCATACTTGCCGGATATACACTTAAGGTAAACTCATCCGGTCCGATACTCTTGCCATTCAGAATGTCTGCTGCTGCACAGATGTTTTCAAATCCACCGCCGGCACAGCCTGCGATAATACCCTGATCTACATACAGTTTTCCATTGCGGATCTTGTCACGCAGTTTATATTCTACGGCTCCGTCCAGACTTACCAACGCGTTCTTCTCAACCTCTGCCAGAACGTCTTCCAGGTTTGCATTTACTTCTTCAATCGTATATGTATTGCTCGGATGAAATGGCATAGCGATCATTGGTTTGATTTCGCTTAAGTTCACTTCTACACAGCCATCATAATAAGCAACTTTCTCTGGTTTCAGTTCTGCATAATCTGCAGATCTGCCATGGATATCATAAAATTCTCTGATTTTGTCATCCGTTACCCAGATGGAGGACAGGCAGGTGGTCTCTGTGGTCATAACGTCCACGCCGATACGGAAATCAGCACTCAAAGATGCCACACCAGGTCCGACAAACTCCATAACTTTATTATTCACATAACCGTTTTTAAATACGGCACCGATAATTGCCAGAGCCACATCCTGCGGTCCGACACCTTTCATCGGCTCACCGGTCAGATAGATCGCTACCACACCCGGCATTTTGATGTCATATGTTTTGCAGAGCAGCTGTTTTACCAGCTCCGGTCCACCCTCGCCCATTGCCATGGTACCCAGTGCACCATATCTTGTATGAGAATCAGAACCAAGAATCATTTTTCCGCCGCCTGCCAGCATTTCACGGGCAAACTGATGGATGACTGCCTGATGAGGCGGTACATAAATTCCACCATATCGCTTTGCACAGCTCAGACCAAACATATGGTCATCCTCGTTGATGGTTCCACCAACAGCGCATAAACTGTTGTGACAGTTTGTCAGTACATACGGAACCGGAAATTTCTCCAGACCTGATGCACGGGCAGTCTGAATGATACCGACAAAAGTAATGTCATGGGAAGTCAGCTTATCAAATTTAATCTGCAGCTGTTCCATATTTCCGGAAGTATTATGTGCTTTCAAAATACGATATGCCATTGTACCCGTTGCAGCTTCTGCAGCGGTCACTGTTTTTCCTGTTTTTGCCGCAAGACATGCAGCAGCCTCCTGATTATCTTCGATAATCTCCGTTCCATTGAGCAGATATACACCATTCTCATGTAATTTCATGGTTCTGTGCCCTCCTTAGAAAATTCTTTTTTACACTCTCTGTTGTTCTGTCAGTGATTTTGACAATAATTCTTCTCTATTATAATAAGGTGCCTCATAAAAAGCAAGGTTTTTCACTTCAGTCAATTAAAGTTGTAAATCGTACCATTAATGTTATTCCTTACAGCGGAACGTAAGCTTCACCCGGAAGAGATCATCCTCCAGATCAATCTCAAATTTGCCGCCCATAAGTTCCGTCAGCATTTTTGAGATGGAAAGTCCCAGACCGCTTCCTTCGGTACTGCGGGATTCATCTCCCCGCACAAACCGCTCCGCCAGCGTATCTGCATCCACATTCAGCAGTTTTTCAGAAATATTTTTCATGGTAAAGGTTGCCTCATAGCCATCCTTAGCCACCTCCGCATACACCCGTGTGTCCGGCATCGCATACTTTGCTGTATTATTATACAAATTTCCGATGACACGCCACAGCTGTCTTCCATCTGCATAGATCATCACCGCTTCCTTTGGGAATTTACTGATGACATTCAGCCCTTTCTGCTCCAGTTTTTCATTAAATTCACCACCGGTCTGACGCACCAGTTCCACCAGATCAATGTCATCCATCTGCAGTGTAATATTTCCGGAAGAAATACGGGACACATCCAACAGATCTTCCATTAACTGTTTTAAGCGCATCGCTTTCGATTCCAATACTTCTATATAGGATTCCGCACTTGGATTATCGATTTTTTCCCGGCGCAGCAGACCTATATAATTAATGATGGATGTAAGCGGTGTCTTGATATCATGGGAAATATTCGTGATCATATTCGCTTTCATCCGCTCATCCCGTACGCTTTCACCGATGGCATTGGCCAGACCCTCGCCAATATGATTGATGCCTTCCGCCAACTGATATTCATCGCCCTGATACTCACTCAGATTCAGCTTATAATCAAATTTTCCCTGGGTGATCTGTTCAATACCTTCCAGGATCTTCCTTCGCTGTATCACACGTTGTGAAAAATAGATCAGCGTGAACACCAGGAAGATTGCCAGCAGAATGTATGCCCAGATGTACCCACAGTGAAAAGCCAGATAGGCTATGGCGACATTTGACAGTACAATCCCCCAGATTACCAGAGTCATCCGGTTGCCCAGATAACGGTTATGCATAGTGTCTTTCAGATTGACCAGCAGCCAGTGCAGGTAACTGTTTTCAAAAAATGTATCTGCTTTTACCCGACGCACCAGACTCAGGTACATGCCCATAAAACAGCAATCCGCTAATACGGCAAAGGTTCCTACTATAACCATACGGCTCATAACACCATAACTCTGGCTGTGCACCCGCATGCCAAGTGCCGTCAGGCAGATACTGAACACAAACAACAGCGCAATGGGAATCTCCGTCCGGATCTTGTCAAAATTCGTCAGATGCACTTCCTTATCTTCACTCCGTTTTGCCGCAGCTACTGTCATATAACACAGTCCGATCAGCCACACCACAATACCGACTGCTGCCAGCACAAGACTCCGCTGCGCCCAGGGATACAATTTATCAAACTCCCGCTTTGCCACAGCCAGATCATCCTCCTGTGGGAATTTCACATCCACCGCTACGATCAGACTGAAGTCGCCTTTCTGCAGTTCATTATACTGTGCCATGTTCTGATAATAGTTATTTTCCATTCCGCCAATGTTTGTCTCAAAGCGGAACGTTTTGTTGTTATAACTCAGATACCGTCCGTATTTTACCGCCTGATCATAGGCATCTTCCTGCGTTTTGGTTTCTTTCATATTTGTCACATATGTATTATCCCTAAGATCACCCAGCCAGTAATATACATTGGTATTATTCTGGTCATATTTGTTGTTGTAAACTTTGTAATCCGCAATTTTTTCCGGTGATGCGTTCACGGTCTCCGGACGGTTCTCATCAAATACTCCGTCCGTTTCAAACGCTTCCCGCAGATTCAGATAATCCAGCAGCTGCATCATCTGTTTCGAAAACGTCCGCTCAAAATAACCGGATTCCACGAAAGAAGAATTTTGCAGATCCCCCATATTCAGCATATTCTGATTGACACAGGTACTGAACAACACGATACTGACTGAGGCCACCACCGCCGCAATCATCTGCAGACCGATCACAATGGCTTTTGCCAGTGATGAATAGCGCTTTCTGTTCTGTTCCATCGATTACCTCGGTTCTATTTTTTCAATCTTGTATCCAACTCCCCAGACCACTTTCAGATACTGCGGCTCCTTTGGATTAATCTCTATTTTTTCTCTGATGTGGCGGATATGTACCGCTACTGTATTGTCCGCTCCGATGGCTTCTTCATTCCATATATTTTCGTAAATCTGATTAATAGAAAATACCTTGCCCTGATTTTTCACCAGAAGCAGTAAAATGTTATATTCAATCGGAGTCAGACGGACTGCCTCTCCATCCACACTGACGGACTTCAGATCGTCATTGATCGCCAGTCCGCCGCTCTGAAATACTTTGCTGGACTCTGCCGCGTTGCCCAGCTTTGTATAACGGCGCATCTGGGAATTGACCCTTGCCACCAGTTCCAGCGGATTAAATGGCTTTGAGACATAATCATCCGCTCCTACATTCAATCCGAGAATCTTGTCTGAATCTGCTGTCTTTGCTGACAGCACGATGATTGGCATATTGCTCTCTTCCCGGATTTTTAAGATTGCACGGATTCCGTCCAGACGCGGCATCATTACATCGATGATGACAAGCTGTATCTCTTCCTTGCGAAGTACCTCCAGAGCCTGCACACCATCATACGCCTTAATCACATGATATCCTTCCTGCTGGAGATAAATCTCAATGGAATCTACAATTGCTGTATCATCATCACACACTAATATATTGTTCAACAAAATCTCTCCTACTCCTTTCCAAAGATCAGATCTTTCAACAGCGAACCTGCATCCCGTTTTTCCTTTTTCCGGGCTGTATTCTGTGCCTGCTCTGCCGCAAATTCATCTGCCAGAACCGCCTGACGGATGGATTCTTCATCCGGAAATTCCGGATTTGGATGCACGCTCTCTCCTCCGGAACCATCCGCTGCATCTGCTGTCTGCTCCTGACCATCCGCTTTTGCGTTCTGACTTTCCCTCCATTTAAAATAAGCTGCATTTGTATTGATCTTAATATCCGGTTTTTCCGCCGGTGCCGGTTCGCACAGTATATCCTCCGGTTTCTTTGTTCCGGAATTTTCAAAATACTGCTCATTCACTTTGATTTCCGGACTGGAAGGCGGTGTGTAGATCATGTTTTTTGCATACTGTACTCCGGTTTCCCGCTCAGCATCCAAATCCCTTTTTTTTCGTGCCCGCTCTTTATTGATATCATCAATAATGGACAGGTATTTCTTTGTGTCCGTCAGATCCGCCAGTTGCCCCTGTAATTCGTTTTCATGTGCCTGCAGCTTGTCCTTCTGTTCCCGCAGATCTTTCCGGAACTGCAAAAACAAATCATTCATGGAATCGTTGGTATGATCCATCAGTTCCCGGATCGCACCGATCATATCTGCCGTATAAATGACAGATGCAGCATACACATCCTCCGCGTTTGCATTGGCCGCCTCAATAATTTCATCCCCTTTTTTACGAAAAGCCCGCTCCGCATTGCTTCTGCTCTGCCGTGTCTGCTCATACTGATCCATCATATCGTAAATCCCCTGATTCAGCCGATCCAACAGATTCAAAAACTGCTTGCGGTCTATGATTACTTTATCCGGGTGTCCATTGTATGTTTCACTTTTTGAAAATGCCACATGGATTTCTTTTAATACCCGCTCTACTTTATCTTGTGGGCTCATAGTTTCCTGTCCTCATTCCTTCTTCTTTTCTACTTGAATTTTTATACTTCGATCAGTTCATACTGGTCAGTACCAAGACCAATCTTGACCGCATGCTCGATGCAGCTTCTCCAGTTTGTATCCGGATGTGTAAAATAGAAATGATCGTGTCCGTGTCCGCAGTCACATTCTCCGTGCTCATGTTTATGCTGCTCTATATTTTCAGCCAGCACACTGTTTGACAATACCGGCTGCTGATTACACAGATCCGCGCAAGCCATGTCCAGAGCTACCGGATCAAAAGATGCCAACATACCAACGTTCGGAATGATCGGGCGGTCATTTTCTGGATGACAGTCACAGTTCGGTGACACATCACAAATCAGTGAAATATGGAAACACGGACGATCCTTGCAGATTGCCAGCGTGTACTCTGCCATTTTGCAGTTTAAGATATCATTGGACTCGGAAAGCCCCGGTGTCACTGCATCTTTCGGACAGACACCAACACATCTGCCGCAGCCCACACATTTATCATGATTGATCTGTGCTTTGCGTTCGTCAATGGTAATGGCATCGTGGGCACATACTCTCGTACACATACCGCAGCCCACACAGAGTCTTTTGTTCACATATGGCTTGCCTGCACTGTGCTGCTCCATTTTTCCTGCCCGGGATCCGCCGCCCATACCGATATTTTTGATGGCACCGCCGAAACCGGTTGACTCATGTCCTTTGAAATGGGTCAGGGAGATCAGGATATCCGCATCCATCAGCGCACGGCCGATCTTTGCCTCTTTGACATACTCGCCCTCCACCGGAACAAGTACCTCATCGGTACCTTTTAGTCCGTCCGCGATGATAACCGGGCAGCCGGTAGCATACGGAGTAAATCCATTCATATATGCAGTCTCCAGATGATCTACCGCATTTTTACGGCTTCCTACATACAGTGTATTACAATCTGTCAGAAACGCTTTTCCACCCTGTTCTTTTACGATATCTGCAATGACTTTTGCATAATTCGGGCGCAGAAATGCCAGGTTTCCATATTCTCCAAAATGAATTTTGATTGCTGCATAATGATCCTGAAAATCAATGTTTTCGATACCAGCAGTCTTTACCAGCCGTGCCAGCTTCTGCATCAGATTTTCTGTAAAACTTGTTTTAAATGATGTGAAATATACTTTTGATTTTTCCATTGTTCTAACTCCTCGCTTAATAGATGCACTTAGCAATCCGTATAATCAATATTTTTTGGGAAGTGACATCCACTTTCAGTTTACCATAATCGCTCTTTTCTTTACAGTTAAAATTTTCTTAACTCCATCCCCATTTGACGTTATCTTCAAGTCGAACGCATGTGAGACCTGGTGCGTAATTCTGGCCAGCGTAAGCTGACATATTCATCTCAGAATCACTGCACCGCTACACCTCAGAAGTATTTCTCGCCAAAAAAGATGTTTTCCTGTATAATGCTATGGAAATCATTTTCAATATTGTTTTAATATGAAACAGAAAGAGAACCCAAATTTATGGAAATCATTCGTACTTATGGAAATATCATAAAAAAATATGCTCCGGATCATCCACTGGCCGCTTTTCGCATGATCAAAGCCGGTCTGGCACTGGAGCAATTTCGCAGCCGGAACCTTGCTGATAAGAAATTGCCAGGTGCTTACCAGTATCTGAACACCTATGCCGTAGGGGAAGTACTGGAAGCGCTGAAACATCCGGAGACTTCCGTCTGGGCAAATATTTTTGCCCCGGTGGAGCTGCTGCAATGCTTTGGTCTGCACAGCCTGTCCATCGAATGTCTGTCTTCATTTCTGTCCGGATTTACCATTGAGGACTATTTCCTTGACTATGCGGAAAATGAAGGACTGGCCTCCACACTGTGCTCTTATCACAAAAATTTCATTGGTGCCATCGACAGCGGCATTATCCCGCCGGCGGCCTTTGCGGTCACCACGTCAACCATCTGTGACGGAAACGTCAACACGTTCCGACATCTGTCTGAAAAGCATCATGTACCGTCTTTTCTGCTGGATATCCCACAATGTGATACACCGAATGCGGCAGCATACGTTACCGGGCAATTAAAAGAACTGGTCTCCATGCTGGAGGATACCTTCCACAAAAAATTCCAACCGGAAGAACTGACCGCTGTACTGCAGCGGGAAAATGAATCGAAAGCCTGCTATGAACGGTTTTTAAAGCACATGCAGACCCACCATTATCCGTCCACACTGACACTGCAGATGTATATGCTGTTTGCCTCCCACATGAATATCGGAACACCGGAAATCCTGCATTTTTATCAGCAGATGGAAGCTGAAGCGGCCGCTGCTCCGGAATTTCACGGAACTAATATTCTCTGGGTGCATCTGCTGCCTTACTATCAGGAAACATTACGGAAATACTTCAATCTGTCGGATAATTACCAGATTCAGGCCATTGAGATGAACCTGGATTACCGCACACCACTGAACACGGAACATCCACTGGATGCACTGGCGGAAAAAATGGTTCAAAATATCTACAACGGACCATATGAACGCAAAGCAAAACTGGTATCTGAACTGGCACAGGATCTGCATTCTGACGGTGTCATCAATTTCTGTCACTGGGGCTGCAAGCAGTCCTCCGGCGGAGTCATGCTGTTGAAAGAAGAACTGGACCGGCAAAATATTCCGCTCCTGGTTCTGGACGGCGATGGCATGGATCGCCGCAACAGCCACGACGGTCAGATCCGCACCCGCTTTGAGGCATTTCTCGAAGTACTTCGACAAAGAAAGGAGGAAGCATAATGCTGGCTTATTTTTGCAAATATGTTCCGGAAGAATTATTTCAGGCTTTCGGTACGAACATCACCTGCATGGAACCTCATGTCACAACTTTCACCCAGGCAGATGCCCTGATGCATCCGAATATGTGCTCTTTTTCCAAAGCGGTTCTGGAAGAATTTGAAAAACAGGATTATGACGGAATGATCTTCACCTCCTGTTGTGACAGTTCCCGCCGCCTTTATGATATTCTCCGTCACCTGTTTCCGGACAAATTTTTCTTCTGCCTGGATCTGCCCCGCAAGATCAATGACTTTGCCGTCACGCTTTACACCCGGCAGCTGGAAAAGCTTATTGACGCTTACACTGCTTTTTCCGGGAAAACATTTTCTGAAGAGAAACTTCTGGAAATCTGCAGGAAACGTGCCACAGAGCAGAAACGTACAAATGTTTCTCGGGATTTCGATGCATCCACCTGGCAATCAGCAGCTATTGTTGATCACTCACCAGCCCCAACAATTTCAACGAATGACTCGTCCACATCTTCACAGGATGGCAAACTCCACATCGCCCTGGCCGGTGCCCGCCCCGGATCCGAGATCCGGCAGCTGATCGCAGATCATCAGGCTAAAGTCATTCTGGATCTGACCTGCACCGGCATTCAGCGCAACTATGACCTGCATGCAGCACAAATCCTCCCCGCCTACGCACATGCCCTGCTGGATCAGCTTCCCTGCATGCGCATGGCTGCAGCCTCCAACCGGCAGAGGATTCTGGAAGCTTATGAAAAACGCATAGACGGCATTATCTATCACACCGTCAAATTCTGTGATATCTACGCCTATGAATATACAAAACTGCACGAGACCTCCGATCTGCCGATTCTGAAAATAGAAACTGATGCCACCGCTCAATGCGCCGGTCAGATTCTGACCCGTCTGGAAGCATTTTTAGAATCCCTTCGTGTAAAAAAAGGAGAAAACATGTTATTTAGAAACAAACGACAGTCGCCGGAAAGCAAAGGCATTCCCCGGCAGACAGCTGATAACAGTTCAAATAATAAAACTGCAGCCGCAGACCATCCCGCAGCAGCTTCCGCTTCTGCACCGGTCTATGTCATGGGCATTGACAGCGGCTCCACGTCCACCAATGCAGTGATTTTAAACCAGAACAGGGAACTGATCGCATCTGCCGTCATCCGCACCGGTGCCAAAAGCGGCGAAAGTGCACAGCGCATTTTGAAAGAGATTTTAGAAAAAGCCGGACTGCAACGCTCTGACCTGATAAAAATTGTGTCCACCGGTTACGGCCGTGTCAGCATTCCTTTTGCCGATGAAAACGTAACCGAGATCAGCTGTCACGGAAAGGGAGCTCATTATCTGAATCCGCAGATCCGCACCATTCTCGATATCGGAGGACAGGACAGTAAAGCCATCCATCTGAATGAAAAAGGAGATGTCACCGATTTTGTCATGAACGACAAATGTGCAGCCGGAACCGGTCGTTTTCTGGAAATGATGGCACGCACACTGGAAGTTGATATTGAAGATCTTGGAGTGCTGTCTCTGAAGTCCACAGAAAACATCGAAATCAGCAGTATGTGCTCCGTATTTGCAGAATCCGAAGTCATTTCCCTGATCGCGCAGAACAAGGAGACATCAGATATCGCGCACGGCATCCATATGGCTATTGCCGCAAAAGCGATTTCCCTGATGCGCCGCGTCGGACTGGAACCGGGTTATATGATGACCGGTGGTGTCGCCAAGAATCCGGGTGTGGTCAAAGTGCTGGAAGAACAGCTGAAAGCACCGCTTTATATCTCCGGTGAACCGGAGATCGTCGGGGCGCTGGGTGCGGCACTGTATGGTCTGGAACGTGTGCTTTGATTTTCTAGCTTCTTTTGTGGCTAAGTTGTAGATTTTGAAAAAGAGAGCAGGCTGTTTTGTCTCAGTCGCTAGCAATCGCTCCTTGAGAAAAAACAGCCTGCTCTCTTCTATTTACGTTTTATATTTATACTTTTACATGGCAGTTTTTAAAAAATACAATATAGCGTACAGCAAAATAATTAGCTCTTTTCATTTATGCCCTATAACATCAACTACATCATACGATTTTCATAGTCTTGTAATTCGTGGAAAATATTATCAATAAATACAATGTCTTCCTCTATTCGATATAACATAAAATACCGATGTGACAAAAAATTAATACGCCTATACCCAAACATTTGTAAACGTGGATTTTCACATAATTTAAGACTTTCTGCCACTTGTACCAAACTCTTTTTTGTTGCTTCAAAATCATTCAGAACACTTTGTGCTGCCTGAACGTTTTTCTTTTCAAAAAGCAGGTACTGGATAAACCGATCAAAATCCTTTTCTGCATCTGATGTAACAACAACTTTATAACCCATACCGATTCCTCATTTCTGCAATCACATCATCCGCATCACGATAATCACCCTGGTTTGCATGCATACGTGAAGTCTCAAGTTTATCCATAAATTCACTTTCAGAAAGAGTCCTATACGGATTAATCGTTTTTTTCTTTATCTCAAAGGGGAATCCGTCATTTGCTATTGCCTGCACCAAAAATATTCTAATCGCAGTTGTAGTGTCCATTCCAAGATCTTTAAACAACATATCTGCTTTTGATTTTATTTCGTCATCAACTCTTACCTGTATTGTACTTGCCATTCTATCTGCTCCTTTCCAACTTTTCTTAATTATATATCTATATAATATACACTTCAATACATTTGTATTGATTTTGCATTTCTTTCTCAGTTATTTAGATATTCTTATATCTATATATTTTCAAAATAAACACAACCCGAAAGTCCGCAAACTTTCGAGTTGTGTTTTCTGATATGATAACAATTCATACTTGCTTTAAAATATTTAATTTACCCCATCTGAATCAAATTTATCTGACTTTCCCCAATTGCAATGTTCACATAACGTGCGTAAATTAAACTCTACCGTTTTCCCACCCTTTGCTATTGGTTTAATATGATCAACATGCAGTTTTACTCCATCCGCTGCTGATCTTCCACACAGTACACAACGGAAGCCGTCTCTTTTTAAAATATCATACCGCAAAGAGTCAGACATAGTTCTTCGCTGATATTCTTTACTTTCTCGAATTTTTTACTTTCTATCGCTTTTTGAAAAGCCTTTTCTAATTCATAGGAAAAAAATCTCTTATTCTGTGTATACGAATTCTGCCCTTTAGGACTCGTGTACAACTTATAACAAATAATCTCTATATTCTGAGGCGGATTTTTTTCAATTAAATTACATAGTTCCAGCTCCACTTCATGATATCTTTTCCATGAAAGTTTTAATTTTTTTACATATTCTTCATCTGCAAATCCGTGTATATTTTGTAACTCACTATCATATGATTTTTTTAAAGTAGCATTTTCCAAGAGATATGCTTTTTTTTGTCTGAGTTCGCTCATATTCAACTCAACCATTTGTTGGAAATATGCATCCAAATCAAATTTATCAAACATCTGTTTTGTGTTTAAAGTTTTTGAATATACAATTTTAGATGATACATTATTAAATTTGTATTCCTTATTCAGTCTCGTTATATCGGAATACCGTTTACTTGTCTCTACCACTTTAGGCTCATACTGCTTATTTTGAATTCTTCCTATGCAAAAAGCAATTATACAAATAGCAACTATACATAAACCTATTGAAATTACAATGATAAAATCATTCTCTCCCATTACATTCCCATTTCTATATCAACTTTATGACTTTATCGTGTCATATTCGTCATTCAACACTTCCGCCAGCTTATGAATCGTGTTGGATAATGTCTCATAACAAATCCCGTAAGTCACAAGTTCCGCCCCATACGGATCCAAGATCTCCAGCTCATCGCCGGTCAGATCTGTCAGCACTTCCACATTCTGTGCACCTTCCATCTCCAGCACTTTTTCTTTCGCTGCCTGATCAAATGTCAGTATCAGCGTTGTATCCCCAAAATCGTTCTGTTCCAGCTGGCTGGACATATAATTTTCCAATGCAATGCCGTTGCTGATCATCACGGCCTCTGCCTTCTGATTCAGCGGCTCTGGGAATAATACCACAAAGCCCCGCGCCAATATCTCCACCGGGAATTTCAGATGTTCCCGCTGCAGGAGCGCAGCAGCCATCGGTTCCCGACAGATTGCACGTTTCCCCACAAAAATTATCTTCTCGATCCTATCCAAACTTCCACCTCTTGTAAAGCGGACATTCGCAATCCGCTTTCGCTATTTGCTCATGAACGCAGTCGCTTTGCGACCTGTCAGTGGGAGCTTTTAACTCCCACTGACATAAGCATCCCCCTTACCCACCGCTTAGTGCTCTACGCACTTGAAGTAGGGGAATGCTTATTCTGCGTTCAGACTATAAATTGCTCTCTATACTTCAATCACCTGATGTCCGGCTGCCTTCAGCAGACGGTTCATGATCGCATGTCCGATCCGCGGTGTTGCAAAACTTTCTGAGAAAATGACATTGACATCCATCTCGTCAAAATCACGCAGGATTGCATACAGATGCTGTGCGATACTGTCCTCATCCTGACGGCTTCCAATGCTCTCGATCACATCACCGATATACTGTGCCCGGCTTTCATCCGTACAGATGATACCGACCTTTTCACCTTTTTCCCGGTGTTCTATAGTCAGCTCGTTAATACGCATCACAACAGCCTCTGCCTCACCGGAGACAATGATCAGATTTGCTTTCGGTGCATAATGACGATACTTCATCCCCGGAGCCTTCGGATGTACATTCGGATCCGTACTTACAAATCCCGGATCGTCCTTTACTGCACCGATCACCTCCGCCAACATATCTTTTGTAATATAACCCGGACGCAGGATCATCGGAATTTCTTCACTCAGATCGATGATCGTAGACTCAATGCCGATACCTACGGCTCCGCCATCCAGGATCATCGGAATCTTGCCGTTGAGATCCTCATAGACATGTTCCGCCAGTGTCGGGCTTGGTCTGCCGGATGTATTCGCGCTCGGTGCAGCGATATAACCGCCACTTTCACGGATCAACGCCAGTGCAGTCGGATGGGATGGCATACGGACAGCCACCGTATCCAGTCCACCGGTGGTCTCATATGGCACCGCTTCGCTTTTCCGGAAGATCATGGTCAGCGGTCCCGGCCAAAATGCATCTGCCAGTGCCTTTGCCTGCGGCGGAATATCCGCAGTGATCTTATCCAACGCCTCAAATTCAGCAATATGTACAATCAATGGATTGTCAGACGGACGCCCTTTTGCTGCATAAATTCTTTTCGCCCCTTCCGGCAGTAATGCGTCTGCTCCCAGTCCATATACCGTTTCTGTCGGGAAACCAACCAGCCCGCCTGTACGGATAATTTCAGCGGCTTCCCGTATAATAGTCATATCCGGATGCTGTGCATCCACTTTTTTTACCTGTGTCAGAATTTTATTTTCCTGATGATCATTTAATGTACTCATAGGTAACAGTATACCACAAAAGATTTTACTTGTCAGCACCTGTCACCTGCGAGTATACTCTAGGTATGCTCGTACACAAATGAGAAGTGTAACGCGCGTCTGAATTAATTTAAAGAAAGAATGAGGGTTTTGAAATGGCTATTACAAAAAGTTCTTTTGGAATCACAAGTGACGGCGAAGAAGCGTTTCTTTATCGTCTGGAAAACACATCCGGTGCTTATGTGACCATTACCAGCTTCGGTTGCCGCATTGTCAGCATCTGCGTACCGGACAGAGAGGGCGAATTACGTGATGTCTGCCTTGGCTATGACACACTTGCAGAATATGAAAAGGACACCGCAAGCTTTGGTGCCGTAGTAGGAAGACATGCAAACCGCATTGAAAAAGGTGTCTTTATTTTAAATGATAAAACTTATCACCTTGCCGTCAACAATGGACCAAACCATCTGCATGGTGGTATCCGTGGTTTCCATTATTACAACTGGGAATCCGCACAGTCCGGCAATTCTGTTCGTTTTACCCGTGTCTCACCGGACGGTGAAGAAGGTTATCCGGGGACACTGACCATGAGCGTCACTTATTCCTGGAGTGAAGATAATGAACTTTCCATTTCCTACGAAGCATCCAGTGACCAGGATACCGTATTCAACACAACCAACCATTCCTATTTTAATTTAAATGGTGAAGCATCCGGTTCTGTGTTGGAACATCTTCTGATGATCAATGCAGATTCATTCACTGAGACGGACGAGAATGATCTCACCACCGGCGTGATCACCGATGTAACCGGTACACCATTTGATTTCCGAACACCAAAACCGATCGGGCAGGATATCTTTGCCGCGCATCCGCAGCTAAAATATTCCAAAACATACGATCACAACTTTGTATTAAACGGCAGTGGTTTAAAAGAGGCTGCCACTTTATATGCAGAGGAATCCGGCATCCGTCTGACCTGCTTTACGGATCAGCCTGGGGTACAGTTGTATGTACCGGCGCAGTCTCCTGCTGCGCATGGTAAAAACGGCATTGCTTACCCGGCTTACGGAAGTGCATGCCTGGAGACACAGCATTTTCCGAATGCAACCAGCCACCCGAATTTCCCTTCTGTTATTTTGAAAGCAGGGGATACCTTTAAATCAAAAACATTATTTCATTTTTCCGTAACATCTTCCAAACGATAAGGAGTGATTTTTGATGTCAATGGAACATTATCGTGCTGCCCAAAAGGCAGGAAAAAAAGACTTGCAAACACGAACTTCACAGAAACTTCCTGTTGAAATGCCTGCTCTGGATACTATTCTGGAACATGTAGACATCAGTGGTGAAGTCCCTCTCGGACTGGTAGATATTCCTACAGAACTCATTGTCGGTACAAAGACCTGTGGGCGCGCTTCTTCTTTTGCGCCCAACTTTATGCCGATCCTTGGAGAAAGCACAGAGTTTGCGGCTAAATGGTCTTCCCTGTGTGATGCACACTTAAAGGAAGGTATCCGTGATCCTATCGTGGCATACGAATACATGAATCATTATTATATCCAGGAGGGCAACAAGCGTGTCAGTGTCCTGAAATATTTTGATGCCATCAGCATTCCGGGCTATGTGACCCGCATCATTCCTGCCCGTGAGGATACACCGGAAAGCCGTATTTACTACGAATTTCTTGATTTTTACAATGCCACAAATATCAACTACTTGTTTTTCAGCAAGGAAGGCTCCTATGCACATCTTGCCTTTCACCTTGGCCACCGCCGATATGAACGCTGGAGCATGGATGACCGGATTCTGTTCCGCTCCTGCTACAACCGCTTTGCTGACGCTTTCAAGGAACTTGGCGGTGACAAGCTGAACATGACTACCGGCGACGCACTGCTCATCTATCTGGATCTGTTCGATTACAGCCAGCTGGTGGATGAGACACCTTCCGCGATCAAGGAAAACCTGCGGAAAATGTGGGCGGAATTTGAGCTGAAAAATGCCCAGGAAAAACCTTCCGTCAAATTTGATCCGGCACCGGAACAAAAGAAGAATATCCTGACCAAATTTCTGACAGCCTCTGAAGAAGAAGATGTCACACACATTGCCTTTATCAACAAGAAAACACCGGAGACCTCCAGCTGGACATATGCCCATGAACTTGGACGACTCTATTTGAAAGATGCGTTCCATGGCCGTGTACGCACGAAAGCCTACGACAATATTTCTGATACAGAAGATGCTGTGGCAGCTATCGAACAGGCCATTGCAGACGGAAATGAAATGATTTTCACCACCTCACCGGAATTTTTAAGTGCCAGCCTGCGGGTAGCAGTTAACCATCCGGAAATCAAGATCCTAAACTGTTCCCTGAATGCCTCCCACAAATATATCCGTACTTATTATGGACGAATGTATGAGGCAAAATTTCTCATCGGCGTTCTGGCCGGTGTGATGACAGACACGAACAAAATCGGTTATATTGCAGATTACCCGATCTTCGGCATGACAGCCAATATCAACGCTTTTGCCCTGGGTGTCAAAATGGTCAATCCAAAAGCAAAAATTTATCTGGAATGGTCCACGCTCAAGGAAAATGAACATATTGATCTCACCGCAAAGTTATATTCCCTGGGTGCAACGTATATCTCCCATCAGGATATGATCATTCCACGAAAAATCTCCCGCCAGTTCGGACTGTTCCGGGTCAATGGTGAAACACCGGTAAACCTGGCATTTCCTGCATGGAACTGGGGAAAATATTATGAACGTATCATCCGTAATGTGCAGAACGGTATCTGGAATACAGAAGAAAAATCCGATGCAAACAAAGCACTTCACTACTGGTGGGGCATGTCCGCAGATGTCATTGATGTAATCTGGTCTTCCGCAGTCCCTGACGAAACCCGCCATCTGCTGGATACATTGCGCAATGCCATCCGGAATTACGATTTCAACCCATTTGATGGAATCCTTCATGCACAACAGGGACTGATTTCAAAGGATGCCAATCACACACTGACTCCACGGGAAATCATTTCCATTGACTGGCTGCTGGATAACATCATTGGCCGGATTCCGACTGCCAACGAGCTGCGGGAAGATGCACAGAATGTGGTACGTCAGGAAGGCATTCGCAAGGAGGAACCTACGACATGAGAATTTTAGCTGTTTCAGACACAGAATCCACAGCACTTTGGGATCACTATAACAGTAATAAGATTACCAATACCGATCTCATCCTCTCCTGCGGGGATTTGAATCCGCAATACCTGTCCTTTCTTGTCAGCTGCACGAATCTCCCGCTGCTGTATGTGCACGGCAACCATGACGAGAAATATGATCAGACACCACCGGAAGGATGCATCTGCATTGATGATAAAATATATGTACACGAGGGCATCCGCATCCTCGGACTGGGTGGATGCATGCCCTACAAACCGGGAAAATATATGTATACAGAGAAAGAAATGAAACGACGCCTGTTACATATCAAACATCAGCTGATTTTCTACCGGGGCTTTGATATCCTGCTGACCCATGCGCCTGCACAGGGATTGGGAGACGGCGATGATCATGCTCATCAGGGATATCAGACATTTCTGGGTCTGCTGGACAAGTATCAGCCCAAATATATGGTACATGGACATATGCATCTGCAGTATGATCATTCCCTGCAGCGCACTATGCAGTACAATAACACCCAGATCATCAATGCGTATGAGAAACACTCCTGGGAATATTAGTGTTTCTGATAAAAAGTTAATATCTTAATACGAAAATGAAGAGTTCTGTCAGGCCGCCAGACGTTCACTGCCCCTGACAGAACTTTTATTAATGCTCCACCAGATACGCGCAGATCCCCTTCTGCAAGGCTTCCACCAGTTTTTCCTGGTATGCGGCACTTATCAGCAGACTTTCTTCTTCCGGGTTTGAGAGGAATCCGCATTCCACGATCACCGTCGGTGCGGAAGTATTTTTCAGAATATAATAATCGGAGTTTGCTTTTGCCACTCGATGATTCTGTGGATCCACATTGCCGATCAGACTCTTTTGCAATAGTTCCGCAAGCATTTTTCCTTCTTTCGATCCTTCGTAATAAAACACCTGCGCTCCTTTTACAGAACTGTCTGTGTAGCTATTCTGATGGATACTGATCACTGCATCCGGCTGTTCGGAATTCATCTTTGCTACACGCTGCTTCATGTCCGATATTTTTTCATTTGTTGCATTCGCATCTGCCAGATTCCGATCATCGGTCCGGGTCATGATGACCCGGATATTCTGCCTCTCAAGGTGCTTCTTCAACTTCAGAGCGATCGTCAGATTGACTTCTTTTTCCTTTGTTCCCGCGACACCGATCTTCCCCGGATCGTTTCCGCCATGTCCGCTGTCTATACATACCGTATATTCTGCCCGTTCCGCCTTCTTTGTCATAACTGCGAACTGTGCCGACCCGGACATACGGATTCCCGCAATCACCAGCACGGTCAATAAAATTCCTATGCTAATCTTTCTTTTCAAAAAAACCCCGAATACCTGTAATCTTACTTACAATGTATTCGGGGAATCTTTCATCTATACGTATCTTCGCAAACAGGCTTCCTGTCAAATACACACTAGAATTCTTACTGCTGCATTGCTTCCGCGATCGTATCCCAAATGGTATTTTTTTCATATCCAAGCTTCCAGAAGGATGCGCCTGCCAGATGATTCTCTTTCATCACATTCAGTTTTTCTCCGATGGATTTCTGATCCTCCACCCAGATTTTGTAGGTTTTTCCATCATACTGATACTCTGCGTAATACTGTCCACAGTCTTCCAGCCATTCCAGATTGACACCGTTTGCTGCCACGCGGCTGTCCACTTCGCTCATACTTACCGCTTCACTGCTGATCGAATAACCTCTTAATGCATCTTCCTCACTGATTTCCGCATCCGTACCTTCAGCCACCGGTGTCAGCTCCCAGACTCTGGTGTAGAACGGCACGCCAAGAATCACCTGCTCTGCCGGAACTTCCTCCAGCGTATCCTTGATTCCCTGCTCTACAAATCCGATGGATGCCACGGAACCTTCCTCTGATCCGTTATAATGCTCGTCATATGCCATCACAACGATATAATCTGCAAACACAGCCTGTTCTTCCCTGTCATAATAGGCGTTATAAGCTGCCGGTACATAATTGTCCACAGACAGCACCAGATCATTATTTTCACACTTGATGGACAGTTCGCGGATAAACTCCAGATATCCGTCCGCTGCCTCTGCCGGAAGCAGTTCAAAGTCCAGATTGATGCCATCCAGATCGTATTTTATTGCCTCTGCCACCAGATTATTGACCAGATTATCTCTGCTGGATGTCAGACTGAACACACTGGTATCGTCCACATCCTGGTTTTCCAGATTGCTGACCAGTCCCCAGACTTCTATCCCCTGCTGATGACAGTAATTTACATAATCCTGGCTGCACAGAGACATAATACCGCCATTGTTGTCATTCAGATAAAACCAGGTCGGTGAGATCACATTCACACCCTTGGTCTTGCCAAGCACCGCTGCTACATTTGCATTCGCGGCCTGCGTCGTTACCTGATGCCATGCCATATTGATCCGTGATTCACGACTGATATGGGAAAATACCGGCTCCGTAAAATTATGATCATACAGCACATCCTGTTCTCCGCCTATGGTCTTGGATTTTACATAACCGATAAATCCGTCCTGGCTGCATACCTTACTCCAGGAGCCGGCAGTATCCAGTACAGTCACCAGATCGCCTTTCTTCACTTCTGTCAGGATAGGACTCTTCACGCCGCCCTTCTGCCGGATCTGAGTCTTTTTCTTAATGCTCTGGTATGTCACATCATCCCAATGATCCGAGATCACAACACGATTCGGATCCTCATAGGATTCATAATGGATATCCGTATATTTTTGTACAAAGCTCATGGACAGATACATCTCACCGTCCCGTAGCAAAGCGATCACGTGATCTGCTGTCTGCGCCGTCTTTCCCAGCAGATAGGACGCTGTATCCGGTGTCACATTGATAAGTCCTTCCGGCGTAACATAACGCAGCACCTGCTCTGTCGCATCCCAGTAAAACCGTTTGTTCAGATATTTGTGTACAATCCGGTAATCCATATACACTTCATCATTCTGCAGGATTGCTTTCTGCTCCATCTTTTCATTGTCGAAAACGACAAACATTTCGTCCTCCTGCTCCAGTTTGTAATACTTGCTGTAATCTGTAACTTCCTTGGAAGCCGAATATTTTTTCAAAAAAGTGGTCAGTCCGATGATCGCGATCACCACAATGATCAGCAGCGCCACTGCCATCACCAGAATTGCTTTCTGTCTTTTCCTATTGTGCGCCTGTCTCTGCGAAGCCATTGCTTCCTCCTTTTCTTCTGCATATATTACCAGATTTCCTCCGAAAAAGTTTCGGAATATGTCTGCCTGTTACAAAGTCTTTGCAATCAGTATACATGAAAAAAAAAGGCGATGCAACCTTTCTGAGCCAGACTTATTCAAGTCGAACGCTCGTGAGACTTGGTGCGTGATTCTGGTCAGCATAAACTGACATATTCATCTCAGAATCACTGCACATTCTCGCGGAGCGTTTATCTCAGTCGGAGATTGAACTCCCACTGAGAATGATTTGCTATTACTCTCCACTTGCAAAAGTGGGAGTGTCAACTCAGACTGAGATAAATGCTTTAGATTTCCCTCCACGGGTTCGATATAGCACCCAAAAAATCCACTGTTTTATGGTAACATGCGCCTTTTTTCCTGTTTTGCAGGGTTTTCCGGTATTTGAGAAATCCTGCTTTTTATTTTTTTGTAATTTTGTCAAATCTCACTTGGGACAGTGCACCCTGCCGGAACACATAATCCCTCATATAATTCGTGTCTTCCCGGACACACATGACCTCTGACACTTCCACAGAACTGCTTGGAAACCCCTCCAGCCAGATAGAAATGCCTTGTTGTTCATAATTTTGGAGTTCGATCAGAAGAGTCTGTCCGGAATCTGCATATCTTTGCTGCATAAAAATACCTCTTCTCTGACCTGTGCGGAAGTAAGTCGTGATATACAAATCCGCCAATTATTCTTTCACTTGATTTTACCGGTCTTGCTGTGTGTGAATGCACTGTCCTGCCCCTGGAACGCCACCGGCTCTGATACTGTCTTCGTCTTTATCTTTCCTTTTACCTCCGTATTTTTTAGTACCTGCAAAACCTGCAGGATTTTTTCTTCCACCGGCTTTTGCTCTGCATGCAGCTCAGTGCCGTACATTCCCCCTTTCCTCGATTGTCAGTTCTGTGATTTTCACATATACTAACAAAAACTGTTCTGAAAGAGTCCTCCGATACAGACAGCGTTTTTTTCCTGCAGATATCAGGCTGTATGGTCAGATAATCCAACGAAAACTATGATATTCCTGCCTGTAATCTGCCCATAACAAAAACAGCAAAAATCTGCCTCTCAAACTATTTTCTACACAAATTCTGGAAAAACTTAGAAAGGTGTATCACCTTAGATCGATCAACGGGAAAATCCCTCTGCAGCAGCTGCATCTTTTAATGTACAGAATTGTACGATGCATGGACTTTAAGAAAATCTGCTGCACTATGTGGTCTCTCTGTCCGTATACACGGATAACTCATGTAATATATATACCACATGTATATCAAAAATTCAACTGTTTTCGTCGTTTTTATATATTTTTATATCTTTGGATACATTATGATGAAGGGAGCACCTTTTTTTATGAGCAAACGTAGCAGCGTAAACATTTGCCTTCTTGAACCAAGATAAATCTGGCAGTAATTTCATAGATTGTTTATGAATGGATGCTTGACGAAAAACACAAGATTATATATACTTTTCTAACAGGTAAAAGGAAGTGATAGCATGAAAATTGAAAAAATGAACGATCATCAGATTCGCTGCACACTTACCAGCGAAGATCTGGCTACACGCAATATAAAATTAAGTGAACTCGCCTATGGCTCAGAAAAGACCCGCGCTTTATTCCGGGATATGATGCAGCAGGCTGCCATGGATTTTGGATTTGAGGCAGAGGATATTCCATTAATGGTAGAAGCCATTCCGCTTTCCTCTGAAAAAATTGTTGTCATCATCACAAAAGTAGAATCTCCGGATGAATTGGATACACGATTCTCAAACTTTACGCAATTTGAGACCGAGGAAGATGAATCAGATGACGGTCTTCCGCTTGATCTGGATGCCGATTCCATTGATACATCCGATGTTGATGACACTGCAACGCAGTTTCTGCAGCTTCTGCAGCGTCTGAGACAGGAACAGAATGCTTCCAAAACAGAAGAAAAAGAAACGACAGAAACAGACAGAGAACTGCCATCCAATCTGATCCGCATGTTCACCTGTGCTGATCTCGATGCCATTATTCTGGCTGCTGAGGCACTGCATGGTTTTTATCAGGGCAAAAATACATTATACAAAGATCCTCAGGAACACACCTATCATCTGATCGTACATCAGAGTCAGCATACGATTTCTGAGTTTAACCGTGTAATCAACCTGATCTGTTCCTATCTGAAACCACAGAAATATACGGCAGGACTTCAAGCTTTTTATGAGGAACATTTCCAGAAGATCATCCGTGGAAATGCTTTACAGCAGCTTGGCAAGATTACTTGATAATATTGTAAATCGACAGGACCTACAGGAAATTGACAGCAATTTTCTGTATACAAACAAAAAGAATGGCTCTTATCAGAACCATTCTTTTTTTTAAATTATTTCAAGCCGAACGCAGCCTTATGCTACAACATCATTGAGGCGGTCTACTAATTCCTGCGGCTCAATGCCATGCACCATAGCAGCCTGCTCGATTGTCTCCATCTGGGAAGACGGGCAGCCCAGGCAATGCATACCAATACCGAATAATACTTCTGCAATGCTGTCGATATGCTCCTGATCACGTAATAATTCACCGATCATGGTGTCTTTGGTAATCTGTGCCATTCTATTGTACCTCCTTATTTTTTACTAAGCATAGTATAATACGTTTCTGTAAAATATGCAATGATTATTTACCCTCCGATCTGTGACATCTTCCGGGTATCCGCATCTGCCGGTCCGATTCCCGGCAAATGCAGTCCATCTTCTGTAAAATGATGTTCCTTTGGTTTTCGCTCAATCACCTTTGTAACAGCCTCCGCAATCTCCTCATCGGAACAACCACCCCGCAGCATAGCTCTCAGGTCCAGTCCTTCCCCGGAATACAGGCACAATTTCAAAAATCCTTCTGATGTCAGCCGGATTCGATTGCATGTATTGCAAAATTTCTCATGAATTGCTCCGATCACACCGATTTCCCCTGCAAAACCAGGTGCACTGTAATATACAGCCGGACCATTTCCCAGCGATTTTTCCAGACGATAGGCATCCGGATATGCTTCAAAAAATTGCCGCAGAATCTCATCCGACGGAACTGATTTATAGGTCTTTCCATATCCGATAGGCATCATCTCAATAAAACGTACTGCAATCTGTTTCCTCTTCGCCCAGGAAAAGAATTCTGACAATTCATCCGTATTTTCCCCTTCGATTGGAACACAGTTTAGTTTTAACGGAATTCCGCTTTTGTATGCATCCTGAATTCCGGCAAGCACCATCTCACAAGCATCTTTTCCGGTCAGATGCTCATACCGTGCCCTCTGAAATGTGTCCAGACTGACATTCACCGCATCCACGCCTGCTTCCAGAAGCTTCGACAGCATGGACTGCAGTAAAATCCCATTGGTTGTCAGCGTCACCATCTCAATGCCCGGTATTTCCTTAATCTCACGAATCAGATCCGTGCATTCGTGCCGCACCAACGGCTCCCCACCGGTAATCTTTACCTTTGTAATCCCCCGCTGCGCCAGAATCTGCACAATCCGTGTAATTTCCTCGTAACGTAAAATCTTGTCGTGTCCGACAAATGAAATATCCTCCGGCATGCAATATCTGCATCTCAGATTACAGCGGTCCGTAATGGATATTCTGATATAGTCAATATTTCTATTGTAATGATCCGTAATCATACATCCTCTCCTTTCCACTGAATCCATATCTTCAGTCATCAGTTGTCCTGCGTTCAGAACAACAGTTCCACCTGCATCCCAGCCACGTTCTTATATACAGAAGGATTTGCACTTTCTTTTCCACAGTACACACGGAATGGCGTTGTACCCCTGATTGGTACAAACCGTCTTTCTGCATCCTCCCACAGACTGGTATCACCAGGTTCCGCTCCTGTCTGCGTCCGCTGATCCTGTTCATAAGCCAGGATAAAACGATACGCCGAAAGTTCGTCCGCTGAAAGCACAATTTTTTCCTTGTAATTGTCATTGGTAAAAATCTGAAACAACACCGATCCGTTTTCAATCTCCTCACGGTCCGGAATCTGCGGCAAAAACTCCAGCAGGTTCAATAACAGCCATCCATGTGCCGTTACCTTGCGCTGTCCGCCCCGGCCGTTGTTCATATTATGATTATAATAACAATATTCTTCCTCAGATGCAACATCACCGTATGCAGATTGGAGTTCTGCAAAGCTGTAATACCAGGTTGCCAGTTCCTGACCCTGTCGTCGGATCCGGATGTAAAAATCACTATCCTTTACCGTTGTCTGCGGCACACGTTTTTCACACCAGGAAACTATCGGCTCCAATTCGCCAGCCACGATACCTGCAAAATCTTCTGAAACCGTAGTTCCATCATAATATCCGATCCTTTTGTATGTTTCATCCAGCAAAAACAGCCATATCGCATCCGTTACGTTTCCGATGGTTTCTCCCGCATGATCCACTGCACGCAGCTGATCCATATATTCCGGCGCACACTCTGCCTGCTCCTCCCAGAAGGATCGCGTCAGCCGGATTGCCGGAGCCTTTTGATGACTTCCGTCTGCATACTTCAGTTCCATCCAGTATATGGTTCCTGCCTCCGCTCTATTTAATTCAAAAAAACTGCCCAGTGAAAAATAGCGGTTACAACGCAGTCCGGTTCCACGCACCCAGAATCCCTGCTCCTGACTTCCTGCCACCAGCATACGGATTCCTTTCGAAAAATAGTCTTTGTTTTTGTCATCCAGTCCCTGCTGTCCAAACATAATTGTGGGATGCGGATAGTATTTCACTGGTATACCGTTTTTATAGAAAGAAATAAAAGCCTCACGTGGCTCCCGTCCCTCTGACATCCCCTCTCTCAGTTTCGGGAAATAATACCTGTTTGACTTCAGTTCTGTCACGATTGATTCGAACCCATCTACACTTTTCAGACGAATTTCCTCGGTATCTGTCACACATGCAGCATCCAGATAGTTCTGCAGCGGGAAACCACGCCCTTCCTCAATATCCTTGCTTTCCGCATCTTCATGATTATCATAAACAGAAAAACGGCAGCACTTATTTTTTTCCTGTCGCTCCAGTTCCTCGCAGGTATACAACACATTCCGTCCGGCTGCACTTCCGCTGATAAATAAGCCTGCCTGATCTGTCTCCTGTAAAATCGTAACACTTTTGATCTCCATTTTTCATACCCCTATGACACATATTCTTTACATGTTTTGTATTTTTTATCATACAATAAAGCACTGGTAAAATGCAAGTCTTACGACCATATTTCATATTACTTTTCACGCCATCTGCGTAAACACGTTTCCCTTGGGCCGGATCGTAAATTCCATCTCTTTTCCCGTCACCGGATGTATAAAAGCAATCCGGCAGGAACACAGCGCCACAGGACAGTATCTGCCCGCAACTGCTTCTCTTCCGTATTTTGTATCGCCCATCAACGGATATCCCGCATGTGCAAACTGTACCCGGATCTGATGATGCCGTCCGGTGTGAAGCCAGATATGCACCAGCGCTTTCTGCTGCTCCTCATCCGTCTGCTCCACCTGATAACGCAATTTTGCGTCCTTTGCCTGTGGTGTCCCCGGCTCTACCACCTGTGAAGTGTTTGTACGTCCGTTCCGCAGCAGCCAGTCACAGAGTTCCCCTTCTGACGGCTGCGGAATGCCTTCTGTCACTGCCAGATATTCTTTTTCCATACTTCGGCTGCTCACCTGAACTGACAGCTTCGCTGCGGCCTGCTTTGTCTTGGCAAACACCATCACACCTTCCACCGGCTGGTCCAGACGGTGGATCAGACCGATATAAGGCTCCTCTTTCTTTTTCGCCCGATAATTCTTCAGCAGACTCACCATATCTGCCTGTCCGGCCCGGGCAGTCTGAACCGCCACACCGGCCTCCTTGCGACAGACAATGACTGCGTCATCCTCAAAAATAATTTCCGGTTGTTTTACTCTCATCTTCCATGTATTCCTATCTTTTTTCTGATAAACAGAACGGACAATATCTACCCCTGTTTTTGTAAATCTGTCCGTCCCAATATACATTATTCTTTACAATTTGAATCTGTATCCAACACCCCAGATTGTCTCAATATACTGTGGTTTTGCTGTGTTGAACTCAATTTTTTCACGGATCTTCTTGATATGGACAGTAACGGTTGCAATATCACCGATGGATTCCATATCCCAGATTTTGGAAAACAGTTCATCTTTGGTAAATACATGGTTCGGATTCTCTGCCAGAAATGTCAGCAGATCAAACTCTTTCGTAGTAAACTGTTTTTCTTCTTCGTTGACCCATACACGACGGGCTGTTTTATCAATACGGATGCCACGGATCTCAATGATATCATTTTTCTGTGCCGTACTGCCGATCAGGCGTTCATACCGTGCCAGATGTGCTTTTACCCGGGCAACCAGTTCGCTCGGCGAAAATGGCTTTGTGATATAATCATCCGCACCAAGTCCGAGTCCGCGGATTTTATCAATATCATCTTTTTTCGCAGAAACCATCAGCACCGGTGTGTTTTTTTTCTCACGTATTTTTCGACAGATTTCAAATCCGTCTGTCCCCGGCAGCATGAGGTCCAGGATAAACATATCAAAATCTTCATTCAGCGCCCGCTCCATACCGCTGGTTCCGTCATTCTCTATCTCCACATCAAAGCCGCTCAGCTCCAGATAATCTTTCTCCAGATCTGCGATTGCCTCTTCATCTTCTACTATTAAAATCTTACTCATTTGGTACCTCCTGATATTTTCGAATGACAAAGTACATAGTTGTACCTGTCTTTTCTTTACTTGTCGCCCAGATTTTTCCACCGTGGTCCTCAATAATCTTCTTTACGATAGACAGACCGATACCGCTGCCTCCGGTGGAAGAATTTCTCGAAGAATCCGTCCGGTAAAAACGGTCAAAAATATACGGCAGATCACGGGCCGAAATGCCTTTTCCATTATCCTCGATCTCAACCTGGATAAAATCACCTACATCTTTGATCCGGACATTGATCTGTCCCTTCTGCTTGTCCATATATTTGATCGCATTTGTCACGATGTTGTTAACCACACGCATCAGCTGCTCCGGATCTGCAATGATCACAATATTCTCATCCGCATAATTAAAATAAGTCAGACCAATACCCCTGGTCTCCAGATCCAGACCAATTTCCTCGATACAGTCATTGAAATAATCTGACACATTGATCTTCTTGAAATTGTATGGGATACGGTTTGTATCAATTTTCGAATACAGCGTCAGTTCGTTCAACAGACGATCCATCTCATTTGCTTTATTATAAATCGTGCGGATGTAACGCTCCTGTTTCTCCGGTGTATCTGCCACACCATCCAGAATACCTTCGGAATATCCTTTCACCGCTGTGATCGGAGTCTTCAGGTCATGGGCGATATTACTGATCAATGCACGGTTTTCCTTCTCAGCTGCCATCTTCTCTTCCGTCGATTCCTTCAGCCGCTTACGCATATCCTCAAAATTCCGGCACAGATCTCCCATCTCATCCGGTTCATCATAGTCAATGGTAAAATCCAGATTTCCTTCTTTGATATTTTTTGTGGCAACCTGAAGCTTTTTAATCGGAACCATCGTTCCCCGATAGATCCAGATTGTCATCACCCCGGCAGTCAATGCAAGGATCAGAAGTACCGACAAACCAATGTCTATCATCAGTTTCTTAATCTCCGGCTGTATACTCTCTGATGATGTAATGATATAGACACTGCATTGATCTCCCCTGCTGCTTTCAAAGTCAACCTGTTTTAGCAGCGACTGCGCATCATTGTCCACATAATATGCCGCACCTGTGCTGCTGTCACCCTCGCCATAGGAAGGGAGCTGTTTTTCCCACTGCTCGTCACTGATGCTTGAATCTCCATGATATCCATTGTAAACCAGAATTCCGTTTTTGCAAAAAATCAGATAAGAGCTCTTCTCCTGCAGTTTTGTATTTACTTCCGTCAGATAACTGACAGATTCGAGTTTTTCCGGATCTGCTTTTGCCTGTTTGCAGATCTCATCATATTCCGTTTTCGTATAGCGGCTCATCAGCTGCAGGGAATTCGACAATACCCCCTGGGTATCCGATGCCTCCAGACCATAATTTTTCTGGATCGCCTTTGTCTGTATCCGGTATAATCCGAGAATTGCCGCTCCGGCCAATGCGATCGGCAAAATGATAATAATGCAAAATGCAACCATCAAACGTGTTTTCAGTTTCATCGTATTCTCCACCTCTGCAGTCTTTCATGAATATCTATTACGTACTCTATTTTCATTCATATAGCACTGCTCATTGCTTTTTTCATTATAACACGGATATTCGATGATTTACATTCTGCAATCGTAAACTTTTTATAAAATGACTTGTAAAGGACAGCCTTCACGTATCATACTGATACAAAAGGCTGCCCTTTCTACTGTCTATGTAAGATCTGTTCTATACTGTCTGCTGCATGTATTGTTCTCAGAATCACAGACTAATTAACCAAGTACTACCGGGTTATAAACTGCATTGTAATAAAGCATAAAAAATCCACAATAATCATCTACACTGAAACAGTCACCCTCAAGTTCCATACCAGAAAATACCTGACCATATGTGTTACCATATGCACTTTTCTGATTTACGGCAAATCCGGTAATCGTATAACTGTCATCAATAATATTCAGATAATGTCCTACATTCGCATAATTGCCCTGATCGAAGTCCGCTTTTTCCTGTGTATACCATCCGTCAAACGGATCCCAGAAGGAAGGTCCCCATGCAAGGTTCTCTCCAACGTTAAAGACTCCGATATGATCCATCGCATATGCAGATGCATTGGTATCATACTCTGCAATTGCCATCAGGCTATTTGATATTTTTAGTTCCTGAAGACCATGAGCCTTTCTCAGCTCATTGCACTCTAAGATTCCGTAAAGTGCCTGTCTCATATTCTCCAGAGATGTCGCATCATCTGCTGCTCCTATGACCGTATACTGATCATAAGCATAACCACAGTTAAACAGGCCGCTAATCGTCGGATTGATCAGTTCCAGAAATCCCACACTGCCTTTTCCGATCTGTTCATCTATACAGAAAGCCTCTCCATCCAGAACGAGATAAGTACTTCCCAGATATTTCACGCCACCGTCGTAGCCAAAGTTCACCTTGCCGCCCCAGATACACCAGTTTCCTGAACTGTTAGATGCGATTCCGTTAAAATCAAAGTCTACTTTGCCACCACGGATGCAGAACCAGCCTGCATCATTGCACTCAACACTGTTACAGTTAAAATCAACCTGACCGTTGACGATTCTCCACCAGCCATACTCATTCGGAGCAATTCCGGTATACGAATAGTCCACCTGACCATTCCGCACATACCACCAGCCATATTCACTGTCTACCACGCCGGTACAGCCAAAATCTACTGCTCCGTTTACAATACGCCAGCATCCCGCATCATTGAATCCGAGCCCTGTATAAGAAAAATCAACCTGACCGTTTCTGAGATAAAACCAGCCATAGTCATTACATTCTACACTGTTGCAGGTAAAATCAACCTGACCGTTGACGATTCTCCACCAACCATACTCATTCGGTGCAATTCCTGTGTAAGAATAGTCTACGTGACCGTCACGGACATACCACCAGCCATACTCACTGTCTACCACACTGGTACAGCCAAAATCCACGGCTCCATCCACGATTCTCCAGCAGCCTGCATCATTAAAGCCAAGTCCGGTATAGGAGAAATCAATTTCTCCGTTTTTGACGTACCACCAGCCATAGTCATTATCTGTCACACCGATGTAATCCTTATCCACTTCGCCTTTTTCATTTGCATAATACCATGCCGTACGACCATCCACAGTGATATATTTCAGCGAATAAACATCCTCCTGTTCATCCGCATTTCCGGAGTCATCTACATCATCCTTCGTGTTTCCGGCACTCATAACTTCAGCATTTACTTCTTCATTCGTTACTTCATTCTGTGCCGCGTACACCGGAGTCATCGCCGGTGCTGCGATACCTGCCGCAGTAACGACAGCACACAATACGGCAAGCAGTCTTCTGTTTCTTTTTTTCATGTCTTCTCTCTCCTTTCCTTTTTCTAAACCATTAATTTTCACTTGTTTTTTCATTATAGCATAGAAAATACGAAATCAAAAGGTTGCAATTTCTATCGCTCCATTTCTTCTATGCAACATGTATGTTCTCTGGTTTTACGGTCATAATTAATTCCTACCAGCAACAGATTTCCGTGATATTCTTCCAGACTGCGGCAATACTCTTTTTCTTTTATCTGCGTGATCGCCCCTCTGGCAGTCTTATCCCATTTCAATTCCACGACCAGTGCCGGTTTCTCCGAAAACTTCTTCCGTGGAATAAACACAAGATCTGCAAATCCTTTTCCACCAGGAAATTCTCTGTGCACCGTATAAAAATTTCTTGCTGCATACAAAGCAAGCGATACCGTATAACTCAGAGCATTCTCATCATTATATTGGATATGTGATGTTTCAAAATGCGCCTGCCGAATTCCTTCTGCCACCTGCAACGGTCGATTTTCCCAGATAGCCTGCAGCGTGTCCGCAGAATTTTTCAAACCTTTGGAGACTTCTCCCCAGTCAGATACAGACACTGCATTCACATACTCTGACCGAATCTCTCCATTTGGAATAAATACAGCTTTATTATCGCTGTCATATCCGAGATAGCCAAGATGAATCAGCAATGTCAGCACATCATCTTCCGACCGGAATGTCGTCATGTCATTCGTAAAACTTCCGATATTGACAGGAACCTGATTTCCCGCAATCATACTGAGTACATCATCTTTCAGGCCGTCAAAATTCATATCAATATACACCTGCAATGCCTCAAATGTCTCCGTCTGATTCCAATAATTCCCTATCTTTCCGAGACGCATACAGCTTACAACCGAACGCGGACTGTACACTGATAAAGCTTTATCAAAAGAATATCCATCGTACCAGTTTTTCGCTTCCTCAAGCTCCATGTCGTACTGACCGCACAGTTTCTGAACTTCTGTTTCTGTAAAACCAACATAAGACGCCAGTGGTCCCGGCTCAATCATCGAAAACTCATCAAACATATTCAATGCAGAATGTGTTCCATATTTTTTTATCGGTAAGATTCCTGTCATATAGGCCAAATGAATATATCCTTTATCTTTCAGCAGATCCCGTAAGAAATCAAGATACCGTTCCTGCGTCTCCCGATTTGTTTTATATTCCCGGAACACACAATCCCACTCATCGATGATCACTACAAACGGGCATTTCGTCTGCTGATAAACATCCTGCATCGTCCGTGTCAGATTGGAAGTATCAAAATACCGAAACTCCGGATATTCCCCCAACAAATCCCACAATACGCTTCTGCGAATCAGAGAGATCATTTCATCGATATTTTTACTCTGACTCAGAAACTCCTGCACATTCAGGAAAATCACATCATACTGATTCAGATATGTTTCAAACTGATCATCCTCAGCGATCTCAAGATTTTGAAATAATTCTTTTGAATCACAGCCACGGCTGTAATATGCAGAAAGCATATTGGCGGCCATAGATTTTCCAAACCGGCGTGGCCGGCTGACACAGATACATTTTTGCTGCGTGTGTATCACAGAATTGGTATAGGTAATCAATCCCGTTTTATCTACATAAATATCAGAATTAATACTTTCCTGAAATTTACTGTTATCTGGATTCAGATATGTTCCCATCGTATAGCCTCCTGACGCAAAAAATCTTCTGCTACTTCTTCTGCTAACTATTGTAGCATAGACACTCTCAAATCAAAAGTCTGGAAAAATGAAAAATCGCTACATTCCGATATATCTTTATATCAAAATGTAACGACTTTTCATTTTTAACTGCTAACTACAAATCTGCAACATAGGTTTATCAGATTCCAATTGAATATATCAATCGTTAACTGATCAGTATCTGAAGAAGACATTTCCGCTTATGAGACCGATGGATAATCTGTTTTTCTCAGATTCTGATATAGAACGTAAAAAAATCCCCGCCGCTGTTTTTCAACAAGCGACGGGGATTTCTATCTCATTACAGATATTTTTTTAATACATCAACTTTGTCAGTTGCTTCCCAAGGAAGATCTACGTCTGTACGTCCGAAGTGTCCGTAAGCAGCTGTTGCTTTGTAGATCGGTCTTCTTAAGTCAAGCATTTTGATGATGCCAGCCGGACGAAGATCGAAGTTCTCACGAACGATCTCAACCAGTTTCTCATCAGACAGTTTGCCTGTTCCGAATGTATCTACCATAATGGATGTCGGCTGTGCTACACCGATTGCGTAGGAAAGCTGGATCTCGCATTTGTCAGCCAGACCTGCTGCAACGATATTCTTTGCAACGTAACGTGCTGCATATGCTGCAGAACGGTCTACTTTTGTGCAGTCTTTTCCGGAGAAAGCTCCGCCGCCGTGACGAGCCATTCCACCGTATGTATCAACGATGATCTTACGTCCTGTCAGACCTGCATCACCGTGCGGTCCACCGATTACGAAACGTCCTGTCGGATTGATGAAGAATTTTGTCTCATCATCGATCAGCTCTGCCGGAAGGATCGGATCGAATACATATTTTTTGATATCCTCATGGATCTGCTCCTGAGTTACATCATCATCATGCTGTGTGGAAAGAACAACAGCCTCTAATCTCTTCGGTGCGCCGTTCTCATCGTACTCTACGGAAACCTGAGTTTTTCCGTCTGGTCTTAAGTAGCTTAATGTGCCGTCTTTACGAACTTTTGTAAGCTGAAGAGCCATTTTGTGAGCAAGAGAGATCGGGTAAGGCATTAACTCCGGTGTCTCGTTTGTAGCATAACCGAACATCATACCCTGATCGCCGGCACCTGTATCCAGATCGTCAGTCAGTGCACCCTCTTTTGCTTCCAGTGCTTTGTCAACACCCATAGCGATATCAGCGGACTGCTGATCCAGAGCAACCATAACTGCACATGTATTTCCATCGAAACCTGTCTTTGCATCATTGTAACCAATCTCGTTTACAGTCTGACGAACGATAGACGGGATATCAAGCTGCGCTTTTGTAGTGATCTCACCTGTTACTAATACAAAACCTGTACAAGCAGCTGTCTCGCATGCAACACGGCTCATCGGATCCTGTGCCATGCAGGCATCCAGAATTGCATCAGATACGGCATCGCAGACTTTATCCGGATGTCCCTCTGTAACTGACTCAGAAGTAAATAATAATTTTTCCATAATTATCCTCCGTTCTTTCTCTCTCATTCTAATCTAAATTGAAACATGTGAACTCCCACTGTTCACGTTATTGCAGTCATACTTTATGTATCATACATTCGAAAGTAGCAAAAGTCAACCAACAGATTCCCCCGAAAATGTTGAACAAATCGTCAAAAGGCTGGAAAAATCCATATTTTTTCATCTGATCTATATGGAGACACAAGAAAGTGTGCTATCACACACTCTCGCGGACAAAAGCATCAACAGCACATCTTTCTTGTCCGCGCCGAGCACGCTTGCGAAGCAATCATTTCTTCTCGTGCGAGTGCGCATTGTTTGCACGAAGTGCTTTTATTTGATAGGAAATTCAACGTAATTTCCTATCAAATAAAAAGCGGGCAGCCAACATTGCCCGCCCGCCTGCTATTCATTTTTCTCACTTCTGCCGGATATCAGTCTTCTGTCACGGATCAGATTTTTAACCGGAACTGCTGAATCTCTTTCTCAGAACTTACCTTTTCCATCATGCCGCCAAGGCCTCTGAATTTCTCGTCAAACGCCTCATATCCACGTTCAATATAGTAGATGTCGTCTACGATAGTGATGCCGTCGCCTGCCAGTCCTGCAATGACCAGAGCTGCGCCTGCACGAAGATCCGGTGCGCTGACTCTCGCGCCGGTATAACGCTCCACACCGTTGATGATCGCGATATTACCTTCCACTTTGATATTAGCACCCATCTTCTCCAGTTCATCCACATATTTGAAACGGTTCTCGAAAATGCTCTCGGTAATGGTGCTTGTTCCTTCGGAAACACCCAGTACCACACCCATCTGTGGCTGCATATCTGTCGGGAAGCCCGGATACGGCAGTGTAGTCACCTGCGTATGATGCAGTGGATTCTTTGCGATGACACGTACTGCATCATCAAACTCCTGAATCTCACATCCCACTTCGATCAGTTTCGCACTGGTTGCCTCCAGATGCTTCGGAATGACATTTTTTACTGTGACATCACCATGTGTTGCGGCTGCCGCAAACATAAATGTACCTGCCTCGATCTGATCCGGAATGATAGAATATTCCGTCTTGTGCAGTTTCTCAACACCGGAAATACGAATCACGTCAGTTCCGGCTCCGCGGATATTAGCTCCCATTCGGTTCAGAAAGTTCGCTACATCAACGACATGCGGCTCTTTCGCTGCATTCTCGATGATCGTCTTTCCCTCTGCCATAGCTGCTGCCATCATGATATTGATGGTAGCTCCTACGGAAACCTTATCCATATAAATATGGGTACCACAAAGGCGGTCTGCCTTCGCTGCTACCAGACCATGGTGAATATCAATCTCCGCACCCATGGCACGGAATCCTTTCAGATGCAGGTCGATCGGACGGCTTCCGATCGCACATCCGCCCGGCAGTGCTACTTCTGCATCTTTATATTTTCCAAGTAAGGCGCCCAGAAGATAATAGGACGCACGGATTTTTCTGATGTATTCATTATCAACGCTCGTTTCATGAATGGTTGAGCCGTTGATCTTTACCGTGTGAACGTCGATCCGCTCGACAGTCGCACCAATGTTCTCGATTGCCTGAAGCATGACATTGATATCACGGACATTTGGTAAATTATCTATTGTAACGGTTTCGTCCGTCATCACTGCTGCGGCAAGAATCGCCAGCGCTGCATTCTTTGCCCCGCCGATTGCCACATCTCCGACTAACGGATTTCCACCTTTAATTACATATTGATCCATTTTGCACCTCTATGCTATATATTTAAACACGCTATTATAACTATATCTTAAAAAAATTGTCAAGAAAATCTTTCATTTTCACCTATTGTATCATGAAATTCTCTCTTAGAAAAGAAACTTTGCTTTATTTTATTCATCTTCAGCCTTTTCGGTTCCATTCTTTTCTTTTAATGCCTGTAAAACAGCATCTAATGTCTGTTCTACATTCAGTTTATATTCATCCACAATGATGTCGGCATATTTTTCATATAAGACCACACGCTCTTTGTACAGTCCGGCTAATGTCTGACCCGGTTTCAATACAACGCCACGTCCTTTGATGTTGCGCAGCCGACGCTCCAGTGGCTTCAGATTCTGTTTTAGATATACGATTGTTCCGATGGAACCAAGATGCTCCATCGCTTCTTTTCCATACACGACGCTTCCGCCGGTCGCAATCACACTGTGTGTTGTCCGGATCTGGCTGTTTACACGGTTCTCCACTTCGATAAAACCGTCCGTTCCCTTCTCCTCGATGATTTCCCGGAGCAGCTTGCCCTCTGCTTTCTGGATCAGCAGATCTGCATCAATAAACTCATATCCAAGAACTTTTGCCAGAACGACACCGATGGTACTTTTTCCAACACCCGGCATGCCTATTAAAACAATATTTTCCTTTTTCATCTCTCAACTAAATCTTTCTCTGTAAACTTCTATCCTGTAACCCGTGAAACAAAGCGGACAAATGTCCGCTCTGTCTGTTTTATCTGAATTTCTGATATCCGGTCTATGATCTTTCCAATGTACACCTTCTGATCTGTAAAACCGGCATCTTATTCTGCTGTCGCGCTGGAATCGCTGTTGTCCGCAGCAGGCGGTGCAGTAAAGATATTATCAAATTTCACTTTCGCCCACTCATCCTCATCAACTTTGATCTTTACAGCGTCTTTGTATCCATCCGTTACATCCTGATAAAGCTGATCCTGACGGTCACTGATGATACTTTCTTTCTTCTTTTCTGTTGCATCTGCATCAAACTCGCTGTCCAGTCGGATGATATAATAACAGTCGGCACCCTCGATCAGACCGGATACCTGTCCGGCTGTCATGCTGTTTGCCGCTGCGATGACCGCATCACAGAAACCGCCATCTGCCTCGCTCTTTTCATCGCTTCCATAAGAATATGTCTTTACATCATAGGAATATTCTTGTGCGGTTCCATCAAAATCGCTCTGTGCTTTTTGTGCTGCATCGTCTGCATTTTTCTTCACTACAGTGGCCTCATCTGCGCTATAAGTCTGCTGTTTGCCGCTCTCATCCGTATAAGTTGTCAGACTGATCTTCATATAACTGAATGTTCTCTGTGCTGCTTCCTCATCGGATACGTTTGTATCAGCAGTCGCGCTGATGGCTGCCTTCATTCTCTTCTCTACTGTCTGCAGATACAGATAACGCTCTACATACTCCTGTGTAGCTCCCACTTCTTTGAGTGCTGCTTTGGAGTTGTCAGACATAAACTGCTCTGCTGCTTTTTTGATGGCTGCCTGATCTTCCTCTGTGATCTCCACACCGTAATCTGACATATGTTTCTCCAGCAGATACTGTGTCTCAATGCTTTCCAGTACACTATCCTTTATAGATTCCTGCATGTTCTTTCCATCCTTTGCATAGGAGTCATTTGTCCAGTAGTCATCTCCATAATAAGAAGCAAAAACACTGTCATAACCGGCCTGCTGAATACGTGCCGCAAAGTTTGCATATCCCATTGTCACTTCGATGGCATCTTTGTCATCACTTGTCATCGTAATTGCCACTGCATCTTTGTTCACGCCACCGCATCCGCTCAGACTCATCGTTCCAATCATGGTACTCATCAGGATAATTGCAGCAAATTTCTTAAATCTCATGGTTTCCTCCATCTATAACGGTCATCAGCTTCCTCGTATGTTTCCACCGAAAATCTGTACCGCATGTGATATTATGTCTCTTAATACTATTTATAATTAAATTCTGTCTGTTTTCCGATATCCGGCCTGTGCATGATATAATGATTCAAGTCGAACGCACGTGAAACCTGGTGCATCACTCTGGTCAGCGTAATCTGACATATTCCTCTCAGAATCACTGCACATAGCGGATACTTTCATTTGTCAAGTATAACGTAGATTCCCCGTCACCGCAAGGTATTTTTACATTACAAATCCTGCTCCGTCAACAATTCCCGGCAGTCTGCCAGCACACGACAGATCACCTCAATCGTATCAGGACTGTTTTTTTGTTTTCGATAATAAAAATACGGTTCTTTTTTATCCGGAACAAAAGACAACAATGGTTTATTTTTCTCCACCACCAGCGGAATGTTGCTTCCATTTACTTTCGCACGTTCAAACATCCGGAAGATAATGTCATTGGAAGACTCTTTGATTTCCACAAAATACAGGCTGTGAGCTTCTGCTTTCAACTGTGCCACTCGCAGCAGATTCTGTACCGGCCGCGGCGGTTCTCCAAAACGGTCGATCAGTTCATCCAGCATCTCATCCTTTTCTTCCTCATTTTCAATGGCTGCGATCCGCTTGTAAATATCCAGCTTCTGATATTCATTTGCGATATAACCGTTTGGAATATAGGCATCCAGCTCAATATCGATGGATGTCTCAAAGGATTCTTCCACTGCTTCTCCCTTTGCCGTTTTTACCGCTTCATTCAACATCTTGCAGTACAGATCATATCCGACGGCTTCCATATGACCATGCTGCTGCTCACCCAGCAGATTCCCGGCCCCCCGGATTTCAAGATCTTTCATGGCAATCTTGAACCCGCTTCCCAGATCGGTAAATTCCCGGATGGCAGACAGCCGTTTCTCTGCCACTTCTTTCAGCATCTTATTTCTGCGGTACATCAGGAACGCATAGGCTGTCCGGTTGGAACGTCCAATCCTTCCTCGCAGCTGATACAACTGGGATAGTCCCAGATTATCCGCATCGTGAATGATCATAGTATTGACATTTCCGATATCCAGTCCGGTTTCAATAATAGTAGTCGACACTAGCACATCCACTTCCCCGTTCATGAACTGATACATCACGCGCTCCAGTTCCCGCTCACTCATCTGACCGTGCGCATATGCCACTTCTGCATCCGGCACCAGTTCTGCAATCCTTGCTGCCACTTCTGCAATCTGGTTGACCCGGTTGAATACATAGTACACCTGACCGTCCCTGGCCATTTCACGCTCAATGGCTTCCCGGATCATTTCTTCATCATATTCCATAACATAAGTCTGGATCGGCATACGATCCTGAGGCGGCTCTTCCAATACACTCATGTCACGGATACCGATCAGACTCATATGCAGCGTTCTCGGAATCGGGGTTGCTGTCAGCGTCAGCACATCCACATCCTTTTTCATCTGTTTGATCTTTTCTTTATGTGTCACGCCAAACCGCTGTTCCTCATCAATGATCAGCAGACCGAGATTTTTGCACTCCACATCCTTAGACAGCAGGCGGTGGGTTCCGATCACGATATCCACGGTTCCACGCTTCAGCCCCTCCAGAGTCGCTTTCTGCTGCTTCGGAGTACGGAACCGGCACATCAGTTCCACATTGATCGGAAAATCCTTCATCCGCTGTGCAAATGTATTGTAATGCTGCTGTGCCAGAATCGTCGTCGGCACCAGATAAATAACCTGTTTTTCCTCCTGCGCTGCTTTGAAAGCCGCTCGGATTGCCACCTCTGTCTTGCCAAAACCAACGTCACCGCAGATCAGACGATCCATGATCTTCCTGCTTTCCATATCCGCCTTCGTCGCTTCGATGGCAAGACGCTGATCCTCCGTCTCATCATATGGAAACATTTCCTCAAATTCCCGCTGCCATACCGTATCCGGTCCATACTCATAGCCTTCCTTACTTTGCCGGATGGCATACAATTCCACCAGTTCCTGCGCCACTTCCTGTACCGCTTTCTGTACCCGATGCCGGGTCTTTGTCCACTCCTGTCCGCCCAGACGGTTCAGCTTCGGTTTCTTCGCATCCGCACCGGCATATTTCTGGATCAGATCAAGCTGTGTCGCCAACACATACAGATTGCCGCCTTTGTCATACTCAATCTTCATGTAATCCCGCATGGTCTTGTCGACTTCGATTTTCTCTATGCCGCGGAAAATACCGAGACCGTGATTCTCATGCACCACATAATCTCCCGGTTTCAGTTCGGAGAAACTCTGGATATGCTCACCCTCGTAAATCTTCTTTTTCTTTTTCCGTTTCTTCTTTTCCCCACCAAAAATGTCGGTCTCTGTCAGCACGACGAATTTGATATCCGGATATTCAAATCCGCGTTTCAGCTTGCCATACAGCACCATGACTTCTCCCGGCTGCACCGCACGGTCTGTATCAGTCGTAAAAAATGCATTCAGTTCCTCCTGTCGCAGATCCTCCGCCATACGCTCCGCACGGGTCCGGGAGCTGCACATGAGGATCACCCGGTATTTGCGTTTTTTATAACTTTTCAGATCTTTGGAAAGCAGTTCAAAACTGCTGTTGTAAGCATTGACAGAATGCACCTGGAAAAAGCAGCTTTGCGCCGGTGTCAGTCCCTCTGCCCGCAGTTCCATGGCCGAGATCAGGATACAGCCAAACTGCTGTATCTGTGCTGTCACCGTCTGATGGGTATATAGAATATCTGCCTGTCCCGGCAAAATATAGCCTTTCTCCAGACGCTGCGTCATACTCTGGGAAAATTCTTTTTCCACTGCAGACGCTTTCTCCAGACAGCGAGCCGGTTCATCTATAAAGATCAGCAGTTTCTGCTCCTGTGCCTTGGCACAACGGGAGGCAAACTCCAGAAATCCCACAGTATCCTGATAAAAATACGTCAGATAACTCTCTGCCGCCCTGAGGCTTCCAAGTTCCTCCACCTGCTCTTTCAGCAAATCTACCGCTTCCTGTAACCGGTGTGCTTCCTGGGTTTTCATCTCCTTTCGGAAACGTTCTGTGATTTTTTTTCCATCCTTTATAATGCGGTCCAATCCTTCACTTTTCTGCTCCCCTGTCAGCACAAGTTCCGCTGCCGGATACACCACGATCTCTTCCATGGTATCCACGGAACGCTGGCTGTCCGGATCAAAAGTACGGATGGAATCTACCTCATCCCCCCACAGTTCGATACGGTAAGGGAGTTCCTCCGTCAGTGCAAAAATATCCACGATACCGCCACGGATGGCAAATTCGCCTGGTGTTTCTACCTGATAGACACTTTCATAACCCAGCCCTACCAAACGTCTGCGCAGCACCTCCAGATCTACCGTATCCTCATTCTTCAGCCGCAGCAAAAATCCACGCAGCACTTCCGGCCGCACCAGTCGGTCCAACAATGCATCAAAAGTAGTGATGATGGCCGCATCCTTTTCCTCAAACAAGGTCCTGAATGCCTGCATCCGCTCCTGCGTCAGTGCATTACCACGGATATCCGACTGATAGAACAGAATATCCTTTGCCGGAAAATATACCGCTTTCCGGTCAAAATACCGGTAAGCATCCAGCAGTTCCCGTGCCTTCTGTTCATTAAAAGTAACAATGACACGCATACCCCTGCCATTGTTCCATCCGTACATCATATGTGGTTTTTGTGCATCCATACAGCCGGTTGCCGAGAGCACCGTGCCCTCCTCTGCCGAGGCCCGCTCCAGTTCCTCAAAACTGCCCAGTTCATGCAGCGGACTTACAAAAGCATCCATGTCATTCCTCCTTTACATTTATTCAAGAATGCCCCCGGCATTCTTACTGCGAGATGCACGTCATGCAATGCATGACATATTTTTCTGTGCATCTCTGCAAGTCTACACTCTCGTTATTTCTTCCGATTATATCGGTTCATTGCCTCATCAGTTCTGTCCTGAACCATTAACGTAACAGCATCCACAGCCTCTTTCACTGCATCGTCGAATTTTTCTCTGTCCTCCGGCGAAAACCGTCCCAGCACATGATCTGCCAGATCCCAGCCTGCCGGCTTTTCTCCCACACCGACTTTAACCCGGGCAAACTGATCCGTCCCGGTTTTTGCAATAATATCTTTGATACCGTTGTGTCCGCCCGCACTTCCTTTTTTCCGGATCCGCAGATTGCCCGGGACCAGACTGATATCGTCAAAAACAACAATCAGATCTTCCATCGGATCCAGCTTGTAAAAATTCACCAGGGCACTGACACTGTCACCACTGAGGTTCATATACGTCTGCGGTTTTGCCAGCATCACTTTCTGCCCTTCAATATAACCGGTTCCGCAAAAAGCTTTCCCTTTTCGTAAATTCAGTTCAATTCCATATTTATCTGCAATGGCATCAATAACATCAAAACCTGCATTGTGCCGTGTTTTTTCATATTTTGCGGTTGGATTTCCAAGTCCTACGATGAGGTACATTTCTATTTTTCCTCCTGTTTCTTTTTGGTCGCATCTTTATTTTTTCTTTATTTCTTGCAAATCAAAAAGAAAGAATCCTGTGCAATGCAGGATTCTCCTTCTGTGCAGTTGTGGATAGTATACCACAATTATTTATGCTTCCGCAATTTCTTCACGATATTTTTCCATGATCATTTCCTGAAGTTGTGTTCTTGTATCAGAATTGATCGGATGGGCTACATCTCTATACTCCCCTTCTGCGTTTTTCCGGCTTGGCATTGCAATGAATACACCCTTCTCACCCTCGATGATCTTAATGTCATGCACTGCAAATTCGTTATCAATCGTGATCGATACAACAGCCTTCATTTTTCCTTCTTTGTCAACTTTTCGAATTCTCACATCTGTAATGTTCATACTTCTTTTCCCCTGTGTATATTTCTTTCTTCACAGCAGGTCGGTTCGTATGCTGAGCTGTCACATCAATGCCGGTCTTTTCCCCTCTGCCGCGTACAGCGTGACTACATGATATAACGTTCATTGTGCCCGCGCACAATTTTCACCTCATCTTCGCCGCATAAATAAGTATTGGCACAAATTGTATCACGGCTCTCCACGATACAATTCTCAATATGCGTATTGTCACCGATGTAAACATCGTTCAAAATAATAGAATTTTTAATTACGCAGTTCTTGCCTACAAATACCTGTTTGAACAGTACGGAGTTCTCCACTGTTCCATTGATAATACATCCGCTCGCCACAAGACTGTTGCGGACTTCTGCTCCCGTATTATATTTTGCCGGAGCCAAATCATCCACCTTGGAATATATATATGGTTCCTGATGGAAGAAATAATTGCGGATCTCCGGTTTCAGGAAATCCATGTTTGTCTGATAATAAGATTCCACACTGGCGATATTGCTCCAGTAATTTTCCAGTTTGTATCCGTAAATCTGCTTCAGATTCTTGTAACGGATCAGGATATCTGTAACAAAATCAAACCGGTGCTCCTGCATACTCTTCTCCAGCATCTCAATGAGCTGTCTTCTGCGTAGCACATAAATACCGGTGGAAACTGTATGGGACTGAGCCACCATCGGTTTTTCCTCGAAATCCACGATACGGGATTCTTCATTCATCTGAACAACACCAAATCGGCTGACATCCTCTGTCATCGGTACATCTTTGCACACAATGGTGATGTCCGCTTTCTTCTGGATATGATAATCCAGTACCTTATTATAATCCAGTTTGTATACGCAGTCGCCGCCTGCCACAATAACATACGGTTCATGGCTGCGCTTCAGAAAATCAATGTTCTGTGCCAGGGCATCCGCTGTTCCGCGGTACCAGTTTCCGTTCTCTGCCGTAATCGTCGGTGTAAAAATATACAGGCCACCCTGCTTACGTCCGAAATCCCACCATTTAGAAGAGTTCAGATGCTCATTTAAGGAACGGGAATTATACTGGGTCAGAACCGCAACACGCTGGATATGAGAATTGCTCATATTGCTCAGTGCAAAGTCAATGGCACGGAATCCACCGCCTACCGGCATTGCAGCAATGGCTCTCTTTTCGGAAAGCTCTCTCATTCTGTAATTATTACCACCTGCTAAAATAATACCTAATGCTTTCATTATTTGCCACCTGCCTTAACAATATATTCCCCGCTGTCAAGCAATCCATCCGGATAATCCTCCGGCGTGGTCACACCTGCGATCGCTGTATTTTTACCAATTTTTACATTTGGCGGAATGACGGATTTCTCTCCAATGGTTACCAGACCAAACGCGTAAACACTCTCTTTGAACTTGTTCGGTTTCTCCTCGCCGATACCAAGAACCGCACCGTCACCGATCACGGTATCCTCTGCAATGATCGCTTTGTCGATCACAACATTCTCTCCGATGGTCACACCTTCCATAAGAATGGAATCACGGACAACGCTTCCTTTTCCGATGGTTACGTTAGCACCGATGACACAGCTATGTACTTCACCGTACACTTCCGTACCCTCACCAATGATACTCTTGTCCACTTTTGCATCAGCAGCAATATACTGTGGTGCAAGGACATCACTCTTGGTATAGATTTTCCAGTATTCTTCATACAGATTAAACTCCGGAATCAGATCGATGAGCTCCATATTAGCTTCCCAGTAAGAACCAAGGGTTCCTACATCTTTCCAGTATCCGTTGTATTCGTATGCAAAAATACGCTCCCCCTGATCAAAGCAGTATGGGATCACATGCATACCAAAGTCACAGTTCTCCACATCCTCGTTTGCAATGAGCGCTTCTTTCAGTGCTTTCCAGCTGAAAATATAAATTCCCATGGACGCAAGATTGCTCTTTGGCTCTGCCGGTTTCTCCTGGAACTCACAAATACGGTTCTCCTCATCGGCCACTACGATACCAAAACGGCTTGCCTCCTCCATCGGCACCGGCATAACTGCGATGGTAACATCCGCATTGTTCTGCTTATGGAAATCAAGCATCACTTCATAGTCCATCTTATAGATATGGTCTCCGGACAAGATCAGTACATATTCCGGATTGTAACTGTCTATGTATTTCATATTCTGATAAATAGCATTCGCTGTACCGGAATACCATTCACTTCCGCCACTTTTCTCATATGGCTGCAAAATCGTAACACCACCGTTATTACGATCCAGATCCCACGGAATACCAATACCGATATGCGTATTTAACCGAAGCGGCTGGTACTGGGTCAGTACACCGACTGTGTCGATTCCGGAATTAATACAGTTACTGAGCGGAAAATCGATAATACGATATTTACCTCCGAATGCAACTGCCGGTTTTGCAACATTTGCAGTCAGCACGCCGAGACGGCTTCCCTGACCTCCCGCCAGAAGCATCGCAATCATTTCCTTTCGAATCATGTAAATCACCTCTTGCCAATAACAGCATGATCAGACACACTGCTATTTAAAAATTAAATTTGATATCAGAATTATAACATATTTTTCGTTGCTGTACACCACACATTTAACAATTTTTATGTAAATTATCGGTAATTTTTGACAAATCTCACAAGCGGTAATACCATGTCTCCGAGTAAACCTAAAATTCAACTTGAATGCAACTACTCCCGAACTTCCGAAACAGATATTTTCGACTCGAATGCAAAAGCGTTGCCAATCCACCATCAATGGGGTATAATATTTTAAAGTAATAATCCGTGTTATCCGGAAAACCACAATGCGAAAGTAATCTTTTTCCATAACACATCTTTTATATACAGGTGGTAGATAAATATGTACAAAATTGATTTCGAAAAACCTATTCACATTCATTTTATAGGAATCGGCGGCATCAGCATGAGCGGTCTCGCTGAAATTTTATTAAAGGAAGGCTTTACCGTATCCGGTTCTGACAATAAAGCCTCCGCTCTGACAGAACAGCTGGAAAAAAATGGCGCAAAGATTTTCATCGGTCAACGCGCAGCCAATATCACAAAGGACATTCAGCTGGTCGTTTACACGGCAGCCATCCATCCGGACAATGCCGAGTGGAAAGCCGCAAATGACGCAGGCATCCCCATGCTGACCCGTGCCCAGTTCCTGGGACAGCTCATGGACAACTATGCCAAATCCATCGCTGTCAGCGGTACCCACGGAAAGACAACCACAACATCCATGATCTCCCACATTCTGCTGGAAGCCAAAACTGATCCGACCATCTCTGTGGGTGGTATGCTGGAAGCCATCGGAGGAAATATCCGCGTGGGCGGTTCAGATGTATTTCTGACAGAAGCCTGCGAATACACCAACAGTTTCCTGAATTTCCATCCGAAATACAGCATTATCCTGAACATCGAAGAAGATCATATGGACTTCTTCAAGGATATCAATGACATTCGGAATTCGTTCCATAAATTTGCTCAGAATACAGCTGCAGATGGTGTCCTGATCCTGAACGCAGCCATTGAGCATCCGGAAGAGATTATCGCAGACTTAAAAGAACGTGTCGTTACGTTCGGACTGACAGAAGAGGCAGATTACTCTGCTTCTGACATTACTTATAATGAAGCTGCCTGCCCATCCTTTACGTTCCTGGTACGCGGACAGGCTGCCGGACATGTGACCTTAAACGTTCCGGGCAGACACAATATCGCCAACGCACTGGCTGCTATCGCATTTGCGACAGAAGCCGGTATTGATACAGACACCATCATCCGCGGTCTGCAGGCTTTCGGCGGTACTGCCAGAAGATTCGAATACAAAGGAAAACTCGGCGGCATCACTATCATTGATGATTATGCACATCATCCGACAGAGATTGCTGCAACACTGACTGCTGCACGCAATTATCCGCACGGTCGTATTATCTGTGTCTTCCAGCCGCATACTTATACCCGTACCAAAGCATTCTGGAATCAGTTCTCCGATGCTCTGACTCTGGCTGATGTGGTTGTCCTTGCTGATGTATATGCAGCCCGGGAGACAGATACTCTCGGAATTCACTGCGAAGATCTGGCAGACGACATCCGCCGCAAAGGAACGGAAAGTTACTACTTCCCGTCCTTTGATGCCATCGAAAACTTCCTGCTGGAGACATGTACCGACAACGATCTGATCCTTACCATGGGAGCCGGCGACATTTATCAGGTGGGCGAGCATCTGCTGGGCAGACGCTAAAGCAAAGCGGACATTCGCAATCCGCTTTCGCTACCTGCTCATGAACGCAGGTCGCAAAGCGACTGCGTTCAAAATACGATATCCACATTTCAGACGGGATTATCCCCGCTGTGATGTGGATATCTTTTTCTTCTCTTTTTCAAATCGATATGATATACTTCAAGGCGAAAGTGAGATACAACTATGGCAAAAATTACGTTATATCATGACCAGTCGGCGGCAGCAACCTGCGTGCCGAATATTTTTATTGATCAATACATGACCCGCGCCAACGGAGAGTACGTTAAAATCTATCTGTACCTGCTCCGCTGTTTTGCGCAGCCCTCTGCGGATTTTTCCCTTTCCGGTCTGGCAGATCATTTCGACTGCACAGAACGGGATATTCTCCGGGCTTTAAAATACTGGGAAAAGCTGCGGCTGTTCCATCTGGAATACGATGCCAATGACAACCTCTCCGGCATCCGGATGCTTAACAGTGCGTACTCTGCTGCACAGGTGAACGACACGGCAGACCTTGCTCAGCAGGAGAAAAAAATATCTCCTTCCCCTGTCGTATCCAACCGGCAGAATATTTCAACACCTTATCCGAAAAAGAATACCGCTCAGGAGCAGAGTGCTTCCACTGAAAACGTCACAGATCATTTTATTCAGGCAGCAACCCGCAAACGCCCAGCTTACACGTTGGATGACACCCGTGCGTTCTGTGAAAAATCCGATGTCCGGGAACTGATCTTTATCACTGAAAAATATCTGGGACGCACACTGAACCAAAACGATCTGAATATGATCTTCTTCTGGTACGATGAACTGCATTTTTCCACAGAACTCATTGAATTTCTCATTGAAAACTGTGTTTCCAAAGGACACACCAGCCTTCATTATATGCAGCGTATCGCAGAAGATTTTGCTGATCACAATATCCGTACCGTGGAAGAGGCCAGACAGATGCTCAACCAGGACAGTTCTCTGTACCATACCGTCATAAAAGCCTTCGGTATCCGCGGACGTAACCTTGTACCTCCTGAAATGAACTTTTTGAAACAGTGGAGTACAAAATTTGGTTTTCCGGAAGAACTGATTGCAGAAGCATGCAGCCGAACCATCCGTGCCATCCATGAACCGAACTTTGGATATGCAAATTCCATTCTCGAGAAATGGCACAAAGCGGGGATCCATACCATGGACGCGGTGGCAAAAGCGGATGAGGTATATCAGCAGCAAAAATCCAGACCGGAACGTTCGCAGCAGCCGGCCACAGCCAGCCAGTTTACAAATTTCAAACAGCGGAATAACAATTATCAGGATCTGCAGCAGCAACTGCTTCAGAAATCCATGTCTGCTACCGAAAACAAACCACAATCCTAGACCAACTATAAAGGAAAAATATTATGCCACTTACCAATACACAATATGATCAGATCATGCGGGGCTATCAGGACCGGCAGTTAAAACGCCAGCAGCTCATCGATACCCGTCGGGAAGAGATTGCCGCAAAGATTCCAAAGATTACCGAACTGGATGCACAGATCGCATCTTTAAGCGTCAGACGGGCCAGACAGCTGTTGGATGGCGATGCCTCTGCCCTGACGGATCTGCACGATCAAATCCAGACCCTTTCTGCCCGTAAACAGGAATGTCTGCAAAATGCCGGTTATCCGGCAGATTACTTTCAGCCACCCTATACCTGCCCGGACTGTCAGGACACCGGCTATATCGGCCAGAAACGCTGCCACTGTCTGAAGCAGGCCGCCATTGACCTGGTCTACACCCAGTCCAATCTGCAGGGCATTCTGGAAAAGGAAAATTTTGACACGTTTTCCTACGACTATTATGCCGATGACATTTACGACAACACACAACTTTCCTCCCTGGAAGCTGCCAGAAACGCCGTAGTTCAATGCCATCGTTTTGTAGATACCTTTGATGATACCTTTGAGAATCTGCTGCTTTTCGGTGACACCGGCGTCGGCAAAACTTTTTTGTCCAACTGCGTCGCAAAAGAGCTGCTGGATACCGGTCACTCTGTAATTTATTTTTCCGCTCACCACCTGTTTGAACTGCTGGCTCAGAAAACCTTTACCAGAGAACCGCAGGCAGCAGAAAGTTACCGCAATATCTTCGATTGTGATCTGCTCATCATCGATGATCTGGGTACAGAGCTGACCAACACCTTCACGACATCACAATTTTTTGTATGCCTGAATGAGCGGATCCGCAAGCAGAAATCCACGCTGATTTCCACGAATCTGGAGCTCTTCGATATTGCATCTATTTATTCGGAACGTATCTTTTCCCGGATTTCGAACAGCTTTATCATCCTGCATCTGTTTGGCAATGATATCCGACTTTGCAAAAAACTAACCGAAAAATAAGATTTTTTCCTTAATTATATGTGCAAATGCCCATATCACAAGAAATCCCTTGTCATAACAGGGGATTCAGTGCTATAATGCCTTCGTATTTATAAAAACAAATGAAAAGATTTGATGGAGGGAACTTTTCTAATGCATAACGATCAGAGAAACTTAGAAACAATCCCGGCCGGCGCTCTCGGAATGATTCCGCTGGAGAGCTGCCGTGAGATCGGTGAAAAAGTAGACAAATATCTTGTAAAATGGAGATGTGTACGTGAGCACGAGCATGAGAACGACATCGCGTTCAAAGGCTACCTGCGTGACTCCTATATTATCGATGCATCCTGCCCGCGTTTCGGAAGTGGCGAAGCAAAAGGTATGATCCATGAATCCGTTCGTGGATATGACCTTTACATCATGACAGATGTAACCAACTACTCCCTGACTTACAAACTCTGTGGACATGAGAACCACATGTCACCGGATGATCACTATCAGGATCTGAAACGTATGATCGCTGCTGCAAACGGTAAAGCAAGAAGAATCACAGTTATCATGCCATTCCTGTATGAGAGCCGTCAGCACAGACGTACCGCAAGAGAGTCCATGGACTGTGCACTTGCACTTCAGGAGCTGATCGGCATGGGTGTTGACAACATCATCACTTTCGATGCACATGATCCTCGTGTACAGAATGCAATCCCGCTTCACGGATTTGACACTGTTCAGCCAGCTTACCAGTTTGTAAAAGGTATCCTGAATGCTGTAGATGACTTAAAGATCGACAATGATCATCTGATGATCATCAGCCCGGATGAGGGAGCTACCAGCCGTGCTGTATTCCTTGCCAGCGTACTTGGCGTAGATATGGGTATGTTCTACAAACGTCGTGATTACAGTCATATCGTAGACGGTACCAACCCAATTGTTGCTCACGAATTCCTTGGTTCTTCTCTGGATGGCAAGGATGTATGGGTTGTAGATGACATGATCTCTTCCGGCGGAAGTATGATCGATGTTGCCCGTGAATTAAAGAAGAGAAATGCCGGAAGAATCTTTGTAATCGCTACTTTCGGTCTGTTCACAAACGGTCTTGAGAAATTCGACAAAGCGGTAGAAGACGGACTGATCTATAAAGTGGTTACTACAAACCTTGCATACCAGACACCGGAACTGTTAAGCAGAGATTACTACATCAGCTGTGACATGAGCAAATACATTGCTTACATCATTGATACCTTAAATCATGATGCATCCATCAGCGATCTGCTTGATCCATATCAGAGAATCCAGACTCTGGTTGCAAAATACAAGGGTGAGATTCCTGCGGAAGAGTAATCCGAACAGAATCAAAAAGCACATATATAAAAAGAGCACTGTCAAGGTGCTCTTTTTTTATGTTTGCACGAAGTGCTTTTGTTTGAGAGGAAATTTATCATAATTTCCTCTCAAACAAAAAAAGCATCAGACATTCTGATGCTTTTTTAAACTGTTGATATACTATAAGTTACATGCAGAGCAAAAATTTCTCCATGGCAGTCAATGCCTCTGCCTCATCTGCTCCATCAGCTTCAATCTCAACTTCTACACCATTGTGCGGGTTAAATGCCATAATTCCCATAATGCTTTTTGCATTAATCCGATGATTTCCCCGTACTAAATACAGTGAGCTTGAAAACTGGCAGGCTACCTGTACCAGCTCTGCAATTGGATTATCGTACTTGTCTACGACATCTGCAATGACAATTTCTTTCTTACTCATACGCTTTTCCTAACCTCCGTCTAATACTATTGTAGTTTAGCCCTTATTCCGCAATTTTACAAGCATCTTTTCAAAAACCGTTACTTTTACTGAATTGTCACGCATTTTTCATTATTTCTTAGTCGTTTTTTTTCTCAAAAAAAGGGGCTGTAAAAAAACTCCCCTGACAGAAAAATCGCCCAGACCGTGA
>ENA-UOOA01000450-UOOA01000450.1-human-gut-metagenome-genome-assembly--contig:-P61old-NODE-450-length-87305-cov-15.533994_pt1 | contig 87305 bp, 90 predicted proteins | sample MGYA00242467_ERZ724014 | MGnify/ENA metagenome assembly ERZ724014 | reverse complement strand
ACTTGCATGTGTTAAGCACGCCGCCAGCGTTCATCCTGAGCCAGGATCAAACTCTTATGTTAAAGTTTTGTTCCTAGCCAGTTCTTCTGGCTAACTCCGGTTTTTCTAAACCGGCAAAATCAAGTTCATTATCTCATCAGCTTCCGCTGACAGAATTGACTATGGGTTGTGTGTTTTCTCTTACGCTATTCTATTTTCAAAGTTCACAGCACTTCCGCAGTGCAAGGATTATTTTAGCAAAGGTACCCCATCTTGTCAAGCATAATTTTCAACTTTTTTCAAACTTTTTTCAAAAAATCCAAAAAAAGCGAAAGAACCCCGAAAAATCAAGGTTCTCCCGCTTCACGCTTTCTGCTTTTATTTATCCAAAACAATCTTTTTAAATACCTCACCGATGTTTTCCGCAATCACCAGCGCCGCCTTATTGTCATAGGGCGTTGCAGATTTATTGATGAGCACCAGCTTATTTCCTCTGTAATAATTCAGCAAGCCTGCCGCAGGGTAGACATTCAGACTTGTGCCGCCGACAATCAGCACATCCGCCTTACTGATGTAATCCACAGATTTATAAATCGTTTCCTGATCCAGCCCTTCTTCATACAGCACCACATCCGGGCGCACGATACCGCCGCAGGCATCACAGCGCGTAATGCCGTCATTTGCCGTCACATAATCCAGATCGAACTGCTTGCCGCATTTCACGCAGTAATTCCGATACAGCGTCCCATGCAGCTCCAGTACATTCTTACTGCCTGCTTTCTGGTGCAGGTCATCAATATTCTGCGTGATAACCGCCTTCAGCTTCCCCATTTCTTCCAGTCTCGCTAATGCCTTATGGCAGTCGTTAGGCTTTGCATCCGGGTAAAGCAGTGTTTTCTTATAATATTTGAAGAAAACCTCCGGATTCTGTTCAAAAAATGTGTGGCTCAGAATCACCTCAGGACGCACGCCATATTCATTGATGGCATGAAAAATACCGTTTTCGCTGCGGAAATCGGGAATCCCACTTTCTGTCGAAACGCCGGCGCCGCCGAAGAAAACAATATTGTCGCTCTCATCTATCCATTTTTTCAACTGCTTCTGTTTTTCATCCATAGAAATTCCTCCGTTCTGTTAGCAAAAAAATATCCTCTCTCCTATTATACCTCGTCTGCCGCTTCCTGCAATTCTGTTTTTTCATATCGCACCACGGTATCCAAAATTCTATGTCCTTCCACGCGTTCCACCTGAATCTGCATGCCATCCGTTTCCAACGCAAATGTTGTCCCATCCTCCGGAATATGCCCCAACACACCGAAGATATATCCGCCAAGAGTGTCATATTCCTTCACCGGCAAAGAAATCCCAAGTGTCTCAGCCACATCATCCAGAGAAGTGCTGCCTTTCATTCTATATGTGTGTATTCCAAGCTGTTCAATTTCCTTTTCATCCGTATAAATATCCCCTACCAGCAGCTTCAGCAAATCATGCAGGGTAATCACGCCGCTCACCCCGCCATATTCATCCAGTACCACAGCAAACAGCTTTTCCTCCTGCTTCATATTCCGAAACAGAACATCCGCTTTCATAATCTCAGGTACAAAATAAGGCTTCTCTACCGCCTGCGCCATCACAGCTTCTCTATTCTTCTCCATCAGGCGAAAATATACCTTTGTATTCAGCACACCAATAATATTATCTGTATTCTCTTTGTAAATGGGATAATATGTATAGCCGCTTCGCAGAATTGTTTCCTGCCATTCCGCATCCGATTCCTCCAAGCCCAGCACAGTCATATCTACACGATGTGTGCAGATCTCCTCTACAGAAATATCATCAAAGGCAAATACATTCCGAATCCACCGCGTTTCCTCCGCATCAATCGTCCCTTTTTCCTCTCCTGCCTCCAGCATCATATAGATTTCCTCTTCGGAAACCTCCTCCTTCTCATCTGTCGGGTCAATTCCAAAGAGCTTCAGCACACCGTTGGTAGAAATCGTAAGAAGGGCCACTAGCGGTGCAAACAGGCGGGAAACACCTGTCAGCATGCCACTCATGCCCAATGCCAATCCTTCTGCCTTTTTCATCGCAACTCGTTTTGGTACCAGCTCCCCAAAAACCAGATTGAAATATGCCAATACCAGTGTAATCAGAAAAACAGAAAATGATTTTAAAATGCGTTCCGGAGCATCGATACCCGCTTTCTGTATCACCTGCACCAGCGTACCGGCAAAATTTTCCGCCGCAAACGCAGAGCCAAGCAGCCCTGCCAATGTAATTGCCACCTGTATTGTTGATAAAAATTTTGTCGGCTGTGCAGTCAGTGCCGCTAAACGCTTTGCCCGCGCATCCCCGTCTCTCGCCATTCGTTCCAATTTGGTATCATTCATAGAAATAACCGCAATCTCCGCACTTGCAAAAACGGCGTTCAAACCAATCAGAATCACTTGCAGTAAAATAGCTTCCATAATATTCCATTCTCCTTTGCTTCTATCTGTCTACGTCCGAAAAAATCAAAAAAGGTATACTCTGCCTCCAAAAAAGCAAAGTACACCCTTTCTCTATTTCTCAACGACATATTCTGTTGCAGCAAAGCAAGTTCGATCCTCATCCGCATCCATGTCGATTCTCACACTCCTCAAATAATATATATGGCAGTATGCCATAGAGAAGCCTTCAAGTCAATCATTTATATCCTAAAAAATCCGTTAAGAAATCACAGAAATACACCTGTCACAAAAATTTCCAGACCAATGAAAATCAGAATCACACCGCCAAGGATATTCGCCTTTCCTGCCAGCTTCACGCCAACCTTCTTTCCGATATGCAGACCGCAGAGGCAAATCACAAAAGTCACCATTGCAATAATCAGCGCTTCCAAAAGAGCAAGAAAAAAATCATATTCCGCAATCGTAAAACCAACCGAAAGCGCATCAATCGAGGTCGCAACACCCTGTATGAATAACGCCATAAAGCCCACGCCGCAGCGCTCCTCCTCTGCCCCGCCGCCCGCAAGGCCTTCCTTCAGCATACTGCCGCCGATATACAGCAAAAGCACCAGCGCAATCCACGGAATCAGCTTTTCAAAGGCTTGGAAATGGCTTACAATCGTATGAATACAGACCCAGCCCGTCATGGGCATCAGTGCCTGAAAAAAGGCAAACACGCCCGCAATGCCGCACATCCGCCGCGTTCCCATCTGCGGCTCATTCAGCCCATTGGCAAGGGATACGGAAAAGGCATCCATCGCAAGCCCTACCCCCAGCAACACACTGTTAAACAAAAACATGAAGCCAATGGACAAAACAAACTCCTCCCATCCAGTGTCCCTTAAATTGTTCCTCTTAAATTTTCTTCTCTCTAAATACTCGCAAGGCAGTGCTTCTCAAAGCTTCGCCTCATACAAAGCGTCACTTTTTGGCTGTGCCAAAGGCAGCCGCATATCATTGACCAGCATATATCTGCCGCTCTCCGTCAATTTTCCGATCACCGCCGCCGCAATGCCTTCCTCCTGTAATCTCTCTGCTAATTTCTCTCCGTTTTCTGCCGCAATAATCATAGTTCCGCTGGAAATCAAACCCAGATAATCAATGCCCATTGCCTTGCAGATTTTCTTTGTTTCCTCTTTGACAGGAATTTTCTCCACAAAAACATCCACACCTAAGCCGGAACATTCCGCAACCTCCCAGACGGCACCCAGAACGCCCCCCTCCGTAGCATCGTGCATGGCGGTTGCGCCATAAGCAAAGGCAATTTCAGATTCCTTCCCGACAGAAAGATACGCCTTCATTGCCTGCGCATTTTGCAGCTCTTCCTCTGTCAAATACTGCCGCAAGCCTTCCTCCCATTCCTTTGCAAGAATGGCAGTGCCTTCCGTACCTGCCCATTTCGTCATGATGACATCCTGCCCTGCCTTTGCACCGCCGGTGGAAAGAATTTTTCTGTTTCTCGTTTTTCCAATAACCGCTGCGGAAATAACAGGCTTTACAACTGCATCCGTCACCTCGGTATGACCGCCCAGAATCTCGATATTGCGTTCCTCCGCCGCACGAATCGCGCCGGACATCATTTCCTCCAGCAAAGCTTCCTCACTTTCCGGCGGCAAAAGCACCGTCAGAAGAACGCCCATCGGCTCCGCACCGGAGGAATAAATATCGTTGCAGTTAATCTGCACCGCCAGATAGCCGACATCCTTCGCAGCTCCCGTAATGGGGTCTGTGGACAGAATGCAATATTCTCCGCCCAAATCAACAGCAGAGCAGTCTTCTCCCGTTTTCGGGCGCAGAATGACATCCTCACGCTTCACCCTGCTTGCCTGCATAGGCTCCATCACAATTTTCTCCAGAATCTCCGGAGGAAGTTTTCCGATTGCAAACATCGTTTTCATCCTTTCCTTCGCAAAAAGCCTCTGTCCAATGACAGAGGCTTTTATTGCCTTATTCACTTACTGATCGCTCGACCCTGTGTTTTCTGTTGTTGTGGGTGTGGTTGGTTCTGTCGTTTCCTCCTTCTTCTTCGTGCCGACAGTTACCTCATCCGCCGCCGCACGATAGGAAGAGCTGCTGAACCATTCATTGCTGACCATTTTCCCATTCTCATACACCTTTTTGCGTACGCTCACCTTGCAGCCCGTTCTGCCGCGAGAGGTTACAACTCGTTCGCCTTCAGGCAGATTGGGGTCCTTCTTCACGATTTCCGCAGGCTTGTTAATTGTACCCTCGTAAACCGTTTCAAACTCCAATCTTCTGCCTGCATCATGCACCTCATGCCCGTAAATATTCATGACAAGCTTGCCGCCGCTTGCGTAAGCCTCAATCATAATAGGATATTCGGTGTTATTCTTGAATTTCAAATCCTTATAGGTGCCTGCTACAGCCGCATCTCTGCCCAGCGGCACATAGCCAACCGTCATGGAATGAGGGGAACGCTCTACCACCTCAAGCTCAGCCAGAATGACTGCATTATATAAGGTAGATGTTACCTGACAAACGCCGCCTGCCATGCCCTTTTCCACCTTGCCGTTTACATAAACGCCGGCTTCCTTATAGCCGCCTGCCGCCGTCTGGCTGCCCAGATGCGCATTTGCGGAAAATACCTCTCCGGGTGCAATCACAGTACCATTGATGTAATTGCAGCCTACCGCAAGGTTGTTGTTTCTGTTTCTGTCGCTGTTTGTATAAGTTGTGTAATAGGACCCAATCAGATCCGTTACATGGGAGTTATCCTCTGCCGTAATCTTGGGCTTTGTTACCTTTGCCGCAATTTCCGCTGTGCCGCTCTTGCGTGTTTCCATCACCTTTGCCACATGCTTTGCGGTTTTATCCTTTTCCATTTCAAGCCCTGTCTGCTCAGGAGAAACCACAAATCTGCCATTCTGCCTTACAACGGTACTGTCAATGGCATCCTGATTAAATTCCTCCGCGACCTCGTCCAGCTTTGCGCTCAGCATTTCCGCATCATAGCCGTAGGTCAACTCAATATTCACGCCATCCTTCAGCAATTTCGCGCCGACCTGAAAGCGCTCCGCTTCCGTGCCGGTACGCCCTGTTTCGTATGCCTTCTTTACCGCATCCTCCACATGGTACCCTGCGCCGATGTCCTCAAAGGGAATGTCCCATTTCTGCAGTGCGTCTTCTTCGCCATACTGCAATGTCAGAATTTGCCCGACAACCTCGGATTTATACCTTTCCTGCAGCTGTGCGACAGCCTCCTCCTGACTCAGTCCGGATACATCCTCACCATTGATCGTAATGCCCTGATAAATGCCTTCCTGTGCCAGCAGATTCAAAACCTTTCTTTTATGTACCTCATGATACCCGAACGCAGTCACTGCCACAAGCAGAACCAAAACACCGATTATCACCAAAGGCTTTTTATTTTTATTGTTATTGTCTGTTTTTTTGCTCTTCTGATGGTGATGATGCTGGTGCGATTGCTGCTGATATCGCTGCTGTCGTGGTCTATTGCTTTCCTCCAACTCTTCTCGCCCCCTAAAATATATTTCATGCAAAATTGCCTGTTTGATACAAGCTTTGTCATACCCTGACTATTTTTATCAATAGTCCCCCTTATCATAACGAAGTCTACTGTAAATTACAAGAGCAATTCCTTGAAAAAATCCTTACATTTTTGTTACGATTTTATGCCGTTTCTGCGAATCATACATTCCCTTCTCGGTTTCGCCGCTCAATAGATGCCATAGCCCAGAAACGGCGCAGCCAAACTCAGCACCATTACCACCGCCAAAAGCAGTGCAATTCCTGCGGCAATTTTCTTTTTCATCCGATATTTATCCTTCGGTTTCATCGTTTATTTCCTTCTTTCTCCTTATTTTTGCGGAACGCCATCTCTGCATCCAGTCCCATTTCCGCCAGAAAACGAGAGGGCTTCCGTTCCTTTTCATATCTTTGCAGAATTGCAGAAAGACAGAGCTTTTCGGATGCCCTTGTCATGGCAACATAAAACAGCCGCCTCTCCTCCGCAACCGTATCCATGCCCTTTTCATGCGGCACAATCCCCTCCACCAGAGAAGGCAGGAAGACCGCACGAAATTCCAAGCCCTTTGCACCATGCATCGTCATGAGTGCAACGCCGTTTCGTTTCTGCCCCTTTTTGCGGCTCTGCTCCTTCATTTGCAGACTCAGCCGTTCCAGCTGCTCCCGAAAGCTGCGCACATCCGCACAGTCCTTTGCCGTTTCCATAATCTCGTCCGCTATCTCCTGCAAAACCTGAGCACTTGTTCTTCTATATGCAGCAAATTCCTCTAAATATTCATCATATCCGATGACTTTACGAATATATTTTAACGCATCATAGGGGGTGCGCTTCCGAATCTGGTTTAAATCAATTCGCAGATTTTCCAGATTCTCCTCCTGCCACCCCTTCAAGGACGGACAGACAAAAAAGCTGCGCAATAACGTATACGGCATCGTTTCCGCCTCCGCGAGCAAATCCTTCCCGATATAGCGTTTGGGTTTATTCAGAATCCGCCGCAGTGCGCTGTCCGATTCCTCATTCTCTGCAAGCAGAAGATAGGCAAGCAAATCCTTCGCCACCCAATGCTCATACACATTGCCGCTGTTATCGCGCAAGTTGTATGGAATCCCTCTTTTATATAATTCTCTGGCGAATGCACCACCCTGTAGATTTGTACGGTAAATGACAGCAATTTCCGTCAACGGCACGCCTTCATCCAGAAGTCTGCCGATTTTCTCCGCAATATGCGCTGCTTCCTTCGCCGCATCCTCCGCCAGAAAAAACGTCACCTTATCACCGGCTTCCCCGATGCCCTTCATATTTTTCACAAAGCGCACCTCATTATTGCCGATGACACGCTCCGCCAAATTGACAATTCGCTCCGTAGAGCGATAGTTTGTATTTAATGTTACTTTTTTTGCCGCAGGATAAAGCGTCGGAAAATGCAGAAGAAAATCAGGTCTTGCGCCGCGGAAGGCATAAATACTCTGGTCATCATCCCCCACCACAAAAAGATTCTGATGCTTCTCTGCCAGAATCTGCAAGCAGGCAAACTGCGCCTGATTGACATCCTGAAACTCATCCACCAGAATAAATTTATATTTTCTCTGCCAATACTCCCGTACTGCCGCATCCTCACGCAAAAGCTGATAGCACTGCGTCAGCATATCGTCAAAATCCAATTTTTCATGCCGTTCCTTATACCCTTCATACGCACGATACAGCTTGCGAAATTCCTCCACAGGCATTCCCGTGGGCGTGAAGCGGTTCGGCTGCTCCAATTCACTGTTCATCAGAGAAAGCTGTGAAAAGAATTGCGAAATATATTCTTCTAAATCGGGAATATCCCATTTTTCTGCTTCAATACTATTTCTGAGGATGCTTCTTCTTTCCTCCTCCTGAAAAATCTGCTCCACATTCCAGCCGTATCTGCTCCGCAGAATCCGAAAAAAGATGCTGTGAAATGTTCCGAAGGAAACGCCGGAAGCTCCGTTTAAATTCTCAAATCGGCTTTTCATTTCTTCCGCCGCCGCTTTGGAAAAGGTCAGCGCAAGGATTTCCTGCGGCTTCGCCAATCCTCTTTCCAATAATCTGGAAATGCGACAAAGCAATACTGTTGTTTTTCCGCTGCCCGGCCCTGCCAGAACCAGCATCGGCCCTGTTTCGTGGCAGACTGCCTTCTGCTGTGCCGTATTCAGTTTTTTGCCCACAGTATCGCCTCCTTTTTCGCTTCTTTCTAAACATTAAGTATACCACATCTTTCTGCCAAATGCCAAAAAAACACAGATTCTGTCCTATCTTAATAAAACCTTATAAAAACCCTAACGCGTTTTTCATTGCGCAAATTTCTATTCTGTATTAAAATAATACATGTTTCAGGCTAAATGCCCGAAACCGAAAATTTGAAGTAAAAATCCAGAGAAATGTTTTCCAGACATAGAAAACACGGAGGTTTCTAATGAATATTGGCATTTTTTCCGACACATATTTTCCACAGCTGAACGGTGTGGCAACATCCATCCGCACGCTCACCCATGCACTACGCGAAAAGGGACATACGGTGTATATTTTCACCCCTTCCGACCCTCGCTGTGAAGGGCAGCCCGAGGATGAGGATATCTTTCGTCTGCCCAGTATCCCCGTTTATTTCGTACGGGATTATCGTGCAGGCTATATTTTCCCACCGCATATTCTGAAAAAAATCAAAAAACTGAATCTGGACATCGTGCATACACAGACAGAATTCCCCTTGGGCTTTCTGGGAAAGCTGGTTTCCACAACGGAGGGCATCCCCATGGTGCATACCTATCACACCATGTATGAGGATTATGTGCATTATATCGGCGGCGGACATATCATTTCCAAAAACATGGCACGCGAATTCAGCAGCGCCTTCTGCAATACGGCAATGGCAGTCATCGCGCCTACGCATAAAACAGAGCAGCTGCTTTCCGGCTACGGTGTAACAAAGCCGATTTCCATCATCCCTACCGGCATCAATACCGCGCATTTTCGCAAGGAAAACTTCGATGCGGCAGAAATTCTTGCCCTGCGGAAATCCCTTGGCTTAAAAGCAGATACCCCCGTTATCATTTCCATCGGGCGCATTGCGAAGGAAAAAAGCATTGATGTTGTCATTTCCGCCTTGCCGAAGCTGATTGAAAAGCTGCCGGAAGTGCAGATGGTAATTGTCGGCGAAGGCAATGAAATTGAAAATCTGCGCAACTTTGCAGAATCCCTCGGTGTTGGTGCTCATGTGATGTTTACAGGCGGCAAGCCTTGGGATGAAATCGGAAAATATTATCAGCTCGGCAATGTTTTCTGCAGTGCATCTGTTTCCGAAACGCAGGGGCTTACCTTTGCTGAGGCAATGGCAGGCGGCATCCCCGTTGTGGCAAAAAAGGATGAATGTATCGAAAATATCATCACTGACGGTGAAACAGGCATGCTCTTTGAGAAAAATGAAGACCTGCCGGAGCTGCTTTATCGCGTGCTGACCGACAAAGCCCTTTCCGAAAAGCTTTCCACAGCCTCTATACAGGCGATGGATGCTCTTTCCGTGCAGAACTTTGCAGACAGCGTGGAGCAGCTGTATCAAAATATTCTGGAGCAGGAGGAACGTCCCAAGCCCATCGCCGCCCCTGTTATTCCGTTTATGATTGGCGCAAAGGCCGCCAAGGGTATTACAGGGCTGCCCGGGAAGATTTCCCGTACCTATTTAAAAAAAGCAGCAAACTTTCTTTCTTCTGCCAAAGGCGAATAAAATCGAAGCCAAATTTTCACAGAGTCTAAAAAGGTGCGCCCAGATAAGAACCCCTGAATTCTGAAATGCTGAAAGCTACGGCTACTACGTTAGTTCCCCTTGACAGCCTAAGTCAAAGGATGCCTGCGGGAAACTTCCTTGCATCCGCAGTCTTTCAGCTATTTCATTTTCTTCATGTTTTCTTATTGGGGCACACCTCAAGGGCTCTGTGTTTTTTTATAAATCCTTTCCAATCTTTTTCAAAAAATGCTTGACAAACTCTTTCCCATATTGTATGATAGTTCATGTGCCAAATGAATATGTGAGTGTAGCTCAGCTGGATAGAGCGTCTGACTACGGATCAGAAGGTCGCGTGTTCGAATCATGTCACTCACGGAAAAAAACGTATATCACTTTGATATACGTTTTTTATTTGCTTCATTTCGAGCAAAAACAAAATACTACCTATTTTATATTTTTACGCAAAAAAGAGAGGAGCGGTATTTCTACCGCCCCTTTCTTTTTATCGTGGGTAAATGTAAGGAATCAATTATTTGTCAATCTGAGGAGCAACGTCATCCATCCACTTCATCAGACCACCATTTTCTGCATTCTTATCCCATACATATTTCTTTGTTTCGGAAGCGATAACACCGCTCAGACCAATCAAAGCTACGCAGTTGGGGAATGCCATACAAGCGTTCAGTACGTCAGCAATGTTCCAAACTACATCCAGTGCAGCTACACAGCCTACCAGTACAACAAATGTCCAAACAACACGGAAAGGCATGATGGACTTAACACCTACCAGATATACCCAACATCTTTCACCATAGTAGGACCAACCCAGAATTGTGGACCATGCGAATGTCAGCAGACCGAATGTCAGAACTGCGGGACCGATTACGGGAATCGCATTGAAGGCACCTGCTGTCATCTGCGCACCTACCAGACCTTCCATACCTACGGGGTCTTTAATGATGGAGGATACCAGAACCAGACCTGTCAGCAAGCAAACTACGATTGTATCCCAGAATACACCGGACATGGAAATCAGAGCCTGTCTGGAAGGGTTTCTTGTAGCTGCACATGCGTCAACGATAGGAGCAGAACCCAGACCGGATTCATTTGTGAACAGACCACGAGATACGCCGGCACGGATACATGCTACTACTGTTGCACCAACAAAGCCGCCGCCTGCTGCTGCAGGGTTGAATGCGCCTTGTACGATTGCTGCGAAAGCTGCGGGAATATGAGCACCATTGATTACGCAGATTACGATACAACCTACGATGTACAGACCTGCCATCAGAGGAATCAGCTTTTCACATACCTTGGAGATGGACTTAACGCCGCCCAGAATAACCAGACCTGTGATAATCATCAGAACGATACCTGTTGCAATCTTAGGTACGCCGAATGTACCGTTCATGGATTCTGCGATGGAGTTTGCCTGTGTCATGTTACCGATACCGAAGCAAGCGATACCTGTAAAGATTGCGAACAGGACACCCAGCCATTTATGACCCAGACCTCTTTCCAGAGCGTACATGGGACCACCGATGTAAGAGCCGTCTTTTGCTTTTACACGGTATTTAACTGCCAGTGTTGCTTCACCATATTTGGTTGCCATACCCAGCAGACCTGTGAACCACATCCAGAATACAGCACCGGGGCCACCAATGCCGATTGCAGTTGCAACACCTACGATATTACCGGTACCGATAGTAGCTGCAAGAGCTGTTGCCAGAGCTGCGAAGCCGCCGATATCACCGGATGCCTCTGCATCGGGTGTTACGGAAAGTTTGATACCTGTAAAGGTCTTTCTCTGAATGACTTTTGTTCTGATTGTTAACAGCACATGTGTACCAATCAGCAGACACAGCATAATAGGTCCCCACAAGAAATCCTTGATGGACAGCACCACATTGTTAAAAGCTTCCATATAATTCCCTCCCTAAATAATGAATTATAATATTAGAATAATCACGCGGCCTGAATTTTTATTCAGTTTCTTCATAAAAGCTTTTTCAAAGTTTTTTCCTATCCCCACGAATACAAAAAACAGAAAAATCCTTGCTCAAACGGCTCTGAAAAAACTGTATTCAAACTTCAAAACCTGATATTATTTTACCGCATCCCACGCAAAAAACAAGCACTTTTTTTCCGGTGAAGCGTGGGACACATTTTGTCTTTATGTGCATTTTGTATGTCTAAACTATAAAATAACGCAACTTTATATAACAATTTTACAATGCCCAAAAACACACAGAAAACAAATGTCCTTCCCATAAAACAATGCAGTTTGACGCAAACAGTCCGCTTGGATATTGATTCCACCTGTTAAATTGCACAAAAAAACTGCATCTTCCATCGACTTTTGACATTTCTTCTTTTTTTCTAAATTTGTAATTTTTTTCCAATTGTCAATTTGTGCAAAATAAACAACAAATCACCTTCCATATTTCCATCAGAAATGGCATTTTTTTCCAGTTTATACGTTATAATATTCATGCGAATAAACTATTTTTCACCGCATACATCTGTCCGCAAGCAAAAGAACACCCCCTGCGCTTTCGCACAGAGGGTGTGAATTTTATACGTGGGTCATGCTCAATATGAAATCGGATTCTTTTCTGAAAGGAAGATTATTTGTCCAGCTGAGGAGCAACGTCATCCATCCATTTCATCAGACCGCCCATTTCTGCATTCTTATCCCATACATATTTCTTTGTTTCGGAAGCGATAACACCGCTCAGACCAATCAAAGCTACGCAGTTGGGGAATGCCATACAAGCATTCAGTACGTCAGCAACGTTCCAAACTACATCCAGTGCAGCTACACAACCTACCAGTACAACAAATGTCCAAACAACACGGAAAGGCATGATGGACTTAACGCCGCACAGGTATACCCAACATCTTTCACCATAGTAGGACCAACCCAGAATTGTGGACCAAGCGAATGTCAGCAGACCGAATGTCAGAACTGCGGGACCAACAATGGGGATAGCGTTGAACGCACCTGCTGTCATGTTCGCACCTACCAGACCTTCCATACCTACGGGGTCTTTAATGATAGAGGATACCAGAACCAGACCTGTCAGCAAGCAAACTACGATTGTATCCCAGAATACACCGGACATGGAAATCAGAGCCTGTCTGGAAGGGTTTCTTGTAGCTGCACATGCGTCAACGATAGGAGCAGAACCCAGACCGGATTCATTTGTGAACAGACCACGAGATACGCCGGCACGGATACATGCTACTACTGTTGCACCAACAAAGCCGCCGCCTGCTGCTGCAGGGTTGAATGCGCCTTGTACGATTGCTGCGAAAGCTGCGGGAATATGAGCACCATTGATTACGCAGATTACGATACAACCTACGATGTACAGACCTGCCATCAGAGGAATCAGCTTTTCACATACCTTGGAGATGGACTTAACGCCGCCCAGAATAACCAGACCTGTGATAATCATCAGAACGATACCTGTTGCAATCTTAGGTACGCCGAATGTACCGTTCATGGATTCTGCGATGGAGTTTGCCTGTGTCATGTTACCGATACCGAAGCAAGCGATACCTGTAAAGATTGCGAACAGGACACCCAGCCATTTATGACCCAGACCTCTTTCCAGAGCGTACATGGGACCACCGATGTAAGAGCCGTCTTTTGCTTTTACACGGTATTTAACTGCCAGTGTTGCTTCACCATATTTGGTTGCCATACCCAGCAGACCTGTGAACCACATCCAGAATACAGCACCGGGGCCACCAATGCCGATTGCAGTTGCAACACCTACGATATTACCGGTACCGATAGTAGCTGCAAGAGCTGTTGCCAGAGCTGCGAAGCCGCCGATATCACCGGATGCCTCTGCATCGGGTGTTACGGAAAGTTTGATACCTGTAAAGGTCTTTCTCTGAATGACTTTTGTTCTGATTGTTAACAGCACATGTGTACCAATCAGCAGACACAGCATAATAGGTCCCCACAAGAAATCCTTGATGGACAGCACTACGTTGTTAAAAGTTTCCATTTACAATTCCCTCCCAAAAAATGTAATTGATTATAAGTGCAATAAAATTGCTATTGAAATCTTAACAGTTTCTTTATTCTCTCTTAACGCATTCTTTATATCATGGCTAAAAAAATTTTTCGTCCCCACGAAAACGGATACTACGTTGCAATCGAATCTATGAAACCTGTCTTTCGATTTCTGCTTTTTCAGTGTACGCGATTTTCCCTGTAAATTCAAGCATTTTTTTATATCGCAAAAATTAGAAAAAAGCTTCATTTTATTGATTTTACACAGAACCTTCGACAAATTATCACAAAAAAATCATGGAAAACGCACTGTGCTATTGCTCAGTGACAAATGTACTTTTTAACTATATCTTAACAACATCTTTACACCTTTTTGCGATACCCATCGGTAAATCTGCATAAAAAATCATCATTTTTTTAAATTTTTGCAGTATTTTCTCCATTTTTAATTGGTTTACATAATGCAATAATCACATTTTGTCATTTTGTACAAAAAAAGAGACACTAAAATAGTGTCTCTCCGCCTGCAAAATTCTGTTTTCAGCTTAAACTATTCAGTGGCAGTGACCGCCGCAGTGATGGTCATGCTCGCTACAGTTTTCATGGTCGTGGTCATGGTGATGGGTACATTCTACCGCTACATTGTATTCCAATGTACCGTCCACATACGCCTGCGCCTTCTCATCCGCATTGCCGCTCACACCGCCGCGCAGTTCAATGCCCTTCTGCGCCAGTGCAGCCTTTGCACCGCCGCCGATACCGCCGCAGATGAGTACAGTTACACCATTCAGCAGCAGAAAATCCGCCAGCATGCTGTGTCCGCTGCCCATTGTGGGAACAATCTCGCTGTCCACAATTTTTTTATCCTCTACGGTGTAGAATTTAAATTCCTTTGTATGCCCAAAGTGCTGGAATACTTCGCCATTTTCGTAGGTCACTGCAATTTTTGTTTTCATTTTATTCTCTCCCCTGTTTTTATTATCTCATTTTTTCCAGAAAATCTACCATAGGATCCAGCCATTCGCCTTCGTATTCCTCTGCTGCACCTCTGTCGCATTTTGCTGCAATCGCAGGGTCAATGGGCAGCTTGCAGACAACGGGAATATTGTGCTTTGCCGCAATCGCTTCAATCTGGCTTTCCCCAAAAATATGATGGATACCGCCGCAATCGGGACATTTAAAGTAGGACATATTTTCCACGATACCCAGAATGGGCACATTCATCATTTCCGCCATTTTTACAGCCTTATCCACAATCATGCCAACCAGCTCCTGCGGAGAAGTTACAATAATAATGCCATCAATCGCGATAGACTGGAAAACAGTCAGCGGAACATCCCCTGTGCCGGGTGGCATATCGATGAACATATAGTCCACATCCCCCCAAACAACATCCTTCCAGAACTGCTTTACGGTTTCCGCAATAACCGGCCCCCTCCAGACTACGGGGTCTGTGTCATTATCCAGCAGAAGATTAACAGACATCATCTCGATGCCCTTTTTGGATTCGCAGGGCAGAATCCCCATCTGTGTGCCATACGCCTTTTCTGTCACACCAAATGCCTTAGGGATGGAAGGGCCTGTGATATCCGCATCCAGAATAGCTGTTTTTTTGCCCCTTCTGTTTGTCAGAACCGCCATAGTAGAGGTTACCATGGATTTCCCAACGCCGCCTTTCCCGCTGACAACAGCAATCACCTTTTTGATTTTGCTGTGTTCATTGGGGGGTACCAAAAAATCTGCCGGTTTTCTGCTGCTGCAGTCAGAAGAACAGCTGCCGCAGTTGTGAGAACAATTTTCACTCATCAAATTCATCTCCTAAATTTCTCTTATTCTTTTCATCCTTCATTTCCTTCCGGCAAAGCTGTCCGCATTTTCGTCCGCAGCCGGCATTTTCCCGTTCGCAAATGTCAATATCTCCGCCTTCGATAAAAAGCATCTTCCCATTTACCAACGCATCCGCCAGCTTCCGCCGTGCATCGTTATAAATGCCCTGCACCGTGGTTCTGGCAATGCCCATCTGCGCGGCACATTCCTCCTGCGTATAGCCTGCCAAATCAATCAGACGGATCGTCTCGTATTCATCCACCGCCATGATGATGCGTTCCTCGCAAAGCTGGCTGCCCATAGGCGCAAAGCTGTTTGTTCGGGGCATCCCACAGACGCGTCTGCACTTTCTTGGTCTTGCCATAGAAACGCCTCCTTATTTTTGACATATACCGCTTTCTCCAGTATACACTTATTCTGACATATGTCAATATTATAATTAAAAAAAGTCGTATGTATCTTTTTACATACGACCTTCTCTCTTTTTCTGATCCGCTTTATTCTTCCTCGTGTCCGTAATTTTTCAGCAAAAGCCCGATTCCCATAAGCACCGCAAACAAAATCAGATAGTAAAGCACTGCCTTTCTGAGAGATACAATCGCCGCCAGAACCATAAAGGCACTCGCAATTACCCCCAAAGCAGGCACCACTACGCGATAAAAGAAGCCAAGCTCCTTTTCTTTTTTCATCTGCATCACGAAAATGGGAATATACATCGCATAAATCGTTACGATGGGTAATTCAGAGCTATCGAAGCAAAAGGGTCCGAACCAGGGCTTTGGTGCCAGATTCGCACCATAAAAATACGTCAGCCAGAGCATCGCCATCATCAAACCAATCAGCGCAGAGTTTGTCGGCATTTTCGTCACTGTATCTACTACCTTGAACACCTGCGGACGAGGCCCTTCATCCCTGACACCCATGGCATAAAACGCTCTGGTACACGCCATCATCAGCCCGTTCAACGTGCCCAGACAGGAAATGACAACAAAAATGAACAGCAGTGTACCGCCAAGCTGCGTGAATACGGTTTCAAACGCAATCCGCGCACCCGTTTCGCCGCCTGCCATCATGACCTCATTTTTGACTGCGCCAGCCAGCCCGATATAATACAGAATATAAACCAGAACCACAAAGGCAGATCCGAAAATCAGCGCCAAGGGCAGGTTTTTCTTCGCATCCTTCAATTCCGCGTTGATGGAGGTTGCACAAATCCAGCCCTCATACGCAAAGCAAGTGCCTACCACTGCCGTAAAAAGAGGATTTTTACTCGTAAAGGTATGCACTGCCGTTGTTGTAAAATTCTCTACCAGAATCCCGTTTTTCAAGCCGAAAATCGTCCCGAAAATCGCCATCAAAAATAAAGGAATCAGCTTTGCCGCCGTTGTGGTCACCTGCAGTCTGCCTGCCAGCTTCGGCGCAAGCGCATTGATGACATAGCTGCCCACCAGAAACAGCCCTGATAACGTCATAACCTGCGGCCCGACGATTTCCCAGCCCATCAGAACGCCGAAATATCTTGCCGCTACCCACGCCACAACGGATGTCATGGCAGGGAAATAAATCACCGCCGCAAACCATGCAAAAAAATAGGCATATCTTCCCCCTACCAGAACCTCTGCATAATCCACAACGCCGCTGACCTTTTCATGCTTTGTTGCCATCAGCGCAAAATTATACGCGCACAGAATCATCACCAAACCGCCCAAAAGCCACGCCAAAATTCCTAAGGAAAGGTTGCCGCCAGTTGCCGTCAGCACCTTTTCCGCTTTAAAAAATACACCACTGCCGATAACAATCCCAACTACCATGGCAATCGCCGTCAGCAAGCCGTATCTTTTTTCCAAACCGTTATCCATATTGCTTTTTCCTCTCCTGTTTCTTTCACACTCACACGCATATCCGCACCAACGCAGTTATGCTTTGCATTATAAAAGTACCATTTTTTCCCAGAAAAAGCAACTAATTCTTAGAAAACTCATCTTTCTTTTTTCCCCAAGAACACAAAAAAACCCTTCCTTCGTCAGGAAAAGGGTTTTTAGATGTGTCCCAATAAGGAGCCTTGCATTTATACAAGCCTAATTTTATCTCTCGTGATTTCCTGCAAGCTTTTGCAGCTTGTCATCGTCATGGCATCCTTCAGCTCCGCTTTTAGCTTTTCCGTATACAGCTGCACGCCTTCCGCACCACCGCCGTAAGCCGCAATTACATAGGGTCTGCCAATCAGCACCGCATCCGCGCCAAGGGCAAGCATTTTAAACACATCATCCCCCGTGCGCACACCACCATCTACAAATATTTTTGTATCCGTGCCGACTACCGCACGAATTTCAGGCAGCACCTCTGCTGTCGAAAGCCCATGATCCATCACTCTGCCGCCATGGTTGGAAACCACAATCGCATACGCACCCGCTCTGACCGCCTTTTGCGCCGCTTCCGCCGTCATAATACCCTTTACGATAAACGGCAAATCGGTTGCCGCGGCAATCTCTCGCAGCTCCTCCTCCGTTTTCAGCAGCATAGGCGGATTCGCCAGACCTGCATGGGGCAGACCTGCGCTATCAATATCCATGGCAAAGGCAAACGGATGCACCGCCTCGACCTCTTTCAGCCGTTTCTTCACCACATCGACCGCCCAAGGCTTCAGAGTAGGAATCCCCCAGCCGCCATTCTCCCGAATTGCCTCCAGCGGCTCATAAAAATTTTCCGCCTTAGGGCCGCCGCCGCCAAACGCCAAAATCCCTGCCGCCTTTGCGCCGAGCATCACCGCATCGCAATACAGCCTGTCAGTCATATCTTCTGTATAGGTATACGGAATCAAGCCGATGGGCGCAACGAAAATCGGCGCAGCAAAGGTTTTCCCAAAGAGTGAAATTTCCATATTTCGTTCCTGATTGCCGCCTGTGACATCCATTTCCAGCTTCACATGCTCCCCAAGCCATGCCACGTTCCGCTGAAAGGTGCGAGAAGCCCCCTTCCCGGCAGGTCCCGGCATCACGCCCTTGCAGGCAATGCCGTTACATTCGGGGCAAACCCTGCATCTGGGTGCCATTCTTTTTCTTGCGTTTTCCAGAACCTCCTGATAGGTCATGTTCTTCCCCTCCTAAAAAACTTCCAAACTCTTTCTCTGTCTTTTTCAAATTCCATCAAATTCCGTCTGGGCAAATCATAGCACATCTTTCCCCTCCTGCAAACAGAAATTTGCTTTTCTTTCGATAAAATGCTACACTGATAAAAACCGAACCGAAAGGAGCAACTTCATGCTGATTTATATTATTCTGATGCTTGCGCTTGCCTATTTTTTTCAAAAGGAAGGGCAGAAGCTTTTAGCGGGAAAATCCAAGCTTCTGGCGGAATTCTGTCAGGATGCCTACGCAACAAAAACCGCCCTCAGCACCCTGCGGATTCTTTGTCTGTCCTCTGCTGTCAGCGGCTTCTGGATGCTGATTGCCTTCCTGCTTTCCAAAACCATCCATAAATTTCTCACGCCCTTTGCCCTGCTTTCCATCCTTTGCTACAGCATCGGATTCATCCTTGCCATGCTGCGGCTCAGAAAGCTGTAAACAAAAACCGAAAGAATCTCTTCCTTAAAATAAAATAGAAATTCTTTAGGTATGTCCCAGTAAGAAAACATGAAGAAAATGAAATAGCTGAAAGCCTGCGGATACAAGGAAGTTTCCCGCAGGCATCCTTTGACTTAGGCTGTCAAGGGGAACTGACGCAGTAGCCGTAGCTTTCAGCATTTCAGAATGCAAGGTTTCTTATCTGGGCGCACCCTTCGGTTCTTTTTTTATTTATCGCAGGAACAGCCGCAGCAGCAGCCTCTGTATCCTATGATACGGCGCATATCTGACAGGCAGATCCATCCATGTATGCTTATTTACAATACTCTTTTCATGGCTAAAGGTTTCAAAGCTTTTCTTTCCGTGATAGCTGCCCATGCCGCTGCCGCCAACACCACCAAAGCCCATTCTGCTTGTTGCCAGATGGATAATCGTATCGTTGATGCAGCCGCCGCCAAAGGGCACATATCTGAGGAATCGCTCCGCAAGGGCCTTATTTTGCGTAAAAAGATACAACGCCAGCGGCTTTTCTCTTTTACAGATAAATTCCTCCGCCTCCGCCATGCTGTCCACAGACAGAATCGGGAAAATCGGTCCGAAGATTTCTTCCTGCATCACGGCATCCTCAGCCGTCACATCATCCAGAATGGTTGGCTGAATCTGCATCGTTCTTTCATTCCGGCCACCGCCGAATATCACCTTTTCAGGGTCAATCAAGCCCGTCACGCGGTCAAAATGCTTTTGGTTAATCATCTTCACATACGCGTCATTTTCCGTTGCATCCGCACCGTACATCCGCACAATCCATTTTTTCAGATAAACAAGAAATTCATCCTTGACGCTTCTTTCCACCAGAATATAATCCGGTGCAACACAAGTCTGTCCGCAGTTTAACAGCTTGCCGAACGCAATCCGCTTTGCCGCCAGCTCCAGCTTTGCGGTACGGTCAACCACACAGGGGCTTTTGCCGCCCAGCTCCAACGTCACAGGGGTCAGGTGCTTCGCTGCCTTCGCCATCACCTCTTTGCCAACCGTCACACCGCCGGTAAAGAAGATATAATCAAACCTCTGGTCTAGGAGTGCCTGATTTTCTGCTCTGCCACCCTCCACCACAAATATATATTCCTCCGGAAAGCACGCCCGTAAAATCCTCCGTATCACCGCAGAGGTTGCAGGCGCATAAGCAGAAGGCTTGACCACCGCACAGTTGCCTGCCGCAATCGCCCCAATCAGCGGCTCCATCGTCAGCATGAAGGGGTAATTCCAGGGGGACATGATAAGTGCCACGCCATACGGCTCCTTCACCGTAAAGCTTGTAGCAGAAAACTGCGCCAATGGACTGCGGACATATTTCTTTTTCGCCCAGCCCTCCAGGTGCTTCAGCATATAGGATAATTCTGCCAGAGTCATCCCCACCTCACACATAAACGTCTCTGTTTTGGATTTATTCAAATCCTCGCGCAGTGCTGCGTAGATTTCCTTTTCGTGTTGGCGAATGGCTCTTCCTAAGCGTTTCAATGCCTTTTTTCGGAAGGCAAGCGGAATGGTTCTTCCGCTGCGAAAAAACGCCCGTTGCTTTTCCAGCTTTTTCTGCATCTTATCTCGCTCCCTTCTCCATGATTTTTTCATACATCCCTGCCAGCTCCTTCGCATCCATCAGCACCGGCACAGGATAAAGCGGATTGCCCTCCGCCGCGGCATGCTTCGATAACGCAGGAATATCCTCCCTGCGGATTTCCTTGATTGTTTCGGGAATCTGCATGTAGCGGTTCATTTCCTTTACCCAGAGGATAAAGGAGGCCGCCGCCCTGCGGTCACTCGTATGCTTCGGCACCATCCCGACACAGCGCGCCAGCTTCGCCAGCTGCGGCACACAGGCATCTCCGTATTCCTCTAAGAAATACGGCAAAATAACAGCGTTTGCAAGCCCATGTGCCACGCCGTATTGTCCGCCAAGGGAATGTGCGATTGCATGGACATAGCCCACATAGGATCGCGAAAACGCAATCCCTGCGCAGTATGCCGCCTCCAACATATACGCTCTCGCCTTTTTATTCTGCCCATCCTCATAAGCCTTCCGCAGATTTTCATAAATCAGACGCACCGCATGCTCTGCCATAAAGCGCGTCTGCTTCGTCGTGCTGCCGCCGATATACGCTTCTACGGCATGCGTCAGCGCATCCATGCCCGTCGTTGCGGTAATGCCCTTCGGCAGTCCCAACGTCACATGATAATCCAAAACGGCATATTGCGGAATCAGGGAAAAATCATTGATGGGATATTTGTGCTTCGTGCCGCTGTCCGTAATGACCGCCGCCAATGTGGTTTCACTGCCTGTTCCTGCCGTTGTCGGCACCGCAATCAATAGCGGCAAAGGCTTGCATATCCGCAATAAACCCTTCATTTTATAAACAGGCTTCCTCGGCTTCACAATTCTTGCTCCCGTTACCTTCGCGCAGTCCATCACAGAGCCGCCGCCAAAGGCAATCATTGCCTGCGCACCGCTTTTCAGATATACCGCACGCGCCTGCTCAATATTCTGAATCGTCGGGTTTGCTACCACTTTGTCATAAACCGCGCAGAAGATGCTTCGCCGCCGCAGCTCCTCCTCTAAGTGCTTTGTCAAGCCAAGTCCACGAATACTTTCATCCGTCACCAGAAGCACCTTAGAAATGTTCCGTTCCTGCAATACATCGGGAATTTGGACAATGCTATGTAAAATTTTCGGTTCTCTGTAGGGCATGAACGGCAATGCCGCACGAAATACACCTTGAAATGCCCTGCAATATACCCGTTCTAACCGTTTCATCTGAATCTCCTTCTTCTTTCGTTTTCCTCATGATACGCGCAAAAAGGTAAAGCGTCAAGCAAAGAAAGTTCTTTGTTTGCTACATATTATTTATTAGGGTTCACCTTTGACAGAAAACAGATAGTCTCAACGGTATTACCTTTTTCCCACAAGACACCCTATTGTAACCTAATCTTTCTGTGAGATTGTTCCCAATCTCGGGAGATTATTTAAACTCATTGTCTCCAAAGTCTGCAACTGCTGTACTGTTAATTGACGCAGTAATTCCATTCGTTCTTTCTGGCTTTTCCCCTGATTAATCAAAATAGCATTATAACTTTCCAAATTCGCAAGTACTAGTAGTTGATTCAGTGTTGCTACATCCCTCATGTTTCCTTTCACAGACAGATGTTCATCTTTCCATTGTTTTGCTGTCTTTCCAAAAAGGACAACATTCAACATGTCTGCTTCGTTCGCATATGTAAAAGAAATCTGAGCTGGTGTTAATTCTGGCGGAAGCAAGTTCTCTTTAATTGCATCTGTATGTATCCTATAATTTAGCTTAGAAATTTCTCTATTTAGATTCCAATTCAAAGATAATCGGCTATTTTCATCAGTCTTTAATCTTCGATAATCTTTCATAATATACAACTGGAATTCCGGTGAAATCCACGTAGCAAACGACATGGCAATATCGCTGTGAGCATAGGTACCACCATAACGCCCTGCTTTTGAAACAATACCAATTGCAGCAGTTGCTTCTATCCACTTCTTAGGTGACATTGTAAATGCATTTGCTCCCGCTTGCTTTCTAACCCCCTCGAATTCGAGGGGGTTAAAATCAGGATTATGAAGTCTTTCCCATAATCCCAGAAATTCTATAACATCTCAATTTCTCATCCAATTTTGTATTACTGCGGCCGGATCTTCGCTTTTATATCTGGCTATATCAGTCAATGAAATGAATTCATTTTCAAAGTCTTGCGTATAAATGCAAATATCTATTCCATTTGCATGAGGCGTATCTTTAATAACTTTTCCCATTGCACCGCACATCCTTCTCAAACAATCTATCCAAAATTTATTATAGTTACATTAACGACTATTTCTTCAAAGTATCTATAACAATCTCGCCTTTACTGAGTATCCTATCAACAGATGAAGACATAGTGTCTGTCATTTGTAAATATTCTTCAAGTTCAGATATAAGTGAAGAAATTGCTTTGTTTAATCTTCGCTCCATTCCCAAACATCCACGTAATACACCGATAAAACCTTCAATATTCTCATTGGAGCCATAAATTGCATTTTGCATATTCTCCAATGCAGTCATAGACTCACATAGATCTTCAATATTGTTCACATTCTGAGCATATTGATTATCTAATAATGAAAGATAGCTATTTTCAACTATATCCCAATATTTGGACACTTCATTTACATGACTTTTTAATTTTCCTGCAAATATATCTATGGGACTAGAAAGTTTTCGACAAATATTTCTTACAAAACTTGCATCCACATTACCGCTTTGAGATTTTACACGATTAATCTCATTTGTAGCAGCATTAATAGAAATATCCATTTCATCCATTTCATTCCCCATGGATGTAATTTCATTTGTCATTTTTGTTGAGTTTTCTTCAATATCTGCAATATAATCAAGGAACCCTTTTTCACCTTCATCATCAATTGTACCTTGAATACCACCATTGCCTTCATCAGCCATATCTTTCGGGTTATTACTAGGAGAAATACTATTCTCACATTTGTAGAAATCAGGTATATAATCTGAAACAGGATTTCCATATTTCACACTATTGTCAATTGCACCAAATAACAATTTTTTCAGTTCTTCTATTAGTTTGGGCAATTTATTAAATTGCAAACTGTATTCGTTTGCACGATATGATTTTATATCAAATGGTAATTCTCCAAGATCTTGTGTAATAATAATTACCTTTTTATTCATAGCATGAGCTAGTCCTAATTCATAAAACACATTGGCGTTGAGTCCTGTCAAATCAGCAATAATGACATCAGCTTGATGAATCCCTTCCACTATATCCTGTAATATATTCTGTTGGTTATCCAAATCTCCTGCATTTGTAAAATCAAAATCTTCTTTAAAAATTCTTTTCAATTCATCATACAATGCCAGAAAGTCTTCATTAAATGGTGTAATAACAAACACTTTTGGTTTACTTCCCATTCGTTTTTCTCCTTTCTCTCTTTTAAAAATTAGATCAAATTATAATAATTTAATGCGTCTTTAATTGCATTTACCTTTTCCTGTGTCGGATGCTTCCTTGTTTGCTTTAATCCCTCTGCCGCATTAGGTGCATCATACATCGGCAATCCCAATTCTCTTTTTACCTCTGCGATATATGCGGTATGTACTTTAAACCCATATTTCATTTCCACATACTCTTGTATCAATTTATATGTAGCTTTTGGAGCAGGCTGATGTTGTTTTGCTCGCTCCACAATCTTATCCAGTGGTACTTTTCCCTCGCCTTCTCCAAATTCAACCGTTACATTAATATGGCTATCTGGTGATTTGTGGGACAACAAACATACTGTCTCCACGTGAACCGTTCTGGGAAACATATCCATCAGCTTCACTCGTTCCACCTGATACCCTTCCTGCTGAAAAATCTCCAGATCCCTTGCGAGGGAAGTCGGTTTGCAGGAAACATAAACAATCTCCGGTGCGCCAAATGCAATAATCTTCCCAATCGCCTTCGGGTGAATCCCATCCCTGGGTGGGTCTACAATAATCAGGTCGGGTCTTTCCTTAAGCTCATCCACCATTTTCAGCACATCTCCTGCGAGGAAGGTACAGTTTTCGAGATGATTACGCTTTGCATTTTCATTTGCAGCTACAACCGCTTCTTCAATCAATTCAATCCCTATCACCTTTTTAGAACCTGCTTCAGCCATAATCTGCCCAATCGTACCTGTGCCACAGTACAGGTCGAAAACCGTCTTATCCGCCACATCTCCGGCAAATTCCTTTACAATGGAATAAAGCTTTTCCGCGCCGGCGGAATTCGTCTGGAAGAAGGAATACACGGAAACCTTAAATTCCAGATCAAACAGCTTTTCCATAAAGAAATCTCTGCCATAAAGCAAGCGCATTTCGTCGCTTTTGACCACATCCGCCAGTCCATCATTCACAGAATGCAGAATACCGCAGACGGAGCCGTCCAATTCCAGTCCGAGCAGCATATCCTTAAATTCCTCCACGGAAAAGGGAACCTCAGAGGAAGTCACCAGATTGATTAAAATTTCGCCTGTTGCCGCGCCCTTTCGTACGACCAAATGACGCAGAGAGCCATCATGACGCGCCTTATGATAAAACGGCACCTTTCTCTCCTGAAAGAATTGCAGCGTCCCTTCGATGATTCGCAGATAATCCGCATCGACAATATTACAGTCCTTCAGCGTCACAACCTCATAATAGCTCATGCGTTTGCGCATCCCAAGTGCTAAGTCGCCGTCCTTTTCCTCGTCTCCGAAGGAAAATTCACACTTATTGCGATAGCCCGTCTCGGAAGGCGCAGGCACAATGCCTTCCCAGCTTTGCACACAAATCCCTGCGTTTTCCAACAGCCGTTTTACCTGTCGCTCCTTGAGTCTAAGCTCCTCCTCATGCCGCATGGTCTGATAGGTGCAGCCACCGCAAAGTGCATAATGGGAGCACATTCCTGTTTCTCTTTCCAGCGGAGAGCGTTCGATGACCTCCTGCAGGCGCGCCTCCACGCCGCTACCCCGTTTTTTGAACACCTGTGCCTGCACCTTCTGCCCGGGCACAGCATTTTTCACGATGACCTTCTCTCCTTCGTAATACCCATACGCCTTATTGGGAAAATTCACATCCGCAATCTCCAGAATAATCTCATCTTTTTTCTTCATAAAAGCCTCCAAATTTGTAACCGAATTTTATTTGTATTCCCTTTTTATCTATGATATAATACCCACTATACGCAGTATTTTCTGCGCAAAACAAGTCAAACAATTCATCATTTGAACAGGAGTGTATACAGGAATGTCTGAAAAATTAGAAGTCGGCAGCATCGTAGAAGGTAAAGTTGTTCGTGTCAAGCCCTTTGGCGCTATTGTTTCTCTCGACAACACGCAGGGCTTGGTGCATATCTCTCAGGTAGCCAACAGCTTCGTTCAGGATATCAATGACCATGTAAAGGTTGGCGATATGGTAAAGGTAAAGGTGCTTTCCATTGATGAAGAAAGCCACAAAATCGCGCTTTCCATCCGTGAGGCTCTGCCTAAGGAGGAACGCCGTCCCAAGTCCAACAAGCCCTTCAACAAGCAGCCCCGCAGACAGAGCGAAGCATCTGCGAACCCTGCGCAGGAATATTTCCGTCCCCAGTCCTCCGTCAATGCGTCTTCCGATTTTGAAGACAAGATGAAGGAGTGGATGAAGCAGGCGAATGACCGTCAGACCAGCCTGAACAAGAGAGCAAACAAACGCTCTTACTGATTTCTGCCACATATCTTATAAGTTTACCATGAAACAGGCTGTGTTGCAAGAATTTGCACCGCCGGAAAGGAGGAGAAAACGCTGTGACGCTGCTATTTCTCGCAGGTATTTATTTCTTTGCCCGAGGCGTTTTTGCCCTCTATGGTCAAACGATTTTTTATACCAAGCGCGTTCTGGAAAATATTGAAGAAAAGGATATCCCTGCTTATCTAAAGGAGATTGGCAAAATGAATCTTCTGCTCGGCGTTCTGTTCGTCGGCAAGGCATGTCTGGATATTCCCTTTCCCGGCAGTCGCCCCATTCTGTATGGATGGCTGCTGATTTTGCTGCTTTGCGTATTTTCCATTTCCAAAATCGATACAAAATATAAAAAGCAATAAGCATAAATCCTCTCTGTTCACATGTACAGAGAGGATTTTTTTGTACAAAAAAAGACGGTACTTAAAAAGCACCGCCTGTTTTCGACTTAGAAGTCGGCTTTGCCGACACCCTATTAGCCGTTGATGATCTTTGTCAGTGTAACGGGATCAACATACTTGCCGTCTTTGTATACACGCATGTTACCGGATGCGATTTCGTCAATCAGGATAACTTCATCCTTATTGTAGCCGAATTCAAATTTGATATCATACAGATCCAGACCCAGCTTAGCCAGTTCAGCTGCAACGATTTTTGTAATCTGCAGTGTCTGTGCCTTCATGCTGTCATACATTTCAGCTGTCATGATACCCAGAACAACCAGACCGTCCTTTGTTACCAGAGGATCGCCCAGAGCGTCATTCTTGAAGGTTGTTTCTACATAGCCACCTTCGATGGGTGTACCGTCTTCGATATATTCGCCGTAACGACGGATGAAGCTACCTGTTGCTTTCAGTCTGCAAATAACTTCCAGACCATGACCGAATACAGTTGCAGGCAGAACTTCCATTGTTACGTTATCCAGATCAGCGGAAACATAATGTGTCTTAACACCTGCTTCCTTCAAAATTTCAAAGAATTTGATGGATGTTTCCAGGTTTGCTTTACCAATGCCTTCAATCTGCAGACCAACAGAGTTTTCGCCGGGGTCAAATACGCCGTCTTTGCCTGTGCAGTCATCCTTGAACTTCAGCAGCACATTGCCGTTTTCCAGTTTGTAAACGTCCTTTGTCTTGCCCTGATAAATCTTTTCCATTATTGTTTCCGTCCTTTCTAACTTTTAACAACACAATTCTAAAGAGATTTATTTCTCCTGACAAATTTACTGTACTGCAAATTTTCGCCATATTCAAGCATTTTTTTTCGCTTCTAAAAATCTTGTCAAATCCATCACCTGAACGCTTTTCTGAGAAAAATTTTTGATACATCCGCTCCGTAAAAACAGCAGTTTTAACCAAAAAAGCCCCCAAGCGGAGGCTTTTCTCTGTAAAAATCAGACTATTTAAAAATTCTATTTTCGTTATAAGTGATGCTTATTACAAGGAATCAGAGCGCCTTTGCGTCTCCCCATACATGGTCAAGCCCGTAAAACTCTCTTTCCTCTCTGTTAAACAGATGCACCAGAAGATTGCCAAAATCCAGCAGAATCCAAGTGCCGCCGCTGTAGCCCTCGCTGTGGTGCAGCTTTACGCCCTGCTGAAACAGCTTCTGCTCCACTTCATTCGCCATCGCATGCAGCTGGTTCGCGTTTTTGCCGCTTGCGATTACAAAGCAGTCCGCAATATTGGAAAGCCCTCTCAGGTCAAGCACCTTGATGTCCTCTCCAAGCTTATCCTCCAGTGCTGCTTCGGCAACCTTTGCCGCTTCTAATGCGTTCATTCCGTTTCCTCCTTTTCCACACAATGCTTATAGTATTCCAATGCCTCCAGAGACAAGGGGTGCAGCAGTCTGCCGCGCTCCTTCACGAAAGCAATGGTGCTTTCCAGAATATATTTCATCGCCATGTCTAAATCCAGATATGCCAAACGTCTGGCTTCCTCCAGACCGTCAAATTTTTCTCTGTTCGGCTCGATATAATCCGCAATGAAAATGATTTTTTCCAGCAGAGACATGCCTGCGCGCCCAGTTGTATGGTAGCGGATGGCATTGAGAATATCCTCATCCGTCACCTGATATTCTCTCCTTGCGACCTCTGCGCCTAAAAACGGATGAATCAAATCAGTCTGTTTTTCCATGATTTCATCCATTTTCACCTTATATTCCTTGCAGAACCGCAGCCGCATAGCTTCTGGGTAATCCTTTGCACAATCATGCAGAAGCCCTGCCACGCGCGCCTTCTGCTGGTCCTGCGGCGTACCGTAGATTTCCGCCAGCTTGACTGCTTCCTCCGCCACGCCCATCGTATGAATATAACGCTTGACCGAAAGCGCAGACTGCAATTTTTCCTGCATTGTTTCCACAGGCAGCATAAATTTCACCTCATCCTCCGCATCATCCTGATACAACCCAAATTTATGAATATAGTCCTCTACCTCCTGCGGCAGAAGATATTTAATCGGCGCACCGCGCTTGGCTCTCTCCCGAATATCAGAAGAGGAAATTGCCAGTGCCGGCACCTCCATATAATGCACCCGACTGGAAAATTTCTCCCTGATTTCGCCAATATCCTGAAATAGCTTCGATTTATCGTAGCCGGGTCTTGTCACCGCCACAAAATCGCACATGCCAAGCAGTCGTTCCGATTCCTTCCATGTCATAATCTGATGGATGGCATCCGCACCCGTAATAAAATACAGCCGCACATCCGGTCTGCACATCCTTTTCAGTTCTTCAATCGTATCAATCGTATACGTCACGCCGGCGCGATCAATCTCAATACGGGAAACCTCAAAATTTTCATTTCGCATCGTTGCCAGCACCGTCATCAGATAGCGATGCTCATTATGTGTCACCTTTTTGTTTGTCTTATGCGCAGGCTGCCCTGCCGGCATAAAAACCACCTTGTCCACCTTAAAGCGATAGCGCACCGCCTCTGCCGTCACCAGATGTCCATGGTGAATCGGATCAAAGGTGCCGCCCATAATGGCAATACTTTTGCAATCCCTGAAGTTTGCAATTTCATTTCTCATCTCTGTTCCTTCTTTCCCCGCTGTCGGTTTCGGGTTCTTATTTCTTTGCCTGCGGCAGCTCGATTACAGGCTTTTTCGCCGCACGGTACAGCACAAATTTGTTGCCAATCACCTGTACCACCTCTGCGCCTGTTCTGCTTGCCAGCATTTCTGCCGCCTCTCTTGCACCCAGCATATTATTATCCAGAACACTGATTTTTACCAGCTCTCTTGCCTCCAGTGCATTGTAAACCGTATCTCTCAATTCAGGGGTTACACCGTTCTTCCCCACCTGAAAAATTGCGTCCATTCCGTTTGCCATTCCGCGCAAAAAGGCTCTCTGCTTGCTTGTTAACATAATATTCTCCTTCTGTGTATTCTTCCTCAATATAATCCTTCCTATCATACCATACCGACACCTAATTTGCAACGAAAACAACCGAAAATTCAACTTTCTGCCCCTTGCTTTTTCTTCCTCTTTTTTTGAAAAAGAGTTGTACCTCTTGCCCAAAAATGATACAATAAGCGTATAAATTCTTTGAAAAAATCATGGGAGGGCAATAAAAATGGAGCTTATGATCGGTGGAAAACTAAAACAGCTGCGCTTAGATAAAAAGCTAAGTATTGCCGAGCTTTCCAGGCTTTCCGATGTCAGCACAGGTCTCATCAGCCAGATTGAGCGCGACCTTGTTGTTCCCTCTGTTACCAGCCTTTGGCGGCTTGCCAAAGCATTAGATACCAATATCAATTATTTCTTTTACGAAGAACCACACGAGGAGCAGCTGATTATCCGCAAGGGTTCGCACCGCACCATCGTCACCCATCATGACAGCAGCTTTTATAAGCTTCTGCATACCAATCGAGATGACCGCGCACTGGATATGATGGTAATTACCTTAAAAGCAGGCTACACCTACGATAAAAAGCCCCTCTGTCACGAGGGCGAGGAATGTGGCTATGTGCTGAAGGGCTCCCTGACGGTCTATCTCAATGGCAAGGATTATGTCCTGCATGAGGGGGACAGCATTTATTTCAACAGCACCCTGCCCCATAAATATATCAATAACGGGGATGAGGACTGCATTTCCATCTGGGCAATGACCCCCAAATTCTTCTGATATCTGCACACAAAAAGAGACTGCTTTCACAGTCTCTCTTTTTTATGTCATTTCTCTTTTTTAGCCCAGAACTCTCTGAATCAGGTTTGTCCAGTTGCCGCCGCTGATCATTTCCAGTTCCTTGTCGCTGAAGCCTGCCTTTCTCAGCTTTTCAATCAGAACAGGAACCTCGGAGCAGTCCTTCATGCCCTTCAGACGGGAGTCATCCTGATCGCTGTAGCTCTTCATGGAATCGGAATCCAAGAATTCAAAGAAGTCAAAGCCGAAGCCCAGATGTTCTACACCAATCTTATCTGCAATATAGGTAGCATGGTTTACCAGATGGTCAACATCCTGCTCTGCCTTGTTGTCGCTGATAAAATCACCGAAGGCATTCAGCCCAACCAGACCATTGGTATCTCTGATTGCTCTCAGCTGATCATCTGTCAGGTTTCTTGCTGCGCTTGCCAGCGCCTTCGCATTAGAATGAGATGCCAGAATAGGGCCTGTTGCCAGATCGATAACATCCCAGAAGGATTTTTCATTGATATGAGAAACGTCCAGAATCATCTTCTTTTCCTGCAGCTTCTTAATTGCCTGCTTGCCCAGTTCGGTTACACCCCTGTTGGGATCACCCTTTACACCGGTTGCCAATGCATTTTCTTCATTCCATGTCAGCATTGCATGACGCGCACCCAAGTCATACAGCTCATCGATCTTGCTCAAATCCTCGCCGATGCCTGCCAGACCCTCGATCCCCAGCAGGATTGCAAATTTGCCTGCTGCCTCTGCCGCCTTCAGCTCCTCCACATTATGAATCAAAACAAATTCCTTTGTTTCAGCCATTTCTCCCTTGATGCCCTTAACGATAGCTTCCATTTCATCCTTAGGTGCGTGACCATTGTAGGTATCTGCCCAGATAACGAAGCATGCACCGCCGATGCCGCCCTTACGCAGTCTGTCCAGATGATGATTCTTCAATACCTGTGTTTCGCCTGCTTCTCTTTTATATCTTACATCGCTGAAAATGTCACTATGTCCATCAAAAATCATACTGTATCCCTCTTTTCTCATCTTTTGCCTTGTTTTTGCTTATAAAAATGCCGGGAAACCCCCTTGGCCCCCGGCAAATATTCATTTTTTATACGCAGCTCAGCCAATGACTCTCTGAATCAAATTCATCCAGTTACCACGACAAATCATTTCCAATTCCTTGTCGCTGAAGCCTGCTTTCTTCATTTTTTCTACCATAGCAGGAACGTGTGTGCAGTCCTCCAGACCTACTGTAAAGGTATTTTCCTGATCACAGAAGGAGCCGGCAGCTTCGTCATCCAGAAATTCACAGAAGTCAAAGCCAAATGCCAGATGCTCTACACCGATTTTATTTGCAATGTAGTCTGCATGGCGAATCAAACCATCTACGGTCTGTTCCTTCACATCCTTTTCAACCAGCATATTGAAGGAGTTCAGCCCAACAATCCCGTTTGTATCTCTGATTTCCAGAAGCTGGCAGTCTGTCAGATTTCTGACTACATCTGCCAACGCTCTTGCATTGGAATGGGATGCCATCAAGGGGCCGCCGCCCACCTTTGCCATGTCCCAGAAGGTACGTTCATTTGTATGGGAAACATCTACCAGCATGTGCTTATCATGCAGCTTTCTGACAGCCTTTTTGCCCAGATCGGTCAGTCCTCTGTTGGGGTCGCCCTTCGTCCCTGTAGACAAATCGTTCTGTTCGTTCCAGGAAAGCATTGCATGACGGCAGCCGAAATCATACAGCTCGTCAATCTTATCCAGATCCGTACCGATGCCGGAAAGCCCTTCCAGTCCGGGCAGAATATAAAACTTGCCTGCTTTTCTTGCTTCTTCGATTTCCTTCAGGTTCTTTACAACAACCGCTTCTTCACACTCAGCCATTTCGTCCTTAATGCAGTGCATCAGCTCTCCCAGTCTCTTTGCAGGATCTGCATCATAGGGAGGATCAATCCACAGAACAAAGCAGCCGCCTTCGATGTTGCCCTTTCTTAAACGAGGCAGATGGTGATTTTTCAGAACCTGCGTTTCGCCCTTCAATCTGCGAACCGTTACGTCTGTAAAAATATCACTGTGTCCGTCAAAAATCATAATTCTTGCCTTCCTTCTTTTCTTTCTTCCAATTCTATTTCTATTCTCTGTTCGCTTATGCTTATGCGCCCAAGAAGTTACCTACGATAGTACCGAAGTATGTACCTACAACGTAGCCCAGAGTACCTACCAGCATGATAGGACCTACCAGCTTAATCCAGCCCTGAGAGATTGCCATAGCCGCCGCTGTTGTGGGGCCGCCGATGCAGGCGTTGGATGCCAGAATACAGTCCTCCAGGTCAAATTTCAGCAGCTTGCCGAATACGAAGCAGAACAGCATGTTTACGATTACCATGATTGCACAGAATACCAGCAGCAGAGGTGCATTCAGGAAGATAGCCTTGATGGATGCAGGTGCGCCGATTGCAAAGAAGAACAGGTAAATCAGATATGTACCCAATTCCTGAGAACCGGACAGACCCTCCAGGGGTTTGGAGAAAATTGTCGCGATAATCATTGTAATGGTTGTCAGAATCAGGTACTTGTTGCCGAACAGACCGCCAATCAGGTCTGTGATTATGCCGTTGCCGGAAGGGAACGCTGCGGAAATGAAACCTGCGATTTCTGTGGAAACCCAAACAACGATTACGCTGATTGCAAAGTTGATTGCAATGTCACACAGAGAGATGGGTTTCTTTGCCCAGAATGCAGCCGCCTGTGTTTTTGCAGCCTCATCCACACCTCTTGCATTGATTTCATCAATATGAGGATGTGTGAATTTTGTCTTAAAGAACTTCAGTGTAGGAATCATGATCAGTACAAAGAAGTACAGAGTCATCAGCAGGTTATCCGCTACAACCGCCGCGGATGTTGTGTCGCCGGGTACCTCAAATGCACTTGCCATTGCAGCAAAGTTTACAGTACCGCCGATGTAGGAACCTGTCATCATAGCAGCTACGCCTGCCAGATCCTTTACATGGTTGCCCAGCACCTTGAAGCCCAGGATTGCACCAACGGATGTACCGATTGCACCAATCATAAAGATAACCAGAATCTTACCTGCTTCTCTACCAATCTTACGAATGTCGCAGCTCAACAGCAGCATGGGGATTGCCATAGGAACAACATAGCCCCATACGATATCGTCGAACCAAACGCAGTTTGTAGGGATGATACCCAGGTTTGTCAAAACCAGTGCGCCAATCAAAGCAACGATCGCACCGGATACTTTAGATGCCCATTTCCATGTCTGTTCTGCATAGATAGAGAATGCAGCCCAACCGCAGGTAATAGCCATCAGCGCCCATGTATTGTCAGCGCTAATCAGTGGTGTACTCATAATAATAGCCTCCTTTGAATACATAAGATTTTTTGTGATTCAAGAACATTGTGATGTATGATAGCGGGTGTATGTATATTAAAACACTTCAATATCTTGAATCTACATGGTATATGTTAACACCCTGTTAAGAATTCGTCAATTCACTATTTCGACAAAAAAACCCTTGAAATATCGTTCTTTTGTACAAATATTCATCCAAAAGTCATAAAATAATTCCTTCGCACAAGGATGTTTGTTTTTTATTTGTGTACATTTCATTGGTAATATTTTCATTCAGTATTTTGATGTAATAAAGCGCACAAAAAAAGCAGATTAAATCTGATTTTTCAGATTCAACCTGCTTTCCAATTTATTCCTGCTGTTCCTTATTCTTCCTTCGGAATCCCTTTGTAAACAAATCCCTTTTCCGCATCTACCGTAATCAGCGAATGAGCAGGAATAAAGTCAACCACCTTCGCATTGCAGACAATCACAGGAATATCCAGTGCCATCCCTGCAACCTCCGCATGGCTGTTTACATTCTGATCCAAAGGCCCGACCACGATTGCCGCCGCCTTACGGATATAGGGCATAAAGCTGCTGTCCGTTGCCGTTGTCACCAGAATATCCCCCTGATGGAAGGTGCGCTCCACACCGTCCCTTGCGGTAATGACTCTGGCTGTGCCTGTTGCCCTTTTCGTGCCAACGCCCTTGCCCTTGCAAAGCACATCCCCCACGATATCCACACGCAGGGTGTTCGTTGCGCCGCTAAAGCCAAGGGGCATCCCCAATGCGGAAACAACCGTATCGCCGTTTTTCAGCAAGCCGCTTTTCACTGCGATTTCCAAAGCCGTATCAAATACACCGCCACGGGGCAGCTCTCCTGTATAAAGCATCGGCTTGCAGCCCCAGATGAGGTTCATCTGCCGCCAAACCGTTTCGTCCGATGTGCTCGCAATGAGCGGGCAGGCAGGGCGATAACGGGAAATCATTCTCGCCGTAAAGCCGGATTTTGTTACCGTTGTGATTGCTGCCGTTTTCAGCTCTGCCGCTGTTGCGCAAGCCGCCATGCTGATCGCATTTGTAATATTCACTCTCGCCGGCTCTGTCGTATTCGCAAGCTTTGCCGCATAATCCACAGCACTTTCCGCCTTCAGTGCGATTCTCGCCATCGTTGCAACCGCCTCCAGAGGATATGCCCCTGCTGCCGTTTCGCCCGAAAGCATAATGGCATCACTGCCGTCAAAAATCGCATTTGCAACGTCATTTGCCTCTGCTCTGGTCGGGCGAGGGCTGTGTACCATGCTCTCCAGCATCTGCGTGGCAGTGATAACAGGCTTGCCGATGCGGTTCGCCTTCGCAATCAGGATTTTCTGCACCAAAGGTACCTCCTCCGGCGGAATTTCTACGCCCAGATCCCCTCTGGCAACCATAATCCCGTCCGAAGCCTCCAGAATTTTATCAATATTTTCCACGCCCTGCTGATTTTCAATCTTGGAGATAATATGCATCTGTCCGCCGCCGTTTTCCTCAAGCACTCTGCGGATTTTCAGCACATCCTCCGCCGAGCGGATAAACGATGCCGCCACAATATCAAAGCCGTTCTCCACGCCGAATTTCAAATCCTCAATATCCTTTTCCATCAGGGAAGGCAGGTTCACCTCCACCCCCGGCAGGTTTACGCCCTTGCGGGATTTCACAACCCCGCCGTTGACAACCTTGCAGACAACATCCGTTTCCGTAATATCCTCTACCTTCAATTCAATCAGCCCGTCATCAATCAGAATTCTGGAGCCTCTGTGTACATCCTTCGGCAAGTCTGCATAGGTCACCGAAACAATATTCACATCCCCCTCCACCTCTCTGGTGGTCAGGGTAAAGGTTGCATCCTCCTCCAGTCTCACCTTATCCTCCTTGAAGGTTTTCACGCGGATTTCGGGCCCCTTTGTATCCAGAATCAGGGGGATGGGGGCGTTCAGCTCCTCTCTCGCCTGTTTCAGCTTCGCAATCGTTTCCGCGTGGGTTTCGTATGTCCCGTGGGAAAAATTGATTCTCGCGGCATCCATACCGTTGTGAATCAGCTGCTTCATAATTTCCACATCATTTGTTGCAGGCCCCAATGTGCAGACAATTTTCGTTTTTCGCATATTGCGGCACCTCCTTTTTTCTGTCGTATTTTTTCATTTCAATTAGAATTTCAATCAAATCGAAAGAATTTTGATTACATCGTAAATTTCAGGGTCTAATTCCTTGTCCATCTGTAAGGAAGCCAGCAAATCCAGAATCTCGTAGCGCCCTCTGTTATAGGCAACCGCAATGTTTTCCCTGCCCTCCAGAATTGCCTTCACCGCATGATAGCCCATCATAGATGCGTGCATGCGGTCGGTCGCCGTCGGGCTGCCGCCTCTTTGCAGATGTCCCAGAATGGTCGCTCTGGTCTGAATCCCCGTAATCTCCTGAATATCCTGCGCCAGCTTCTGCGTACCGCCAACGCCCTCTGCCACTACTACTAGATTATGGCGTTTGCCGATACTTCTATTCTCCAAAATCTGCTGAATCACTCTGTCGCTGTTGATGTTTTCCTTCTCCTCAGGAAACATAACCTCCTCAGCGCCGCCGCACATGCCGCACCATACAGCAATGTAGCCGGCATCTCTGCCCATCACCTCTACAACGGAGCATCTTTCATGGGAATTGGAGGTATCTCTCAGCTTATTCAGCGCATCCATACCGGTATTGACCGCCGTATCAAAGCCAATCGTATATTCCGTCCCCTTCATATCAAGGTCAATCGTCGCAGGAATCCCCACACCATTAACCCCTCTTTTCACCAATTCCGCCAGACCGCGGTAGGAGCCATCCCCACCGATGACAACCAGTGCATCCAGTCCCAAAATCTTATAGATTGCCGCCGCCTTATCCAGCCCCTCGTCCGTCATCATTTCGGGGCAGCGTGCCGTATGCAGAATCGTACCGCCAAGGTTCAGCACATTGGAAACATCTCTGCTGTGCATTTCCTTAATTTCGCCGCCAATCAGCCCTGCATAGCCCTTGCGGATACCCACAACATCCACATCATAATATTTTGCCGTTCTGACAACCGCACGAATTGCCGCGTTCATGCCGGGCGCATCGCCGCCGCTGGTCAGTACGCCGATTTTTCTGATTTTCTTTTCATTCTTCCGTTCTACCATCTGAATTCCTCCTCAGCCTCCGCAAAAAAACTCCCACACAAAATCCTTTGCGGCATTATTTTTTCTCAATATCGACTTCGCCTGCCCGAATCATGCCGAACTGCGTATAAACCTCTGCTTTCCCTCTGATTTTCATGGCAGAGGTATTCTCCGTAAACTGCGCAATCAGAACCTCGCCCTGATCCAGCTTTTCCGTATGATGAATCTTTGTCACCTCGCCACGGGTCACGCCAATGATATTCACACCCTTTTCCAGTGCCTTCACACAAATATAGGATGTATCTGCTCCGATTTTTTCAGCCATACGCTTTCCTCCTCAATATTTCAACGCAACATTTTTTTCGCCAAGCAGCTGCCGCAGCTCCTCGCAGAGGGCATCCTCACCCGTCACCCAGTTTATGCGGTCTGCCTTCATTTTCTGTCTCGTTTTCTCATCATAAATATATACCGGCACATCCCCGTGATATTTTCGGAGAATTGCCGTAATCTGTCCGAAGGGAACGCTCTGCCCTGCCGCAAGCTTCAGCCATACGGAGGACGGAATCTCTGCCGCCTCGTTCTGCTCCAGATTTTTGATATCCGCTGCAATCACCTTGCCCTCGCCATCTGCGGAAACACTCGCCCTGCCGTGAATAAGCAGTACCGCGTCCTCCTGCAAAAGCGGCGCACATTTTTCATACACCTTCGGGAACACCACAATCTCCATGCTCCCCTGGAAATCCTCCAGTGTGATAAATGCCATCTTATCATTATTTCTGGTATATTTCACAGAAACCCCTGCAATCATCCCACCAACGATTACCTTCGTGCTGTCCTCTATCTGTGTATGGTGCGAGCCCTCCTCATCCGGCAGAAAATCCATGCTTGTATTGCTGATTTTCCGCCGCAGCTGTTCCTCATATTCCGCCAGAGGATGTCCGCTGACATAAATCCCCAAGGCTTCCTTTTCCATCGCAAGCTTCTCCTTCGGCGGAAATTCCCGAATGGAAGGCAGTTCATCCGTCTGCTGAAAGCTTTCGTCACCGCCCATGTCAAACAGGTTCAGCTGTCCTTCTATATTATTCTTTCTTGCATGTCCGATTCCTGCCAGAATCTCTTTATAAATCGCCATGTACTGACTGCGGAAACCGCCGAAGCTGTCCAGTGCGCCGCCCTTAATCAGTCCTTCAATGCCGCGCACGCTCCATTCGCCGCCCTCCATACGGTTGCAGAAATCCGTCAGCGAGGTAAAATTACCGTTTTTTTCGCGCTCCGCAACCAGTGCATCCACCGCGCCCTTGCCGACATTCTTGATTGCCGCCAGCGCAAAGCGAATCTTCCCCTCGGATACGGAAAACTGCCGATATCCTTCGTTGATATCGGGGGGCAGAAGCTGAATCCCCATTTTCTTACATTCCTCGATATAGCCACTGACCTTCGCCGCATTGTCCATCACGCTTGTCATCAGCGCCGCCATAAATTCCACGGGATAATGCGCCTTCAGCCACGCCGTCTGATAGCCAACCACCGCATAGCAGGCCGCATGGCTCTTGTTAAAGGCATATTTTGCAAAGTCCGTCATTTCATCAAAAATCTTTTCTGCCGCTTCTATGGGAATCCCGTTTTTCACACAGCCGGGCACCTCGTCCCCATCCCCATGGATAAATTTTTCCCGTTCCTCTGCCATCACGGATGCCTTTTTCTTGCTCATTGCACGACGCACCAAGTCACTTCTGCCCAGACTGTAGCCTGCCAGATCCCGCACAATCTGCATTACCTGCTCTTGATACACGATACAGCCGTAGGTGTTTTCCAGAATCGGCTCCAGCTTCGGATGGGTATACTGCACCTTGCCGCCTGCGTTTTTCCCCTTGATATATTTCGGGATAAAATCCATCGGGCCGGGGCGATAAAGCGCAATCCCCGCAATCATATCCTCCAAGCAGCGTGGCTGCAGCTCTCGCATAAACTGCTTCATACCGCCGCTTTCCAGCTGGAACACGCCCTCTGTTTTGCCTTGGCAAATCATGTCATACACCATAGAATCATTTTCGGGCAGCTCCTCCATGTTTAACCGAATCCCGTGGATACGCTCAATTTCCTGCACTGCGGACTGGATCACCGTCAGTGTCCGCAGTCCCAAAAAGTCCATTTTCAGCAGTCCCAGCTCCTCCAGAATCGTCATGGTGTACTGGGTATTGATCTGCCCGTCATTCGCACTCAGCGGTACATATTCCATAACAGGCTCACGGCAGATAACCACGCCGGCGGCATGGGTAGAGGAATGGCGCGGCAAGCCCTCTAAGCGCAGAGAGGTATCAATCAGCCGCTTCGTATCATCTTCCTCCTCATAAGCATGCTTGAGGTCGGGGTTCATTTTCAGTGCCTTTTCAATCGTAATGCCCAGTTCTGCCGGAATCATCTTGGAAATGCGGTCAACATCCGCATAGGGCATTGCCAGCGCGCGCCCAACGTCCTTGATTGCCGCTCGCGCCGCCATCGTCCCGAAGGTAATAATCTGCGCCACATTTGCCTCGCCATATTTGCGGATGACATAATCAATCACCTCCTGCCGCCGTTCATAGCAGAAGTCAATGTCAATATCCGGCATGCTGACACGCTCAGGGTTCAGGAAACGCTCAAAAATCAGGTCATATTTCAACGGATCAATTGTTGTAATGGAAAGGCAGTAGGAAACCATGCTCCCTGCCGCAGAGCCGCGCCCCGGCCCAACAATAATGCCGTTATCCTTCGCATATTTGATAAAATCCCAAACGATCAGGAAGTAATCCACATACCCCATATTTTCAATCGTGGTAAGCTCATATTCCAGCCGTTCCTTCCATTCTTCCTTCGCCGCAGGGTATTTCTTTGCAAACCCTGCATAACAAATCTCGCGCAGATAGCCTTCTGCCGTTTTCCCATCGGGTACATCAAAGCGTGGCAGCTTCAATTCATGGAACGTAAAGCTCACATTGCACCGCTCGGCAATCCTTGCCGTATTGGCGCACGCCTCAGGTGCAAAGGAAAACAAATCATACATTTCCTTCGGGCCCTTCACATAAAACTGTCCGCCCTCATAACGCATCCTGTCCTCATCCAGAACCGTTTTCCCCGTCTGGATGCAAAGCAGAATATCATGCGGCTCTGCGTCCTCTTTATAAATATAATGGCTATCATTTGTGCAAATCAGCGGAATCCCTGTCTCTTTGCTCATCCGCACCAACGCCTCATTCACAATTTTCTGCTCCCGAATCCCATGGTCCTGCAATTCCAAAAAGTAATTGCCCTCCCCGAAAATATCAAGATATTCCAGCGCGACCTCCTTCGCCTTCTCATAGGATACATTCAGAATATTTCTGGGTACCTCCCCTGCCAGGCACGCACTCGATGCAATAATGCCCTTGCTGTATTTCCGCAGAAGCTCCTTATCCACACGCGGCTTATAATAAAACCCTTCGGTAAAGCCATAGGAAACCAGCTTAATCAGATTATGGTAGCCCTCATTATTTTCAGCCAGAAGCACCAGATGATAATAGCCGCCGCCCTTGCCCTCCTTTGTGAAGCGAGAGCCCTCCGCCACATAAACCTCACAGCCGAGAATCGGCTTGATGCCGGCCTCCAGTGCCGCCTTGTAAAATTCCACCGCACCATACATCGCACCGTGGTCGGTGATGGCAATGCTGTCCATCCCCAACTCCTTCACCCGCTGCACCAGCTCCTTTATCTTGGCAGAGCCGTCCAGAAGGCTGTATTCCGTATGAACATGAAGATGCGTAAACGGTTTCTTCTCCCGTTCTCTTTCCTGCATTTCCAATTTCCGCACCTCCTTTGTTTTCTAAAAATCTCTTTTCCTATCGTTTCAGTATATCATATTTTTCCACGCAGAAAAACGCCCTAGCCCGGAAAAAATTCTTTTTTCTCTCAAAAAAACAGTTGACAAATGTCTTTTGGATGTTATAATAGTCCTCAACAACTTGATAGCAAAAAGCGATGACGAAGAGGACTGAGTGTCTGCGTTTTCAGAGAGTCGGCGGTTGCTGTGAGCCGATAACAATTTCATTCAATAGTCTATGGCTTCTGAGCTGGAGGTTCGAAAATACAAACGTATCGGTAGGCTCCTCCCGTGACTGCTGCGTAAAAGCATAGGGCTTGTTTGAGCCCGAAGAGGTGGCATATTTTATATGCAATTTGAGTGGTACCGCGGTTTATACTGGCCGTCTCAAGGTTTTTCCTTGGGACGGCTTTTTTATTACCTGTTGCCTGTCCTCGCATTTGCTGCAACCAACATCAACTTTATTTTATATTTTTACTAAGGAGGAACGAAGCATGAGTGAATATCGTATCGAAACAAAATGTGTACAGGGTGGCTATACCCCCGGCAATGGGGAGCCCAGACAGATTCCCATTTACCAGAGCACCACATTCAAATATGACACAAGTGAGCACATGGGGCAGCTTTTTGATTTGGAGGCATCCGGCTATTTCTATTCCAGACTGCAAAACCCCACCTGCGATCTGGTTGCGGCAAAAATTGCTGCGCTGGAAGGCGGCACAGCAGCAATGCTGACCTCCTCCGGACAGGCGGCAAATTTCTACGCCGTATTCAACGTTGCAAATTGTGGGGATCATGTCGTTGCATCCTCCACCATCTACGGCGGCACATTTAACCTTTTCTCTGTAACCATGAAGAAAATGGGCATCGATTTCACCTTCGTTGCGCCCGACTGCACAGAGGAAGAACTTGCAGCGGCATTCAAACCCAATACAAAGGCAGTCTTTGGCGAAACCATCGCAAACCCCGCCTTGAGTGTTCTGGATATCGAGCGTTTCGCAAATGCTGCACACGCACATGGTGTTCCTCTGATTATTGACAACACCTTTGCAACCCCCATCAACTGCCGTCCCATCGAATGGGGTGCGGATATCGTTACCCACTCCACCACAAAATACATGGACGGTCACGGCGCGGCTGTCGGCGGCTGTATCGTAGACAGCGGCAATTTCGATTGGTTGGCACATGCCGATAAATTCCCCGGTCTCTGCACTCCCGATGACAGCTACCACGGCATTACCTATGCGGAAAAATTCGGTCAGGGCGGCGCATTTATCACAAAGGCAACCGCACAGCTGATGCGTGACTTCGGCTCTACCCAGTCTCCCCAGTCCGCCTTCCTGCTGAATCTGGGTCTGGAAAGCCTGCATGTGCGGATTCCCCGTCACTGCGAAAACGGCTTAGCTGTCGCAAAATATCTGAAAAACCACGATTTGATTTCCTATGTCATCTATCCCGGTCTGGAAGGAGATAAATATTACGAAACAGCGAAAAAATATCTGCCGAACGGCTCCTGCGGCGTTGTCAGCTTTGGCGTAAAGGGCGGCAGAAAGGCGGCGGAAGCCTTCATGGGGCATCTGAAAACAGCCGCTATCGAAACCCACGTTGCAGATGCACGCACCTGCTGTCTGCACCCCGCAAGTTCCACCCACAGACAGATGACAGATGCAGAGCTGGCGGCTGCAGGCGTACCTGCGGATATGGTTCGCCTGTCCTGTGGTCTGGAAAATGCACAGGATTTGATTGACGATATTGCACAGGCACTCGAAGCTATCAGATAAGCATACGAAAGAAACGGAGATTATAGCAATGCCCATTAAAATACCCAATGAATTACCCGCAGCCAAGGTGCTGACCGATGAAAACATTTTTATCATGACAGAAACGCGTGCGATCACACAGGATATTCGTGCTCTGAAGATCCTGCTGTTAAACCTCATGCCGACAAAAATCGATACCGAAACACAGCTTTCCCGTCTCTTGGGCAATACCGCCCTGCAAATTGAGCTGGAGCTGATTCATACCAGAAGCCACGAATCCAAAAACACACCGGAGGATCATCTGCTTGCCTTCTATAAAACCTTCGACGAGGTAAAGGAGCAAAATTGGGATGGTCTGATTATCACAGGCGCGCCCATCGAACAGATGGAATTTGAAGAGGTGGAATATTGGGACGAGCTGGTGGAAATCATGGAATGGAGCAAAACCCATGTCCACAGCACCTTCCATATCTGCTGGGGCGCACAGGCAGGTCTGTATTATCATTACGGCATCAAAAAACACATGATGCAGGATAAAATGTTCGGCGTATTTCCGCATAAGCTGGATAAAAAGACCTCTATCCTCTTCCGTGGCTCGGATGATATCTTCTATGTCCCCCATTCCAGACATACCACTGTCTACCGCGAGGACATCGAAAAGGAACCGCGCCTGAAAATCATTGCATCCTCTGATGAAGCAGGGGTATACGCCATCCATAATGACGGCGGCAGTCAGATTTTTATTATGGGACATTCGGAATATGATCCCCATACCCTGGAAAAGGAATACCTGCGGGATAAAAACGCAGGACTTCCCATCGAAGTCCCCAAAAATTATTATCCCAACGATGATGATACACAGGAGCCTCTGGTAACATGGAGAGCGCATGCAAATCTGCTCTATTCCAACTGGCTGAATTATTTCGTCTACCAGACCTCCCCCTATGATATCACGCAGATTAACCAAAACCAGTAATACGCCAAAAGGAGCCTTTCGGCTCCTTTTTTTATGTGCTGCGTTCTATTTAATATCTGCTAAAAGCCCTCCTATCAGTCTGTTTTTTGCCTTTCATCCCGAAGCTGCTTTCCTTTTCCTCATACATAAATTCATCATACATAAAAAAGACGAGATATATTTCTATATCTCGCCTTTTGATTATGCGTAATCGCTCAAAAGATTAGCCCTGAGCCAGCTTTTTGTAGCCTTCCAGTCTTTCTTTTGCTGTTGCTTCTGTCTGTTCGAACAGTTCTTCAGCGATTTCAGGGAAGGTTCTCTGCAGAGAGCTGTAACGAACTTCGCTCAGCAGGAATTCTCTGAAGTTGCCTGTAGGTTCTTTGGAGTCCAGAGTGAAAGGATTCTTGCCTTCCTTCTTCAGTTCAGGGTTGAATCTGTACATCTGCCAGTAGCCTGCTTCAACTGCACGTTTGATTTCGTTCTGAGCACCGGACATGCCGCCCTTCAGACCGTGGTTGATACAAGGAGCGTAAGCGATGATCAGGGAAGGACCATGGTATTTTTCAGCTTCTACCAGAGCCTTAACCAGCTGGTTCTTGTCTGCGCCCATAGCAACCTGTGCAACGTATACATAGCCATAGGACATAGCCATCATACCCAGGTCTTTTTTCTTCACTCTCTTACCGGATGCAGCGAACTGAGCAACTGCACCAACGGGTGTAGATTTGGATGCCTGACCGCCTGTGTTGGAGTAAACTTCTGTATCCAATACCAGAACGTTTACATCTTCGCCGGATGCCAGTACGTGGTCCAGACCGCCGTAACCGATATCGTAAGCCCAGCCGTCACCACCGAAGATCCACTGAGACTTCTTAGCCAGCTGATCCTTGTTTTCCAGAACATAAGCAACGATGTTCTTAGCTTCTGCATCTGCGCCGTTGTAAGCTTCCAGAGCAGCAACCAGAGCCTTTGTAGCTTCCTTGGAAGCCTCGCCGTCGTTCATTGTTTCTACCCAAGCATCAACAACACCTGCAACGGATGCATCGATTGCTTTCAGGTTTTCCAGTCTATCCTTCAGGCCATTTCTCATGTGCTTAACTGCGGAAGCCATACCCAGACCATATTCTGCGTTGTCTTCGAACAGGGAGTTTGCCCATGCAGGACCATGACCGTCTTTGTTTGTTGTGTAAGGCATAGAAGGTGCGGAACCACCCCAGATGGAGGAGCAGCCTGTTGCGTTTGCAACGTACATTCTGTCACCGAACAGCTGAGTTACCAGTTTTGCATAAGGTGTTTCACCACAACCTGCGCAAGCGCCGGAGAACTCAAGCAGAGGCTGTTCGAACTGAGAGCCCTTAACGGATTCCTTGCTCATAGGGTTAGCCTTATGTGCAACTTCGTCCATAGCGAAATCCCAGTTAGCAACTTCAGCTTCCTGTGTTTCCAGAGGCTTCATTTCCAGAGCCTTGTTAGGAGCAGGACATACTACTGCACAGCTGCCGCAGCCCAGGCAATCCAGAGAGGAAACCTGCATTCTGTATTTCAGACCTGCAAATGCTGCGCCGCCCTTTGCTTCTACAGCCTTGAATGCTGCGGGAGCCTTAGCCAGTTCTTCGTCTGTTACCAGAATAGGTCTGATTGCAGCGTGAGGACATACATAAGAGCACTGGTTACACTGGATACAGTTTTCAGCGTTCCATTCGGGTACGTTAACTGCAACACCACGTTTTTCGTAAGCAGCTGTACCTGTAGGGAAGTGACCGTCTTCTCTGCCGGAGAATGCGGATACGGGCAGCTTGTCGCCTTCCTGTGCGTTCATGGGTTCAACGATATTCTTAACGAATTCTGTTGTCTTTCTTGCTGCTGCAGCTTCTGTATCTTCTGCAGTTGCCCAAGAAGCAGGGATTTCAACCTTAACAGCGCCGTCTACACCACGGTCAACAGCAGCATAGTTCATGTTCAGGATTGTGTCACCCTTCTTACCATAGGATTTTGTGATAGCTGCTTTCATGTATTCTACAGCCTGATCAATGGGGATGATGTTAGCCAGCTTGAAGAATGCAGCCTGCAGAACTGTGTTGATTCTGTTGCCCAGACCGATTTCGCCTGCAATAGCTGTACCATTGATGATGTAGAAGTTTGCGTTCTTAGCAGCCAGCTGTCTTTTCAGTTTTGCGGGCAGCTTTTCATCCAGTTCTTCTACAGTCCATGTTGTGTTCAGCAGGAATGTACCATTGGGGTTCAGTTCTGTAACCATGTCGTACAGATGAACATATTCCTGTTTGTGACAAGCAACGAAGTCTGCTGTTTTTACCAGATATGTAGATCTGATGGGTGTATCACCGAAACGCAGGTGAGACTGTGTAATACCACCGGATTTTTTGGAGTCATAGCTGAAGTATGCCTGTGCATATTTGTCTGTATGGTCACCAATGATCTTGATGGAGTTCTTGTTTGCACCTACAGTACCGTCAGCACCCAGACCCCAGAATTTGCAGGAGATTGTGCCGTCGTCACCTGTAACGTTAACTTCTTCGCCAACTTCCAGGGATGTGTTAGTAACGTCATCCACGATACCCAGTGTGAAGTGGTTTTTGGGTTTATCCAGTGTCAAGTTTGCATATACTGCCAGGAACTGTGCGGGTGTAACGTCCTTGGAACCCAGACCGTAACGGCCGCCAACTACAACGGGAGCGGATTCTGCTTCAAACAGTGCTGTACAAACGTCCATGTACAGAGGTTCGCCCTGTGCGCCGGGTTCTTTTGTTCTGTCCAGAACAGCGATCTTCTTCGCTGTTGCAGGGATAACCTCCAGCAGCTTTTCTGCTACAAAGGGACGGAACAGATGTACCTTAACCAGACCAACCTTTTCGCCCTTTGCTGTCAGGTAGTCGATTGTTTCTTCGATTGCTTCACAAGCGGAGCCCATAGCGATGATGATTCTGTCAGCATCAGCTGCACCATAGTAGTTGAACAGTCTGTAATCTCTGCCTGTGATTCTGCTGATTTCGCCCATGTATTCTTCTACTACTGCGGGCAGAGCATTGTAGAATTTGTTTGCTGCTTCACGGCCCTGGAAGTAGATATCGGGGTTCTGAGCTGTACCTCTGATAACGGGATGTTCGGGGTTCAGCGCATTTCTCTTGAATGTGTTTACTGCATCCATATCAATGATCTTTGCCAGTTCATCATAGTCGATGCATTCAATCTTCTGGATTTCGTGAGATGTACGGAAACCATCGAAGAAGTGCAGGAAAGGTACACGACCTTTGATTGCGGACAGGTGTGCAACGCAAGCCAGGTCCATAACTTCCTGTACGGAGTTGGAAACCAGCATAGCGAAACCTGTCTGACGACAAGCCATAACGTCGGAGTGATCACCGAAGATGGACAGTGCATGTGCAGCCAGAGCACGTGCTGTTACGTGGAATACGCAGGGCAGCAGTTCGCCGGCAATTTTGTACATATTAGGGATCATCAGCAGCAGACCCTGAGATGCTGTGTATGTGGTTGTCAGCGCACCGGCTGCCAGAGAGCCGTGTACTGTACCGGAAGCACCTGCTTCAGACTGCATTTCTACTACTTTAACTGTCTGACCAAAAAGGTTCTTTTTACCATTCGCTGCCCAGTCATCTGTTTTTTCAGCCATGGGAGAGGAAGGTGTGATGGGGAAGATACCGGCAACTTCTGTAAACGCATAGGAAGCGTATGCAGCAGCTTCGTTACCGTCCATCGTTTTCATTACTTTAGACATTTCTTTTTCTCCTCCTTTAAAATTTAGAGAGTTCTGTTTGTTCCGAGGGATATCCCCCGTCTTTCATCTTTTGCAGCCATCAAAAATGGCGGCTCACCCTTTTTTCGGTATATAAAGAAAGTTTATCAATCATGTTGTCTTACAACGCCAAGCTTCCCCTATACATCCGAAACGGGATTTTTTACGTAATTATTATACAATTAAATCTTTTTCATTTCAACAGCAAAATGAAAAAACCCCCGTTATGTTTCTAACAAGATACTTTTTGTGATGTTGCTTACACGCCTTATGTTTTTTAAAATATTTTTATGCAAAATTATTTTTTGCTGACGATTATTATTTATTTTAATGTCTGACAACATTAAAAATTGTACAAAAATTTATACCGTAAAAATATTTATCAAAAGAAGTTTGTGAATCAAAAAACAAACAACTTGTATACAGTGTATAAAATAGAATACATAGTTTTCCCCTATCCTTTTTTGCATTTACCAATTCGACAGGATAAACTGTCAAATCAGAAAATAAGATGTCTGATTTCATGATTTCAAACTTTTTTCTTTCTTCTTTACCAAAAAATAAAAAAGAGAGCGGATTTTGGCAAATTCCGCTCTCTCTGCTTTATTTTGTAAATATGCCCTTATACTTTTTCCGCCAGATACTCTGCTCCGCCGTCAGCGGCTCTATCGTCTGTCCGCCCTCCGCATTGCGTTCAATCAAAATCAGCTCACCATCTGCCGTCAGATAGAACTGCTCCGCCGTACAATCCTCACCTGCCTGCGCCTGTGCCGCCTCCAAAGAGGTCTGCGTCAGCATATCCGCAAGCGTTACGGCTCTCTGCCCCAGAAGGTCAAGGTTTTTTGCAAAGCGCACAGGCATGCCGTTCCTCGTCCCTTCCCAGAGAATTGAAAGAAAATCCTTCGTGCAGAAGCCTGTTGTCACCTGCACCTGCAAAAGGCTGTCCGCTGTATTTTCCTCCGCCATAAATGCTGTAATGTAATCCTGCATCTGCTGCATCAGGGAATCATTCAGGCTTTTTTCGTAATTCGCATCATTCAGCCCCACAATGACCGGCACATCCACAGAATATCCGCCGTTTTCCTCGTCCGCCGTCAGCTCCTTCACTGCCACTACAGGCTCCGTCCCATCCTTCATTTCCAACGTCACCTGCTTGGTTTCGTGATTAAAGCGAACCTCCCCCGTATAGTACGCCGAAATAACCTCCTCGTCCACATACAGGCAGCCGTTAATCATATTCGGTTCCTCCGGCAGCGTTACCGCATACCCATTCAGAACGGCATCCCGTTCCCCGGAACGCACGCGCAGCGTTCTGCCGCGGTAGGAAATCGCCGTTTGCTTCGTTTCCGTATCCCATTTTACCGTTCCACCCAGCGCTTCCATGGTATTGCGCAGGGGCAGCAAAAGCTTTTCTGTATCCTCAAAATAAAGCGGCATATTCTCCATATTTTCCAACGTTTTTACGCCGCCTTCTTCCTGCTCCGTTTCATTTTGTGCCGAGGTTTCCGTTGCCGTCACCTCTATTTTATTCCGCGTAATCAGCGTCATGGAAAGCGTCAGCGCACCTGCCAGAAGCACCGCACCTGCCGCCGCAATGATTGCAACCTTTTTTACTGTCATAATTCTCCCTCTCTCTGCTTTCGCTCAGAAAGTATTTTTTATTTCTGCATCATAAAAAATGCCGCCAGCTTTTCAGGAAATGTTGCCTCATCCTTGATCTCCGGCACTCTTTCAGGCAAATCCTTCCCCAGAAGAATTTCCTTTTCGTCCAGACGGATAGTGATATGCTTCGTATCCTTATCCCAGTGCATTTCCGCACCAATCAGATTTGTTAAGTCGCGCAGCTTATAATACGCCGCATCCCCCTTCGCTCGCCCCTCTATCTCCTTTGTCTCTCCGTCATAGGAAACCCTCACGGCATCGTATTTCACCTTATTGCCATCCGCAGAAAGGTCTATTTCCTTATCCAGAAAAGCGAACAGCTGCTTTGCATTTGGCGCAGAAATGTAATACGCACCCTTTTCATAATAGAACTCAATTCTGTCATCCGCCTCTGCCGTCTGCAGCTGCATCTCCTGCATTGTTCCCTTTCTCCAGGGGTTTGCGGCAGCAGGGTCTGTCGGGTCCCAGCCGCGGCGCACCGTATCGTTTCTGTTGACCTTCGGCACAGCGGCGGGCTGCAAGGGCTCCTTCACATCCCCACGATACATTCTCACGGTTGTGCCAATCGGACAGTTATCATAAATCCATTTTACATCCCGCACTGTCAGGCGGATGCACCCTGCGGATGCAGTTGTCCCCAATTTGTTGAATTCATCATATTCCAATGTGGTTTTGTCCTTTTCAAAATAAGGTACAGAATGAAAGAGATACGGCCCCGTAATGCGTGTGGCATACTGCCCCCACACATTCCCGTATAATGCGCGCCATTCGTATTTCGCACTCGTCCGGAATGTCCCTTCGGGGGTATCCGTGCCGCCGCTGCATCGAAACGCCTTAATGGGAACGGTATAATTTCCCGCCGCATCCTTTTCATACACCGTCACCACATTCGCCGTCAGGTTCACCGTTATGTAATAGGGACTTTTCGTTTTTTCTGCCGCAAATGCTGTGCCGCATAAGCCAAACAGCAGCAAACAGAATACCAATATGCCCAAGCTTCGTTTCTTCATGGTTCTTCTCCTTTGTTACACAGTTGCTTCAATTACCGAATTTTTCTCCTTATACATTATAAAAAAGGATTGCACAAGAATCAAGAAACACTTTCTTAAAAATCGTTGAATTTTTGAGAAATCTGCAAAAAAAAGAACAGGGAACGTCCTTTTCAGGCAATTCCCCGTCTGTTTGTTTAAATATTTTTCAAATCCTTAAAGCTCCGGAACAGGGTTCTGTAAAGCTCCTTATACAGCGTGAAGTATTTCGCATACGCACCATTCGCCGCCATATTCGGCTCGGAACTATCTTTTTTTCGCACCAGCGCATCACAGGCCGTCTCCAAATCGGGATAAATGCCTGCGCCAACACCTGCCAAAATCGCCGCACCCAATGCGCCGCCCTGGTCAGACTGCACTGTGCTTACCGAACAGCCGTACATATCCGCCAGCATTTGTCTCCAGAAGGGGCTTCTGCCGCCGCCGCCGCAGATCATCATATCCTCAATGGGTACGCCCATCTCACGGAACACCTCAACACATTCCCACTGAGAGAAGGAAATCCCCTCCATTACAGAGCGAATCAAATGCGGTCTTTCGTGCATGGCAGAAAGTCCAAAGAACACCCCTCTGCAATCCGGATCGGGATGCGGAGAGCGTTCCCCCATCAGGTAAGGCAGGTAAATCAGCTTTTCGGAACCGATAGGCACCCTTGCCGCCTCTGCCGTCATAATTTCATAAGGGTCTACGCCCTTTTCCACAGCCTCTGCCATTTCCGGCGCGCAAACGTGATTGCGCAGCCATTGCAGAGAAAGCCCTGCCGCCTGTGTGCAGCTCATTACCGTCCATTTGCCGGGTACAGAGGCACAAAGCGTATGCACTCTGCCCTTGGGATCAAGTGCCATTCGGTCGGAAACCGCATAAACCACCGCAGAGGTGCCAATCGTGGTGAATGCCTTCCCCTGCGAAACAATGCCTGTCCCAATCGCCGCCGCAGGGTTGTCCCCCGCACCACCGACCACAATCGTGCCTGCCGCAAGTCCTGTCAGCGCCGCCGCCTCCTTATGCACCTCGCCGGTTACATCCTGCGATTCGTACATCTTGCCAAGCAGTCTTTTTTCAATGCCAAGTCCCTCCAGAATTTCATCCGACCATGTCCGCTTTGCAACGTCCATCAGCTGCATGCCGGAGGCATCGGAAACCTCCGTGGCATATTCGCCCGTCAGCTTATACCGAATATAGTCCTTCGGCAGAAGGATATGCGCGCATTTTGCATACAGCTCCGGCTCATGCTTTTTCACCCAGAGGATTTTTGCCGCCGTAAAGCCGGTTACCGCAGGGTTCGCCGTAATCTGAATGATTTTTTCCGCACCCAGCATACGGTTCATATCCTCGACCTCTTCGCCCGTTCTCTGGTCGCACCAGATAATCGAGCGGCGCAGCACCTCGCCGTTTTCATCCAGCATAACCAGTCCGTGCATCTGTCCGGAAAGCCCAATGCCCTTGATATCCGCCGCATCCACGCCGGAGGCTTGCAGCACCGCCTGCACACCCTGCACTACTGCGTTCCACCAGTCCTCAGGCTCCTGCTCTGCCCAGCCGTTCTGCTCCTGATATAAGGGATATTCAAATGTTTTTGCTGTGATTGGGTTGGCATCCCTGTCAAACAGAACCGTTTTCGTGCCGGAGGTACCAATATCAATCCCCAGTAAATATTCCATAGTCACACCGCCATTTCTTTCGCATGCATCACAGCTTGATAACAGCCTTTACCACGTTTTCCTTATCGTTGATAGCAGCCTCGTATGCCTCCTGAATGTGTTCAAAATCGAATTCATGGGTTGCTACCATGCCGATGTCAATGCCATTTGCAACTGCGGAAATTGCCTTTGCATACAGATTTCTGTAACGGAATACGGATTCGATTCTTGCTTCCTTTGCCATAATCTGACCAAAGTTGAATTTTACTTCGGGGTCAGCCGCCATACCCACCAATGTGATAGTACCGCCCTTCTTTACCAGATAAGGTGTCTGTGCGATGGTAACGGGAGAGCCTGCTGTTTCAAATACCTTTTCAATCCCTACGCCGTTTGTAAATGCTTCTACTTCCTTCAGCACATCCTTTTCCTTCGCATTGATTACTCTGGTTGCGCCCAGCTTCATTGCGTAGTCCAGACGCTTCTGCACCATATCTACCACTGTGATATCCGTTGCACCGCAAGCCTTGCAAGCCAACAGTGTCATCAGACCGATACAGCCGGAGCCAAGGATAATGCACTGGTCGCCCATGCCAACCTTGCCCTGGTGTGCCGCATGCAGACCAACAGCAAAAGGCTCAATCAGTGCGCCCTCCTTTGTGGACATCCCTTCGGGCAGCTTGAAGCACATATCCGCAGGGAATGTGATATAGTCCTCATTGCAGCCCTGCACAGGAGGAGTTGCAAGGAAAACAACATCGGGGCACAGGTTATATCTGCCGGATTTACAGAATTCGCAGTGACCGCAGGTGATACCGGGTTCTAATGCAACCTTGTCGCCCACCTTCAGGTCTGTTACGCCTTCGCCCAGTTTTTCTACAACGCCGCCTGCTTCATGACCCAGCATCAGTTCGCCGTCAACCACGAAGTCGCCGCATCTGCCGTCCTTGAAATAATGCACATCGGAACCACAAATCCCAACATATTCAATCTTCACCAGAACCTCGCCCGCCTTGGGTTCGGGAACTGGGGTTTCTCTGATTTCCATTTTGTTCAATCCAACCATATAAGCTGCTCTGTTTTTCATCTTTTATCTCCTCGCTTTCGCTTTATTGAAATACACAGTTTTATCAGTTTTCGGGAACCTCTCCTGCAAGACGCTCTCCCTTTTATGATAACAGTATAGACGGAATTATGCAAGAATTACGCGCCTTCCAAAATACAGTTTTTCATGAAAAAAATAGAGGTATCACTCCCGGAAAACCCGAAAATGATACCTCATATTTACAAATCAATCACGAAAAACAGATTTACCTTCTATTATTCTGTAATCTGACCGTTCTTTTTGTACATTTCAACGTATTCGTCTACGTTGTCAGCAGTAATCAGAACTTCTTCGATATCTGTGTCGATCTTTGTTTCTTCGCCTGTCAGCAGCTTGTGTACTGTGTCAAGGTTCAGAGCAGCCAGGTCGATTGCGGACTGCAGGCATGTAGATGTCATGGAACCATCCTGAATCAGCAGGCAAGCCTCTGCTGTACCGTCAACGCCATATACCAGCATATCTTTGTAAGTGGGGTTGCCCTTTACAACCTCCAGCGCACCTGCTGCCATGTTATCGTTCATGGAGATAACTGCATCAATCTTGCCGTGTGCTGTTGTCCAGTCTTCCATCAGAGCCATAGCTTCGTCCTTGTTCCAGTTTGCGAAGTCTTCGCCTACAATCTGAACGTCAGGTCTCTGGTCAAAGAATACTTCCTGCCATGCGATACGTCTCTGGTCAGCGTGGAAGTTGCCGGAGGGCCCCTTCAGAACAACAACCTTCGCATTTTCGGGAACCTGTGTCAGTGCCAGCTCAGCGTTAACCTGTGCCTGATTGTAAGGATCGGCATCGACAGAGGATGCACCTTCAATGCCTTCAATTCTGGAGTTGGTTGTGATTGCAACCAGACCTGCCTGTACGATTTTTTCAACGTAGGGTCTCTGTGCTTCGCCGTTGTTGGGCTGCACGATGATTGCATCGTAGCCGTTTGCGATTGCGTTTTCGATTGCAGCGTTTTCCTTTGCATCGTCAGCCTGACCATCGAATACCTTCAGCTCGATGTCATCATACTTATCTGCTGCTGCTACCATTTCGTTTGCCAGCCATGCTGCGAAGGAGTCAGACTGCGCTCTTGCAATATACGCTACCTTGTAGGTTTTATTGCTGTCATCGCCGCCTGCGGAATCACCGCCGCCGCAGCCTGTCAGAGCGGTTGCCGCCATAGCCAGTGCCATAAATGCTGCTAAATACTTTTTCATTTTACTCTCTCCCTTTCTTCTTAAAATTACCTTTTTGAGAACATTTTTGCTTTATTTACATTTGATTGATCAAATGAAAGCCGTATCATTGGGTTATGCCTTTGCCGCAGGCTCCTTCTTTTCGTCCTTCTTCTGCAGGATAACCTTGGGCGATTTTTTATTCTTGAAGTTGATATCATACAGAACCGCTGCCACGATGATGATACCCTTTACTACCTGCTGAATGTAAGAGTCTACGCCCTGCAGGTTCATGATGTTGTTCAGACAGCCGATAATGAAGGAACCGATTAAGGAGCCGGAGGTTGTCCCGACACCGCCGGAGAAGCTTGTACCGCCGACAATGGCAGCCGTCAGACCTTCCATTTCGTAGCCTACCGCACCATTCGGCAGACCTGCGTTTACACGCGCCATGAACAGCACGCCGGCAATCCCGACCAGAACACCGTTAATCAGGAATGCCATGTATTTGGATTTTACAACATTGATACCGGATGCGATAGAGGCCTCCTCATTGCCGCCGATGGCATAGAAGGAACGTCCCAATCGTGTCTGGTTCATAATATACGAAATAATAATCGTCGCCAGAACAGTAAAGATAACAGGAATGGGAACAGGACCGATTTTCCCCTGCCCGACTACAGCGTATTTCCCAATCTGCAAAATATTCTGCCCGGAGGTATACAGCAGTGCCAGACCTCTCGCCGCCATCTGGGTTGCCAGTGTTACGATGAACGCAGGCAATGCGAAGTTTGCAACAAACAATGCGTTAATCATGTTGAAGATAACCGCAACACCGATGGAAACGGCAAACGCCACTGCCATAGAGCCGGTCGCCTTATACGCACTGACGGAAAGCACACCCGACAGCGCAAGCACCGCACCCGAGGACAAGTCCAGCAGACCGGATACGATCAGCACCATTTCACCATACGCCAGAATGGTCGCTACCGCCAGCTGCACTGCAATATTGGTAATATTTCTGTGGCTCAAGAAATTGGGGTTCATCACAGAAGATACGATAATCAATACCAGCAGAACAAAGAAAATAGAAAATTTCTGCATTAACTCTTTTGATTTATTATTTTTCACTTTTGATCTCCTCCTTTATTTATTCCTGAATAATGCTATGTGTCCCTGTCGCATAAACCATGATAGCCTCCTGAGAGAATTCCTCCCGCTTCAGCTCGCCTGCAATATGGCCCTGGTTCATCACATAAATTCTGTCACACATACCAATCAATTCGGGCAGCTCAGAGGAAACCATTACAACTGCTTTACCCGCCTGTGCCACTTCTGTCATCAGTTTATAAATTTCAAATTTCGCGCCAACGTCAATCCCTCTTGTGGGCTCGTCCAGAATCAGCACCTCAGGGTCACGCATCATCCATTTTGCCAGCAGCACCTTCTGCTGGTTCCCGCCGGAAAGAGACTGAATCGGTGTTTCCTGTGTCGGTGTTTTTACGCTCATTTTATCAAAATATTTTGCAACCATCGCTTCTTCTTCTTTTCTATGGGCATGCCCGCCATAGAAGAATTTTTCCAAGGCTGCAAGGCTCGCATTTTCGCGCACACTTCTCATGGGGATAATGCCGTAACGGCGGCGATCCTCCGAAAGCATGACCATGCCTGCCTTTGTTGCATCGGCTACCCGTTTGATTTTGATTTCCTTGCCGTGTACCTTTACCGTACCGCCGTCAATGGGGTCAAGCCCAAACAGACAGCGCATCACTTCCGTACGCCCTGCGCCGACCAGCCCTGCAAAGCCAACGATTTCGCCCTTGCCTACATGGAAGGTTACATCCTCAAACAGCTGACCGCTCTTGAGGTCTTTTACCTCAAGCAAAGGCTCCCCAATCTCAATATTCTCCTTGGGATATACGTTTTCCATACGACGGCCTACCATCAGCGCGATAACCTCGTCAATGTTTGTATCCTCCGCACGCATACTCTTTACAACCGTACCGTCACGGAATACCGTAATATCATCCGCAATGCGGAATACCTCATCCATCTTATGAGAGATATAAACAATCGCACAGCCCTTTGCCTTCAGAAGTGCAATCTTCTTAAACAGCAGCTCAACCTCCTTCTGCGTAATGGAGGACGTAGGCTCGTCCATAACAACGATAGACGCATCGTTGGAGATTGCCTTCAGGATTTCCAGCATCTGAATATCGGAGGTAGTCAGCGTTTTCAGCTTATCCGTTGCCTTATAGGGCAAATGCTCCTCCTTCAGCAGCCTTTCGGTTTTTTCGCGCACCTCGCGCCATTTAACTCTGCCCATCCCATCCACAGGCAAGCGTCCCAGAAAAATATTTTCCTCTACGGACATTTCGGGAACATAGTTCAGCTCCTGCGCAATCATGGCAATTCCGAGAGATCTTGCCATAATGGGATCTTTGATTTTCACCGATTTCTCATCCACAAAAATTTCGCCGGCATCCGGCTTATAAATCCCGTTGATAATTTTCATCAATGTAGACTTGCCCGCGCCGTTTTCACCGCACAGCGCATGTACAGTCCCTTTTCTGACTGTAAAGTCGATTTTATCCAAAGCCTTTACACCCGGAAAAGATTTTTCGATTTTTGAAACCCGAAGTTTGATGTCATCCCCCATAGGTTCCTCCCTTCCGTAATCACAGACCCAAACGTCTGCTTACTGTTTCATTTGTTCTTCCGTTCCGACCCACTTCCAAAGGTCATTCTCCGGTGCTGTTTTTTTACATCCTTTATGTAACATTCTTTTTCTGTACATATCTGAGTTTAGTATATACTCAAATGTGCCAAAGTGTCAAGATACTGTATGAAATCCTCTATTCAATTTGAATAAAAGAACTCCATTCAAATCAGAATAATTAAATGCACTTTCTATAGAAAGTGTCTTTTCGGCTTGTCTAATGTGTGACATTGTTTTAACAAAAATACACTCGTCCGCATCCGAAAAACACAGCACTGTTTCCTGCGGATTTTACGCAGATTTTACAGTTTATCCTATTATATTTCATCCACAAAAATATTTCAACCGATAGCACCTTACAAATTTTTCCACAAAAGAAAAGCACAGGAAGCCTCCTGCGCCTTTCTTTTTCTAATGAAATTTTAATCTTTCTTAGCCAATAAATAATGCCACCATGCCGAGCACCACAGATGCCGCCGCCAGCAGCTTTGCCGCCAGTGCTGCATTTTTGCTCTTGCCGCAAAGCCGCACCAGAACCGCCACAACCGCCAATGCACCAAAGCCCCACGAAATCATCTGCTCCTTAATCTGATTGGTGGCATATCCTGTGGCTGTCATCCATGCGATAAACATCCCCAGAAGCGCCATGAAGTAAAACACAATCTTCTGCGCCCTTTCTCCCTTTAAAAGAAACAGGAGCAGCAGCCCAACTACGCTGATGATGCTCATTACCATAAATAAAATCAATAATAATCCTAATGCCATAAGCCATTCCTCACTTTCTTGTTGCCTTGTTTTCTTTGATGAATTCATCATAGCATAGGATTCTAAAGAAATCGTGCAGGAAATTCTAAAGAATTCTGAAGTTTTAATCGAAATCACTTTTCTGAAACAGGCAGGGTAATCTCAATCTGAAATTGCTTTTCGTCCAAGGAAACCGTCACCGCTCCGCCATAGCCGGCGGTAATTCTGCGGATGCTCTCCAGTCCGATTTGGTTGCTTTCTATCTTCTGCGCCGTCTGCCGCACTGTGTTTTTCTGTAAAATCCGTAAGGTGTCCACTCCCCTGTCCATTTGCAGCAAAACAGGGTGTCCACTGTCCGCATATTTTTCCACATTAGAGGACAGATTATCGAAAATCCGCAGGATCTCCTGCATATCCCATTCTGCCCGAAAATCGGTGCAATTCTCCATAGAAATCTCGCAGGAAAAGCTGTCCTCCAGAATTTCCTCCCATTCTCCTGCAAGCTGCTCCATCAGCAGCCTGCCGTTTTCCACCGGCTCCACATTGCGCTTACTGCCCTCCAGCAGGCGGTCTGTCATGTCCTTCATCTGCGCTGCCTTCTTCCGCACCAGCGAAAAATATTCCCGTAATTCCGCATCTGTATACCCATCCTTTCGGCTCATATAATCCGAATAGGATAAAATTGCCGTCAGCGGCGTGCGGATATCATGCGAAAGGTCGCGAATCATGCGCTCCCGCTCTGCCTGCAGCGCCGTTTCCTGCTGTCTGAGCCGCCGCTCCGTTTCCGAAAGAAAATTGATATGCTCCGCCAGCTCCGTCAGCTCATTCGCCTCTCGCAGCGGAATGGTATCCTCCAAGCGGTGTGTGCGCAGGGCATCCACCCCTTGTATAATTTCCCTCAGATACGCCAGCTTCTGCCCCAGCAGGAACAGAAACAGCACCAGAAACAGAATAACCGTCGAAAGCAGGCTCACACTGCGAATCCATGCTCGCAATGTCAGCCATTGTCCCTCTGAGGGCTGCAGGTTGCGCTCTGTGAAATAGGTTTCGGAAATGGAATTTGCCGTCAGATATAAAAAGCCCCAGAAAAACAGCGCAATCACCGCCGTAATCAGCAGCAGTCCCAGAATCTCGCGCGAAAGCCGCTTTGTTTTTCTTCCATTTTCATTGGTCAACATAATACCCCCGTCCCCACGCCGTCTTGATATATTTCGGATTTCTGGAATCATCCCCCAGCTTCTTGCGGATATTTTTGATATGCACCATAATCGCACTGTCGCCAACGGCATCCTCTCCCCAGATGCTTTGATAGATATTTTCCAGGGAATAAATCTTCTTTTTATGCGTCACAAGAAGCTCCAGAATCTGAAACTCCGTATAGGTCAGCGGAATCATTTCCCCCTGTCTGGAAACAGAGCGGCTCTCCGTATCCAGAGTCAAATCCGCAAAGGGAATTTTCTCTGTCACTACAGATGCTTTTGCACCGCTGCTTCGCCGCAGAATCGCCTTCACGCGCATCAGCAGCTCCATATTGGAAAACGGCTTTACGATATAATCATCTGCCCCGACAGAAAAGCCCATCACCTTATCCGATTCTGTAGAATACGCCGTCAGAAAAACAATCGGCGCATCAAAGTGCTTGCGAATTTCCGCCGCCGCAGGGAATCCAGATACCTCCGGCATATTCACATCCAGAATATATAAATCAACTTCCGCCGCCGCTTCTGCGATCGCTTCTCTGCCATCTTCCGCAGTCAGCACCGCATAGCCCTCGCCCTCCAGCAGCAGCCGCAAAATATCCCGAATTTCCTTTTCATCATCTGCAATCAAAATACAATATTTGCCGTTCTTCATACGCTCACCTCTTTTTCTCCAGTATAACATAAGGACGGCAAGCCTAAAAGGAAAAGCCGCCGTCCTCAAAATATTTTTATTCTTCTGTTCCTGTCTGCTTTTTCTGCTTTCTGCCCTTTTTCAGCTTCACAGCACCGAAAATCACAGCAACCGCCGCAATGCCTGCCATGCAGACAAACAGCAGCGTCTTTTTCGCTGCACCCTCGTAGCTGATGCAAAGCGTGCCTTCCGTGCCGTCAATCTTGCAGACCACATATTTCCCACGATTCTTCGTATCCAATTCCTTCCAGTCTTCGCCGTTCTTTTGCCAAACGGAAACCTTCTCCTTATCCTCATTCAAAAGACGCAGGGTGGTTTTTTCCGTATCGGAAAGGTCTCTGTCCTCCAGAATCACATCATACACAACCGTCTTGCCCTTTGCCTGCGCAGGTGCCGCTTCCTCCGCATTCGCAAAGATATGCAGTTCTGCCTCATCGGTATAGTCACCATCCGCCAGCGCAAGGGACATCTTACCGCTTTCGTTCTTTTCCATACTGGAAACAACCGTAACATAAGGCGTATATGCACATTCGATTTTGATATCGCCCTGTACGGTATCGGTTTCAAACGCCGCCCATGTGCCGAAGCTCCCCTTCTTTTCGGGAATATCCGGCAGCTTGATGCGGCTCGTTTCCATGCCGTAAGGCACCTCCTCGGTTTCCACTGTTTTGCCGTCCGCAATAAAGCTTACGGTAAAGCTGATAAAGCGCTTGGGAATTCCGCTGATTTCCTTCATAGCCTCATAGGAAATCGGCTCCGCCTTTCCTGCATAGCTGATGCCGTCCACTGCACCTAAATCCTGCTCTGCGTAATAATTACCGCGCAGGCTGTCGGTATCCTCCGCACCGCCCAGCACAACGCCTAGCTTTTCGTCCCCGTCTACGGTCGCAATGACGCAGGAATCATATACATTTTCGCCTTTGCCGGCAATGCCGCCGACATATTGTCCGCCGGTCATGCTGCCCTTGGCATAGCTGCTGCGAATCGTGCCCTCGCTAAAGCCTACAATGCCGCCGACATAATTGCCTGTTGTGCTTTCCGCCTCTGCGTAGTTTTCACAACGATATACCGTACCGCTTTCCGCATAGCCGACCACGCCGCCGACGCAGTCCTTCTTGCCCGTAATCTTGCCGTCATTGATGCAGTCCTGCAAAATCACCTTCATGCGATAGGTAAAGCTCAATGTTTTTGGATGTGCAATATCATCCTCCGGGTCAATCGCAAGGTCAATCGACATCGCACCCGCAATACCACCTGCGTTGCGGTCGCCCTCAACCTCGCCGTAGTTATGGCTGCTCGCAATCTTTCCCTGCTTCGTGCGGTTGATTTCCTCATCGGAAACATCAATAAAGATATCATCCAAATCCTTATCTGCGCCGTCCCGCAAATCATCTATTTCATCAAACAGCAGATTCATAATCTTCTGGAACTGGTCGCTTATGCTGCGGATATCCGCCGTCAGGGTCTGTCTGCCGCTTTTCAGAGACTCACGCAGTCCCTTCAAATCATCCGAGATATCTCCCATGGAATCAAACAGCGCATCGCTCGATTCCTGAAAATCATCCCCCAGCTTCACAAAGGTTGCCGGATCTTCATTCGCCAGATCCGAAATAATATCACTCATATCGCGCATGGAATCCGCAATATTTTCCGTTGTATCAGCAATATCATCCAATGCATCCTGCGCGTTGGCAATGGTTCTTTTCAGCCTTCTCTGCACAATATCCGCCGCATCCTTCACATCATCCGGCAAATCCGCCAGAAGCCCTGCAAGCTCCTTCTGCTCCTCCAGAAGCTGCCGCTGCAATCCCATCATCTGCTGCAGGGTTGCCGTAATCTGCTGCATGATTTCCCGTACCTTTTCCTGATCGCCTGCGGCAATGGCATCCCTGAGCGCCTTCTGCTCCTGCAAAAGCGTCTGTACCGCCTGCGCAAGCTGCCGTTGTGTCCGCTGCATCTTCTCTACCTGCGCTTCCACATCCTCCAGACCGTCAATCTCAGGCAAATCCTTTTTCAGCGGAGAAAAAGCATCGCCTAAATCCTGCATATTCTTGCCTAAGTCCTCGATTCCATCCGACAGACCATCCATCGGGTCCTCCAGCTTTCGCATGGTATCGGAAAGCAGTGCCGTCCATGTATTGATTTCGTCAATATTATCATCCGCAAAATCCTGCAGCTGATTCTTGACCTCTCTTGCGCGGTCGCTCGCCGTTTCGGAATGGTCGGACATCCCGTTCAGGTAAACCTCAACATCGTCCCCCAGACCATTGGTATCATCCAGAAGCTGATTTGCCATATCATGCAGAATATCCAGATTATCGCGTACCTCGTCCAATCTGTCCGCCGAGGTATTCAGCCAGAGATACGGCTCTGCCTGCCCGACAATCCCGCCGATATCCTTTCTTCCGTGTACCGCTGCGTTGTTGTCGCAGCCCAGAAGATAGCCGGACTGTCTGCCTGCCACACCGCCGATATTATAACCGACATGCGGATAGCCAACCTCGCCATAGTTGTCGCAGCCCTGCACCACGCCATCGCTGAAACCGACCACGCCGCCAATATCCGTATAGGTCAGATTGCTGCGCTCGGTGTTCTCCTTTGAAATTCTGTATTTTTCCAGAATTGCCGCCGCATCTGTATCAATGTCGGAAAGCTCCTGCTTTTTTTCCTCGTATTCGGTATTGACATCCGCCTCATTTCTGCATTCCGCCAGAAAACCGTTGTTTTCGCCTGCAATGCCGCCGACAGACAGCTCACCGTGAATTTCGCCTGATGCACTGCATTCGCGCACCTCGCCTTTATTTTTGCCGACAACACCGCCGACCATATCCTTGCCTTCCACTGTACCGTCAAAGCTGCATCCCGTAATCGTGCCGTTGTTTTCACCGACAATACCGCCGATGCTGCTTCTGCTGCCGCCGGGGGTTACGTTCCCCTCGACCTTTAGGTTTTTCACAACGCCACCCTCCGCAACATAGCGGAATAAGCCAAGCTGAGAGCCATCCTGCTCCAGATTCAGCCCCGAAATCGTATGCCCGTTGCCTTCAAAGGTGCCCCCGAAAATCGGGATGGGTGAAAAATTCACGCGTCCCAAATCAATATCCGCCGTCAGCACAACGGTTTTCCCTGCCGACCAGCTGTCCAAGGTACAATTTTTCGCAAAGCGGAGAAAGTCCTTTCTCGTGGAAATCGTCACCGTGTTCGCCGCATAGATATCCACAGGAGTGCTGCCGCAAAAGAGCACCACAGCCGCCAGAACGGCAATTCCTTTTTTCAGTCCCTTATGCACCTTCCACCGCCTCCTTTCCGATTGGCACGTTTTCTTTCTTCTCCTCATTTTCCTCCTCATTCGCCTTCTTTTCCTTCTTCTCCGGCTTCTTGAAGGAGGTCTTATCAATGATGAAATCACCCAACAGCAAAAGCTGCGGCAAAATTCCCATAACCAGCAGAATAGAAAGCAGTGTCCCTCTGCCTAAGCAAATACCGATACCGGAAATCGCCCCATCCGAAGAAAGGAACCCGATTGCCGTACCTGCCGCCGCAAGGATACTCCCTGAGGTGAAAATCGTCGGGAACGCCAGATTCAGCGACTGCTTCATGGCTTCAATCTTCGGCATCTTCTGACGCAGCTCCATATAACGGTTCGTGATAACAATCGCATAGTCAATATTCGCACCCATCTGAATTGAGCTGACAACCAGATAGCTCATGAAGAAAATGGGCGTGCCGCGCAGGGTCGGGTAGGTAAAGTTCATCCATACACTGCCCTGAATCACCAGAATCAGAATAAACGGAACCCCCGCCGACTGGAACGTCAGGAGCAGAACAATCATAACGAATACAATCGAAAGGATGCTGATTAGGGTATTATCCTCCCCAAAGGTTGCGGAAAGGTCGAAGTTGCTTGTCGCATTGCCGACCAGAAGCACATCATCCCCATAATAATTCTGCGCCGTTTGTCTTGCCTTGTCCAAAAAAGCAAAGGTTTCCTCGCTCTCCTGCGATACATTCAAATCCATAACCAGACGGCTGTATTTTCCGCTGTTCAGCTGGTCCTTCCCGTCTGTCAGCTCATCATAGAGGTCATCTAAATCCTTCTGCTGCTCCGCATCCAGAGAAACTGCGCCGTCCTGTATCTCATCATAAATAAATTCAAACATATCAATCAGAGGTACCCCATAATGGTCGATACCGCCCACGATATGCCCGTATTCCTCCTGATCCACCGCATACGCCGTATACAGCAAATCCACCAGCTCAATATCAATATCGGCAAATTCCGCCAGCTCTCTGGGTGTCATCTTATCTCCCAGATGCAGGGTTTCGCCGTCCTTTTCCTCCGCCTCTGTGGTCGCCAGGCTCGTAACCGTATCCACCTCCGGCATTGCCTCCAGCTCCTCCGCCAGCTGCTGCTCCTTCTCATAATCTCCGCTGGGAATCAGCAGTGCAAGGATATTCGATGCCGTAAAGGTATCCTTGATTTTTTCCTCCGCAATCTGCGAATCATTCTTCGTATAGGTCGTCAGATGCTCATAGCTGTATACATAAGGGCAGTTCTGCGAAATCAGAAAGGACGCAATCAGGCAGACTACAAAAATAATCGGTGTTACATGGCGCAGACGAATGACAACATTCGTAAAGCCTGTAATATTCGGCACAAAATTTCTGTGATGTGTGCTGTCGATTTTGCTGCTGAAGGAATACAAAAGACCCGGCATCAGCGTGAATACAGACAGAATACTCAGAATAATCGCCTTAATCAGCACCATACTCATATCCAGACCAATCTGGAAGTGCATAAATGCCATCGCAGCCAAGCCGGAAAGCGTTGTCAGGCAGCTGCCGGAAATTTCGGGAATTGCCTTGCAAAGCGCCGCAACAACGGCATCCATCGGCTCGCTGCTCTCTCTTTCTTCCATATATCTGTGACATAGGATAATCGCATAGTCTATCGCCAGCGCAAGCTGCAATACAATCGCAATGGAGTCCGAAACGAAGGAGATTTCCCCGAACATAAAGTTGCTCCCCTTATTCAGAATCGCCGCTGCGCCAAAGGTCATAATCATAACGGGTACTTCCATATAGGTACGAGAGGTAAACAGCAGCACCGCCAGAATAATGCCGCAGGTCAGCACCATAACAACATTGATTTCCTTCGCGATGGTTTCCGCCTTGGTGTTGCCCAGCTCCGCAGAAATATACGCATCATAGTCCTGCATTTCCGTTTCGATTTTATGTAAGGATTCCTCACAAAGCGGATCGTCGTTCTCTCCGTCAAAGGTAACGGAAAAGAGCGCCGCCCCATCCACATAATGCTTGGTTGTATCATCAAAGGTGATGGATTTCACCCCTTCGATATCCTCCAGAGTATCACAAAGCACCTCCGCATCGGCATACGAAATGTTATCCACCATAACCTCCGCCGTTGCATAGGTAATAAATTCCTCATCCATCCGCTTGAGGCCGCGGCTCGTTTCCGTATCATCCGCCAGATAGTCCGTCAGCGTGTTGTCTACCGAAACCCATCCTGCGGAGAAGCAACAAAAAATCGCCAGTAAAATATAAATCAAATAAATCGCCTTGCGTTTTTCTACAATAAAACGGGCGATACCTTCCAGTCTGTTTTTCTTCTTTCCATGCTCTTTCGTCACATATATCCCTCCGAAGTCATTGAAATCTTTGAGAAAGTGTCTCTGCACCTGTATACTTTACATAAGTAATTTAACTTATTTTTGTTTTCCCGTCAATATTTTTGATAGGATTTGTCGGCTTTGAACGCTTTTATAACAGAATTTTAATCCCTTTCGGAAAAAATGCCAAGTAAAAAATCCCCAAAACACAAGGTTTTGAGGATTTCTGTAAATGCTTTTTGAAACGCGTAATTATCTCTTGGAGAACTGAGGTGCGCGTCTTGCTGCTTTCAGACCCGGTTTCTTTCTTTCTTTCATACGAGGGTCTCTTGTCAGGAAGCCTGCTTTTTTCAGAGAAGGTCTGTAGTCACCATCTGCCTGAAGCAGTGCTCTGGAGATACCGTGTCTGATTGCGCCTGCCTGACCTGTAAAGCCACCGCCGCAAACGTTAACGATAACGTCAAATTTTGCTGCTGTTTCTGTCAGTTCCAGAGGCTGACGAACGATCAGTTTCAGTGTTTCCAGACCGAAATATTCGTCGATGTCTCTTTTATTGATTGTAATTTTACCGTTGCCGGGTACCAGGTATACTCTAGCTACGGAAGATTTTCTTCTGCCTGTGCCGTAATATCTAGCTGCTGCCATTATGCTTTCCTCCTTCGATTAGAATTTGAATTCCAGTGTTTCGGGTTTCTGTGCTGCGTGAGGGTGTTCTGCGCCTGCGTAAACATGCAGCTTGCCGAACATCTTTCTGCCCAGAGCATTCTTAGGAAGCATACCTTTTACAGCGTGCTCGATAACTCTTTCGGGGTGTGTTTCCAGCATTTTGTCCAGTCTTGTTTCTTTCAGACCGCCTGTCCAACCGGAGTGGTGACGATACATTTTCTGTTCCAGCTTTTTGCCTGTAACAGCAACTTTTTCTGCATTCACAATAATAACATAGTCGCCCATGTCAGCATTGGGTGCATACTGAGGTTTGTTTTTCCCTCTCAGAATAGATGCAACTTCGGAAGCCAGACGGCCCAGTGTTACGCCTTCAGCGTCAATCACGTACCACTTTTTTACGATGTCCGCTTCTTTAGCGATGTAAGTAGTTCTCATGGTTTTTACCTCCTGTCATATTATTTTGTTTGACCCGTTGACTTCGCCGCAACGCAGGAACGAATACGGTCGATCTCCATTATGCGCAAAACACATAACTTATTGGGTCCCACCTTGAGAAACATATATTTAAAGCTGATTTCAGCCTTAAAATCATATTAACAGCCCTTATATTATAATCTTGTATACAGACCGTGTCAAGAGATTTTTGTTAAATTATCAATTTTTCGCTGCTCCGTACAGGTCTTTTTCGTCATAGAAAATCTCCAGAAGGGTTAAGCCCTGCGGCTCCGCGGTCTGTCCTGCGGCGCGGCGATCCTTCCCTGCGATGATTGCGGCAACCGCCTTTGGCTCCAGCCTTCCCATGCCGACCGCAAGCAGCGTCCCTGCCAGAATCCGCACCATATTATAAAGGAAGCCGTCCCCCGTCACCAGAATCCGCACACTCTCTTCCTGCTTTTCCACATGACAGTCAAAAATCGTCCGCACTGTGGTCGAAACCTGCGCGCCTGCCGCACAGAATGCCGCAAAATCATGCGTTCCGAGAAATGCCTTTGCCCCCTCATTCATCCGCTCCACATCCAACGGCTTCTGCACATAGGCGGAATAGAGCCGTTCCTTCGGATTCTTCGCAGGCGCATTCCAGAAACGATATTCGTACGTTTTTTTCACACAGTCAAACCGTGGGTGAAATGTCTCTGCAACTTTCTCCGCCTTTGTCACCACGATATCCGCAGGCAAAAAGGAGCGAATCGCCAGAGGGATTTTCTCCGCCGGGATGCTTGTGTCCACGTCAATCACCGCGCGCTGTCCCATGGCATGCACGCCTGCGTCCGTTCTGCTTGCGCCGATGCACTCCAACGCAGGATTGCGGAACAGCAGCCGCAAAGCCTTCGTCAGTTCGCCCTCCACAGTGATCACCGCTTCATCCTTCTGCTTCTGCCAGCCGGAATAATTCGTTCCATCGTATGCGATTGTCAGTAAAATCCGTTTCATCAATCCTATTCTCCTTTTTATGCCCAAGGCGCAAAGCTCCACAGCACCGCAAACAGAATCGCCGGCAGCAGATTCGCCACCTTCACCTTTTTGCCCCAGACCAGATTTACTCCGACACAGAACAGCAGCACCGAGCCGACAAAGGAAAGATTCGACAATGCCGCCTCTGTCATAAATGGCTCAATCAGCCTTGCCAGAAGCGTCACCAGTCCCTGAAAAATCCCGACAGGAATCGCAGAAAGGATGCACCCCTTTCCCATCGAAGCCGTCATGATAAATACAATAATCAAATCCAGAATTGCCTTTGCCGCCAGAATACTGTAATCGCCGTAAATCCCGTCCTGAATCGCCCCGACCACTGCCATTGCGCCAATGCAGACCGTCAACGATGTCGTTACAAAGGCATCCACAAAGGCATTATCCCCGTTGCTGCCGGTTTTCTTTTTCAGCCAGACACCGAACTGCTCCATCTTTTTCTCAATATTCATCCATTCGCCTGCCAAAGCGCCAACCGCCATGGTAATAATCAGCATCATAGAGCCGCCGCTGGCAAGCCCTCCATCCGTAATCGAAAGCATCTGCTCCATTGTGCCGCCAATGCCAAGCATCAGCACACAAATCCCAACAGCAATCATAAGGATATCCTGATAGCGCACCTTCACGCTTCGTCCCAGAACCAGCCCCAGCAGGCCACCAATGATAATCGCGCCAACATTGATAAGTGTTCCCAAACCAATCATGCTTTCACCCTTCTCTTTTGTATTTTTTGAAAAAACACCCTCCGATTGGAGAGTGTTTCTTTCTTAAATAATAAACGGCACTGCCTTTGCCACAAACCGCAGCCCGATAATCACAACTGTATAGACCGCAGCCATCACTGCCGCGCGGTAATCGCTGCTTTTCATTGTCATCACGTTCATTCTCGTACGGTGTTCATCCCCATGGTAGCATCTTGCTTCCATCGCCATTGCCAGCTCCTCTGCTCTGCGGAATGCAGAAATAAACAAAGGCACCAGAATGGGAATCAGGGATTTCGCCTTCTGAATCAGATTGCCCGTATCAAAATCGGCACCTCTCGCCTGCTGCGCCTTCATAATCTTATCCGTTTCATCCAGCAGTGTCGGAATAAAGCGCAGTGCAATCGTCATCATCATTGCAATTTCATGCGCAGGCACACCGATTCTTTTGAAGGGCTTCAAAATATATTCGATGGCATCTGTCAGCTGAATGGGCGTTGTCGTCAATGTCAGCACAGAGGAACCGATAATCAGAAGCACCAGACGGACGCACATTTTCGCCGCCAGAAGTACCCCCTCCATTGTCACCCGCAAAAAGCCCACACGCAACAAAACATGCTCCCCCTGCGTCATGAACAGATTGATGACCACCGTAAAAAGAATAATAACGATAATACTCTTCAATCCGCGTGTCATAAATTTAAACGGCACCTTCGATGCCCGAATTGTCAGCCCCATGCAGGCAATGACAAACACATACCCCACAAAGGTATTCACCAAAAACAAAGTTACAATAAAAACAAAGGTAATCATCAGCTTCAGCCTTGCGTCCATCTTATGAATGGCAGATTCCGCAGGATAATACTGACCGATTGTAATATCTCTAATCATGCTTTCACCTGCTTTACCAATTTTAACAAGGCATCCCTTGCTTCCTCAACCGTATAAATATCCGTCGGCACATCATAGCCTTTTTCCTTCAGCTTTGCAAAAACATAGCTAACCTGCGGTGCCGCCAGTCCCATCTGCTCCAGCTCCATGGGATGAGAAAAAATCTCTCTGGGCGTACCTGTCATAGCAACCTTGCCCTTGTGCATCACGATAATACGGTCTACCAGTCTTGCCACATCTTCCATACTGTGACTCACCAGAATAACCGTAATTCCTCTTTCCTCATGCAGCTTGTGGATTGCCGCCAGAATTTCATCTCTGCCCTTGGGGTCAAGCCCCGCGGTAGGCTCATCCAGAATCAGCACCTCCGGATTCATTGCCAGCACGCCTGCGATTGCCACACGGCGCTTCTGCCCGCCGGAAAGCTCAAACGGAGATTTTTCGTAAAACGTCTCATCAATCCCTACAATATTTAATGCCGCAACTACATTTTCGTGAATCTGCTCCGCAGACAGCCCCAGATTCGTCGGGCCGAATGCAACATCCTTATATACTGTCATTTCAAACAGCTGATATTCAGGATACTGGAACGCCAGACCAATCCGTCTGCGCACCTCCTTCAGCTTTGCCTTATCCTTATGGATATTTTCGCCGTCCAGCAGAATTTCACCCGAAGAAGGAGAAATAATGCCGTTCAGATGCTGAATCAGCGTGGATTTTCCCGAGCCGGTATGCCCGATTAAGCCGATAAATTCGCCAGTCTGAATCTCCAGTGTCACATCGTTCAATGCCACTTTTTCAAAGGTGGTGCCTTCGTTGTAAACGTGTGTCAAATGATTTAATTGAATTGACATAATGCACCTACCATTTCTTCGACCGTCAGAATATCCGCAGGCAAATCAATACCCTCTTTTCTCAGCAGGTATGTCACCTCTGTCACCTGCGGCACATCCAGTCCATATTCCTTCAGCTTCTCCACCTGTACAAAAATTTCTCTCGGTGTACCCTTCATCACAAGGTCACCGTCATCAATCACATATACCTTATCTCCACGCACAGCCTCATCCATATAATGCGTAATGAGAATCACCGTAATGCCTTCTTCTTTATTCAAACGCTCAATCGTCTCCATAACATCTCGCCGACCGACAGGATCAAGCATTGCCGTAGGCTCATCCAGAACAATACAGTCCGGCTTCATCGCCAACACGCCTGCAATGGCAATTCTCTGTTTCTGCCCACCGGAAAGCTTGGAAGGCGTATAAGCCGCAAATTCCTTCATTCGCACTGCATCCAGTGCTTCATCCACGCGCATCCGAATTTCCTTCGGGGGTACGCCCATATTTTCGGGGCCAAATGCAATATCCTCCTCAACCACCGTTGCAACCAGCTGGTTATCGGGGTTCTGGAATACCATCCCTGCCGTCTGGCGAATCTCCCAAATCAGACCTTCCTCCTGCGTGTTCATTCCTTTTACCCACAATGTACCGCCTGTGGGCTGTAGTAATGCGTTAATATGCTTCGCAAATGTAGACTTTCCGGAGCCGTTATGCCCCAGAACTACAACAAATTCACCCTTTTCAATTTCGATGTTCACGTTTTTCAACGCAACCACCCGATGCTCCTCCGTGCCGTGGTCTGTTTCCATAATTTTTGTATATTCGTAGGTCAGACCTTCAGCCTTCACCATTTTCATAATTTCACCTGTTTCTCCGGCGTTTCTTCGCCTCGTATAGTCTATTGCGCAAATGCTCACAGCTATCAATATGATACGGAGTTTTCGTTAAAAAGTCAATAGAATCCCAGTAATTCTCTCTGATTCTCCAAAATTGTACCCTTACATTTTCCGAGTATAAAAAAAGAGACTCGCTTATTTGCAAGTCTCTGATTTTCTATTCGGAATCAAATTAAACCAGTTCCAGAATAACTTCCATAGCGCCGTCGCCTTTTCTTGCGCCCAGTTTCACAATTCTTGTGTAACCGCCGTTTCTGCCGGCATATTTGGGAGCGATTTCGTCGAACATCTTAGCTGCCATGTCAACCTTCTTTGTGTTCTTTCTTACTGCCTTGCCGTCAGCAGGAACTTCTGTAACGGGGTACAGGTAAGCCAGAATTGCTCTTCTTGCAGCCAATCTGGAAGCCTTATCCTTTTTGATTGTTTTCTGCACTTCGTCATAAACAGTTACTTTCTTGCCGTTTACAACTTCTTTCACACGTTTGCCGTTTGCATCTTTCTTTGCAACCTTAGCTGCTACTGTAACTTCTTCAAAGTTATCTTTTTCTTTGATAGCCAGTGTGATCAGCTTTTCAGCGATTCTCTTTACTTCTTTTGCTCTTGTTTCTGTTGTTTTGATTTTGCCGTGATACAGCAGATTTGTTACCTGGTTTCTCAGCAGAGCTTTTCTCTGGGGTGTTGTTTTACCAAGTTTTCTATAACCGGATGCGTGCATGGTTAAATCCTCCTCATGGATACCCGTCTGACTGAGCCCGTCTCCACCACTCTTCGGTCTTATGTGGAGCCGTAATCAAACGGTAAATAATAGGTTACTCTATGACGAAATTATTCGTCACTAGGCTTCAGGGAAAGACCCAGTTCCGCCATTTTGTTCAATACTTCTTCCAAAGACTTGCGTCCAAGGTTTCTAACCTTCATCATCTCGTCCTCTGTCTTATTTGCCAGATCTTCAACCGTATTGATACCGGCACGTTTCAGGCAGTTATAAGAGCGCACAGACAGATCCAGTTCTTCAATGCTCATTTCCAGAACTTTTTCCTTCTTGCCTTCTTCTTTTTCTACCATGATAGAAGTATCTTTCGCATTATCAGACAGGTCGATGAACAGGTTCAGGTGTTCATTCAGGATCTTCGCGCCGAAACTTACAGCGTCATCGGGTGCGATTGTTCCGTTTGTCCAAACCTCCAGAGACAGCTTATCGTAGTCAGTAATCTGACCGACACGCGTATTTTCCACCAAAAAGTTTACTCTTGTAACAGGTGTGAAAATACTGTCTACCGGAAGCATACCGATTGGCTGATCGTCTTTTTTGTTTTTGTCTGCACCAACATAGCCGCGGCCCTTGTTGATTGTGATCTCCATATACAGCTTACTGCCTGCGCCACCGGAAAGTGTTGCGATATGATGTTCGGGATTCAGAATCTCAATATCACTGTCACACTTGATATCGGAACCCTTTACTTCACCTTCGCCTTCCACGTCAATGTAAGCAATCTTAGGCTCATTGCCTTCGCTTGTATTTTTGATCGCAAGACCTTTCAAATTCAGAATGATTTCTGTAACGTCTTCTTTTACGCCGGGAATCACGCTAAATTCATGAAGTACACCATCAATTTTCACATTGCTTACTGCAGCACCGGGCAGAGAGGACAGCAGGATTCTTCTCAGGGAGTTGCCCAGAGTCGTACCATAGCCTCTTTCCAGGGGTTCTACAACAAACTTACCGTATGTGCCATCGGGTGCCATTTCAGCAATTTCAATGCGAGGTTTTTCAAATTCAAACACTCGTTCAAACCTCCCTTTTTTATGATAGAGTGCCGCAGGGCATATAGCCCCACGGCGTTACCTTTGACTTCTCTACACAATCGATGATTATTTGGAGTACAGTTCGACAATCAGTGTTTCTTCTACAGGAACATCAATCTGTACTCTTGTGGGCTTCGCCACAACTGTACCGCTCAGTGCATCGTGGTTAGCGGACAGCCATTCAGGAACGATTCTGCCGTCTGTTGCAGCCAGAACGTCTTTGTATCTCTGAATTGTTTTGTATTTTTCTTTCACTTCGATTACATCGCCAACCTTAACCTGGTAGGAAGGGATATCCACTGCCTTGCCGTTTACGGTTACGTGTTTGTGACGAACAATCTGTCTAGCTTCTTTTCTTGTTCTGCCGTAGCCCAGTCTGAACATTACGTTGTCCAGTCTCATTTCCAGCAGCATCAGCAGGTTTTCGCCAGGGATGCCTTCTTTTTTGGCAATCTTTTCAGCCTGTGCGTAGTAACCTCTGAACTGTTTTTCCAGTACGCCGTAGATGAATTTTGCTTTCTGTTTTTCTCTCATCTGCAGACCGTATTCGGACATTTTCTTGTTTGCTCTCTGATTCTGTCTTTTAGATTTTTTATCAATACCCAGATAGATGGGATCCAGGTTCAGGGATCTGCATCTTTTCAGTACGGGAACTCTATCTCTTGCCATTGATCTACACCTCCTAATATTAGGTTATACTCTTCTGCGTTTGGGGGGTCTGCAACCGTTGTGAGGAACGGGTGTAACGTCTTTGATAAGTGTTACATCCAGACCTGCTGCCTGCAGGGCACGGATTGCAGCTTCACGACCGCTGCCGGGGCCTTTTACGAAAACTTCAATTGTCTTCAGACCGTAATCGGAAGCAGCTTTTGCAGCTGTATCTGCAGCCATCTGTGCTGCATAGGGTGTGGATTTTCTGGAACCTCTAAAGCCCAGCTGACCAGCACTTGCCCAGGAAAGCGCATTCCCTGCTGCGTCAGTAATTGTAACGATTGTATTATTGAAAGTGGACTGGATATGAGCCTGGCCACGTTCTACTTTTCTTTTATCACGGCGTCTGCGAGTCGTTGCCTTTTTCACAGTTTTCTTTGCCATTTGCCTCAAACCTCCTTATCGAAATATCGAATTATTTCTTCTTGTTCGCAACGGTCTTTCTGGGACCTTTTCTTGTTCTTGCGTTTGTCTTTGTCTTCTGACCTCTAACAGGCAGACCTCTTCTGTGGCGGATGCCTCTGTAGCAGCCGATTTCGATCAGACGTTTGATGTTCAGAGCAATTTCTCTTCTCAGGTCGCCTTCTACAGTCTGAGTTCTGTCGATGACATCACGGATTCTGGACACTTCTTCATCTGTCAGATCTCTCACTCTTGTATCCAGGCTAACACCTGCTTCATTCAGAATACGAACAGCGCTGGAGTGGCCAATGCCATAAACATAAGTCAGGCCGATTTCTACGCGTTTTTCTCTAGGTAAGTCTACACCAGCAATACGTGCCATTATTCTTGCACCTCCTGTAATTTTTCACGATAAGTTTCAAATAAATGTTTTTTACATAAACACAGTGCGATACTCGTTGGGCATTACGAACAAAGGAGATAGACCGTCAGTCATGTGCCTTACGCGCCTACAAGTCAGCGCCGCCTTTGCCATTAACTGTATGCTCCTCCCAGTATAGTTGACGGATTTATCAATTCGGCTCTTTGGGGTTCTCCCCCGCAAGCCCATAATAAATTATCAGCCCTGTTTCTGTTTATGTTTGGGATTTTCACAAATAACCATTACACGACCTTTTCTCTTGATGATTCTGCATTTTTCACACATGGGTTTTACAGAGGGTCTGATTTTCATTGTGATCGCTCCTTCCTTATTTTGCTCTCCAAATGATACGACCTTTTGTCAGATCATAGGGAGACATTTCAACTAACACTTTGTCACCGGGCAGGATGCGGATGAAGTTCATACGCAGTTTGCCGGAAATGTGCGCCAGAATCTGGTGACCGTTTTCCAGTTCAACCTGAAACATGGCGTTGGGTAATTTTTCCAGTACGGTTCCTTCTACTTCGATTACGTCATCTTTAGACAAGACCGTAAACCTCCTTAAACATTAAACATCTCGTACCTGCTGGTACTTTTTCAATGCCTTCTTGATATCTGCATCCAGAAGATATTCCCCTGTCTGCAATTTCGCAGCCACATCCTTTTCTACATAGAAAGTAGGCTGAACATGCTTCTTCTTTTTGCGTTTGGGCTTTTCCAGCTTCCTGCGTCTGCCGTCTGCAAGAAGAAGGTATTCCCCCTCAATCGCACAAATCATCTGCACGTCACCCTGATCGTGACCGCTTTTGGAATAAACCACTTGGCCGATCTGATATTCCAACGACATCACCTCATTTTCCTTCGCATAACGTAAGAATTTCCGGCTCTCCGCTCGTGATCAGAACGGTTTTGCTCAAAAAATCGCTTTCCCAAGGTGCCTGTATTCACCTTCCCGCATAGGTACACGCTATTTTCATAAGCCTATCAAGTATACACTATTTTCATTTTTATGAATACTCTATTTTTAATGTTACTATTTATACAGTAATATTTTTTCTTCTATATTATATAGGAAGAAAAAATCGACAGAAATCACATCCCATCATTTTCTGTCGATTTTTTTACATTTCTTATTTATCCAGGCCTGCGATGATTGCCTTTGTAATCTCGTCAATCGCCTGTGTACCATCTACTTCAAACAAGATGCCTTTCTTCTTGTAGAAGTCCACCAGAGGTTCACTCTGTTCGTGGAAGGTAGCAATTCTTGCCTTACCTGCTTCAACAGTGTCATCCTTGCGCTGTGTCAGTGCTTCGCCGCATTTATCACAAACACCTGCAACCTTTGCGGGCAGGAACAGCTTGTTATATGTTGCGCCGCATTTGGGACAGCTTTCTCTTGCTGTCAGTCTTTCCAGCATCACTTCATCGGGTGCGCTGATATATACAACATGGTCAAGCTTTACCATATCCTCCAGCTTTTCAGCCTGTACAACCGTACGAGGGAAACCATCCAGGATAAAACCCTTCGCGCAATCGTCTTTTTTGATTCTTTCCTGTACAATAGCGATAATCAGTTCATCGGAAACCAAGCCTCCTGCTGCCATAATGCTCTTTGCCTGATTGCCCAGCTCTGTGCCTTTTGCAACTTCCTCTCTCAGCATGTCGCCTGTGGAAATGTGAGCAATGCCGTAATGCTCTACCAGTCTTGCAGCCTGTGTCCCTTTACCTGCTGCGGGTGCGCCGATCAGTACTAATTTCATACGATTACCTCTTTTCTTAATAGATGGCCTTCTCTTTTTTATCGTGTTATATAATCTCCCCAGATTATTGCCTATGAATGTCAGTCTGCCGACTGCAAAGTACATTCGTAAGCCTGTGGCTTACTCACGCCTTTGGCTTTTCAAATGCCCTTCCCTCTGTTTATGCAAGCAAAACCATCGGTCAGTCACAGGAAAAGTCCTTCATAGCACAAAACAACCCCTCGGGAAATGCCCGAAAGCATTTCCCAAGCGATTGTTATCAGTCATTCAAAAAACCTTTATAGTGGCGCATCAGCAGCTGGCTTTCCAGTGCTTTTACGATATCCAGGCAAACACCAACAACGATGATCAGTGTTGTACCACCGAAGCCTACATTTACCTTAAAGATCCACTGCAGAACAACAGGCACCATCGCCAGAACCGCATAGCAGACTGCACCAACCAGTGTTACTCTGTTTACGACTCTTGTAATGTAAGCGCTTGTGGGCTGACCGGGTCTGATACCGGGGATGAAACCACCGTTCTTCTTCATGTTCATCGCAATTTCGTTTGGATTGATTACGATGGATGTGTAGAAATATGTGAAGAAGAAAATCAGGATAATATAAATAATCGCACCAATAGGGTGTGTCATATTCAAAACATCTGTCACCTTTGTGAATGTTGCGCCCTTATTGGGGATAAACATTCCAATCTGCTGCGGGAACTGCAGCAAAGAGATTGCAAAGATGATGGAAATAACGCCGGAAGTATTTACCTTGATAGGCATGTTTGTACTTCTGCCGCTTGCCTGTTTTCTGCCTACCATCTTGGAGGAATACTGCACAGGCAGTCTTCTTTCACCGGTGTTTACACAAACAATGAAAGCAAGAACAACAATCAAAATCAACAGAATTGCTGCTACCTTCGCCGCACCTGCTGCACCGCTGCCGGAAATCAGGTAGTACATCGTTGCTGCGCCTGTAGGCAGGTTGGAAACGATGTTGATGAAGATGATCATAGAGGAACCGTTGCCGATTCCGCTTGCAGTAATCTGCTCCGCCAACCACATAACAAATGTGGAGCCGCATACCAGACAAAATACAGATGCAACATAAACCAGAGGACTATGCACCAGATACATGTTATGGTATGTGTAAGTCAGACCGATACCCTGAATCAACGCCAGAATAACCGTCAGATATCTGCTATAGGACTGCAGCTTCTTTCGTCCGTCCGGACCTTCCTTGGAAAGCTGTTCGAACTTGGGAATCGCAATCGTCAACAGCTGCATAATGATGGATGCGTTGATGTAGGGGCCGATACCCATTGCAAAAATAGACCAGCTGGAGTTCGCACCACCGGCGATTACACTGTAAAGTGTGCCCGCCATGGATGCGTTTTCTCTCGCTGCTATTACACCTGCGGTATCGATACCGGGCAGGGCGATCTGTGTACCCAGTCTGACAATTGCAAAAATCATCAGTGTGTACAGAATCTTGTTTCTAATTTCTTTCGTTTTCCAAGAGTTAACGAAAATCTTAAACAATTAAATCACCTCTGCTTTGCCGCCGGCCGCTTCAATTTTTTCCTGAGCTGTTTTGCTGAAGTAGTTAACCTTAACTGTCAGCTTTCTTTCCAGATCGCCTTCGCCAAGGATCTTCACGCCATCTCTGGGATTGCTGATCAGACCAACGTTTCTCAAAGCATCAATGTCTACTACTGTATCATTATCAAATACGTTCAGCATGGAAACGTTGATTGCAACAATTTCTTTGCTGTTTCTGCATGTGAAGCCTCTCTTAGGAAGTCTTCTGTACAGAGGCATCTGGCCGCCTTCAAAGCCGCATTTGCCGCTTGTACCGGAACGCTGACCGGCACCTTTATGGCCTCTGCCGGCTGTTTTGCCATTGCCTGTTGCATGACCTCTGCCGCGTCTCCAGTTTTTACCTCTGGAGCCTTCAGCGGGTCTCAGTTCGCATAAGTTCATTTGGGCACCTCCTAAAATCAAACTTCTTCAACTTTAACAAGGTGGCTAATCTGATGGAGCATACCTCTGATTGCCGCATTGTCCTGCTGAATTACACTACTGTTTGTTTTGTTCAGACCCAGCGCCTGAACTGTTCTTTTATGTTTGGGAATTGCACCGATTGTGGATTTCACCAATGTGATTTTAATTTCAGCCATCTGTCTAATCCTCCTTAACCTAAGAGTTCTTCAACAGAAATGCCACGCAGTTTCGCAACAGCTTCGGGTGTTGTCGCTCTGGACAGACCTTCGATGGTTGCGCTTACAACGTTACGTTTGTTGTTGGAGCCCAGGGATTTTGTTCTGATGTTACGGATACCAGCCAGTTCCAGAACCGCACGCGCGGGACCGCCGGCGATGATACCAGTACCTTCGGGAGCGGGCATCAGCAGTACGCTTGCACTGCCGTATTCACCTGTAACGCCGTGGTAGATGCTGTCTACATCGTTCATTTCTACTTTGATGATATTTTTCATCGCTGCTTCTTTCCCTTTGCGGATTGCATCGGGAATTTCAGCTGCCTTACCCATACCGCAGCCTACATGGCCATTGCCGTCGCCAACAACAACCAGAGCAGAGAATCTCATTGTACGACCACCTTTTACCGTCTTGGATACACGGTTGATGGTAACTACTTTATCTTTCAGATCTAAAGTGCTTGGATCGATTCTTTTCAACTTACTTTCCTCCTTGCCTTAGAATTTCAGGCCAGCTTCTCTAGCTGCTTCTGCCAGTGCCTGAACCTTACCCTGGTATACAAAACCGCCTCTGTCGAATACTACTTCAGTGATGCCTTTTTCGATTGCTTTCTTTGCAACAGCTTCACCTACTGCAGCAGCTGCTGCTACTGTGTTTGTGTATTCAACCTTGCTTGCAATTTCAGCTTCCATTGTGGATGCTGCAACCAGTGTATGCTGCGCAACGTCATCAATGATCTGCGCATACATGTGTTTATTGGATCTGAATACTGCCAGTCTAGGTCTGGCAGCTGTGCCTTTTACATGGTTGCGGATTCTGTAGTGTCTTTTCACACGAGCCGCAGCACGATTGGGCTTATTGATCATAGCAAATTCACTCCGTTTCTTCAAAAATTAGTCACTTTCCGATATAAATATACCTTACGCCGCCGTGCGCAGATTATTTCTTACCGGTCTTACCAACTTTACGTCTGATGTGTTCGTCAGCGTATTTGATACCTTTGCCTTTGTAAGGTTCGGGAGGTCTTTTTGTTCTGATTTCGGCTGCAAACTGACCTACTTTTTCTTTATCAATACCCTTAACGATGATTTTGTTTGTACCCTCAACAATGGATTCGATGCCTGCGGGATCTTCCATTTCTACAGGGTGAGAATAACCCAGTGTCAGTGTCAGCTTCTTACCGGATTTTGCTGCTCTGTAACCTACACCGTTGATTTCCAGTGTTTTTTCATAGCCTTCTGTAACACCAACAATCATGTTGTGGATCAGTGTTCTTGTCAGGCCGTGTAATGCTCTATGCTTCTTCAGATCGCTGGGTCTTGTAACTACGATCTGACCGTCTTCCATTGCGATGTTCATGTCTGCGGATAATTTTCTTTCCAGTGTACCTTTAGGGCCTTTCACTGTCAGCAGATTGCCTTCGCCAATCTTAACTTCTACGCCAGCGGGTACCACTACGGGCAATTTACCGATTCTGGACATGGTCTGCACCTCCTATAATTCTGTCTCTATCTTACCAGATGAAAGCGATAACTTCGCCGCCCAGACCAGCTTTTCTTGCAGCTTTGTCTGTCATCAGGCCTTTGTCTGTGGAAATAATTGCTGTGCCCAGACCACCCAGAACTTTAGGCAGCTCGTCTTTGCCAGCGAATACTCTCAGGCCGGGTTTGGAAATTCTCTTCAGACCTGTGATTACTTTTACGTTTTTGTCTTCACCATATTTCAGGCTGATGCGCAGTGTGGATTTGATACCGTCTTCGATTACTTCGTAACCTTTTACGTAACCTTCTGCTACCAGGATGTCAGCGATTGCTTTCTTCATTTTGGAAGAAGGAACATCTACTGTATCGTGTTTTGCAGTATTAGCATTTCTGATTCTTGTCAGCATATCTGCGATAGGGTCGCTCATAGACATTGTGAATTCCTCCTTTCAATTACCAGCTTGCTTTCTTTACGCCGGGAATCTGACCTTTGTATGCCAGTTCACGGAAGCAAATACGGCAAATTCCATATTTTTTCAGTACAGAGTGGGGTCTGCCGCAAACTCTGCAACGTGTATAAGCTCTTGTAGAGAACTTAGGCGCTCTCTGCTGCTTAACTTTCATAGATTTTTTAGCCATCTTTGTCCCTCCCTTATTTAGCGAATGGCATACCGAACAGTCTCAGCAGTTCTCTTGCTTCTTCATCTGTTTTTGCTGTTGTAACAAAAACGATGTCCATGCCTCTGATCTTGTCTACTTTATCATATTCGATTTCAGGGAAGATCAGCTGTTCTTTGATACCCATTGTGTAGTTACCTCTGCCGTCAAAGCTGTTTGCTTTTACGCCACGGAAGTCACGTACACGAGGCAGTGCGATGTTTACCAGTCTGTCTGTGAATTCATACATTCTGTCGCCTCTCAGAGTAACCTTGCAGCCAATGTTCATACCTTCACGCAGCTTGAAGTTTGCGATGGATTTTTTAGCCTTTGTTACTACAGGTTTCTGACCGGAGATAATGCTCATATCTCTTACAGCGCCATCCAGAACCTTAGCGTTTTCTCTTGCTTCGCCAACGCCCATGTTGATAATGATCTTTTCCAGTTTGGGAACAGCCAGTTTATTTGTATAAGAAAATTTCTTAGTCATTTCAGGAACGATCTGTGCTTCATAGAAGTCTTTTAATCTGCTCATTGTTTGCCTCCTTTCACCAGGTATTTATTAGTCGATTACTTCGCCTGTTTTCTTTGCTACTCTTACCTTTTTACCATCTTTGATCATAGCGCCCAGTCTTGTAGCCTTGCCGTTATGCAGGTACATTACGTTGGAAGCATGAATGAAGTTTTCCTTCTTGATGATGCCGCCCTGCTGGTTCTGTGCGTTGGGTTTTGTGTGTTTGGAAACCATGTTCACGCCTTCAACCATTACGCGGTTGTTCTTTTTATCTACAGCAACAATCTTGCCTTCTTTGCCTTTATCCTTACCGGCGATAACAACTACCTTGTCACCGGTTTTCAGTTTCATATTAGCCACCTGTCGCACCTCCTATTACAGTACTTCGGGAGCCAGAGAAAGAATCTTCATGAACTGTTTTTCTCTCAGCTCTCTTGCAACGGGCCCAAAGATACGAGTACCTCTGGGGTTTTTGTCGTCTTTGATAATTACAGCTGCGTTTTCGTCGAATTTGATGTAGCTGCCGTCTGCTCTGCCTACGGGATGAACTGTTCTTACTACAACAGCCTTTACTACATCACCTTTTTTTACAACGCCGCCGGGTGTTGCGTCTTTAACCGCAGCAACAATGATGTCGCCCACGCCTGCATATCTTCTTGTGGAGCCGCCCAGAACTCTGATGCACAGAAGTTCTTTCGCCCCGGAGTTATCTGCTACTTTTAATCTGGTTTCCTGCTGAACCATATTTCGTCCTCCTCTCCAAAAAGGATTATTTTGCTTTTTCGATGATGCTTACAAGTCTCCATCTCTTGTCCTTGGACAGAGGTCTTGTTTCCATAACTTTAACACGATCGCCGATACCGCATTCGTTGTTTTCGTCATGAGCTTTCAGTTTGTATGTTCTGTTAACGATTTTGCCATACAGAGGGTGTTTTACTTTATCTTCAACAGCAACAACGATTGTTTTGTCCATCTTGTCGCTAACTACTCTACCAATTCTGGTTTTACGAAGATTTCTTTCCACGATGATTTCCTCCTTTCAACGAACGGAATATCTATTATTTTACTTCTCTTGCTTTCTTTGTGATGATTGTCTGGATTCTTGCGATGTTCTTACGAACTTCCTTGATTCTCGCTGTATTGTCCAGCTGGTTTGTTGCGTTCTGGAATCTCAGGTTGAACAGCTCTTTCTTCGCGGAAACAAGGTCCTTCTGTAATTCATCTGCAGTTTTACCCATCAATTCATTTACATAACCTTTTGTTTTCACTGATGTTCACCTGCCATTTCTTCTGCTTCTGCTTTAGATACGATTTTGCACTTGATAGGCAGTTTGTGAATTGCCAGTCTCAGCGCTTCTCTTGCCTTATCTTCTTCTACGCCACCGATTTCGAACATTACTCTGCCGGGTTTTACTACTGCAACCCAGTATTCAGGTGCGCCTTTACCGGAACCCATACGAGTACCGATAGGTTTTGCGGATACGGGTTTGTCAGGGAATACTTTGATCCAAACGTCACCGCCACGTTTGATATGTCTTGTCATAGCAACTCGTGCTGCTTCGATCTGGTTGGATGTGATCCATGTGGGTTCCATCGCCATAATACCGAAATCGCCGTATGTTACTTTGTTGCCTCTATATGCACGGCCTCTCATTTTGCCTCTCTGCTGTTTACGATGTTTTACTCTTTTAGGCATTAACATGATTCTTTAGCGCCTCCTTACTTTTTATTATTCTTTACAGGAAGTACTTCGCCTTTGTAGATCCAAACCTTTACGCCCAGTTTGCCGTATGTTGTATCTGCTTCAGCAAAGCCATAGTCGATGTCAGCTCTCAGTGTCTGAAGGGGAATTGTACCTTCGTGGTAGGATTCGCCACGCGCGATATCTGCGCCGCCCAGACGACCGCTTACCATTGTCTTGATACCCTTTGCGCCGAACTTCATTGTTCTGCCCATTGCCTGCTTCATCGCACGACGGAATGTCACACGGTTTTCCAGCTGCAGTGCAATGTTTTCAGCTACCAGCTGTGCATCCAGTTCGGGTCTCTTTACTTCTTCGATGTTTACAGCAACCTTCTGTGCTGTCATTTTCTGCAACTCAGCCTTCAGTGCTTCGATGGATGCACCGTTCTTACCGATAACAATACCGGGTTTTGCTGTGTATACGCTGATCTTTACTCTGCCGGCTGTTCTTTCGATTGTAATCTTGGAAATGCCTGCATCGTACAGTCTCTTCTTGATGAATTTTCTGATTTTAACGTCTTCTACCAGGTTATCAGCAAAGTCTTTTTCTGCATACCATTTTGCATCCCAATCTTTGATGATACCTACTCTTAAACCATGAGGGTTAACCTTCTGTCCCATTTCGTACCTCCTTATCTCTCATTGAGAATGATGGAAATATGGCAAGATCTCTTCAGAATGCGATATGCTCTGCCCTGTGCTCTGGGGCGAATTCTCTTCATTGTAGGGCCCTGATCTGCACTTACTTCTTCCACATACAGTTTGCTTACGTCCATACCCAGGTTGTTTTCTGCGTTAGCTACAGCGGATTTCAGTACTTTACCGATGATTTCTGCTGCCAGTCTGGGGCTATAGTTCAACATTGCTGCTGCTGTAGCAACATCCTTGCCTTTAATCTGATCCAGAACGATTTTCGCCTTGGGAGCGGGGATGCCTACGTATTTAGCAGTAGCATGAGGTCTTTTTTCCTGTGTTGCAATGTTTCTTTCTTTTTTGATTTGGCTTCTATGACCTTTTGCCATGAACGAAACCTCCTTTCGTTATCGGATAAATTAGCGAACTCTAGATTTCTTTTCTGCGTCTTTGCCATGACCTCTGTAAGTTCTTGTCAGTGCAAATTCGCCCAGTTTGTGGCCTACCATGTCTTCTGTGATATATACAGGCACGTGCTTTCTGCCGTCATAAACTGCGATTGTGTGACCGATCATATCGGGGTAGATTGTAGAACGACGAGACCATGTTTTGATTACGTTCTTTTCGCCTGCTGCGTTCATAGCATCGATCTTCTTCAGCAGATGATCGTCAGCGAAAGGTCCTTTTTTCAAAGATCTGCTCATTGATGAATCCTCCTTATTTTTTCTGTTCGTGCCTAAGCTGCCTTAGGCACATTCGGATCTATTAGCCGTTTCTGCGGCGAACAATATACTTGTTGGAAGCTTTGTGTTTGTTTCTTGTCTTGTAACCCATTGCAGGCTTGCCCCAAGGTGTCATAGGAGCAGGACGACCGATAGGTGCTCTACCTTCACCACCGCCGTGAGGGTGATCGTTAGGGTTCATTACGGAACCTCTTACTGTAGGTCTAACGCCCATGTGACGTTTTCTGCCGGCTTTACCGATGTGAACCAGCTCGTGGTCTGCATTACCAATCTGACCGATTGTTGCTCTGCATTCGATAGGCAGCAGTCTCATTTCGCCGGAAGGCAGCTTAACTGTTGCATATTTGCCTTCTTTTGCCATCAGCTGACCAACGTTACCAGCGGAACGTACCAGCTGACCGCCTTTGCCGGGCTTCATTTCGATGTTGTGGATGGAAGCACCAACGGGGATTTTGCTCATAGGCAGTGTGTTGCCCAGCTTAACTTCTGCTTCGGGGCCGTTCATCAGATGATCGCCAACCTTCAGACCTGCAGGAGCCAGAATATAGGATTTTACGCCGTCTGCATAAACAATCAGAGCGATGTTTGCTGTTCTGTTGGGATCGTATTCAATCGCCTTAACAATTGCAGGTACGCCGTCTTTGTTACGTTTAAAGTCAACCAGTCTGTATTTGATTTTAGCGCCGCCGCCATGGTGACGAACTGTCAGCTTGCCCTGGTTGTTTCTGCCGGAAGTTTTTCTCAGGTGTACTACCAGAGATTTTTCGGGCGTGGATTTTGTAATTTCATCGAATGCGGACACAGTCATGTGTCTTCTGGATGGTGTATAGGGTTTATATCTCTTAATTGCCATCTCTTGTTTCCACTCCTTTCGGATTTTTATATCGTCTACACGTTTCCGTGTGTTTTGCAAGTTTACACTTAAAGATTTTATATGGTTGCTCGAAAGCTCGTTATTCGTAAAATGCTTCACATTTTACTCATACCGTTCGACTGATAAATGCTTGGTTCTCGCTGCAAGCAAGCTTGCGCTCCAACCAATCACTTCTCAGTGCTTTTATCGCTTACATGCCCATAAAAATTTCAATATCTTTGCTGTCAGCTGTCAGTTTCACAACTGCTTTTTTATATTTCTTTGTTTTGCCGAAGAACATACCTCTTCTTTTAGGCTTGCCATCGTAGTTCATTGTGTTTACGGAAGCCACCTTAGCGCCTTCGAACATTTTTTCAACAGCATCTTTAATCTGAGCCTTTGTTGCTTCAGGGTGTACGATGAAAGTATATTTCTTTTCATCCAGTACAGACATACTGTTTTCTGTGATTACGGGTCTTTCGATTACGTCGTAAAATTTCAGATCAGCCATTATGCGTACACCTCCTGGATTTTTTCTACTGCTTCTTTTGTTACAACCAGATTGTTGTATTTCAGCAGGTCGTAAACATTGATTGTGTTTACGGAAGCTGTCTTAACTGTGGGAATATTTCTAGCGGACAGCATTACGTTTTCGTTGGAGCCGTCCATAACGATCAGTGCGTTGTCGCATTTGATGTTGCCCAGAACCTTCACCATTTCTTTTGTCTTTACTTCAGACAGTGTCAGCTCATCCAGAACGATGATTTTGCCTTCCGCAACCTTTGTGGAAAGTGCGGACTGCAGTGCCAGTCTTTTCACCTTCTTGTTCAGCTTGAAGGAATAATCTCTGGGCTTGGGAGCGAATACAACGCCACCGCCAACCCACTGAGGGGAACGGATGGAGCCCTGTCTTGCTCTGCCGGTACCTTTCTGTCTGTAAGGTTTTCTACCACCGCCACGAACTTCAGCGCGTGTTTTTGTGCTCTGTGTGCCCTGTCTCTGGTTTGCCAGATACTGTACTACAGCCAGGTGCATCACATGTTCATTTGCTTCAATACCGAAAATAGCGTCATTCAGCTCGATTGTGCCTACCTGAGCGCCTGCCATATTTAATACTGCAACATTTGCCATGTTAGTTTCCTCCTTTCGTAAAGTTTATCAAGCCTTTACGCTGTCTTTGATTACCAGAACGGAACCCTTAGGACCGGGAACTGCGCCCTTGATCAGCAGCAGGTTCTTTTCTGCATCAGCACGTACAATTTCAAGATTCTGGATAGTTACATTTGCGCTACCCATGTGACCGGGCATTCTTTTGCCTTTTTTAACACGGCTGGGGTAAGCGGAAGAACCCATGGAACCTACTACTCTGTGAGATTTGGAACCGTGACCCATAGGCCCTCTGGATGCATTGTATCTCTTAATTGTACTCTGGAAACCTTTACCTTTGGAAACGCCGCTTGCGTCAACCTTGTCGCCTGCTGCGAACACATCAGCTTTGATTTCTGCGCCAACCTCATAGTTTGCTGCATCTTCCAATTTGAATTCTTTCACATATTTCTTAGCAGCTACGCCTGCTTTTGTGAAATGACCCTTCATGGGCTTTGTTACTTTCTTTTCCTTTGCATCAGCAAAGCCAACCTGAATTGCTTCATAGCCGTCGTTTTCCATTGTTTTCTTCTGGATAACAACGCAGGGGCCTGCTTCAAGAACTGTAACTGGTACCAGCGCACCGTTTTCTGTGAAAACCTGTGTCATACCAATTTTCTTAGCGATGATCGCCTTTTTCATTTCGTTGCACCTCCTAATTTTCTACAGCGGATTGCCTTCGGAAGTCTTTGTCTTCGTCAGGTAATCATTCTAGTCATATAAGAGTTGTAACTTCCTGTTACCTATCTATCTTATATAAACCAGCTTTTTTGGATGTTTTCTTTATAAAGTTTAAAAATAACCTTCGCTCGTTGCTGTGTGGGATAGCGTTGATTATTTCATCACTTTCAGAGTAATGTCTACGCCTGCGGGCAGATCCAGACGGCTCAGTGCGTCTGCTGTCTTGGGTGTAGGGCTAAGAATGTCAATCAGTCTCTTGTGAGTTCTCATTTCGAACTGTTCACGAGAGTCTTTGTATTTATGCACCGCTCTGATGATTGTTACAACTTCCTTCTTTGTGGGAAGAGGGATAGGGCCGCTGATCTGTGCACCTGTTTTCTTTGCTGTTTCAATGATCTGCGCTGCAGACTGGTCGATCAGTTTGTGATCGTAAGCTTTGAGACTGATTCTGATTTTGGGATTAGCCATAAAAAAAGTCCCCTCCTTTTCGTACTTTTTGATTTCAGCACGACAAGTGGTGACTGCACACTCATCCGGGTGTATCCAGCAACGTCAGATACGCAAACTTACCCTATCGGTAAGTCAAACCCAAAATATTCAGTACAGTGACCTTGTCGCCCGGTTTCTTTGAACTGGACATCGCTCCTCGGAAAAACCCGTAAGCCCTTGATTCATCGGCTTCGGCAACCTTCCGTATCAACACTCTATGTCACAACAGCTATTATTATAAGGCATAAAGACAGGGATTGCAAGTGTTTTTTTGCATTTTTTCAGAATTTTTCTTTGATTTCCGATAAAAAAACAAGCCATCTTTCCATTATTTTTTAAACAAATTGCACAATGCTTTTTCTAAAAAATCAACAGACCTATCCTTCGACAAAACAAATCCGCCTCCAAATATCTATCTGTCCTTCTGTAAAAAACATTTCCTTTCCCCGTTTCCGGATAAAAAAGGACTCTCCTTTCGGAGAGCCCTTCATTTGCTTATTTCAAAACCAATCGGTTTTCATTAGCTGTTTGCTTTTGCTGCTTTGTATTTTCTTACAGCGTCAGCCAGTTTAGG